>Ga0194124_10005833_pt1 | contig 11268 bp, 10 predicted proteins | sample TA2KigCas0mmetaG_FD_148605 | JGI IMG/M metagenome (GOLD analysis project Ga0194124, IMG submission 148605) | Freshwater microbial communities from Lake Tanganyika, Tanzania - TA2015031 Kigoma Deep Cast 0m | ecosystem: Environmental > Aquatic > Freshwater > Lake | place: Tanzania: Lake...
AAAAGGCTCGCCAACGGCGCAGCAGCAGCACCATCACCCCCGCCGTCGCCAGCGCCTGGCCAAACACCCCCAGCCAGGCCAGCGGCCGAGGGCGGCGGTTCACAAGGCCGAAGTAATCGAGCACATCGAGGGCCTGGGGGCTCACCGGCTCGCCCTGCCGAACGATCAGATCGCCCTGCCTGACCCTGACGGTGGGAATGCCCTGCTGGCTGATCAGGGCCTCGATGCGGCGCTGGCTGAGGGCGGGATCGGCGCGCAGATTGGCCTGGCCCAGCAGCGAGCGGCTGAGCAGGCGAGCACCCAGCGCCCTGGGCACCGCATCCAGACGCTCCAGCTGCAGGGTGGCCGCTTCAAGCAGCTGTCCTTCAGCCAGGTTGCCATTGAGGCCCTGGGCCAGCATGCGCCACTGGGCCTGGCGCAGCTCCCGCTCCCAGCTGGCCAGCGGCACGGGCCCCTGGGCCTTGAGCCAGGTCTGCTCGGCCGGGGTCAACGGCAGCGCGGCCCCCAGGGCAGTCGGGTGCCGCGACTGCTGCTGCACCTGGGCCAGGCTGGCGTCGAGCCGCTGCTGCAGCACCCGCGACGCCCGCTGATCCACCACCTGCACCGTGGTGCGCGGCAACAGCTGCAGGCGCCGCTCCTCCAGGGCCGTGCTGTCGACCACCATGGCGGCCTTGGGCGCCCGGGCGGTGAACGGCGCCGGCATGCCGGCCCGGATGCTGGGCTCGATCAGCAGCGGCCAGCTCGCCAGCAAGGCGACCAGAGCGCACACCAGCAGCACCGACACCGTGTCACGGGGGCGCCAGAGCGCCGGTTGCTGCCGGGGGCGCTCAAGCCGCAGCAACTGCCGCCACAGAACCTTGGGCTGGCGCCATCGCATCATGAAACGCTAGCCCTTCCGCACGTCGTGGTGCCCATGGCCCTCTGCCTCGACGGCCGCCAGCTGGCAGCCCAGATCGAATCGCGCCTGCAGGCCTGCATCGCCGCCGGTCTGGCCCAGGCCGGCCGGCCGCCGGGTCTGGCGGTGCTGCGGGTGGGTGACGACCCCGCCAGTGGGGTCTATGTGGCCAACAAGGAGAAAGCCTGCACCCGGGTGGGCATCGGCAACCACGGGGCCCACCTGGCCGCCGGCACACCGGCCGCTGAGGTGCTGGCCGCGATCCAGCGGCTCAATGCCGATCCCGCCGTCGACGGCATCCTGCTGCAGCTGCCGCTGCCGGCGGGCCTCAACGAAGGCCCGCTGCTGGCGGCGATCGACCCCGAAAAGGACGCCGACGGCCTGCACACACTCAACCTGGGGCGCCTGCTCAAGGGCGAGCCCGGCCCCCGCAGCTGCACCCCCGCCGGGGTGATGGCCCTGCTGGCCGCCGCCGGCATCGAGCTGGCCGGCAAGCGGGCCGTGGTGGTGGGCCGCAGCATCCTTGTGGGCCAGCCGATGGCGTTGATGCTGCAGGCCGCCAACGCCACCGTGAGCGTGGCCCATTCGCGCACCCCCGATCTGGCCGCCCTGACGCGGCAGGCCGAGGTGCTGGTGCTGGCCGCCGGCAAGCCCGAAATGATCGGCGCCGAGCACGTGAGCCCCGGCGCGGTGGTGGTGGATGTGGGCATCCACCGCAAACCCGAGGGCGGCCTCTGCGGCGATGTGCGCTTCGCCGAGGTGGAGCCGATCGCCAGCGCCATCAGCCCCGTGCCCGGCGGCGTCGGCCCGATGACCGTGACGATGCTGCTGGTCAACACCGTGAGCAGCTGGTGCAGCCGCAACGGCCTGGCCAACCCGCTGGGGGATTTGTTGCCCTAGGTGCTGCCCCCGTGGCTGCCCAGACGGCCGGCCTGAGCAACCGGCGCGCTGCCTGAGAGAATCGGCCGCAACGATGCAGCTGTGCAGCTTCCATGACCGTGGCGGTGACAGCCCCGTTCGATTTCGCCGCCTATCTGGAGGCCGCACGGCTGCAGGTGGAAGCGGCACTCGATGCCTCCCTGGGCCCAGAACGCCCCGAAAGCCTGCGTGAAGCGATGCGCTATTCGCTGCTGGCGGGTGGCAAGCGGCTGCGGCCGATTCTCTGCCTGGCGGCCTGCGAGCTGGCGGGTGGCGAGACCGCTCTGGCGATGCCGACGGCGGTGGCGCTCGAGATGGTGCACACCATGTCGCTGATCCATGACGACCTGCCGGCCATGGACAACGACGATCTGCGCCGCGGCCGCCCCTCCAACCACAAGGTCTACGGCGAGGCCAACGCAATCCTGGCGGGCGATGCCCTGCTCACCCGCGCCTTCGAAATGGTGGCCCTGCGCAGCCCCGGCGTGCCGGCCGAGCGCCTGCTGGCGGTGGTGGGCGAGCTGAGCCTGGCCTCGGGAGCCCCCGGGCTGGTGGGCGGCCAGATCGTTGATCTGGAATGCGAGGGCAAGAGCGTCGACCTGGACACGCTCGAGTACATCCACCTGCACAAGACCGGCGCCCTGCTGCGGGCCTGCGTGCTCTGTGGCGCCCTCATCGGCGGCGCATCGGAATCCCTGCTGGCCGCCCTCAGGACCTACGCCCGCGGCATTGGCCTCGCCTTTCAGATCATCGACGACATCCTCGATGTCACCGCCAGCAGCGAGGTGCTGGGCAAGACCGCCGGCAAGGACCTCACCGCCGACAAAACCACCTACCCCAAATTGCTGGGTCTGGAGGAATCGCGGCGCCGTGCCGACGCCCTGGTGGCCGAAGCCAAGGCCGCGCTGGAGCCCTTCGCCGCGGCCGACACGGCGGCGGGCAAAGCGGCTCCGCTTCTGGCTCTGGCCGACTACATCACCGGACGCGATCGCTGATGGCCACCCCCTGGCCCACGGGCGATCTCGGCCTGCTGGGCCTGCTCGACAACGGGGTGCTCTGGTGGGGGCTGGCCGCCTGTGGCCTCGCCCAGCTGTCGAAGCTGCTGATCGAGCTGGTGGTGCACCGCCGCTGGAACCCGAAGGTGCTGGTCGAGACCGGTGGGATGCCCTCCAGCCACTCGGCCTTGATGACCGGCTGCACGGCCTGCATCGGCTGGCAGCAGGGGTTTGACGGCCCCCTGTTTGCCCTGGGCGCCACGCTCTGCTTTGTGGTGCTCTACGACGCCAGTGGCGTGCGGCGGGCGGCGGGCCTGACGGCGACGCAGGTGAATGCCCTGGTTGCCGCGCAGGGCAGCGCAACCGGCAGCGATGCCAGCCACCCCACCAAACCGCTCAAGGAGAACCTGGGCCACACCCGCATGGAGGTGTTGGTGGGCAGCCTCATGGGCCCACTGGTGGCCCTGCCGGGTCTGGTGTGGGTGGGATCCCCCTGGCATCTGGCCAGCAGCTGGGGTCTGGTGACGCCGCTGCCCCTGGGTTAACGGGCATGGCGGCCGGGCTCACCGCCGACCAACAGCAGGCCGAGGCGGCTTTTGTGGCCTGGCTCAACGATCCGGACCGGAGCCGCCCGTTTGTGCTGAGCGGCTATGCCGGCACGGGCAAGACCTTTCTGTCGATGCGCTTTCTGGCCGCCGCCGAAGCGGCCGGCCTGTGCTGGACGGTGGCGGCCCCCACCCACAAGGCGGTGGGGGTGCTGCGCAGCCACCTGGTGGCGGTCGCCCTGAGCCCCACCTGGCACCCGGCCACGATCCACCGGCTGCTGCGGCTCAAGCTCAGGCGCCAGGGGGATCTGGAGCGCTGCGAGGAAACCGCCCAGACCGCCGGCTCCCTGGAGCACCTGGGACTGGTGCTGATCGATGAGGCCTCGATGGTCGACAGCAGCCTGCTGGACATCAGCCTGCGCTGCGCCCGCAGCTTCGGCACCCGGCTGGTGTTCGTGGGCGACCCGGCGCAGTTGCCGCCGGTGGGGGAGCCGACCAGCCCGGTGTTTGCACTGCAGCGCAGCAGCTGCTGCACGCTGCGCCAGGTGGTGCGGCACCAGGGGCCGGTGCTGCGCCTGGCCACGGGCATTCGCAATGGTGCCCTGCCCTGCCGGCGTCCACCGCCGCTGGCGCCGATCCGCACCGACGGTGGGCAGGTGAGCTGCCTGGCGCCCGAGGCCTGGCTGGACGCTGCTCAGGACGCGCTGCGCCGCAGCGTCGAGCTCGACAACCCCGATCACGCCCGCATCCTCTGCTACACCAACCGCTCGCTGGAGCGACTGGTGCCGATCGCCCGCCGCGCCCTGCACGGGGAGATGGCCGAGCAGCTGCCCGTGCTGCCAGGCGAGGTGCTGATCAGCCGCAGCGCCGTGATGGCACCGGCCTGCACCGCCGGCGAGGAGGCCGCCGAGGCGGTGGCCGAGGAACCCGACATGGTGCTGGGCTCCAACCGCGAGCTGGTGGTGCGCGATGTCGCACCGATCCGCTTTGACCTGGCCGACCTGGGGCTGAGTGCGGCCGATCTGGGGGGGGCCATGGCGGTGCCGGTGATCGAGACCCTCAGCGCCAGCGTGGAGGCCGGCGAGACCCACCTGTGGTTGCGGCTGCTGCCAGCGGTGGGCAGCCGCGGCAGGCAGGTTCTGGATGCCGCCCTGCAGCTGCTGCGCCGGCGCGCCCGCGACGCCACCGCCGAAGGCGCCAAGCAGGAGGCCAAAGCGCTCTGGCGGCGCTTCTTCCTGCTGCGGGATGCCTTCGCCTCGCTGGGTCCTGCCACGGTGCTGACGGTGCACCGCAGCCAGGGCAGCACCTTTGGCGAGGTGTATGTGGATGCCGATGTGTTCTGGCCCCAGGATGACCAGCTGCGCCAGCAACTGGTCTATGTGGCCGTGAGCCGGGCCAGTGCGGCGGTGTGCCTGATGGCGGGCCCGGCCAGCGAGTCGCAGCGGCAGCAGTGGCAGCGCCCCTTCAAGGCGGACTGAACAACCGAGCAGCACGACCGTCAGGACAGCCGGAGCCCGTCAATCCCCTGCCAGCCCAGGTACACCGCCACCGCCAGCCCCATCACGCCCACCAGGGCATCGCCCCGTTGCAGCATCCATTGCTTGCCCTGCTGGAGGGTGGGCAGCACCCGCTCCTGGCCGAGCAGCACCACCGCCAGCAGCGGCACCAGCAGCAGGGCCGCACTGACCAGGCTGAACAGCAGGGTCAGGCCCAGTTCCTGCATCGGGACCAGGTGGGCCGCCAGCAGGGTGCCGGCTGATTTGGCAAACAGAAACAGATCGTCGGGGCTGGCCACCTCGAGCAGGGCGCTGAGCAACAGCAGCGGCGGCAGGGCCATCGCACAGAACTGATCCAGGCGGCTGGCCCAGGCGGGGGTGTGGCCCTTCTCCTCTCGGCTGGTGAGCAGTTCCTTGAGCCCCAGGGCCAGCAGCGCTCCGGCGGCCAGCAGATCCAGGCCGGTGCGGTGGCTGGTGCCCTTGTCCATGGTCAGCAGCAACCCGTGGCCAGCGGTGAGCAGCAGGGTCAACGCCAAGGCCGCCGTCACCATCCAGGCCAGCACCAGCAAGCCTCCGCGCCGCAGCGGATTGGGGCCCAGCAGCAGCAACAGCAGCAGCACGATGTGCAGCGGCGAAAAGCCGATCGCCAGGGCAAAGGCGGCCAGGGGCTCCGCCGCCTGCGGCTGGGTTTCGGCAACGGCTGCCGCAAGGGAAAACAACACCACCGGGGTTCGCAGGGCTCAGGCGAGCCGTTCATTCCAGCGCAGGATGACGCGCTGCTCGCGCTCGCAACCCAGCACGCTGACCGTGGCGGTCGACAACGCCAGCAGGGCCCCGCCCTGGGCCCCGAGGCCCAGCCAGGTGCCGGCCAGGGCGCGCAGGATGTGGCCGTGGGCCACCAACGCCACCCGCGGTGTCGGCCCAAGGGCGAGGGCCTGGGCGATCACCCGCTCGCAGCGCTGCTGCACCTGGGCGGCCTGCTCACCGCCCGGGCAGCCATCGCGCCACAGGGTCCAATCGGGATGCTCGGCCCGGATCGCGGCGGTGGTGACGCCCTCGTAATCGCCGTAGTCCCACTCGCCCAGATCGGCAGTGATCCGGGCCGCCGCCCCCAGGCCGGCCAGCTCGCAGGTGCGCCGGGCCCGCTGCAACGGGCTCACCAACACCGCATCAAAGACCACGGCCGCCAGCGCCGGGGCCAGCGACGCCGCCTCGGCTTCGCCGTCGGGCAGCAGCGGCAGATCGGTGCGGCCGGTGTGGCGACCATTGCGCGACCATTCGGTGGCCCCGTGGCGCAGCAGCCAGAGTTCGGGGGTGGCGGCAGCCATCGGCACTCAGCGGCGGATCTCGAACCAGTCGCTGCCGGTGGCCGCCACCTGGGTGGTGGCCACCCGGTGCACCTGGGCCGCCACAGGTCCGCGCTCGCACCAGAGGCGCAGGTCGTTGAGCTTGTGCAGCGGGCCCTCGGCCTCGATCTCCACTGAGCCATCGGCGCAGTTGCGCACCCAACCGCCCAGCTCCAGGGCCTGGGCTTCGCGCAGGGTGGCCTGGCGGTAGCCCACCCCCTGCACGCGGCCGCTCACCGAGAGACGCCAGCGCTCCTGCTGAAGCTGGGGCTGGGGTTCGCTGGGCTGCAGGAAACGGCGGCTGGCGGCAGCGGCGCGGCGTTCGCGGCTGCGGCGAGCAGGCGACGGGGAATCACCGGGCACCCAGCCCAGTGGAGATGCAGCCAGCTGGCGTGCACGTTTGGCGCTGTCCATCCTTCCTCCCGTGACGTACTGCCCCACCCTTCAAGCTGCCACAAGCCAGCGCTATCGGCCACAGCCGGCGCTGCCGATGCGGCAGCTGTGGGCTGCAGCTGCCAACGGTGGAATTCATGGCCGCTCCAACGCTCGCCGCTGCGGGTGAGCAAGCCATCGCGGCGACAGCTGGCCTGGCGGTAACCCAGGCTCAGCTCGCCGCGGGCGGCCACAAACGGCAACAGGCCGGCCATGGCATGCCAGCGGCCGTCTGGATCGGCCAGCCGCTCCCCCAGCAGCAGCAGGCCCCCGCATTCGGCCACCAGCGGCAGCCCAGCGCGGGCCGCGCCACGCAGAGTGTCGAGGGAGCGCCGGGCCGCCGCCAGGGCGCCGGCATGCAGCTCCGGATAGCCGCCCGGCAGCACCACCGCCCGTGTGCCGGCGGGCAGCGGTTCATCGGCCAGGGGGCTCCAGGGCCGCGGCTCGGCGCCCAGGGCCTGCAGCAGCTCGGTGGCCTCCGGATAGCGGAAATGGAAGGCCGCATCGCTGGCGATGGCCACGGGCAGCGGCTGCACCCGCGGGGCTGCCGTCTCACCGCCCGCCTGCAGTAACGCCTCAATCGGGTTCTGGGCGCCCGCCGCAGCAACGGGCGCCGCCAGCAGCGGCCACAGCCGCTCGAGATCGAGATGCTGCTCGGCCAGGGCCGCCCAGCGATCGGCCCGCTGCGACAGGTCGGGCAGCTCGGCCGCCGGCAGCAGGCCCAGGTGGCGCGACGGCAGATCCAGCGCGGCATCCTGGGGCAGCACCCCCAGCAAGGGCACCCCGATCGCGGCCAGGGCCTCGGCCAGCAACGCGTGATGGCGCGGGCTGTTCACCTTGTTGAGCACCACCCCGGCCAGGCGCACCGGCGGCGGACCGTGGTCGCGGAACCCCCGCACCAGGGCCGCCAGCGAGCCGGCCTGGCGCGAGGCCTCCACCACCAACACCACCGGCAGATCCAGCAGGGCCGCCACCGCCGCCGAGCTGCCCTCGGCCGTGGGGCCGCGGCCATCAAAGAGGCCCATCACCCCCTCGACCAGGGCCAGCTCAGCGCGGCCGCCATGCCAGCTGAAGCAACGCCGCACCCAATCTTCGCCGCACAGCAGGGTGTCGAGGTTGCGGCAGGGCCGCGCCGCCAGGCGGGTGAGCAGTTGGGGGTCCAGATAGTCGGGCCCCACCTTGAACGGCTGAATGCTGTGGCCGCGGCGACGGGCCAGGGCGATCAGCATCAGCGTCAGCAGGGTCTTGCCACTGCCGCTGGTGGGAGCCGCAATCAAACAGGCCACGGCGGGCTGCCAGTGAGCTGCAGCTTGTCAGGTCGGCAACAGCTGCTCAGAGAGGCAACAGCCGTGCCGCAATCGGGGCGGCCGCCGCCAGCAGGGGGTTGGTGGTGTCGTGACCACCGCCCAGCAGCCGCGCCAGCTCCATCTCCTCGCTCTCGTTGGGCACCGGCACCACCTCCTCGAGCAGCTCCATGCTGGCCATGCCGCCGGCCTCCAGCCGCATGCAGCCACCGGATTCCGAGCAGAGAATCACGCACAGAGCCGGGCGCTCGGGCGGCTGACAGATCAACCGCAGCCCCACCAGGGCGCCGGGGTGAATGCGGGGCACCCCCACCGGCACGGGCATCAGCCTGAATTGCACGGTGGCCCCATCGGTGCGCTGGAACTCAGCGCCCACGCCGTTCCCCAGGCCATCGCCATCGACGGCAAAGCTGCTGACCAGGTGCCAGCCCAGGCGATCGGCAATCCAGGCGGCCAGCAACAGACCCTTGAGCGGATGATCCCCCTCGACATCGATGTCGAGCTGCACCACGTGCTCGAGGGCATCGCGGCGGGCCGGCGGGTCAAACACCATCGCCAACGACTCACGCCAGGTGCGTAGCCGCATCCAGTTGAGGTCGTTGACCGCCTGACCGGCTTCGATGCGCTCCACCACCAGGTCGATGCAGCGGCGCGGCGCCCCCAGGGAACTGTCGACCACCAGGCGGCGGCCCGCGGGTGCCAGCGATGCCAGCATCTCGGGGGCTTCATCGAGCGAACTGTTCCACCAGATCCAGCAGGGCAGACCGGGCTCGATCAACGCCTCCACCAGCGGCATGCTCTGCTCCAGGGCCCCACGGCCGCCGCGCAGCACCGCCACATCGCCGCAGGCCTGAGCCGCCGCCGCCCCCTCGTCGACCAGCGGGCAGAAGGCAGCCACCAGGGTTTCCAGGGGGCGAGCCGCATCCAGGGTGGGGGCCAGGGTGATCAGCCGCCGGGGCCGGTGGGCGCTGATGGCGCTGTCGACAAACTGCCCGCGCAGGTCTTCGGCCTCATGGGTGCCGCCCCGCTGCCCCAGGGCCCAGGCCAGGCGCTGATCCATCACCGCCGTGCTGAGCGGCAGCCCGCTGGCCACCACGGCCAGCTTGGCCTGCTCGATCAGGGGCCGCTCCAGCAAGCCGGTGATCGGCCCATCGATCAGCCCGGTGCGAATCAGCTGCTGCTGCAGCCAGGAGGCCTCGTAGATCACCAGGGTGAAGGTGGCAGCCCCCTTGGATCCCTCGAGATCCGTGCTCCACAGGCGCTCGAGATAGGAGCGCACCTCCGTGGGCGGCAGGGCCAGGGGAGACTGCAGGGTCAGTTGAGCGGCCATGGCGTCAGGTAGGGCAAACGATCAACAACGGGAACTCAGGCCTCTAGGGGCGGCGCCACACCAGGCCGTCGTCGGCCAGGAGGCTGTCGGCGGCCGCCGGGCCCCAGGTGCGGGCCTCGTAGGGCTGCACCGGCAGCTGCTCGGGCGACTCCTCCATCAGCTCCAGCAACGGGGTGTAGAGGCGCCAGGCGGCCTCCACCTCGTCGCTGCGGGTGTACAGGGTGGGATCGCCCAGCATGGCGTCGGCCAGCAGGCGCACGTAGCCCTCATCGGAGGGTTCACCGAAGCTTTCGTCATAGCTGAAGGCCATGTCGACCGGCCGGCTGCGCATGCCCGAACCCGGGGCCTTCACTTCAAAGCGGATGTCGGCGCCTTCATCCGGCTGGATCCTGAGGATCAGCTGGTTGGGGGTCGGCGCACCGCCGGCCGCATCAAAGAGGTGCACCGGCGCCTCGCGAAAGGTGAGCACCACCTCGCTGAGGCGTTTGGGCAGGCGCTTGCCGGTGCGGATGTAGAAGGGCACCCCCTGCCAGCGCCAGTTGTTGATGAACAACTTGGTGGCCACATAGGTCTCGGTGGTGCTGGCGGGGTTGACCCCCGGCTCTTGGCGGTAGCCGGCGATCGGCCGCTCGGCCGTGCCCCCGGGGCCGTACTGCCCGCGAATGCAGCACTTCCAGGGTTCATCCGGGGTGGCCAGCTGGGCCGCCTGCAGCACCTTGGCCTTCTCGTTGCGCATCGACTCGGGGTCAAAGCGCCCGGGGGGCTCCATTGCCGTGAGCGCCAGGATCTGGGTGAGGTGGTTCTGGACCATGTCGCGCAGGGCGCCACTGGTCTCGTAATACCCGGCGCGCTCCTCGACACCCACGGTTTCGGCAGCCGTGATCTGCACGTTGGCGATGTAGTTGCGGTTCCAGATCGGCTCAAAAATCGTGTTGGCGAAGCGCAGCACCAGGATGTTCTGGACCGTTTCCTTGCCCAGGTAGTGGTCGATGCGGAAGATCTGGTTCTCCTGGGCGCAGGCCTGCACCACCTTGTTGAGGGCCTGGGCGCTGGCGTAGTCGGTGCCGAAGGGCTTCTCGATCACCACCCGGCTGCGGGCGGGATCCGCCAGCAGGCCGGCGGCGGCCAGGGCCCTGCAGCCGCTGCCGTAAAACGCCGGTGACACCGAGAGGTAGAAGGTGCGGTTGCCGCGGGTGGCGCGCTGGCGATCGATCGCCTCGAGCCGTTCGCCCAGCTTCACCACCGTGGGCGGATCCTGCAGATCCACCGGCTCATAAAACAGGCAGGGGGCGAACTGTTCCCAGGCGCTGCGGTGTTCGGCGATCTCATCGGCCATGGCTTCCGCCATGCGGCTGCGGAACTCCTCATCGCTCCAGGGCCGGCGAGCACAGCCCAGGAGGGCGAATTCGCTGGGCAGGCGCCGCTGCCGGTACAGCTCAAACAGCGCCGGCACCAGCTTGCGATGGGTGAGGTCGCCGCTGGCGCCGAAGATCACCAGACATTGCGGGCTGATCACCCGCTCCTGCCTGAGGCCCACCCGCAATGGGTTGGTGAGCACCGTGCTCATCGCACACACTCCGGTTGCCCCAGGTTTAACGGCGGCGTGGCCTCCGCCACAAGACTGGCAGGTTTTGTGACGGATCTGTGTGAGGGAACAGCAACCTGAACCTCACACAGCCGTTGTTGAGGGGAGACGCAGCGTGATCGGCAGCGGGATCAGTAGGTCTCGACGTGCCAGCGCTCAGCCTTCTTGAGCTGGGGACGCAGCTCCGACCAGTCGAGGCCCTTGGCGGCGGCGGCGGCGGTCAAAACCTCGTCGATGCCGGGTTCCATGCCCCGCAGTCCGCACATGTAGACGTGGGTCTTGGGGTTTTCGATCCAGGTGAAGATCTCGTCGGCGTTTTCGCTGACGCGGTCCTGGATGTACATGCGGCCACCCTTGGCATTCTGCTGCTCGCGGCTAATGGCCTTGGTGTAGCGGAAGTTGTCGGGGAACTCCGCCTGGTA
>Ga0194124_10005838_pt1 | contig 11262 bp, 9 predicted proteins | sample TA2KigCas0mmetaG_FD_148605 | JGI IMG/M metagenome (GOLD analysis project Ga0194124, IMG submission 148605) | Freshwater microbial communities from Lake Tanganyika, Tanzania - TA2015031 Kigoma Deep Cast 0m | ecosystem: Environmental > Aquatic > Freshwater > Lake | place: Tanzania: Lake Tanganyika...
CGCTGAAAAACTCATATTAATCTACGTTATCGTGTAAGAAGTTATTATTTCTTAGTGAAAATTGACCTGTACCATCATCGGCTAAACCAAATCTTGAAAAATTCTCCTCAGAACTTGGCGTAGTAGAATTTAAATTAATATTTCTCCTCACAAATGCTGGTTCTTTTTCGAATTCATTAATACCGTCTGCTTTTTTCAATTTTGCAGTATATTCTTGAATTCGAGACACGCGCTCTTGTGTTCTCTGTTGCAATTCCTCTGCACTGATAGGACGTTTTACCTCTTCAGTAGAGACTGAAGAAACAATATCATCCTCCAACATATGTCGCACTACGTTTTGTTCTGACGCTAAAGGCACTTCTGTCGATGATACTGTATCTTCTTTAATTTCACTTGTCATTTCCCAAGTAAAAGCTTCAGTTGTATCTTCTAACTCTGCTGTTGGCTCAATTTCCTCCTCAGAATATTCATTATTCCAAGTTGTTTCTGGTGTTTCATTAATCAATGTTTCATTCCAAACAGGTGTTGTATCTGTTGTATCTGTACTTTCCTCAATACTTCCGAATAAATCATATGAAATCTTCTCCTCTGAAGAAGATTCAACTACCGGCTGAATTGGTTCACTAAAAGAAAGAACTTCCTCGCTTACAACATCTGAAACAACAGTTTCTGAAGAGATATCATCAGCACTAGAAGTTAATACTTCCTCAGTTAGATTCGTACTCGTATGGCTCGGTAAAACTTCGCTTGTTTCTGTTTTCAAAAAAGGTTCTTGTTGCAACTGCTCAGTTACTGAAGGTTCAACAACAACTGCTTCCGCTGTTTCAAGACTCGTGTAAACAGGCGAATCAAGTGGTGTTGTTAATTCTTTTCTAGCCTCGTCTTCTAAAGAAACAACCTTGCGTTCAGGTGCTTTTTCAAATCCTGTTAAAGGTTCTGAGCTGAAACCTGTTGCAATTAAGGTAATACTCAAATTATCTCCCAAGGAACTGTCATAACCATGGCCCCAAATTACATCTGCTGTTGCACCAGCAGCATCTTGAATATAATCTGTTATTTCCGTTATTTCGTCCATCATTACTTCCTTGTTACCATAAGTAATGTTCAATAACACGTATTTCGCACCGTAAATATCATTATCGTTTAGAAGCGGCGATACCAATGCATTTTGTACAGCATCAATTGCTCTATTATCACCTTCACCGATGGCGCTTCCCATTATAGCTCGACCTGAATTTCTCAATACTGTATTTACATCATTGAAATCAACGTTGATTATTCCAGTCACTGAAATAACTTCAGCAATTCCTTTTGCCGCAACTGTTAAGATATTGTCAGCGTGTCCAAATGCTTGAGACAAAGACATATCTTTTCCGAAATCACGTAACCTTTCGTTATTAATAATTAATAAAGTGTCAACGTTCTCTCTCATTTTATTCAATCCGTCTTCGGCTTGTTGACGACGTTTACGACCCTCAAAATTGAAGGGAACTGTTACGATACCAACTGTAAGAATTCCAAGGTCCTTAGCCACTTGTGCGATTACAGGCGCAGCACCAGTTCCTGTTCCTCCACCCATACCGGCAGTTACAAACACCATCTTCGTATTACGAGAAAGCAACTCTCGAATCTCTTCAATGTTCTCCATAGCCGCATTCATACCGATTTCAGGAATCATCCCTGCACCGCGTCCTTCAGTAAGAGCAGGACCAAGTTGAATTTTGTAAGGCACAGGAGAAATATCTAAAGCTTGACGATCCGTGTTACATACAATGAAATCAACACCAACGATTCCTTGGTTAAACATATGGTTTACGGCATTGCTTCCACCTCCTCCAACACCAATAACCTTTATGATGGAGTTGTTATCTTTTGGTAAATCAAATTCTAATGACATAGTTTTTATTTTATTTCGTTATTAATTATCGTTATCGTCAAAAAAGCCTTTTACTTTTGGCAATATTTTATCAAAGAAGCTGCCTCTTTTCTCTTTTTCTGAATGACTTGCAACTTCTGTTTTTACTGTTGCTTCCTGAAGTTGAGGTTCGGCTTTAAACTTCTTTTCAAATTCTTCGAATCCTTTCAACACAAGCCCTATTCCCGTAGCGTACATAGGGCTCGATAAATTTTTAATATCATTGGTATTCGCTAGATGCTCAGTAGGATATCCAATTCTGGTATCCATACCCGTCATATATTCAAAAAGCTGAGTCAAATGTTTTAATTGCGCACCACCACCTGTAACTACAATTCCCCCAATTAATTTCTTACTGTAACCAGAGTTTCTAATTTCATAGTTTACGAGTTCAATAATTTCTTCCATTCTTGCTTGAATGATGCTCGCAAGATTTTTTATGGTAATTTCTTTGGGGTCTTTGCCTCGAATGCCTGGTATACAAACCACCTCATTATCTCTACTTTCAGAGGCCAAAGCGCTTCCAAATCGAACTTTCAATGCTTCAGCATGACGTTGCATAATCTTACAACCTTCCTTAATGTCTTGGGTAATCACGTTTCCTCCAAACGGAATAACTGCAGTATGACGAATTAGGCCATCTTGAAAAATAGCTATATCTGTAGTTCCGCCACCTATGTCAACAAGTACCACTCCAGCCTCTTTTTCTTCATCACTTAGAACTGATTCCGCAGAAGCAATTGGTTCAAGAATAATTCCTTTTGTATTTAAACCTGACCGATCGACACATTTTTTAATATTCAAGACGTTACTAACCTGCCCTGTAATGATGTGGAAATTTGCTTCCAATCGCGTCCCTGCCATCCCAATCGGATCTTTTATCTCCGGCTCATTATCTACGATGTACTCTTGCGGAATTACGTCTATAATCTCTTCACCAGGATTCATCACCAACTGGTACATATCATCTATGAAATTATCAATATCACGTTGAGAAATTTCTCCGTCTTTGGCTCTTCGGGTGTAGATTCCTCGGTGCTGCAAACTTTTTATATGTTGACCTGCGATGCCAACGAAGACATTCTTAATCTGAAGATTGCCATCTTTGCAGTTTTGCGCTTCTTGAACAGCAGCAGTAATGGACTGTATGGTTCTTTCGATATTTGAAACAACACCTCGCATTACACCTAGTGACTCGCTTCGCCACATCGAAATAATCTCAATCTTGTTGTGTTCGTTTTTTCTCCCTACAAAACAAGCTATTTTCGTAGTTCCGATATCTAGACCTATTACCACAGGACTTTTTCTAGTTGGCTGGTTGCTCATATCTTTTTCTGCAAACGATTTGTCCATCATAACTTAAGTTAATTTCAGCATATTTATTCCACCCCTCAAAAGGCATTCCCTGTTGATAAAAGACCTTTAAGCGATCAAATTTATCAGCGACACTTCGCTCGGAATCCGCCTTTCCAAAAACAATTAATGCTTCTCCGACTATTGGAATCATAATAAAATTCCCGTTCTCATCTATGTGTACTTGAGATATCAAATGATACAAAAGCGGATCATTGCAAACATAATTTGAAATTCGGTATATATCGTCTAATTTTTTAATACTTTTCAAGGAGTCGTTGTTAATAATCTCATTAATATTTCCCACTTGAAATTTATCTTTTATATTTCCAGTAAAAACTAGCGTTCTTGCGGTATGTAGATCCGATCTATTCATTAAAAATCCATCGGCATCAAGGTAGAAAGATTGGCCAAATCGATTAAAAATTCGAGCAATTGGTTTTCTTAATTCTAATTCAATATTCCAAGTGCTCCCAATATCCCTAAACACATGTGCATTTTTTACTTCTGGCATATTACTAATAGCCTCCTCAATAATAGTAATGTCCAACTCCTTAACACGCTGATCATTAAAAATTAAGTGTTTTTCTCTTAAGCGATGTAACAGTTCTTTCTCAGTTAACATGGCATTTTCTCCTTCGTAGTGAATTGCAACATTTGGTGAGTCAAGGATTTTGTTTTCATCGAATTTATTTGCCAAATAAAAAATTACCCCAACACCGGTTAGTAGAAGAATCCAAGCAGATATTTTGAGCCACATTTTCATTCGCTTATATTGCTTTGAAGTATTTCTTTTAATGGTTGAACGATTCTGTCAATATCTCCAGCTCCGATAGTCACCACAACCCCATTTTTATGCTCTTTAAAATGTTGAATAACCTCAGATGGAGATTTTAACGACTTGTTTTGTAATTTAACTTTTTGCAATAGCCAATCGCTTGTAATTCCGTGAATTGGCTCTTCTCTTGCCGGGTAAATTGGCATCAAAATCAACTCATCCAACAGGGATAATTCTGCAGCAAAACCTTCAGCAAAATCTCGTGTTCGAGAAAATAGATGTGGCTGAAAAATTCCGATTAAAGTTTTATTTGGATAAAGCATTCTCAACGAAGAAACTAAACTTTTTATCTCCATTGGATGGTGTGCATAATCGTCGAGGTAAATTAATTCCTCTGTTCTAATATGGTATTCAAATCTTCTTTTCACACCTAAAAAACTTGACAGACCTGCTCTTAATTCGGCTTCTTGCATTCCTAATTCAGTTAATAAGGCAATACATGCCAAGGCGTTTTCAGCGTTATGGAGTCCAGGAATTCCTAACTGAACATTCGGCATATTTATCTTTCTACCGCGCACATCTCCATACAAAAACCCATTTAACCATCTTAAATTATGCATAGAATAATCAGCTGTCTCTGACCTCAAAGCATAGGTGATAACCTTAGATAAACTTGGCAGACTCAATCCTTCTTTTTGTACTGAAAATCCATTCATGTCTGACTTCATCGCATATTGCCGAAAGCCTTCCAAGAATTGCTCTTTACTGCCATAAATATCCAGATGATCTGGATCAGCAGCAGTTATGATCGAACTGTGCGGACTAAGTTGTAAAAATGATCTATCAAACTCATCCGCCTCAATTACTGTCCATTCACTTGAAGAAGAGAGCACAATGTTAGAATTAAAATTTGTGGCGATACCACCAAGGAAAGCGTTGCATTTCCAAGTGCTTTGATTCAAAATATGGGCAAGGATGGAGCTAGTGGTGGTTTTACCGTGCGTACCTGCAACACATAATCCTTTAGAAAACCGCGTGATTAATCCCAAAACTTCTGATCTTTTCATCACTTGAAATCCATGTGACTGAAAGTAAATAAGCTCTTTCATGCTTTTAGGTACTGCAGGTGTAACCACTATCAAGGAATTTTCCACTTCCATAAAATCTTTCGGAATTTCTTGCACATCATCCTCATAATGTACCCAAGCACCTTCCGATCGAAGGGTTTCAGTTAACTCACTTGATGTCTTGTCGTAGCCACCAACGCTTTTCCCCAAGCTCATAAAATACCGAGCTAGTGCAGACATACCAATTCCTCCTATTCCAATAAAATAGACAGAAGAAAATTTAGTTAAACTAACCCTATTCATGCTTCAATTGCTTTTTCACATTCGTCTACTATTTCTTTCGTTGCATGTGGCTTTGCCAAAGAACTACTGTTTGATTCTAGTTTTGTGATTTCGGTTTGATCAGCCAATAAAGATTTAACTGTATTCATCAACTTATTATTCAATTCGTTGTCTTTGAGCATAATTGCAGCATTTTTAACTGCTAAAGACATTGCATTTTTAGTTTGATGATCTTCTGCAACATTCGGAGATGGAACTAATATAGACGCCTTACCCAACAGGCATAATTCAGATACGGATAATGCTCCCGCTCTTGAAACAACCAAATCCGCGGAAGCATAAGCTAAATCCATACGTTGAATAAACTGATGTAAAACAATGTTTTTAGCACCACTTTTTTCGACTATTTCCGATAGGTTTTCATAATACAACTTGCCGCATTGCCAAACCACTTGAATATCATTTTCAAGAGCTTTCCAATTTTCTATTTCATTAGAAATTGCTTGGTTAATAGATCTTGCACCGAGTGAACCTCCAATAACGAGAACGGTTTTCTTATTTGGGTCTAATTTAAAAAACTCAAATGCTTCTGCCCTATCTACTTGAACAGACATTTCTTTTCTTACAGGATTACCTGTCAACACGATTTTATCTTTTGAAAAAAATGATTCCATTCCGTCGTAAGCAACACATATAGTTTTTGCTTTTTTAGCTAGAAGTTTATTGGTTTTTCCAGCAAACGAGTTTTGTTCTTGAATTAACGTTGGTATACCTAATAAATTTGCCATTTTCAATGTTGGTCCACTAGCATACCCCCCTACTCCGATTACCAGTTGCGGTTTAAAGGATCGAATAATACCGCGTGCCTTCAATAAACTTTTTGCAATTTTATATGGCAAAAGTAAATTCGAAAGTGTAAGTTTTCTTTGAAGTCCAGCAATTGGTAAACCCTCGATAGCATAACCTGCTTGGGGCACTTTTTCCATTTCCATTCTTCCTTGCGCACCGACAAACAAAATTTGAATTTTCGGATTACGATTTTTTAATTCATCCGCAATAGCGACAGCTGGAAATATATGTCCGCCTGTACCACCTCCTGATATAATCACTCGTTCAATCATGATGCGTTAGCTGCTTGAAAATTCGTTTCACTAAGTTCTATCTTTCGTTTTTGCAAGTTATAAGCAAATGACTGCACAATTCCAATGGAAGCACAAGCCATAATCAGCGCTGAACCTCCCATTGCTAGAAACGGCATATTTTGACCTGTAACGGGGAAAATACCGGTACAAACTAACATATTTATACTGGCTTGAGTGAGTAAATGTATACCTATGCCCATACAGACATATGTTTGAAAAAGATCATCTGTTTTTAGGGCAATACGAATAATCCTTAGCAAAAGTATCATGTACATCAGGATTAAAAATATTGCCGATATTAATCCGAATTCTTCAACAAAACTTGAATAATAAAAATCGGCATAAGCCTCAGGTATGAATTCTTTTAGTTTTCCATCTCCAACACCTTGTCCGAGAATAGATCCATTATGAATGGCTAGTTTTGCATTATTCGCTTGGGCATTTTTCAGGATATCTGCTGACGATTCATCCACTTTTGAATTATAGCGACTTACCCAAGTGTCATAACGAGGTAAAATATTAAATTGAGGTGCTGCTTTGTGAAGTGATATTACTAAAACTACTAATCCTATACCTGCCCCCATCATTGTAAACAATTTCCCATACGGCATTCGACCTATAAAAAGCATGGCAAATGACAGCATAAAGAGCATAGCTGCAGTTGAAAAATTATCTTTTAAAATCAAAAAACAAATAACAATAATCGGAAGCACAACGGGAAGAACACCTTCCTTCCAATCGTTGAACTTTTCTTTTTTCTTAACCAATAAACGAGATAAATAAACGATTAGCGCAAGCTTGGCAAAATCTGACGACTGAAAAGTCAAGCCAATGAATGGAATTTTAATCCAACGACCGGCATCATTGACTTGGGTTCCAAAAAACATCGTGAAAAGTAAAACAAGTATGGCCAAATAGTAACTAAATTTTGCTAACTGTCCAATGTACTTCGAATCCGTTCGATGAATGAAAAACATCGTAAAAAAGGCAATGACAACATAAAGGAAATGTTTACCTAAGTATTGAATTGGTGATCCTCCTTCGATTTTGACAAGTATAGGCACGAAACTATATACAGTAACCAAAGAAAATCCCATTAGTAAGATGGTGATTATCCAAATTACAGGATCGCCTTTTAGGTATTTTAGGTATTCTCTCATTTTGTTTGCACTAATTGAAGGAAATCAGCGAATTTTCTCACGTTATACTCAGTGTTACTATTGGAACTAGTGAAGAGTAAAATCCCTGGCTTAAACTTCATTTTTACACATGATTCTAATGCCCAATTCACATCATTTTCTTTTTCAGGCGTGTCATAAATTAGCGTTATTAATTTATCACTTTGAATGTTTCCGCGATCGATTAGGGCCTGAATTTCTTGTGGATTTCCTATCCAAAGCACATTAAACGGAAAAGAAAGAACCGTGCGTTCCAAGACTTCAATAGTTGGATATTGGGGGCTGAATGCATCCATTTCTAATACCTTTCCACGGGCAATGAGCGTACTATCCCTATCGAGTAGCAAACCATTTTTTCTTGCCTCAGAAAGTTGATTTTCGATATGTTGAAGTTCCTCCTTGCTCATATTACAGCATTCTAACAGCTTGTTTGAACTGATTACCGCGATCTTCATAATTTTCGAACAAATCAAAGCTGGCACAAGCAGGTGACAAAAGTACCGTTTCGTCCTTTTTTGCCAATCGATAACCATAAGCAACAGCCCAAACAGCTGAACTCGCTTCAACGATAGTTTCAACGGTTGTTGAAAACGCCTCAATTATTTTTTGATTTTCTGTTCCTAGGCAAATAATTGCTTTCACTTTGTCTTTAACAAGTTCCATCAATTCGTTGTAATCGTTTCCTTTATCGACACCTCCTACAATCCAAACCACTGGTTTTTCCATACTCTCTAGGGCAAACCACGTAGAATTGATGTTGGTAGCTTTTGAGTCGTTTATAAACTCAATCCCGTTGACTTTTGCTACGAATTCTAGGCGATGTTCAACATTTACAAAGTCTTCAAGACTTTCTCGGACCACATCTTTACGAATTTCTACAATTCTCGCGGCAATACCTGCTGCCAGCGAATTTTGGGTGTTGTGCTTACCCTTCAAAGCTAAATCATGAATGGACATAGTTAATTGATCTTTTATGTTTATTGTTAGTTGTTCCTTAGTTGCAAAGCCCCCAACCGGAATTTCTTCTTTGAGTGAAAAAGGTGCGGTTTTCATTGGGAGTTTTCTCTTGGCGATTTCTGCCTGAATTATGGGGTCATCGAAATTATAGATGAACCAATCTTCATGAGTTTGATTATTTAAAATCCTAAATTTTGCGTCAACATAGCGTTGCATTTCATAAGCGTAGCGGTCTAAATGATCTGGGGTAATATTGGTAAGAATTCCAATATCCGCTTTAAAATCAAACATATCGTCTAACTGAAATGAACTCAATTCAATGACATACCATTCGTGGTCACCTTCAGCTACTTGTTTGGCAAAACTCTGTCCTACATTTCCCGCTAATCCAACATCCCAACCTGCTTTTTTAAGAATATGATGTGTGAGCATGGTAGTGGTAGTTTTGCCGTTACTTCCTGTGATGCATATTTTTTTTCCTTTGGTATAATAACTTGCAAATTCTATTTCCGAAATAACAGGAATTCCTCTATTGCGTAGTGCTACAATAAGTGGAACAGTATTTGGTATTCCAGGCGATTTTACAATCAAATCACAGGATAAAATACGTGTTTCATCGTGCTGACCTTCTTCCCATTCAACATTTAAATTTTGCAGGTCTAGTTTAAATTCCTCTTTAATTTTTCCAGCATCAGAAACAAACACATTCCATTCTTGCTTTATGGCAAGAATAGCAGCTCCGAGTCCACTTTCTCCGGCTCCTAAAATGGCAATATGTTTTCCTTTTCCTTGCATCAACTACCTTAATTTTAGCGTTACGATGGTCACAACTGCAAGGAGCACCCCTACAATCCAAAATCGGGAAACAATTTTTGCTTCATGTAGGCCTTTTTTCTGAAAATGATGATGTAGCGGAGCCATTAGAAAAATTCGCCTTCCTTCACCAAATCGTTTCTTTGAATATTTGAAATACCCAACTTGAAGCATTACGGATAAATTTTCAATAAGGAAAACCCCACAAAGTACAGGAATTAGCAGTTCTTTTCTTATGGCAATAGCGAATACAGCAATGATTCCGCCAATTGCCAAACTACCGGTGTCTCCCATAAAAACTTGTGCTGGAAATGAGTTATACCATAAAAACCCGATACATGCTCCAACAAAGGCCGCGGGGAAAATTACCATTTCTTCTGCGAGTGGGATATACATTACATTTAAGTAATCGGCAAACTTTGCGTGAGAGCTTACATATGCTAAAACTGCCAAGGCCAAGCCAATAATCGCAGAAGTACCTGTTGCCAAACCATCTAATCCGTCGGTCATGTTTGCTCCGTTCGAAACAGCAATTACAATAAAGATGACAATTGGAATAAAAAGCAACCAGCCATAGGATTTATCCATGTCACCAATTAGCCAGTTATAATTAAACTCATTTCCTTTGATAAAAGGAATTGTGGTGGTCATTTCGTCGGTTTTGATCCACTTATAGTTCTCACCTTCATTTTGAACATGCAGATGTGTGACAAACTCTTCGTCGTTTTGTAATTTGTAGTCTGCACTAACTCTTTTGTGAACCGTTTTTTCATCAGAAAAATAGAGTATACAACCTACTATCAAACCAACTCCAATTTGTCCAATTACTTTGAACGAACCCTTTAGACCTTCTTTGTTCTTTTTAAATACTTTGATATAGTCGTCTAAAAAGCCAATCATACCCAACCAAATTGTGGCGATTATCATGGTGATGACGTAAATGTTATGCAGTTTAGCAAATAGAATCGTTGGAATTAAAATAGCACTTAGAATGATGATTCCTCCCATTGTAGGCGTTCCTGACTTTTCTATTTGTCCTGCAAGTCCAAGATCTCGAACCGTTTCTCCGATTTGTTGCTTGCGTAGGGCAAGAATGATTTTCTTCCCAAAAACAATTGATACAATTAATGAGGTGATCAATGCCATGGCCGCTCGAAAGGAAATAAAGTCGAACAAGCCAGCTCCCGGAAAATTTAGTTTATCTAAGTAATCAAATAAGTAGTACAGCATTATTTCTTCAATTCATTGGTTAATTCTTGTGTTATTTTGAAATCATCAAAATCGTATTTAACTCCCATGATATCTTGGTATTTCTCATGTCCTTTGCCAGCGATTAAAATGATATCACCAGGTTGTGCGAGTAGAATCGCCGTTTTAATAGCCTGTTTTCTATCTAGAACTGAAATAGATTTTGTTTGCAGATCTGAGGTTAACCCAGATTCCATATCCTTTAAAATTTGAGACGGATCCTCCGTTCGAGGGTTATCAGAAGTTAAAATTACTTGTTGACTCATTTTAGCGGCTATTTCAGCCATCAACGGACGTTTTGTTTTGTCACGATCTCCACCACATCCTACAAGTGTGATAACTTTTTCTGTCCCCTTCTTAATTCCGTTAATGGTTTGGAGTACATTTTCCAATGCGTCAGGCGTATGTGCATAATCCACAATTACTGTCAATCCGCCTTGGCTTCTGTAATATTGAAATCTACCATCTACTGAATTTAAATTACTAATGCCAGTTAAAACTTCTAGTGAATCAAATCCCAAAGACGTGG
>Ga0194124_10005842_pt1 | contig 11256 bp, 9 predicted proteins | sample TA2KigCas0mmetaG_FD_148605 | JGI IMG/M metagenome (GOLD analysis project Ga0194124, IMG submission 148605) | Freshwater microbial communities from Lake Tanganyika, Tanzania - TA2015031 Kigoma Deep Cast 0m | ecosystem: Environmental > Aquatic > Freshwater > Lake | place: Tanzania: Lake Tanganyika...
ATTAAAATAACTCTTTTTATAATTGTAAATAATAGCCAAAGTAAAAGTAACGACCCAACAAGACCAAATTCTTCAGCAATATGTGAAAAAATAAAATCGGTATGGTTTTCTGGAACAAAATCTAAAGAACTTTGTGATCCCTTAAGGTAGCCTTTTCCAAAAATACCACCTGAGCCAATTCCAATTTTAGCTTGGTTGACCTGATAATTGGCTCCCAGTGGATCTCTGTTGCTATCAAAAAAATTTATAATTCTATTTTTTTGATAAGGTTTAAGTGCTGCAAATGCAAACGGCAAAGATATAATAAGAATTAAAATACCAGAGATAATTATTTTTTTACTTAATCCCACAATCCACAAAACTCCAAGTGCTGCAAACAATATTAATAATGATGTTCCAAGATCGGGTTGTCTTAAAACAAGTAAAAATGGAATAATAATTAAGAAAGTTGATAAAAGTAAATTGAAAAATCTATTTACATCTTCAGATTTTACAGAATGATAAAATCTTGCAAGTACAATGATTATTGCAAGTTTTGCAAGTTCAGAGGGTTGAACGTGAAAAAAACCAAAATCAAGCCAACGCTGCGATCCTTTTGCAGTAACTCCAATAAATTTTAAAATAAATAATAAAAATAAAATTAATGCGTAAAAATGATATGCATATCTGTACCAGATAGAAATACTTCTAAAAGAAATGAAAAGCATAACACCTATTGCAAATAAAAATCTTACTAGGTGTTTGAAATATAAGTTGCTTTGACCTTTATCTATTGAATACAAAGCTGCAATGCTAATTAGTCCTAGAAGTAAAACTAAATATATTAATTTTTTGTCAAATCTTTCAAACTTTTCAAGAAATAAATAAAACCTACTTAATGTTTGCTCTTTAGACATTCGTTAATCTTTTTTTAAATAAAAAATCAAAAACAGTTTTTGCAACTGGCGCTGCTACTCTTGATCCAGGACCCGAATGTTCTGCAACAACTGCAACAGCCCATTTGGGTTTCTCAACCGGCCCAAAGCCTGCAAAAAGAGAATGATCCCTATATTTATATTCTCTAGCAGTTGGACTTCCATCATCTTCCCTATCTTTAATATTCAATTTTACGACCTGGGATGTTCCTGTTTTTCCACAAAATTTTACTTCTCCAGTCAACCTTGATCCGTAGGATGTCCCACCTGGCTCATTAGTTGATGCATTTAATGTCTCTTTTACAAGTTCAATATGATCGCTATCAAAATCTAATTTTTCTCTTTTTGATTTTTCATTTCCAAAAAAACTTGGAATAACATTATAACCACCATTTGCAAACTGAGCTATTAGCTTACAAAGCTGAATCGGAGTTGAGAGCATATAACCTTGGCCTATTCCTGTAATTAACGTCTCTCCCAGTAACCAGTTTTTTCCAAGAACATTTTTCTTCCATTTAGTATCAGGAATTAATCCTTTTTTTTCTTCCTCAAACTCAGGCAGTAAATTAAAACCCATACCTAATTTTTTTGCAGTTTCTGCAATACGATCGACACCAAGAAGTCTTGCAAGTTCGTAAAAATAAATATCGCATGATTTTTTCATTGCATCAGTAAAATTTACTTTTCCATGACCACCATCTTTCCAACAATAAAATTCTTGTCCGTAAAGTTCAATTTTACCTTGACAACTATGAACATATGTTTGATCTATGATTTTATTATCTAATGCTGAGAGCATTATAAGTGGCTTAATCACTGATCCTGGGGGATACTGGCCACTTAATGGTTTATTAACTAATGGCTTTCTATCATCTCTTAGTAAAACATTTAACTCATCTTGAGAAATTCCAAGTGCAAATTTATTTGTATCATACGATGGCGTTGATACACATGCATATATCTCCCCATTATTAACATCCATTACAACTACTGAGCCTGCAGTGCTTCCAAGTCGTGAAAAAATTAACCTTTGTAATTCTAAATCTAGATTTGTCCTTAAAGCATCTCCACTTACTCCATCAACAAACTCAACGGTTCTAACCGCGCGACCCGCTGCATTAACCTCAAAACGAGTAAAACCAGGTCTGCCAATAAGATAATTATTTATTACTTTTTCTATTCCATTTTTACCAACTTTTATTCCAGGAGTTCTAAATAAATCACTTTTTTGATTTTGAAGATCCGCCTCAGATGGAAGACCAACATATCCTAAAGTGTGAGCAAATTCGAAAGGGAAATTATAATGTCTTTCCATTGAAATAAACGGCTGAACACCATTTAAAATAAAAAGATTACTATTAATTTTTGAAAATTCAGACCAGGTTAAATTTTTATTAATTACATAAGGCTGAAATTGTCTAATTTTTCTAAATTCATTATTTGTTTTTTCTATTACATCTTCAGTTAAATTTAAAAATTTTTTAAGATTTTGAAGTACAAAGTCTAAATCGGTAACATCGCCTTTTATAAGTGCTATGCGATAAATCTGTCTGCTTTCTGCAAGTCTATTTCCAAATCTATCTAAAATTAAACCTCTTTCAGATGCAATTTTCCATTCTTTGTAACGGTTACGGTCAGATAGCACTGTATATTTTTCTTTTTGAAAAACTTGTAACCACAAAAGCCTAAGTCCAATCAAGCAAAAAAAAGTATACTTAACTATATTTAAAATTGCTTTTCTTTTATTAATAATTCCAGATTTTGTTTGATATCCTTCACTTGGTCTGTGTTTGAAAAACTTCATTGAGATATAGACAATATAATACAAAAATGTTACTGCACCACACTTTTTTGGAGGTAAGTAACAATTAAAATAGAAGTAAAAAACGACAACGTTGAACAAGCTCTAAGAGCTTTAAAAAAAAAGCTACAAAGAGAAGGTGTGTTTAGACATCTCAAAATTAAAAGTCACTACGAAAAGCCATCTGAAAAAAAAAAGAGAGAAAAAGATGAAAATACACGAAGAGTAAAGAAACTTAGAAAACTTAAAGCAAGGCTCTAAAGGTTCTTAATAATTTCTTCCACCATTTTTTTAGCATCAGAAAAAAGCATCAAAGTATTATCCTTATAAAATAACTCGTTATCAACCCCTGCATAACCTGCTGACATTCCTCTCTTTACAAACAACACTGTCTTAGATTTTTCAACTTCTAAAATTGGCATTCCATATATTGGACTTGTCTTATCTGTTTTAGCTGCAGGGTTTGTCACATCGTTTGCACCTATTACAAACGATACATCAGTATTTGAAAAATCGTTATTTATATTTTCTAACTCAAAAACTTCATCATAAGGAACATTTGCCTCAGCCAATAATACATTCATATGACCTGGCATTCTTCCTGCGACTGGATGAATTGCATAGGATACTTTAACACCCAGTTCTTTAAGTTTATCTGCCATTTCTCTAAGAGCATGCTGAGCCTGCGCAACTGCCATCCCATAACCTGGCACAATAATAACTGATGAAGCATTCTTCATTAAAAAGGCAGCATCATCTGCTCCTCCTTGTTTTATTGGTTTTTTTGTTTGATCTTTACTAAGTGTAGCACTTTCTCCGCCAAAGCCTCCTAAAATTACATTGAATAAAGAACGATTCATTCCTTTACACATGATGTAAGAAAGTATCGCTCCAGATGATCCAACAAGTGCTCCAGTTATAATAAGAGCAATATTTTCTAGAGTAAAACCTATTCCTGCTGCAGCCCATCCAGAGTAAGAATTTAACATGGAAACCACTACTGGCATATCTGCTCCACCAATTGGAATAATAATTAAAAAACCTATAAGAGTTGATAAAAAGATTATTATCCAAAAAAGAAATTCGTTTTGATGAATTGTAAAATAAACAATTAAAAAAATTATGAATAATCCTAGTAATAAATTTATTATATGTTGACTTTTAAAAACAATAGGTGAGCCAGACATAAGTCCTTGAAGCTTTAAAAAAGCAATACAAGATCCAGAAAAGGTTATTGCTCCAATTGCAACGCCTAGAGACATTTCAATTAAACTTAGTGTTTTGATATTTCCTACGTCTCCAATCCCGAACGATGATGGATTAATAAATGCAACAACCCCTACAAGAACCGCAGCAAGTCCAACTAAACTATGAAAACCAGCAACAAGTTGTGGCATAGCTGTCATTGCAATTTTATTTGCAATATAGCCCCCAACCAAACCTCCAAGAATAATTGGGATTAAAATGTATGAAACATTATCTTTTATTTGATCTAAATTTTTAAACGATAACAAAGTAACAAAAACCGCAAGAACCATACCTATGATTCCAAGAATATTTCCTTTTCTTGATGTCTCTGGAGATGAAAGTCCTCTCAAGGCCATAATAAACAGAATTCCTGTAAGTAAATAAAGAAATGCTGTAATATTTGCAGAGATCATTTCTTAACTTTTTTTTTATACATACTAAGCATTCGCTGCGTCACCAAAAAACCTCCAAAAATATTTATAGATGCAAGAAATATTGCAACCACTCCAGGAAGTTTAGACACAAAAGAACTATCTTTACCTGAAAAAATTATAGCAACTAGTGCACCAACAATAATTACTGAGGATATTGCATTCGTTACTGACATGAGAGGGGTGTGAAGTGCCGGTGTTACACTCCAAACTACATAATAACCGACAAATATAGAGAGTATAAAAATGGAAAAACGAAATATGGTAGGATCAATATCCATTAATTTAACTCATCCTTAATATAAATACTTTTAATTATTTCGTCATTTTCGTCAATTTTTAATGATTTTGTATCTTTATCGTAAATTGAACTAATAAAATTATAAATATTACGAGAGAGTAAGTTAGATGCGGTTTCAGATATTCTACTTGGAACGTTTTTGTAGCCTAAAATTTTAATTCCAAATTTTTCAACAATTTTTCCACTTTCAGAATAAATACTGTTACCCCCCTGTTCAACTGCTAAATCAAAAATAATTGATCCTCTTTTCATAACACCTAACATTTCTTCATTAATTATTCTTGGAGCTTTTTTTCCAGGAACTAATGCAGTACAAATTACTATATCTTGTAAAGCTAAAGTTTTTTTTAACAATTCTTCTTGTTTTCTTTTATAGTCTTCTCCTACCTCTTTTGCATAACCTCCTGCAGTTTCTAAATTCTGCGCACCTTCCACAAAAACAAATTTACCACCTAAACTTTCAACCTGTTCTTTTGATGCCAGCCTTACATCCGTTGCACTTACCACACCTCCAAGACGTTTAGCAGTTGCTATAGCTTGTAGTCCAGCAACTCCAGCACCAATAACGAAAAACTTTGCAGGTGTTATTGTTCCTGCTGCTGTCATCATCATTGGAACTGCTTTATTAAATTCATAAATACTGTCAATTACAGCTTTATATCCTGCGATATTTGCTTGTGAGGATAATATATCCATTGACTGCGCTCTTGTAATTCTTGGAAGAAGTTCCAAGGAAAGAATTTTAACTTTTTTCTTAATGAGTTTATTAATAGTTTCTTTGTTGAGGTGAGGAAAAAAATTTCCAATTAAAATAGTATTTTCTTTAAATATAGATATTTCATCTTGTGTTGGGCAATTTATTTTTAGAATTATATCTGATAGTTTAAAAACTTGATTTCTTAAAATACAATTTGCGCCAATATTTTTAAAATCTTGATCGTTAATATTAAGAAATTTTCCAAAATTATTTTCTATATTTACATTGAAACCTAACTGAATAAACTTTTTTACAGTCTCGGGAGTTAGAAGAGTTCTTTTCTCGTAGATATCATCTTCTAAAATAGAACCGATAATCATCAAATGAAATTAAATTTATAACATAATAAAAATTAACAAAATTAATGTAAATATAATTATTACAATTGCAAAGACTGAAAGTTTTTTAAAACTGGACCACATTTCTTTTTGAGGTGAAATATCCATATTAACCTTGTCTTGCTTTAAACTTTGGATTTTTTTTATTTATTACGTAAATTTTCCCTCTACGTCTTACAACTTTACAATTAATATCTCTTTTTTTTAGAGATTTTAGTGAACTTACTACTTTCATATTTAATTAATTAATAAGCCTGGCAACGACCTACTCTTCCGTGTCTTAAGACAAAGTACCATTGGCGCTAAAGGGCTTAACTGCCGAGTTCGGAATGGGATCGGGTGTGACTCCTTTGCAAAAATTACCAGGCACATTTCTATATATCACTAAAAAAATGAAGTAAATATCTTAATAAATTCTAAATACTTTAGTTATTATTTTCTGATACTAGGTAAGAATTATACGTAAGTTGAAAACCAGTTTCTAAGCTTGTTTTTGCTTGCCATCCATATTTTTTGGCTCTCGATACATCTAAAAATTTGACTGGGGTTCCGTCAGGTTTAGTTCTATCAAACTTTACTTTGAGACTAGTATTTAATTTTTTAATTACAAAGTTTGTATAATCAAGTATTGACATAACGTTACCTGTTCCAATGTTAATAATTGTTTCCTGAATTTTTTTATTCATAAAGTAAATACAGGCATCAGCAATATCATCTACGTAAATTAATTCTCTTTTAGCTTTTCCAGAACCCCATAAATAAATAAATTTTTTTCTTTTAACTTTTGCTAAATGAACTTTATGAATAATTGCAGGGAAAAAATGAGAACTATCTGGGTCGTAATTGTCATTTGGACCATAAGTATTTGCCGGCATCAAGCATTTATAATTTGTTTTATATTGAGAATTATAACTCTCACACATTTTAATTCCTGAAATTTTAGCAATTGCATAGGGTTCATTTGTTTTTTCTAGAGGACCTGTTAGTAAATAGTCCTCTTTAATTGGCTGTCTACAATCTCTTGGATAAACACAGCTCGAGCCTAAAAAAATTAAATTTGGAATATTATTTAAAAAACAACCGTGAATAATATTATTTTGAATGGATAAATTTTCATAAATAAATTCAGCTTTATAATTATTATTTGCAAAAATTCCACCAACTCTTGCTGCTGCGTTTATAACTATATCTGGTTTAATTTCTTTTAAAAAAGAAAAAACTTTTTTTTGATCTATTAAATTAATTTTTTTTTTACTAATGGTAAAAATTTTCTTAAAACCTAACAATCTTAATTTTTTAAAAATAGCAGACCCAACTAATCCTTGATGTCCTGCTAAAAAAATTTTACTACTTTTTTTTATCAATTTATTGATTAAAATTTAAATTTTTTAACTCCTCATGTACCATTTCGTTAACTAATTTATGAATAGAGATTTTTGGTTTCCAACGAAGAACTTTTCTTGCTTTAATTGAATTTCCCAATAAGGTATTGACATCTAGAGGCCTGTAATAAGATTTGTCACAAGCCACTATGCATTTGTTAGACTTATCAAAAGCTTTTTGATTTTTTCCTTTTCCATTCCATTTAATTTTCATTGACAATTCTTTAGCGACTAAATTTATAAACTGCCTTACACTATACTGTTTGCCCGTTGCAATAACAAAATCCCTTGGTTTTTTTTGCTGTAACATTAACCACATTGCCTCAACATAATCTTTAGCATGGCCCCAATCCCTTTTCGCATCAAGATTCCCTAGATAAAGAATCTTTTGAATATTATTTTTAATCCTACAAAAAGCTCTTACAATTTTTCTTGTAACAAATGTTTCGCCCCTTCTTGGACTTTCATGATTGAATAAAATGCCATTTACTGCAAAAATATTGTAAGCCTCCCTATAATTTATTGTGATCCAGTGTGCATATAATTTTGCAGCTCCGTATGGGCTTTGAGGGTAAAAAGGAGTTAGTTCATCTTGAGGAATTTTTTGAACCCTGCCAAACATTTCTGAAGTACCTGCCTGATAAAACTTTGTTTTTTTTTCAAGTTTATGAAATTTAATTGCCTCTAAAATTCTTAGTGCTCCTAAGGCATCAACATTTGCTGTATATTCTGGAACTTCAAAAGAAACCGCCACATGAGACTGTGCTGCTAAGTTATATATTTCATCAGGCTTTACATTTTTAATTATATTAAAAACCGAAGTGGAGTCTGTAATATCTCCATATTGTAAAATAAAATTCCTCTTTTTTTCATGCGGATCTTGATAAATATGATCAATTCTTTTTGTGTTAATAAGCGAAGATCTTCTTTTTACTCCATAAACGACATAATTTTTTTTAATTAAAAACTCAGCTAAATAAGAACCATCCTGACCAGTTATACCAAAAATTAAAGCTTTTTTTTTCATAAATATAAGAAAATTTTATACTTTTTAAACGTTAATGTTAGTTATATTTTGAAAAAATTATCTAAATGATTGTTAGTATATTAATTGTTGCAGATTTTAAAGAAAAATTTATTTTTAAAACAATTAAATCTTGCCTTAATCAAAGTTATAAAAAAACAGAAATACTTATTGGCTATAGTCAATTAAATAAATCTATAATAAAGAAAATACTATCCTATAAAAAAATAAAATTATTTAAAATAAAAAAAAAATTTATTTACCCAACTCAAGACCAAATTTACAAAATCAAATATTTATTTAATCGATCTAAAGGAAAATATATTTTCTTATTAGATGGTGACGATATATTTTTGAAAGATAAAATTAAACAAGTATATTTTTTTTTAAAAAAAGAAGATGATGTTTTAATATATCATAAATTTTTTATTAAAAAAAATAGTAAGATATATTTGTTAAATGAAAAAAAATATAAAAAAAATTTTTTTTTCAAGTTTTTGTTTAATGATTGGCCTCAAAATATAGCCACTAGCGTACTTTCAATTACAAAAAAAGGTTTTAAAAATTTTTTTAGAGAAACTAATCCGCTTGCGTGGAAATATTTAGCAATTGATATTTTGTTAGTGATTTTTTTTCAAAAAAAAAGTAAAATAAAATTTTTAAATAAAATTTTAACAATCAAAAATGAAGGTAATGAAAATTTGGATACAAAATTTATAGGATTTTTTAATAAAAACTATTGGTTTAGAAGACTAGAGCAGCATAATTACAACTATACTTTTAAAAAGTTAAAAAGTATCGAACACTATATATGCATTATGGTAGTTTTTTTTATTAATTATTTTATCGATAATAATAAATCTTAAAACCTAACCTTTCCAAACTATTCAAATTATTCCCAAAATTTCCACACGGCGAAGGAAGTGCCCAACAATGTCCATGTATTGATCCGTTCGCCTTATAGAGTAATTCACCCTGTTCGGTCTTAAAAACTTCAAATTCTTTTATTTGAACAGAAAAAAATGGAAAATTAGTGTATTTATAAAAATCATCTCTTTTAAATTCACTATTAATTCTAAATATATTCTTAAAATTAAATATTATTATGACTAACAGGAATATTACTTTAAATTTGAAATAAGTTTTTTTGTTACTACTCTTAAAATTTCTAATCCATAAAGCTAAAGGCGTTATTAAAATTAATGTTATTACAATATACCCTCCATATCTTAGTGCTGGATGTATCATGAACCAAATAAAAAAAAGTAGCAAAAATGCCAAGTATAAAATTAAAAAATATTTTTTATTAAAAAAAAATTTTTTTTTATTTTTTGAATAAAAAATAAATGATAAAAATATAAAAGTTGCAATTATTACTAGCAAAAAATCTGAGACTTTTGTAAAAAAATAAATTTGAAACCAATTTGATATCCAATTAAAATTTTTAATATACTCTGATAAATTCTCTTTTTTAAAATCAGGTCCGGCACCGGCCTTTGACCATATTTCTATCCACTCTTTTTGATTGACAACGTCATCGACAGGAACTCCCCAAAGAACACTTTTACCAAAACAAAGATTTTTAAAGCCAAATATAATGCATCCAGAATTGAAAAAATTATGAACTAAAAATAAAAGTAAAAAAAAAATTAAAAAATAATTATATTTATTAAATAATAAATTATTTATTTTTTTTAAATCAATTTTGGTAAAAAAAAATATTAAAACTAAAAAAATTAAATAAGGTATAAATAAACTTTTAATAGTTATTACATAAAGGGTTAATGTTGAAAATATAAGAAGGTTTATAAAATTAAATTTATAATAATTATTTTGCAAAATTTGAAAAATCTCCAAGACTAATATTGATAATAGTATTTGCGCTTGTAAATCGGTACCGTATTCACTTAATCTTGTAAAAGTTACATTAATTAAAATAAAAAAAAATAAAGATAATATTTTTATAAAGTGTTCTTTTTTTTTATCTAATAAACAATTATAAATATAAAAATTAAAAAAAATCAAAAAGTATAAGCTTGTAAAATTAAAAGAATAAAATTTTATATATGGTAAATATAAAGTTGAGTTTAAAAAAAATAATGAAGATATGTGTCTATATGAAATATCTAAATTACCAAGACCGATGGCTAATTTGTCAAAAGTTAACATAAGTGTATATGGTAAATGGTAATAAGAAAAATCATCGTGGGTTTTGGAAATAAAAAGTGCTGAAATTAAAAAAAAAGATATTAAAGAAATTTTTTTAAGTAATAAAATATTTAAATAATTTTTTTTTAAACTAAGAAAAAAAAAAAAAATCCCCAGTAAATGTAAAATAGAATTGTGTAATTCATTATGCTTAAAAAAAAAAATAGAAATATATGAGATATACGTAATTATAAAAAAACCAAGAAAAGCAATTAACCCCTCATTTACTCCTTTTTTTAAAAAACCTACTAAATGTGAAAAATAAAAAGCAAAACCTAATACTGATAATAATATTAAGTAAAAATATAATAAGAAAAAAAGTAAATTCATTTATTTTAATTCTGAAAACTATATTTTTTCATTTTTCTTCTTTAAATAAAAAAATAAAAAAAGGTAAAAAGAAATTGAAAGAATAGTTATTTTTATTTGATAGGATGTCTTAAAGATATTTAGTGAAGCTATATAAAAAATAATAAAATTAAATAGATTTAGTAAAAATGAGGAAATAGTATTTGCATATATTTTTTTTAATTTATAATTTTTATACAAAAACAAGAAAATTTTATAATGTAAATGACGGTTGTCTGCTCTATCTATTCTTTTTTTATTAAATAACCTTCTTAAAAGTGAAAATAAATTTTCGAAAGCTGGATACCAAAGTAAATTTAGAAAAAAATAAGGCGAAATAACTAAATTTTGTAAATACGTTAATGTTACGAGATATCCAAAAAAAAAAGAAATACCATAAACTCCTCCATCACCTAGATAATTTTTATTGAAAAGATTAAAAAGAAAAAAAACAAAACATACTAAAATAAAATTGGATATTACATTATAATCAGTATGAAGATT
>Ga0194124_10005847_pt1 | contig 11251 bp, 12 predicted proteins | sample TA2KigCas0mmetaG_FD_148605 | JGI IMG/M metagenome (GOLD analysis project Ga0194124, IMG submission 148605) | Freshwater microbial communities from Lake Tanganyika, Tanzania - TA2015031 Kigoma Deep Cast 0m | ecosystem: Environmental > Aquatic > Freshwater > Lake | place: Tanzania: Lake...
CCATTGTCGGGGTCGACGGTGATCTGCACGGTTCCGCTGCGGTCGCGCAGGTCGACGAAGATCACGCCGCCGTGGTCACGGCTGCGATCCACCCAGCCGCAGAGCTGCACGGCCTGGCCGCTGGTGTCGTGGCGCAGGTCGCCGCATCCGTGGCTGCGCATGTTGATTCGAGAGATTGCTGACAATTTTCTCACTTGGTCTGCCGTGGGCCTCAGATGAGTTGGCTGAGCCGTCAGATCAGCAGTGAATTACTGGTTGTCTCGGATGGAGACAGCATGAGAGTTGGTGGCAATGCTTCAGCCATTTTCGCAGTCATTTTTGCAGTCAGTCGCGCTCTACGATGATCCCAAAGTCATCGGTTTTCCGGTGCACACTGTTGTCTTTCTATCGACCATGTCCTCCAGCGCTACCCCCCCGTAATCCGCTGCAGACGACTGATCCTTACGCCAGGGGACACCAGATCTTTCCGACCCTTGCCTCAGAGCAGATCGCAAGGGCTATTCATTTGGTCGTATTGAAGCATTGAAGGCCGGCAGTGTCCTGTTTGAACGCGGAGAGCGAGGCGTTGATTTCTTTGTCGTCCTTGATGGACACATTGAGATCTATGAATATAGCCTAAATCAGCCTAAGGTGATTCATGTTCACGGCCCCCAGCAGTTCACTGGTGAATTGGATCTTTTCAATCGACGAGAAATTCTCGTTGGCGGTCGTATGGGCGTAGACGGACGTGTGCTCCGCATTTCTCCTGAATCATTCCGCCGCCTGATTACTGCTGAGCCAGATATTGGTGAAATCATCATGCGCGCTTTCATCTTGCGCCGTACCGCCTTGATCTCCCATGCTCAGGGTGGCGTGACTCTGATCGACCCAGATACAAGCGCTGATGGCGTTCGTTTGGAACGTTTTCTTCGTCGAAATGGCTATCCCATTACTGCTATGCATGAGTTAAATCAGGAGTACGACTCGGTTATGCAGCGCTATGGCCTGATGCCTGATCACCTACCGTTTGTAGTGATTCATCTCAACGATCAGTTGCTTTTCAAGCCCAGCAATCATGCTCTTGCTGAGGCTTTGGGACTCGTTGAAGATTGACTGTTCCCAGGTGGTTGATGTTGCGATTGTTGGAGGTGGACCTGCAGGTCTTTCGGCAGCAGTGTATGCCGCCTCGGAAGGTCTGACGACCTTGTTGCTTGAGGCCGAACCACCTGGAGGCCAAGCCAGTACCAGCGCCAAAATTGAAAACCACTTGGCTTCCCCACCGGTATTTCTAGAGAGGGGCTGGCTGGTCGTGCCCAAATCCAAGCGATGAAATTTGGTGCAACCATTTGTCTTCCCAAACGCGTCATAGGCCTGGATTGCAGCCAATACCCGTATGGCATTCAGTTCTGCGCAGAAACGAAAGAATACCGTACTGTGAGAGCTCGTTCTGTGGTAGTAGCTAGCGGGGCAACCTATCGCACCTTAGGACTCGCGAATGGTGGAAATTTCGATAACTCAGGAATTTATTATGCCGCCACTGCTCTTGAAGGTGATATCTGTCGCAATCAGGAAGTCGTTGTTGTTGGGGGTGGTAATTCTGCTGGTCAGGCCGCAGTCTTCCTTTCTGCGAGAGCTCGTCACGTTCATTTGCTGATTCGCCGAGAGAGTTTGGTTGAGACGATGTCCGATTTCCTAATCGGACGCATTCTATCCTCAGACCGTATCACACTACATCCATACACAGAGATTTTCGAACTGGAGGGTGATCTTCATCTTGAGGGAGTGACATGGAAGAATATCTTGACGGGGGACCTGGAAAAGCATCCCATCCGGCATGTATTCTTGATGATTGGTGCCCAGCCAAATACAGGATGGCTTCCCCAGCAAATCCAAACTGAACGCCATGGTTTTATTTTAACGGGTAAGTCTGTAGATCTTAAGCAGAATTGGCCTCTAGATCGAGCACCAATGAACCTCGAGACAAGTCAGCCCGGTGTAGTTGCTGCAGGCGATTTCCAGTCTGGAAGCACAAAGCGAGTCGCTTCAGGTGTTGGCTTGGGTGCAATTTCCGTGAGCCACGTCCATGTCTTTCTGGCGGAACAAGCAGAGGCAATCACGGTATAGATTCTCGTAGTGACGATAGATAATTGGTTGAACACGTGTAAAAGCCCTCGGCGTTAGTGCGCATGCTGAGGGCTTATTTGTACGAGAACTATGTGGAGAGTGTTGTCCCTATAGCCTTTATTCGTCTTGGAAGCCTTGACTGATTTCAATTACTCTGCCATCAGGATCGAGGATCCAGACAGTGCGCCATCCAGGAATATAACTATCAAAATCTAGTGGCCCAAGGCTAACCACCGGGCCGTCGATTTCCGTGAGTTTCTTATCCACATCGTCTACTTTGAAGGCAAGGTGGCGGAACCCTGGGAAAGTATGGCCATCATTGATTGCTTGTGGCAGGGGAGAGGGCTCATCGGCTGCGAATAACTCAAGGTAGAAGGAACTATCTGCCATCTTTAGGAAAATAATTTCCTTGCCATCTGGAAGTTTTGCTACTCGAGCTCGGCGAAAACCAAAGTTTTTCGTATACCATGCTTCAGTTACGGACTGATCAGCGCAAGTGATAGCAAGCTGTGAAATAATTTGCAGTGTCATGGTTTCTTAAGCTACAGAGCCGTCGGGATACTGGGTCATCCCTGCGAAGTGAATCTGGATCTTGCCTTGATCGTTTAGAACCCAACTATCGGCAAAGCGCATCTTGGCTTCCCCATCGGGTGTTTGCAGGGTGATTGCTTCAACGATCATCAAGGTGGTTGGATTCACTGTTTCAGCCCAGAACGCAATTTCGGTTTCCAGGCCATCTATACCTAAGATGCCCTCAAAATGGGTAAGAAGCTCCTTATGACCTCTGAAATATTTCGGAGTCTTTTCAAAGCTGGAGATCAGTAATGCGTCCTCAGAGTACTGATTAAGCAGAGCATTGATGTCCTTTGCTAGAATCAGATTGATATGGTCTCGATAGAGGTTGCCAAGGGCCGTAGAGGGAACATTCTTCATGGCTTTAATGGGTGGGGTGAATTGAGGAGCGCCCTCGATAAAATTCAACGAAAGCAGTAGAGCTGCAGGTGTGAACTGTCGTTAGGTTTATAATTTACAGGAACCCGGCTCGTACGTCATGCCATTGACGACATAGCGACGGATCACGAGAGCACCGGAGCTGTCTCGCGTCAGGTCCCAGGTTTGATCTGCATCCATCATCAAGCGGCTGCTGGATGAGGCCGGCGGCTTCCAGATGCTGGCCTTCCAGTTCACTACAACATGCGCGGACCAGGAGTCACCATTGTCGGTGGTGATATCAGCCACCTTGAGCGTGTGCTCTTCATCGAAAAAGATGGTAATCACACGGTTGTACCAATCGCTATAGCCCGCAAAGCCAGACACCGTGGCTTCCGGAAACACCAGCTGCACATCCTCACTTAAAAGAGGACGAAACGATTCGAGGGGAGCATGGACATCGAGAAGCCGGTACCAGTGGGTTGCAAATGCCCAGAGTTCGGGATGGTCTAACATGAAGATTGATTCAGGAATGGATAGTAAAGATGGTAACAGCCTATTGACCGCAGTGAACGCCGACGAGTTCTGGGTTTACATCACCCTCCAGTACAAGGTTGATCAAATAGGGGCTGTTGTGAGCCAACATCCGATCAATCGCGTCAGGTACCTGATCAGGACGCCATATTCTCTCCCCAGGGACACCAAAGCTATTGGCGATGATGTCGAAACTGATTTCTGGGTTGGAGAGATCAAAGGAAAGCGGAAATTCGCGGCCTTCGATGCCACGCTCTTTCCAGAACTGGGTTATGTTGGCTTGAAGCAGCCGATAAGAGCGATTCTGACAGACTATAAATTTAGCTGCAACCCCATGCCGAGCTGCAGTCCAGAGACATTGAATCGTATACATACTTCCACCGTCACCAGAGAATCCGACCACAGTCTTTTCGGGATTGGCTATTTTGGCGCCGATCGCGCCCGGAAAGCCGGTACCGAGCGAGCCACCCCGAGTCATCATCTTCGCGCCGGGGACTCTCCCTGGCAACAAACGCCCTACTGGCGGGGAATTGGTGAGTGCCTCGTCGAAAATAATGTGATCAGCTGGAAGTTTGTCAGCCAGTGTTTTTACAAAGTAACCGGATCGCATGTAATTGGTCCGATCGTCATACTGATCACTCGGGAGGGGCGGCACGCATTGGTAAAGCTCCTCAACTGTTGAGTGATGAAGTGGAGATTCAGCAATTAGACGTTCACGTCGCTGTTTGGCAACTTCTTCGTAGGCCGGATCAGGTTTGTTTTCGAGCCCCTTCAGCAGAGCTTCAATAAAGGCACCTGGGCGACAGATAAAGGATTGATCGACCCTATGATTCTTCGCAATGTTGTTGGGGTTGGTATCAACATGGACGACAGTCGCATCCGGCCTGAAGATGTCACCGAGATGAGGGAAGACCTCTGGTAGAAGGTAACATCCGAGAACGAGGCAGAAGTCGGCTTCCTGTATCAAGGGAAGGCTTGCAGATCCGAACATATGACCTGTGCTGCCGTAATAGAGGGGGTGATCTTCTGGGAAATTGATCTCACCGCCATCAGCCTCATACACCTTGGCCCCCAAATGCTCGGCCAGCTTCACAAAGTTATCCAGATTGGCTTGTCGGTTGTTACCAAGACCCAAGGTCGAGGTCCAGGCGACTCCATCACCAGCGAGAATGATCGGACTCTTGGCAGCACGAATTCTTGCAACCAGTGGATCTATTTGGCAGGCCTCTGGTCGCGTGTCGTAACTGGGAATGTGGGCTGGAAAAATCTCCTCCACTACCTCGGCATCAAGGATGTCCTCCGGTAAGCACAGATAAACAGGCCCACAGGGAGGTGTGCAGGCAACTTTAATTGCCCGACGCACCATTCTCAAAAGGCTCGACGGATGCTGCACCATTGCGGACCACTTGGTGACCGGCCGGGCCATGGCGACGAGATCAGCCGCCATTTGAGCATCCATGGCTTGATACTTGATGCCAGCATCTCCACCGATCACCACCAGCGGCGCTTGCCCTTTGTAAGCTTGATAGAGGTTTCCAATTGCATTCCCCAGTCCCGGGGAGCTGTGGATCTGCACCAAGGCCGGTCTGAAGCGCGAACGGGCGTACCCATCAGCACAGAGAACGGCGATCGATTCCTGTAGCGTCAGTATATAGCGCATGGCGGGAACCTCCGCCAGAGCATCAAGAAATCCCTGCTCGACCGTGCCGGGATTTCCAAACATGTGATCAATCCCATTGGCAAGAAATTGCCTAAGAATGGCTTCATGTCCCTTCATGGCTTGATCACCAGCCAAACCGAGTCAGACCTTGCTCTAAAGCTTTAATCATCAGCTCGCCAACAAGAGTCGAATCTTGAGTAGAGCGCCCTGTCAAGAATGGAAAATCAAGAATGCTTGAAAGCGTATGGCCAACACCACCATGGAATTTGCCAGTGTCGCCTACTGCATCACGAAGAATATACTCAAGCGGATAAAATGGCGGCCCAAAGTTGGCTGATGTATTCATTGGTTCGTTGTCATAGCCATACATCTGAGCAAAACCAGTTCCTTCCTTGTAGTCATATTCGCGAGCGTGACCCGTTACGTGCTTTCCTTTGATAATGCTGGTACGATCAGTCCAGTCCCGAGCAAAGGCTAAGCATGTTACGCAGTAGCATTCAGCTGCAATAAGCTTATTGCGATTGACGTAGCCCAAAATAAGGTTATGCACTCTTTCATTGTTGACCATATCAACCATTGGACCACTCCCCCCGGGAAGTAGTAATGCATCATAGGGATCTACAAAATTTTGCCAGAAACGTTCACGAGTGTTATAAAACTCTTCGAGTTTGTGGCCAAAGTTGTCGCCGTTGAAATAAGGCATCAAGGGCAACTCGTTCTCAAGGCTGATCGGATTTGCCAAGATATCTGAGGAATCAATCTCACGTGTGCGTTGGGCAAAATGGGCACTAGTGACACATTTTGCTAGCGGCGGATCCACATAAGTCTCGTCCATGCTTGGGGGCAGCGCTGGCGGCTTACGCCCCTTGGCAGTCATGAAATCAAAAGTATAACCAGCATTTTTCAGGACATCGTATGGACCTACAAGTTCTTCGCCCCAGTAACCCCACTCAGAGAGGACAACAAGGATTCGCTTAGCCATGAGATCTGTGGATTGTGGTTCGGCTCGCTCAACGTAGCAGGCTTAAAGTTGATGAAGTGTCTCCTCAACTACGTGAGGAGGCCTCAGGATCAAAAGCCTTTCCGTCAGAAAACTTGCCTTCCCTTTAAGTCTATTTGGCTGCGGCGACACCCTTTCAACTAAGCCTAATTTCTTAAGCCGGGAGCATGCCACGTCATGGCCCCACAGGTTTGATTCCGTAGGCACCAGACCATAAATCAACCATCACGCGATGCAGCCCCGAAACTGAAGGGATAAAATTGATGGGTGGTGGATTGCCGTGGGTTGTTAACTGACCATGAATTCTAAGATCTTCAAGGCGGCTGTTGTATGGATCTGGATTGTTAGTCTTGTAGCATAGACCGTAACCATCTAGTTCGTAATCTGCAAAGACAATCTGCCAATTACTCTGATTGCCTACAAACTTAAATTGATACTCTTCGTCTTGGCTGAGACTAATCATCTTTTCAAATCTGCCCCTCCCAAGTGACACCATTAAATTCTCTTTGGCCTGAGGATCCCAGGCAATCAACGGGCTTGGCATGTTTCCTACAATTGAAAGTGTGCTGATTGAGCAAACTGCTTCCAGACAGGTGCGATAACTGTAAATCGGATCACAGACCTCAATTGAAAATGCATCATTACTGCGATCATAAGTAAAACGATAACGGCCCTTCTGAATTACTTTGAAACCTATGTTGGATTCATTAGGCTTACCATGCCAGCCCAGCCCTTTGATTGTTGTTCCATTTGTCTCTAACCAGCAACCAAGGCCCATTGTGTCCAGAAACAATTCCCCGCCAATGGCAAAATTAATGGAGTAGTTCCCTTGCTCAAGCTCTACTAACTTTTCAAATAATAGCCCACATTCGTCTATGCAAGCCATCTGAGTTTGTGGTGTCGTCGGATCAAAGCTATCTGCAGGATGAATATCGCCTAGGAGTTGTATGCCATTGGCTTGATTATTGATGATCTCAATTCGTCCTCCTGTTGCACCGTGTATTGTAAGGTGTTCCTTGCCTTGCTCTAATATTGCTGTAATTGTGTAGACATCATCATCTAGAACTTTGGCTGTTGGTGCCGAGTGGTATGACGTACCATGGCTGCTTCCAAAGCCAGTTCCTGGAACAAGATCCATCACGTCAGGAGTAATACTCTGGTGATAATTAAGTGCCCCATAACCCTGGTCTTCATCCCCGTTTGTAGAAATAAGAAACTGGTAGACGCCATCAGCTCTGAAATCAATTCCACCTTTCGTGGTCAATAAGACCTTTTTTTCCCAGACTTTGTCGGAAACTTGCTTCATCTCCCGACCCGCAGCACGCTCATTAAACTTCTCGAACATATCTAAGGAATCCCAGACAAAACCGTTGATCTGGACACTACTAATGTGATTGATATAGGTGATTGCGTTTGGCTGACAGACTTCTATTTTGAGTTGCTTATTTGTATGATCGACGATGAAGCATGCTTCGCAATCCTGCTGAACATGGATCGTAAGGTTTCGCAGCTCTCTTCCAAGTGAGCTATCGCTTAGGCATGCACTAAGTTTGTGATCATGATCGGTTATACCATAACTGGCTGGCGGTCCGATCCAGTTATCAAGTTTAAGCAACCGTCTGGGATTGTGATTGATTACAAATCTGAAACTATAAACACCATCTTGATTGCGCCCTCCTCGAGCCGACAGTTTTATCCACTTTACCCATTCGCCAGCGTTAGCGGATCGAGTCATTTCATTTTCTTCTGCAAATGGATTCCATCGGTGACGATGATCATGGACCGTGCCTACCACCGATATACTATCCACCCGATCACGAAAGAGTACATTTTCACTATAAACTGGAAATTGAATCACTTTTGTGGCTCGCCATGTGTCCTAAATATTCTATGCGATGTTGGCTTTCTGCCACGAAAGAGAACATTAAATCACTGTTATGGCCCCCACCCTTGTTCGCCAGATGCTCAGACTTAATAGAGACGTAGTATTAGTACTACTTGATCAGCTATAGTCATTTGCTCATTGATGCAGAACAATCAGTAGCCTCTTGGTTTAATCGGCGCTCTTTCCTTAATCGAGCTTGATTTGCTGAGCTCCCCTCAGCGGATCCTTAAATGTTTGCACACAGTAGTCGATTCTTTTCCCTTGAAGTCAATCTTAGTTTCGGCCAGGTCGAGCTCAATTACATTGCTGCCGCTTACCACCCAGCAAGGAAACAACCTCCATCAGGATCAGCTGGTGTCGACCATCACGGGCAGGCTGGTTCGCAATGACGTGGACGGCTCATTGCCGCTCTGGTTGAGATTGTGTGGAACGTCGGTAAGCGGCTTGCTCATCTCTCCAACGCAATCTTTGCACGCGGCCATCTGCAGGTCGCACCCAATGCCGCAAAGGAAACGGGGCAAAAGGCATTTACCCCGCACCTGCTTATTCATCAATTCTATGTCTAATGAGCATTATTTCCATTCATGCCCCGGATTCAAACTGGCCTAGTAGAACTATAAGATTTTCATTGATGTACATCTTGTCTATTTGGCCACCAGCATTTGTTAGGCATATGGTTACGCCTTGGTGATGAATATGCTTGCCAGTTGGTGCAAGGCCAAAGAACTTCCCGATATGCTTGGCTTCAAACTGCCAGCGGAACGCATTTACTCCTGGACTCTGCTTGCTTTGCGTGATTGTTAGATTAACATCAGCAAATGCACTCCAGTATGCCTTAAAAAATGAACTGACCTGTGCTGAACCAAAGGCTTCATTGCTGAGCAGCGGATGATTCAACGTCATGTGCGGCGCCATCAAAGCATTGCCATCAAATGCATTTTGAGGCAGGGTTGCAGGGAATTGACACTCTTGTACGAGTGACGCTGATGCAGCTGAGTAGAGAGAAGTGCTATCTTTTACCCCTAGATCATGGACAATACGCAGCGTATCTTCATTCGCCAGATTTTCCTTTAACTGTTTGCCGTCTGCGGCAATCCAGCTTACTCCTTCAATTTTAAAGGTATTACCAGTTGCTGGTAATGGCCCTGCAGGCGTACTTAGCGGCTTTGAACCTATATGTGTACCAGTCCCTGTCCAGAGACCGAGAATTAGATCGTCAAAAATCCATCTGTGATGTACGTCCAAATGAACATCCGGGAAGGCTCCATGCAAACCTGTGACTTCCTCTTCAAACCCTTTGATTCCGCGAAAAACCTCTGGATGTGTTGGGATTGTAAACGTAAAATCATCGCCCAGTATGGTGGGTATCTTCTCGATCTTGGCGCCATTCATGATCTGGCTGTAGTAAACAGAAGCCAGTCTACTGTTGCCCTCTTTGGGTGATTTCTTGAACATGTTGACTGGATCAACCAGTTTGCTTTTCAATTATGGCAACTCTGCCGGCAAGCGCTCCAGGAAGTCATGCTATCTATCGATTTCTTTAACTTTTAAGTCTGGAGACTCTTGATAGGTTGTTGATTTGAGCTTCGTTTGAATGAAGTCATCGATTCGGTCTTCATACGACCACATTATTGTTGGAGCGGGTGCTGCCGGTTGCGTGATCACACGCCGGCTACTCGATGCAGGTCGCAGCATCCTCTTGGTTGAGGCAGGGCCACTCAGACAGCATCACTCCAACGTCGATTCTGTTGGCGGGTTCACAAATCTTTGGGGATCCAGTAAAGACTGGGCACTTGCCACCGTTCCCCAAGCCGGGTTGGGTGATCGTGTTGTCACGATCAATCAAGGGCGTCTTGTTGGTGGCAGTTCGGCCATTAACGCGATGATGTACGTAAGATGTCACCGCGGTGATTATGCACTGCTTACTGAAAAAGGCGGTAAAGACTGGAGTGAAAAGCGTCTCAACCTTGCAATGGCCAAAATTGAGAACTATGTAGATGGACCTGCGCCAGGACGTTTTAGTACTGGCATGATAACTGTACGCAACTGTCCAGATCCTCGTTCTTACTCACAGGCTTTTCAGCGATCAGCTGCAGAATTGGGATATGAATCTGATGACTGGGATTACAACGGCCCTGTACAAGCTGGTGGGGCTGGACCATTGCAATTCAATATTGATTTAGAGGGCAAGCGTAACAGCGCATTCAATGCTTACCTCCAGCCCGTATTGCATTCGCCACAGTTAACAGTTTTAGCAGACTGTCTTGTCGATCGGCTTACGTTTACAGTTGCAGGAAAGGTTAATGGCATCAAGGCTAGAGATAGTGCCGGCAATGAACACAGTTTTCATTGTGACGGTGATATTATTCTATGTGCCGGAGCTCTGAAGACCCCAGAGATATTGCTTCGATCTGGTATTGGCCCTGCCCAGGCCATTCAAGCCACTGGGGATAAGGTCCATCAAGATCTCCCGGCTGTAGGTCAGAATCTTATGGATCACCTGCAACTTCCGGTGGTCGTCAGACTCAAAAAACCATTGCCGGAGCCTGAGATCCTGACTGGTAACGTACTCTTTCTTAATATCAATGATAACAGCCCTTACGGTGCGCCTGACTTGCAGTTGAATTACACGCCAGCATCGCCGCAGCCATTGCAGCAGTTCCTCCCACCATTTGGTGGTCCTGCAATGATCTTTCTCCCCATTCTTGTTCAGCCAAAGAGTGTTGGACGGCTAACCCTTCAACCAGATAAAACGATCCATATTGATCCCTGTTATCTACAGGATCCTGCCGATTTGACAGTCTTCCGCAAGGCGATAAAATTGATCCGCGATATGACGGATACAACAGCGATGGCTGATCTTGCAGGTGAAGAGCTTGCACCGGGAGTAATAGATGAGGAGACATACATACGTGCTGGAGCTAGTACCCTGTGGCACCCTGTGGGCACCTGCGCAATGGGTAAAGACTTGGAATCTAGTGTTGTTGATGGACGTCTCTGTGTGTACGGTGTCAAGGGGCTTCGTGTGGCCGATTCTTCAGTGACGCCCCATGCCACCGCGGGCAATAACCATGTACCAACCATGGTCCTCGCTGAAAATGCTGCTAACATAATTCTTGAGGGCATCTAGCCCCTGCAA
>Ga0194124_10005848_pt1 | contig 11249 bp, 16 predicted proteins | sample TA2KigCas0mmetaG_FD_148605 | JGI IMG/M metagenome (GOLD analysis project Ga0194124, IMG submission 148605) | Freshwater microbial communities from Lake Tanganyika, Tanzania - TA2015031 Kigoma Deep Cast 0m | ecosystem: Environmental > Aquatic > Freshwater > Lake | place: Tanzania: Lake...
TGCCAATGCTGAGCAAAACAATAATCTTCGCCCTGAAGTTCTCGTCATTAAAGAAGCAGTTGTTGGAGAAGCTCCAACACTCAATCGGATTAGACCAACGGCTAGAGGTTCTGCTCATCCGATTCGTAAACGGACAAGTCACATCCGTATTGTTTTGACCGATGAGGTTCCTATCACTCGTCGCTCTGATCGTGCAAAAACTCAAGGAAAGAAAAATGCTGCTCCAAAAACAGCAAAAAGAACTTCTTCCAAAAAAGTAAAAACCCCTGAGGTAGCTCCAGAAGCGACTTCTGAGGCAGTGGCCGAATAATATTTCAACTTCTCACCATTTTAACTCATCACCTTTCTAAATTATGGGACAAAAAGTAAACCCCATCGGATTTCGACTTCCACTCACTCGTGATTGGAGCTCGCGCTGGTATGCCTCCGAAAAAGAATTTTCAGAGTTTCTTCATGCTGATACGAAGATTCGCACCACGCTGAAGAAGAAATTAAAATCCGCTGCCGTTTCTCGCATCATCATTGAGCGCGCTTGGAACAGTGTTCGCGTTACGATTGTTACGGCTCGTCCAGGTATTGTTATTGGACGTAAAGGTTCTGAAATTGAGAATATGACTCAAGAAATTTCTTTACTTGCCGGTGGAAAACAGGCTAAAGTCGACATCGTTGAAGTTAAGCAACCCGAGCTCGACGCTACACTAGTAGCAGAAAGTGTCGCTAATCAATTAGAGCGTCGTATTGGATTCCGTCGTGCTATGAAGAAGGCGATGCAGCTTGCTATGGATCTTGGTGCAGAAGGTATCAAGATTCGGGCTTCTGGCCGCTTGGGAGGAAGTGAAATTGCTCGTACAGAAATTGTACGAGCTGGAACAATTCCGCTTCACACTCTTCGCAAGAATATCGATTACGGATTTGCTGAAGCTGATACAATGGCTGGTAAAATCGGAATCAAATGCTGGATCTGCAAGAAATCAGAGCCTTCCGATGTGCGCCAAGCAGCAACGGTTGCCGCTTAAATCAAATTTTAATTTTCACTAAGTTATGCCTTTATTACCAAAAAGAGTTAAGTACCGTAAGACCCAGCGGGGGAGCCGCAAGGGCATTGCTTCTCGCAATTTGAAAATCGATTTCGGTGAATTCGGATTGCAGACCCTCGATCGTGCTTGGATCACCAATACTCAAATCGAAGCCGCTCGTGTTGCCTTGACGCGTAACATGAAAAGGAAAGGCAAACTTTGGATTCGTATTTTCCCTGACAAATCAGTGACTGCTCGTCCGCCAGAAACCCGAATGGGTAAAGGTAAAGGTCAACCGGAATATTGGGTTGCGACCGTGCGCCCTGGCAACATTCTTTTTGAATTGGATGGTATTCCTGAATCCGTGGCTAGAGAGTCTTTGAGGCTCGCTGCAAACAAACTTCCGATTCGCACGAAGTTTGTGACCCGTCACCATGCAACCTCATCCTCCTCTGCAGCATAATTTCTATGACTATCGCTGAAATCAAAGAATTAACTCCAAAAGAACTTGCCGCAAAAACAAAAGAATTGCGTCAAGAGATCTTCCACTTTCGTCTCCAGCAACAAGCTGGACAATTGGAGAAGCCACACCTCATGCGTGTAGCACGTCGTGAGATTGCTCGTCTCCAAACAATCCTGACTCAAAAGATAACTAAGAAATAAATTTACCGATGAAAGCTTCTGCTAATACTACTCAAGGGCGCAGCCAGCGCAAGACTCGCTCCGGTGAAGTCATTTCTACGAAAATGGACAAGACCGTTGTTGTCAAGACGGTGACTCGCGTACCGCATCCTCGCTTTGGAAAAATCATCAAGCAAGTCAAAAAATTTCATGCTCATGATGAAAAAAATGAAGCAAAGGTTGGCGACATTATTTCCATTATGGAGACAAGGCCATTGAGCAAGCTAAAACGCTGGCGCCTTATCGAGATCCTTAAACAAGCTGGAGAACAATAATTTTCTACGATCATGATTTACATTCGTTCACGACTTAAAGTTGCCGATAATACTGGTGCCCGCATGGCTACCATGATTGGTGTTATCGGAAAAAAAACTCTTTGTGCTCACGTTGGTGATATCATCACAGCAAACGTCAAAGAGGCAACAACTGGTGGTACCGTCAAAAAAGGAGAAGTTGTCCGTGCTGTTGTTGTCCGTACGTGCCAGCCTGTTCGTCGTCCTGATGGTTCTTACCTTCGCTTTGATGCAAATGCGATTGTCATTATCGATAAAGACAAAAACCCTCGTGGCACCCGTATCTTTGGTCCTGTCTCCCGTGAATTGCGTGAGAAAAATTTCATGAAAATTGTTTCCCTTGCTCCAGAAGTTTTGTAGAATTTCGTTCCTTTTTTAATCTATTATGTCAAAGACTCACGTAAACACAGGCGATATCGTTAAGGTGATATCTGGGAACCATCGTGGTGCTCAGGGTAAGATCCTTCGTGTTCTCCGGGAAAAAGAACAAGTTTTTATTGAAGGCGTACGCATGATCAAGAAGCATCTAGGTCGTTCGCAAGACCGTCCTCAAGGAGAAATTATTGAAAAAGAAGGGCCAATTCATATTTCAAATGTTAAATTAATCGAAGCTGCAACAGCTAACAGTTCTTCCAATAAGAACGCTAAGAAAGCAAAAGCTGAAACAGCCGACAAGCCTAATAAAAAGACACGGGCTAAGAAAAACACAGAAGAATAAAACTCATTAACTACAAAAAAGCGCAAGAAAATTTTACTTAGTATAACGTAGAGAATATTTTTCCTGCAACCTACAGCCTACAACCTATAGCCTTTCAATGCACTCAGCAGCAGAACTTTTTACAGAATATCAAAATCGAGTTGTCCCTGCGCTTCAAGAGAAGCGTGGCTACAAAAACAAACATCAAGTTCCAAAATTGGTGAAGGTTGTTATCAACACATCAATTGCTTCAGCGCAAGATGTCAAGCAAGCACTTGAAATTGCAAAGGAAGAGCTCGAGCTCATTACGGGACAAGCTCCTGTTGAGACCATTGCAAAGAAAAGTATTTCCAATTTTAAACTTCGTGCTGGCCAGTCAATTGGAGCAAAAGTCACACTACGTGGTCGCATCATGTATGAATTTTTAGAGCGCTTGCTCAAGATGGCCCTTCCTCGTATTAGAGATTTTCGTGGTGTTTCTCCAAAAGCTTTTGATGGAAACGGCAACTACACCTTGGGTGTTTCTGAGCAATCAATTTTTCCTGAAGTGGAGCTCGACAAGATCAAACGCAACATCGGCTTTGATATTACGATTGTCACTTCAACTAATGATGACCAAGAGGCTAGAGACCTCTTAACCGAACTCGGCATGCCTTTCGCAGGAAAGAAAAAATAACCTGCAGCTGCCAAACTTAAATTTTATACCAACTACAAACTTATCATGGCCGCCCTTACCGATCCAATTGCTGATTTGCTCACCTGCATTCGCAATGCTATTCAAGTTCATAAAAAAGAATTTTTTGTTCCTTATTCAAAAATGAAGAGTGACATTGCTGCCATTTTGAAAAAAGAAGGCTACATTACCGACTACGAATTGGATAACACTGCGACGCATCCACGTCTAAAAATTGTAGCGCGCTATGTTGGTAAAGCATCTGCAATTGCCGGCCTTCGCCGTATTAGCCGTCCGGGTCTTCGTCGTTATGTTGGGAGTGAGGAAATTCCTCGTGTTCTCGGCGGTATGGGCATTGCCATTCTCTCTACTTCTCGGGGAGTTATGACTGGCCACGAAGCACGTCGCCAAAAAGTCGGCGGAGAACTTCTCGCTTATATTTGGTAACCACTTGTAACCTGTAACCTGTTTACCTACTTTAATCATGTCACGTATCGGAAAAACTCCAGTCACTCTTCCAGATAAAGTCAAAGTCACTTTGGCTGATGATGGAACTATTTTAGTGGAAGGCCCCAAGGGAAAACTTTCTTGGCAACTTCCGAAAGCCATCAAAATTCATCTTGAAGGAACAACCCTGCGCGTTGAGCGCGAAAATGAAGAGCGGGAGACCCGTGCGCTTCATGGCCTAACGCGTGCCCTAGTCAGCAACATGGTCACTGGTGTGCATGAGGGATTTCGTCGTGATTTAGAGATTCAAGGTGTTGGCTTTCGTGCAGCTATTAAAGGAAAACAGCTGGATCTTTCTATCGGTTACTCTCATCCTGTTCTTTTTGATATTCCTGAAGATATCAAGATTGCCGTTACGGACAATACCAAAATCAGCATTGAAGGAATTGACAAACACCTTGTTGGACAAGTTGCAGCTGACATCCGCGCTTATTACCCGCCAGAGCCTTACAAAGGTAAGGGGATTCGCTATGCTGGCGAGCAAGTCCGTCGTAAGGAAGGAAAAACTGTTCAATAATATTCGATTAACTATTTTTTATTATGGCACACACTTCATCACGTACTTTACGGCATCGCCGCCTGCGTAAGAAAGTTTCAGGAACAAGCGAACGTCCTCGGCTTTCGATTTATTTTTCCGGTCGTCACATTACCGCTCAGGTTATCGATGATCAGACTGGCGTCACGCTGGCAAGCGTTCACACAACAGAAAAAGAGTTTCGTAAGGCAGCGGACATGCGTCCTAACGTTGCTACTTCTACCAAAATTGGCCAGCTCATTGCTGAGCGCGGTCTTAAGAAAAATATCAAAAAAGTTGTTTTTGATCGAGGTGGATTTAACTATCACGGCAAAGTCAAAGCTCTTGCAGATGCTGCTCGTGCCGGTGGATTCGAATTTTAATTATTATGTCTGAGAAATCTGAGAAACCCAATAAACGTTCACGTCGGAACGAAGCAACAGCCGAAGTTGCATCTACCCCTAAAGAAACCGTCGAGAAAGTTGTCTTCATCAATCGTTGTGCCAAGGTGGTAAAAGGTGGGCGCCGTTTTAGTTTTAGTGCTCTCATTGTTAGCGGTAACATGAAAGGAAAAGTTGGCGTTGGATTTGGAAAAGCCAATGAAGTGAGCGAAGCGATTCGCAAAGCTTCCGATTCTGCTAGCAAATCGATGATTTCTGTTTCCATTGGCGAAACAACTATTCCTCACGAAGTTACTGGTGAACATGGTGGTGGGCGTGTCTTATTGCGCCCTGCTTCTCCGGGTACAGGCGTCATCGCTGGTGGTGGCGTTCGTGCCGTGATTGAGGCTGCTGGGGTACGTGATGTTTTAGCAAAATCACTTGGATCAAACAATCATGCTAACGTCGTGCACGCTACAATCAACGCTCTCAAGCAACTTCGTACTGCGGAAGAAATTTTCAAAATGCGCGGCAAAACAATCAGCCGCAAAGAATCTAAATCTTAAAAATAATTAACCGCAAAAAACGCAAAGAGCAGAAAAAATAGAAACAAAATATATTGTTCATTAAAATAAATAACCCCTCCTCGCTTGTTGAAGCTATTCGCAAACAAGTAATAGGAGTTATGCTTTTCTAAAGAACTTCTTTTTTTGCGTTCTTTGCGGTTAAATTCTTTTCAATTGCTAACCTTTAAATAAATTTATGCGTTTACATCAACTCTCTCCTCGTCCTGGTGCCAAACATCGTCGCAAGCGTCTCGGTTGCGGTGAAAGCTCCGGTCATGGTAAAACTTCCGGCCGTGGTCACAAAGGTCAAAAAGCTCGTTCCGGAGGTAGTGTTCGCTTGGGATTTGAAGGTGGTCAGATGCCACTCAATCGCCGCCTTCCTAAAAGAGGTTTTAGCAACACAACTTTCAAGCCGATCTTTGCTGTTATCAATCTTGATACCATTGACGCTCGTTTTGAATCGGGTGCTAAAGTTGATGAAGCAGCGCTTCGTTCTTTGGGTCTCGTCAACGGCCGCAATGATGGAATCAAACTTCTTGCTCGTGGAGAAATCAGTAAAGCCTTGACGATTGAAGTTGATAAAGCCAGCGCTGCAGCTCGTGAAAAATTTGAAAAAGCAGGAGGCAAGTTGATTCTTCGTCCTGCTAAAGTTGAGATGACCGCTCGCACGCCAAAAGGTTCCGAGCGTCCTTCTCGTGAACGCCTCTCGCGCCGTAAAAAATTAATGACAAAAAAATAGAATAATAGCCGCAAGAGAAAGCAAACAACGCAAAAGAAGAGAAAAAAATCTACTAAACCTAATAGAGATCGATAAAAATAAAATTTTCTTCATATAGTTTTTGCATTTCAGGCAATCATTTTTTTTGTTCTTTGCGTTCTTTTGCGGCTGTTATTAAAACACTTTTATGATTTCCGCATTTGCCAACACTCTTAAAATTCCTGAGCTTCGTGCTCGAGCCCTCTTCACCCTCGGCATGGTCGTAATCATGCGCTTGGGAGCTGTTGTCACGACGCCCGGCATCAATGCGCAGGTCCTACGTCAATGGTTCATGAACGTTGCTGATGCTAAGGTCGGTGGCGGTGTGGCCTCGATGTTCAATCTTTTTAGTGGTGGCGCGCTCAGCAACTGCGCGATTTTTTCGCTCGGCATCATGCCCTACATTAGTGCCTCGATCATGCTGCAACTTTTGGGTGCCGTCATTCCTCAACTTGGAAAGTTGGCGCGCGAAGATGGAGGACGTCAAAAAATTTCTCAATATACCCGCTACACCACGATTTTGCTTTGCATGTTTCAAGGTTGGCTTTTGGCTCTTTCTTTTGAAAGCCCTCAATCAAATCCGTTCCTTCCTGGAATTGCAGAGACGATCGCACGTCTCGGAGTGCCGTTAGTGGCTGATCCCGGCTGGGGTTTTCGCATCATCACCGTCATTACGATGACAGCGGGAACCATGTTTTTAATGTGGCTTGGTGATCAAATCACCGAACGCGGCATTGGTAATGGAATTTCCATGATCATTACCGTTGGTATTTTGGCACAGTTGCCAGCAGGACTTGTTCAGGCTTGGAGAACATTTGTTCCATCAGGCGGGGAAGCTGCAGCGATGAATCCCATCGTCCTTGTTATTCTTTGCGCGTTTCTTTTGATTGTGATTGCTTCGGTTATCGCGGTGACACAAGCGCAACGCAAGATCAGCATTCAGTATGCGAAGCGCGTCGTCGGTCGGAAGGTCTACGGTGGACAAACGCAATACATGCCACTCAAAGTCAACTACGCTGGCGTGATGCCGATTATTTTTGCGCAAGCGATTTTGCTTTTTCCTTCGACCATTCTCAACATGGCATTCCCTGGAAAAGCTTGGGCTCAGGAGCTTGCCTCAGCCTTGACGCTCGGTTGGCCCCACTACGTGCTCTACGCACTTTTGATTTTCTCATTCAGCTATTTTTGGGTGGCGACACAATTTCAACCGATGCAGATCGCAGACGATCTGAAAAAAAATGGTGGATTCATTCCTGGTATTCGCCCTGGAAAACCGACGGCAGAATTTTTGGATTTCACGATGAGTCGCCTCACTTGTGCTGGCGCAGTCTTTTTGGTGGTCATCGCGATCTTGCCACAGCTCATGAGCCGTGGTTTGCAAGTTCCTTACATGACTGCTCAATTTTTCGGAGGTACGGGGCTCCTCATTATCGTTGGTGTCACGCTTGATACGATGCGCCAAGTCGAGACTTTCTTGCTGCAACGCCACTACGATGGTTTCTTGCGCAAAGGAAAAACAGCGAGTCGTTCTTATTATCGCCAGCCAATGGCTAGTGGTTCCATCGTGAGCGACACCTTCCTCGTCTGGTTTTATGCTGGCCTTGGTGCGCTCTGCATCGCAGGAGTGACGATTTTCTTAACCAGAAGATAGAAGGTGGGAGATGAAAGATAGGGGTAACATCGATGAAGCATTGGTGCGTCACTTGGTCGCAGCTCAATTTCCGCAGTGGGAAAATTTGTCGATTCAATCTGTTGCGAATCAAGGATGGGACAATAGAACTTTTCGGTTAGGGGAGGAGATGCTCGTGCGCTTGCCGAATGCTGAAAAATATTCGCAGCAAGTTGAAAAAGAGCATCACTGGTTACCTCGACTCGCGCCGTTGCTGCCGCTAAGAATTCCAGAGCCCGTGGCGATGGGAGAGCCAACAAAAGACTATCCGTGGCGTTGGTCGATCTATCGATGGCTTGAGGGGGAGTCTGCAATGACAGCTCCGATAAAAAATTTATGTGATGTTGCAAAGAACCTCGGTGAGTTTTTGCTCGCGTTGCAACGCATTGATCCTGCTGGTGGACCTCTTGCAGGACCGCAGAATTTTTATCGCGGAGGAACTTTAAAAAATTATGATGCTCAGCTGCGACGCGCGCTCGATATTCTCAAAAATAAAATTGATACCGCCGTTGCCACAAAAATTTGGGAAGAGGCTCTTTCAACCACGTGGCAGCGACCACCTGTCTGGGTTCATGGCGATATCAGTCCTATGAATTTGCTGGTGAGAAAAGAAAAATTGAGTGCAGTGGGTTCTATCAAGGCGAGAGTCGTGAACTTTTTCAATCGATGCTTCCATTCGATGCTGCAACATGGACGCGTGCTCGTGCTTGGACGTTGTGGAAATTTCTCATAGCTGCGGCTGGCCTCACCAGCTGGAATGCATTTGGCGCTACGCGAACCTGGCAAGTCATTGAAGAATTATTTAGAGGAGGTATAAGATTTTTTAGGTTAGTAAAATAGGACAGCTGGTGTCGCACTAAACTACCGGGATGCCGGCCCCAAAAATTTCTCTTTGCTTTGTTTCAAGATATCATTTCTTCCATAAACTGTTTCCAGATAGTCTTGCGTGGGGTCATAATCTTGATGGAGCCCTTTGAATGATTGGGTCGCTTCCCAAAGTCTCATCCGACTTTTTGAAAAAGCAGCTAAAGCTTCTTGACGATTTGAGGTATCAAAATTTTTAAATTCGCGATCAGCTTTGGCTGTTTCTGCAACAAGATCGTTAAGATGCTGTTGAAAGAGTTGATGGAGCCTTTCTGTATTACTTTGTTGATGATCTCGAATTTGCTGCAGCCAAGTTTGGCGACCTTTCAACTTTCCTATTAAGTATTCAACCTCCTGTAAAGAGTTCGGACTGATTTCTAATACTCTTTCAAGAAAAGAAATATCAGCCTCAATTTTAGCCGAGTATGCATCTACTGAGGTCGATATTTTTTCTTTTAAAGATGAAATAGTTTCCGTTAGTTCTCTCATTACCGCTGGTTGAGTGGAGGGAGAAAGCAGCCTTTCGCGCTCCCTCTCTCCAGAAGTAGGAGTTTCGACCGCTACTGAAAACGTTTGGTCACGAGAAATTCCTTTATTCGTCTCGACTACTAGTTTTTCTAATCGTTCTATTGCTGATTGCAGGCGCAAAAGATAATTAATAGAAGCATCGTGTGAATGATCGGAAAGATCAATTAATGATGGGATGAGAGAAGGGTTGTTGTGTTGAAGAAACTCCTCCTTCGCAGCTTGAAAATGAACCTCGCGTGAGGAAGTATATTCCTGATAAGAGAAAATATTTTTTTCTAATAGTTGGAGAAATAAAGTGGGATTTTGCGTTGTTTTTGGGGACGATAATTTATAAAATTCATTCCAACAATTCATGTTTATTCTATCCGCTTTTTTTAATAGCGCCTTACTACCTTCGCTAGTTGGAGGCCACGAAGTTGCTCTCGATATCGAACTATCGATTGATGTTCTTTGATAGGGTTGTTCGTGAAGAGGTGATATTATTTCAATGGCGTTTTCTTGATCAGGAACAGGTTGGTAAGGATGATCTGCAGAGCGAAAATAAGAAAAAAATTTTTGGACATCTGAAAAATGAGGAAGAATCGAGGCTCTCGACGAATCCGTAGCGGTGCTTCGAATGGTTGGATCAGCGGCGCTTGATATTTGGCTGGATCTGCGGTTGATGTCTGACGTCTTTTGAATGTTTTGCTTCGGATTCAAATAAGTCCGTTCATCAACGTGAGCATAGTTCGGAGAATCCCTGGGCGTGTGGTAGTTTGGAAATTCCATAGCAAAAAGCGCCACTAAATCATAAAATAGCGATGATAGCAAAATTTTCTGTAATCTATAACCTGTAACCTGTAACTTATCTCTATTTATCATGATTCCAATCAAGACAGCTTCTGAAATTGAAAAGATGCGCCTTGCCGGCCAGGCTGCTGCGAAGGTTTTGGATTATCTGGCGTCGCTCGTCGAACCGGGGCGTACAACGGGAGAGATTGATCGTGCGGCAGGGGAGATGATTGCAAAGCTTGGTGGGAAAAGTGCTTTTTTAGGTTATCACGGCTTTCCAGGACAAACTTGCATTTCGGTGAATGAAGAAGTCGTTCATGGCATCGGAGGCGCGCGACGTCTCGCTTACGGCGATATTGTTTCGATTGATGTGGGTGTGATTTTCAATGGTTGGATTGGCGATACCGCTCGGACTGTTCCTTGCGGCCTTGTGGCATCTGAGACAGAGCGGCTTTGTAAGGCGACGCAGGCGATGTTGATGAGTGCGATTTCTTTTGCTACAGCAGGGCGACGGCTGGGAGATTTATCAGCGCATATCGAAGAGCAGGCATTAAGGCAAGGGTTTAGCGTCGTCAAGGAATTTGTGGGTCACGGTGTGGGACGTCAATTGCACGAAGAGCCACAGGTTCCGAATTTTGGCCGTCGTGGAACCGGGCCCAAGCTCAAAGCAGGGATGACGCTCGCGATTGAGCCGATGATCAATCTCGGCGTCGATGGAGTTAAAATTCTTGCTGACAAATGGACCGTCGTGACTGCCGATGGAAAACCATCCGCTCATTTTGAGCACACAATTCTTGTGACAAATGAAGAGCCGGAGATTTTGACAAAATTGGTAATATAAAAAATTTTTCAAAAAATGAAAATTTTTCTGGCCTTGATCATCTTCTTCTGTCATATTCGTCAGCCCTCTTGAAAATGGAATTAAATTCCTTGGATGTTCTTTTTTTCAAAAGGTCTTCTTTCCCGCATTATTACTAACGTCCCTTCTTTTTTTCCATGAAAGTTCGAGCTTCTGTCAAACGCCTTTGCGAAACATGCAAGGTTGTGCGCCGCAAAAATGTGGTGCGCATCGTCTGCAAAAACCCTCGTCACAAACAGCGTCAAGGCTAAACTTTTTTATTTTTATTAACCTCGTCCCCGCGAAGGTGGGGATCCATGACAACTAAATTATGCCACGACTTCTCGGTATTGAAATTCCAGGTGACAAGCGGATCGAAGCTTCTCTTGTCTACATTTATGGTATCGGCCCTAAAACAGCGAAGCGGGTTCTCGAGCGAGCCAACATCAATCCTGATCTTCGCGCCAAGACGCTGACGCCGGAACAAATTGGTTC
>Ga0194124_10005859_pt1 | contig 11233 bp, 8 predicted proteins | sample TA2KigCas0mmetaG_FD_148605 | JGI IMG/M metagenome (GOLD analysis project Ga0194124, IMG submission 148605) | Freshwater microbial communities from Lake Tanganyika, Tanzania - TA2015031 Kigoma Deep Cast 0m | ecosystem: Environmental > Aquatic > Freshwater > Lake | place: Tanzania: Lake Tanganyika...
TGACTGCGCCCGGGCTGCAGAAACGCCTGCGCACTCACAGTCCCTTGTTGCGCAGAAGCGGGCGCTGGCAACACCGAAAAAATTGTTCCAATCGATACATTCACATCGATGTTCGACGAGCCATCCAGCGGATCGAACAGCAGCAGATAGTCGCCGCGCGGCTCACCCTCCGGGATCGGCCATGGATCGTCCATTTCTTCAGAGGCCATCGCAGCAAGGGCCCCGCCCCACGCATTCGCAGACAGCATCCTGTCGTTCGCAATGACATCGAGTTTCTGCTGCGTCTCACCCTGCACATTGGCGCTGCCCGCAGAACCCAGTACATCGCCGAGCGCGCCGCGCGCGATGCTGGCCGCGATGCCTGCACAGGCCTGCGCGCAGCTCTCCAACACGCGACGCAATGGCTCGGGCACGAGCGAGCGGCGACGATCGCAGCTGATCAGATACTGGCTAAGCGTGACACGGTCCATCGTGACTCCGGGAAAGGGGAAACAGCACTGCTGCGGATTGTATCGAGACAGCCGCCCATCAGGCCTGTGGCCGTGCCTCTGCAGCAAGCGCCTTGGTCACGATCTCGGCCACATCGGGCGACAGTCCAGGATGTGCGGCCACCCGAGCCAGCGCACTGCGCATGTGTGATGCCCGAACGGTGTCGTAGCGCGGCCAGCGATCCAGCGCGCGCGCCAGCCTGGCGGCAATCTGCGGATTAAGCGAATTCAGCGCGATGACATGCTCTGCCCAAAAGTGGTAGCCCTCCCCGTCCGCACGGTGAAATTCGGCCAGATTGCCCGTGCAGAATGCGGTGATCAGCGCACGCACCTTGTTCGGGTTTCGAATCGAAAAGGCCGGATGCGTCATCAGGTGCCGGACCTGGTCCAGCACAGGCAGCTCACCCGGCAGACGCACCGCTGTTGCCTGCATCGAGAACCATTTGTCGAGCGCAAGCGGTTCATCCGCGAATTCACGTTCGAACGCGGCAAGTGCCTGGTCGCGCGCTTCGCCACCGGCACGAATCAGCGCAGCGAGCGCAGCCGACCGATCGGTCATGTTGTCTGTGCGGGCAAACTGTTCGACCGCTGCTGCGACCGCATCGGCCGACCCTGTTTCAACCCACCACGCAAGCGCCGTGTTCTTCAACGCGCGGCGGCCGGCCGCAGCAAGGTCGACCGTCCAGAGCTTGCCGTCGTTCAGTTGCTGATAGTGCGTTGACCAACGCGACTGGAGACGGCTCGCGACCTCCGCGCGAACTGCCAGCCGAGCATCGCGGAGCCGCTGCGGCTCAACCCGATCCAGCTGCTCGGCAATGAAGGTTTCCGCTGGCAGGCTGACCATCGCGTCGATAAAGGCTGGGTCGAGCGCTGAGTCGTCCAGTACGCGCGCAATCAGTGCAGCCACAGCGCCCCCGGCCTGCGCCGGGCTGGCGCCCTCCAGTACGGCACGGATCGCCCGGATCATCCGCTGCTGGGCTGCTTCCCAACGGTTGAAGGGATCGCTGTCATGGGCCGCGAGTAAATCGAGGTCAGTGTCGGACCAGTCGTGCTCAATGATGACGGGCGCTGAAAACCCCCGACCGAGCGACGCAACCGGCCGCACTCCAATGTTGGCAAACCGCAGAACATGCGTCGCCTCTCGCAACTCGATCAGCGCGGTTCCCGCATCGATGGACCGGATCAGCGCCTTCGTCGACGCATCAGCGGGTACGAGCGCAAGCTCAGCGCCATCGCCGTCCAGCAGGCCCATCGCAAACGGAATATGCAACGGCAGCTTATCGGGCTGGCCGGGCGTTGCGGGTGTCTGCTGACTCACCCTCAGCTCGCAGATACGCTCGGAAGCCTCGACGCTGACCGACACCGCCACACGCGGGGTGCCCGCCTGCGAATACCAGCGCGAGAACTGGGCCAGATCCAGTGTGCTTGCATCAGCAATCGCCGCCACGAAGTCGTCACAGGTAACCGCCTGACCATCATGTCGGGCAAAGTACAGATCCATGCCTTGGCGAAACCCCTCGCGCCCGGCAAGTGTCTGCAGCATCCGAATGACTTCCGCGCCTTTCTCGTACACCGTGAGCGTGTAGAAGTTGTTGATCTCCTGATAGGCATCCGGGCGAATCGGATGCGACATGGGGCCGGCATCTTCAGGAAACTGCGAGGTTCGAAGCACCCGAACATCATTGATCCGCTTGACCGCGCGAGCGCTCGCGGCGGCCGATTCGCCTGCGCACTGCGCAGCCATCATGTCAGCGGAAAATTCCTGATCGCGGAAAACCGTCAGGCCCTCTTTCAGCGTGAGCTGAAACCAGTCGCGACAGGTCACGCGATTACCGGTCCAGTTGTGAAAGTATTCGTGCGCCACCACCGATTCAACCCCCGCAAAATCCTGGTCGGTGGCGAGGTTCGGATGGGCGAATACATAACGGGTGTTGAAGATGTTCAGACCCTTGTTCTCCATCGCACCCATATTGAAATCGCCGGTGGCAACGATCATGAAGCGATCGAGATCGAGCTCCAGCCCGTAGCGCTCTTCATCCCACCTTATCGAGCGCTCGAGCGAGCGCATCGCGTGCTCGGTCTTGTGCTCGTTGCCGGGTTCGACCCACACCTGCAGCAGCGCCGGCCTGCCCGAGCGGCGAACAAAGTTTGACTCGGTCACCACGAGCCGCCCAGCCACCAGCGCGAACAGATAGCTCGGCTTTGGAAACGGGTCTTCCCAGGTGCACCAATGCCACCCTGCACGCGCAGGGCCCGCGTCTTCATGCGACCCATCACAGAGGCCCTGGGCCACCAGATTGCCGTTTGACAGCAGCACCGGCCAGCGATCATGTTCGGCCCGCAGCGTCACTCGGTATCGGGCCATCACATCGGGACGGTCCGGAAAAAACGTGATGCGCCGGAAACCTTCGGCTTCACACTGCGTATAAAAGTTGCCGTTGGACACATAGAGGCCGCTCAATGCGGTGTTTGCATCGGGTGCACAACGCGTGGTGATGTCAAGCACGAACTGATGGGGTACCCCGTGAACCACCAGCTGATTGTTGGCATGTGTCCACCGATGCGGACCAACCGGTGAACCGTCAAGCACCAGCTCGAGCAGTTCCAGCGCTTCACCATCCAGGCGCAGCGGCTCGGCAGCGTCAATCCCATCGGCCCGGCGTACCTGGAGGCGTGACCGCACGATCGTTGCGCTCGGATCGAGTTCAAAGATCAGTTCGATCGAATCAATCCGATAGGCTGGCGGTTGATAGTCAGACCGGTGAATCGTGACTGCCTGATCGGTACGCATTATGGGCTCTCCTGGGATGCGGCATTTTAGGCTTTCAACGAAGCCCCCGATCGCTGGACACCTGCGCATCCCGGGGTCAAGATCGCAACCCTCAACGTTGAAATCAGGAGTTCGCCCGGTATGAAGCGTCAACCGAACCACTCAGGCCGCCGGCGGGCCCTTGCCGGAATCGCGGTCAGCTCGGCTGCATGGCTCTCTACCCCTGCTCAGGCGCAGACCCCCGCCTGGCCGTCCCGCCCCATCCGCGTCGTCGTGAACTTTCCCGCCGGGGGGCCACTCGACATCCTCGCGCGACAGGTGGCAGGGCAGCTGTCCAACCGCCTGGGGCAGCCGCTTGCGGTGGAAAACGTCACGGGCGCCGCCGGCGAAATCGGTGCCGCCGCGGTCGCTCGCGCGCAGCCCGATGGCTACACGATACTGATGAGCATCGACGCGCCCTTTACGATCGCCCGGGCGATGCGGCCCCAGGGGGGCGCACGGATCGACGACTTCAGCTGGGTTGCCATGCTTGGCACCAGCGGCCTGACGGTTGCGGCGCATCCCTCCGTGGGTGTCAAGACGCTTGCCGAGCTCATCGCAAGGGGACGCAGTCGCCCGCTGAATTTTTCGACTGCCGGACCCGGCAGCCCGGGGCATCTGGCCGCTGCGGTACTGGCCGACGCGGCGGGTGTTCAGGCCACCCCGATTCATTACCGAGGGAACGCGCCAGCGGTCACGGCGCTGGTCGCCGGCGAGGTGGACGCCGCCATCATCAGCACGCCGGGTCTGCTACCACACATTCGTGGCGGCAAGCTGCAGGCGCTTGCGACCGCAGCCACCCAGCGCTCGCCGCTTCTGCCCGATCTGCCCACCGTCGCCGAGCTGGGCTATCCGGCGCTGGCTCAGGAGTCGCTGTATCTGGTCACCGTTCCGGCAAGAACGCCTGATACCGTGATCCGAACCCTTGCAACAGCACTGACCGAAGCCCTGTCGGAACCGGCCTTGAAAGAGCGGATGGTCTCGCTTGACCTGACCCCGAACCTGAAGGACGGGCGCGAGGCCCAGGCTCTGGTCGGTCAGACTCTGGAGCGATACACCCGTATTGTGAAAGCAACGGGCATGAAGGCTGAGCCTTGATGGCCGCCAGCCGAGCAACAGCGATCAAGCAAACAACCAGGAGACAATGATGCGACGTTCATGCAACGACCTGCGCCGGCGCGCGATCTTCGCCGCCCTCACGGCTGGCACCGCGCTTTTGCTAGCTGGTTCACCGGCCGATACCGTCGCCCAGGATTTTCCCGTGCGACCCATCACGCTCATCGTGCCCTACACCGCCGGTGGACCGACCGACATGATGGCCCGCGCCATTGCCAAGCACATGACCAGCACGGGTGGTCAACCCGTGGTGGTCGAGAACCGAGCCGGTGCAGGCGGCGCGATCGGCACCGCAGCCACCGCAAGGTCAGCGCCCGACGGATACACGCTGGTGCTCAATGGAACCCTGGCGCACGCGCTTGCCCCCATGCTGCGACCCAACAGCGCCGGCTACACGGTGGCCGACATGTCGGCGATCGGCGTATTCAGCCGCAGCTCCAACTTTCTGGTGGTCGCGCCGTCGCTCGGCGTGAAAACCGTCAAGGAACTCATCGACCGTGCAAAAGCCGCTCCCGGAAAAATTTCATTCTCCTCTGCGGGGCTGGCCAGCAATCCGCACCTGGGCGCCGAGCTCTTCAAAGCGCTTGCAGGCGTCGATCTCGAGCACATCCCGTACAAGGGCGTATCGGCCAGCGTGCCGGATCTCGTGGAGGGCCGGGTACCCGTCGCGTTTGCAAGCCCTACGCTTGCCTTGCCGCTGCTGAAGGATAACCGGCTGATCGCGTTGGCCGTGACCGGTGAAAAGCGGATGAAAGGATGGGAACACCTGCCGACCATCGCCGAATCGGGCGTTCCGGGGTATGTGTTTGAGTCCACCTACATTCTGGTTGCGCCGGGAAAAACACCCGCCCCCGTCATTCGTCGCCTGAATGAGCTGCTGCAGCGCTCACTCGATGACCCCGACACCATCAGCGCACTCGACAAGCTTGGCCTGGAAACCATGAAGAACTCACCGGCCCAGGCCGACCAGCTGGTCCAGGCAGAGTTGCAGCGGTGGTCAGGCATCATTGGACGACTGAATCTCAAGCTTGAGTAGGCGCGCCCGGTTGCCTGCGATGAACGATCAACCCATGCCCATCATCCTGAAGACCATGATCGGTGACTATCCGATCACACATCTGTTTCGAAGCGGCCACCTGAGCTCGCCGCGCTACGCGTTCGAGTTTGCCGATGTCAAGGTTCCGAATACCGCGTTCAAGCGGATGGTTCGCAATCTCGAATTCGACGTGTCCGAGCTCGCCATCGTCACCTTCCTTCAGGCCCTGGACGCAGGCATCCCGCTGGTGCTGCTGCCGGCTGTCATCGTCAGCCGGTACCAGCATCCCTTTCTCATGTTTGACAGCAGGCGCGGCATCATTCGTCCGCAAGACCTTCGCGGCAAACGGATCGGCGTGCGCTCTTACAGCGTGACCACCGTCGCCTGGATCCGCGGCATGCTGCAGGCTGAGTTTGGAATCGAGCCACACCATAACCGCTGGGTGGCGTTTGATGAGGGGCATGTTGCGCAATGGGTCGATCCGCACTGGGTTGAGCGGGCCGATCCAGCGGCGGACATGCTGCAGATGCTGGAGGCGGGAGAGCTCGATGCTGCGGTTCTGGCTGCCGCACCTGCTGATAAGCCGCACATCCAGCCGGTATTCGCCAACCCGGCCGAACAGAGCCAGCGCTGGTTTGATCGGCACGGGGTCATTCAGATCAATCACATGATTGCCCTGAAGCGTTCGCTGGTCGAACAGCACCCTGATGTCGCGAAAACGGTGATGGCGCTGATCGCGGAAAGCGCAGACAGGGGTCTGTCAGACGCGGATCGCCCAGCTCACCCGTTGGGCCTTACCAAGTTGCGTCCACATCTCGAGCACGCCATTGAGATGGTGCACCGACAGGGATTGATCCGGGAGCGCTTTTCCGTTGAATCGCTGTTTCACCCCACGTCGCAAATCGACTGAGGTTGCAAGCGCTGCAACGACGCGAGGGGGCAGTGCGGTGGAGCGGGTGATGGGAATCGAACCCACGTCATCAGCTTGGGAAGCTGAGGTTCTGCCATTGAACTACACCCGCAGCGCTTCGAATTGTAGCGGAACCTCGCGGGCATCCTGCAACCGGTATCGACCCAGCCGGCGCAATCGAACGGATTGAATCGCGATCAGGCTGGGTGTAGGCCTGCTACTGCGCCACGGCTTCGCTTCAACAGGAACAGCGCGACCGCCACGGTGAAAAGGTTCCAGAGGATGCCGTTGACAAAGGCCGCATCGTACGAGCCGGTCAGGTCGAAAATGCCGCCCGACAGCCAACCGCCCAGTGCCATACCCAACAGCGTTGAGTTGATGACCAGCGCAATTCGGGTGGCCGAGCCCGCGGTCGGGAAATATTCCCGGATCACCAGCGCATAAGACGGCACGATGCCGCCCTGAAAAAGTCCAAACAGAATGGCGATCATGTACAGCGCACCCAGCCCATCGAAGGGCAGATAGAGCGATAACGCCACGGCCTGCAGCATCGCACCGGCAAGCAGCGTTCGAAGCCCGCCAATTCGATCAGCAACCCAGCCGGAGATCAATCGACTCACAATGCCAAAGCCCAGCATCAGCGACAGCATCTGGGCGCCGGCCGCGCTGCCATACCCGAGATCGCCGCAGTAAGCGACGATGTGAACCTGCGGCATCGACATGGCCACGCAACACGCAACGCCAGCGCTGCACAGCAGCACCAGCACGAGGTTGGCCGGCAACCCGAAAGGCCGGCTTTTGTCGCCTGCGCCAGGGGGCGCCGACGCTGCAGCCGCGGGCGCGGGCGCGGGCGACACGATGCCGGGCTTTGCAGCCGGAGCCGCGGGCGATGGTTCACTGAGCGGCGCCCTCGACCGGAACATCGCAAGCAGGGGCACGGTGGTGACCACGCAAAACACGCCCAGACCGATATACGTTGAACGCCAACCCCATGATTCGGTCAGCGCCTGAACGATGGGCGGCCAGATGGTGCCCGCCAGATAATTGCCGCTGGCACAGATCGCCACTGCAATGCCGCGACGCCGGGTAAACCAGAGCGAGGTGTCGGCAATAAGAGGCGAAAAGCCGCCTGCAGTGCCCAGGAATCCGATGAGAATGCCCTGGATGAGTGACAGGGTGAGCAGATCCGGCGCGTAGGCCGCAGCGATGAATCCCGCACCAAGCGCCACCGAACAGATGGTAAGCGGCACGATCACCCCATACCGATCGGCCACGCGGCCCATCACCACCCCGCCAACACCGAACCCGATCATGGTGAGCGTGTAGGGCAAGGATGCCGATGCGCGGTCAACGCCGAACTCGCTCTGCACGGCGGGCAGCACGACCACAATCACGTAGATGCCACAGCTCGTCAGGGTCATGAACGCGAGACTGGCGGCCAGCCGCAGCCAGGCATAGCGGCTCTCGACCAGCGTATTGACCTCGGCAGCAGCGGGGCTCATGGGGATGGGATTGACCGCGTGTCGCTCAGCGCTTCTGCAGATCTTTGACCAGTTCGTCGACAGCGTCGGCGGTATCACCAGACTTATTCGCCCGGCAGTACCGATCCACCCAGGCGTAGGCGTCCTTGGCCTCGATCATTTTCAGGATGTCCTTGCGCGAGGCCAGCCAGCGCATTGCGATTCGGGTCATCATGCGAAATACTCCCAACTGAACAGCCGCCACTGTACCCCGACCCGATACTTCCGTCCGCCACGCACGGTCCGCACTCATCCAACCTGGCAACGTTTTCTCATGCAACAACCCTCTCGGATACTGATTGCCGGCGCAGGCCTGGGTGGCCTGTGCGCGGCAGCGGCGCTGCTTCAACGCGGATTCGATGTCGATGTCTATGAGCAGGCGGCCGAACTGAAAGAAGTCGGCGCAGGCGTTCAGTTATCCGCAAACGGCACACGCGTGCTGGCCGCATTGGGAATGGCCGAGGCATTGCGTGCGCTTTCATGTGAAGCGCAGGGCAAGGAAATCCGGCACTGGAAAACGGGTGAGACCTGGAAATTGTTTGACCTTGGACCGCTGTCCATCGAACGGTTCGGCTTTCCTTACTTCACCGTTTACCGGCCGGATCTGCTGGAGGTGCTCGCGTCGGCTGTGCGCGCACTCAAGCCCGATGCCATTCACCTCGGCCAGAAAATCGCAGACTTTGAGCAGGACGGACACAGCGTTGAACTGCTGCTCGAATCGGGCGAGCGCGTCACCGGCGCCGTTCTGGTCGGTGCCGACGGTGTGCACTCTCGCGTGCGCCAGGGTCTGTTTGGCGCCGATCGCGCTCAGTTCAGCGGCGTGGTCGCGTGGCGAGCCGTCGTTCCCATGGAGCGGCTGCCCGCCCACATGGCACGCATGGTCGGCTCCAACTGGGTGGGCCCCGGCGGCCACATCGTCCACTATCCGCTTCGAAGCGGCAGGCTGATGAACTTCGTGGGCGCGCTCGAGCGAACCGACTGGCAGGTCGAGTCCTGGAGCCATCGTGGTTCGTGTGATGAGCTGGCGCAGGACTTCGACGGCTGGCATCAGGATATTCAGAGCTTCATCGCTCAGATCGAAGCACCCAACAAATGGGCGCTGATGCTGCGACCGCCGCTTGCGCGCTGGAGCATAGGCCGGGTCACCCTGCTCGGCGATGCAGCGCACTCCATGCTGCCGTTTCTTGCCCAAGGCGCGGTCATGGCGATTGAAGACGGCTTCATGCTTGCGCGTTGCCTGTCAGACTTCATGCCGGACGAGGCGCTGCAAAGATTCGAGCGCGCGCGGCTGACACGAACCACCCGCGTGGTCGAAGGCGCAGCCGCCAACAAATGGCGGTTCCATAACCCCGTTCTGGCCGAGCTCGACGCGGGCCGCCAGTTCATTGAACGCGAGTGGGCAGGCGCCAGGATTTCCGACCGCTACGACTGGCTGTTCCGATACGACGCCACCACTGAGGAGCTCTGATGAAAAAGACAAGCCGGGGCGTTGTTCTTGCCCACGCGATCGCTGCGTTCCTGGTCTGCGCGACAGGCGCGGTCGCCGCGCAAGAGTATCCCGCGCGCACCATTCAGCTGATCGTGCCCTTTCCACCCGGTGGCCCCACCGATATCGTCGGCAGGCTCGTTGCCCAGCGGCTATCGGATGGCCTGGGCCGACCGGTGGTGGTTGAAAACCGGCCCGGTGCAGGCGGCACTGTAGGGTCAACGGCAGCAGCTAAGGCCGCGCCAGATGGCTATACGCTGCTATTTGGCAGCACCAGCACGCTCGCGATTGCGCCCAGCCTGTACAAGAACCTGCCCTACGATCCGCGCACCGCTTTCGCGCCAATCAGTCTGGTGTCGCGCGGCGCCATTGTGCTGGCCATCAACAGCGCGGTCCCGGCGACAACGCTGGCCGAGTTCATTGCCGAGGCGCGGCGCTCGCCCGGCAAACTCGCCTATGCCTCCGCCGGCAGTGGTACGCCACCGCATCTGGCCGCCGAATTCTTCAAATCGGTCGCGGGCGTCGACCTGCTTCATGTGCCCTACAAAGGCGGCGCGCAGGCACTCACCGACGTCGCCTCCGGGCAGACGCAGGCAATATTCGAGGGCCTGGTCACGCTTGCGCCACAGATCCGCGCAGGCCGAATCCGCGCGCTGGCGATCTCCGGCGAACGCCGCGACCCATCGCTTGTCGATGTCCCCACCTTCGCGCAGGCGGGTCTGCCGCAATACGATGCCTACTTCTGGAGCGGCCTGGTTGCGCCGGCCGGCACCTCCGCTGACATCATCCAGAGACTCAATGCGGTACTGGTCCAGTCGCTCGATCGAGGCGATGTCCGGGAAGGCTTTGAAAAGCAGGGTCTGCAGACATCGGGCAGCAGTCCGCAATCCTTTGGCGCCTTTATCGCCTCGGAAGTGGAGCGTTGGGCCAGGGTCGCCAAGGCATCGGGCGCACAGCTCGACTGAGTGAAGGGTCTGACGCTGATGAGCTTTACACCAGGCTCCGACACTCCCTCGCTCCCGCCTGGCACGAGCGCCATCCAGGCGTTTTCGCTTGCCGCGCCGCCCGCAGGCTTCATCGACAACCCTTACCCCTGGTACGCGGCGCTCAGGCGCCACTCACCCATTCATCGGCTCACGCCTGAATCGCTGCTCCTCACGCGCTGCGCAGATCTGATGACCGTGTATCGACATCCTGCAGCAAGCTCTGACAAGAAGCGCGAATTCGCGCCCAAGTTTGGTCTCGACTCGCCCCTGTTTGCGCATCACACCACCAGTCTGGTGTTCAGCGACCCGCCTCTGCACACCCGGGTCAGGCGACTACTCACAGGCGCGCTTAACCAACGCGCGGTGGCACGAATCGAAGGTGGGCTCATCGAACTGGTCGACAGCCTGGTGGACGGTCTGGCGCACGCGTCACAGCCTGACCTGATCGCCGACTTCGCTGCGCGCATTCCGGTTGAGGTCATCGGCTCGCTGCTCGATGTACCGCACGAGGAGCGCGGCCCACTGCAGGGATGGTCCATCGCGATCCTGTCAGCGCTTGAACCTTTGCCTGATGCCGGTCTGCTTGAGCGCGGCAATCTCGCTGTCAGCGAGTTTTTGGCTTACCTGCGCGATCTTGTCGAACGTCGGCGCAGGCGCCCGGGTGACCCTGAGGTGGATATGCTTACCCGACTGATCGCCGGCGAAACCGATGGCGAGCGACTCAGTGAGGCAGAGCTTCTTCACAACTGCATCTTCCTGCTGAACGCGGGGCACGAAACCACCACCAATCTGATCGGCAACGGTCTCGAAGCGTTGATGCGCCATCGAGATCAGCTGGAGCGACTGGTTCGCGAGCCCGGGCTGATCACCGCTGCGGTCGAA
>Ga0194124_10005861_pt1 | contig 11232 bp, 23 predicted proteins | sample TA2KigCas0mmetaG_FD_148605 | JGI IMG/M metagenome (GOLD analysis project Ga0194124, IMG submission 148605) | Freshwater microbial communities from Lake Tanganyika, Tanzania - TA2015031 Kigoma Deep Cast 0m | ecosystem: Environmental > Aquatic > Freshwater > Lake | place: Tanzania: Lake...
TCAGGTGCGCTGCACCTACACGATGCCTGGAAGGGTAAGGGCTCAGCGCCACTATGCCAACTGGAAGCGGGAGATTGCAGCCTTCGATGACATGGGCAACCGGCTACAGACACGGGGAAAACCAAATAATGGAGCCTAACGACAAAACCCTGGCAAACCAATCTCAACTGAAGTTGCGGCCGCGCTGGATGTTTCTAGCGCGCAGGCCAAGGCATGGTTACAGCGTCTGGTCGACGAAGGTGCCTTGGAGAAACAGAAGAAGCCTGCAGGCATATCATCAAGCAGAAGCGGCTGTTTGAATAAGCCATCAGCACTGAAAACCTAATGGTTGGTTTACTCGTGAGTAGATAAAGGTAACAATCTCCAAACCCTAGTGCAGACTTGCTTACTGGCGGAGCAGAAGAGAGTGTTTAACCAACATGCTCAGTTTTCAGCCCCACTGTTTTTGGTGGGGTCGGGGATTCGAACTCACAAGCTGCTCCAATCTGAGCTTGATGCAAATGTTTACCATGGGATACACTAGGGCATGATCCAGATCCAGCAGACTGAAACCTACGCCAAATGGTTTTTGGGTCTGCGAGACCGAGTCGCCCGTGCCCGCATCGACGTCCGCATCCGACGCTTGTCTCTCGGCAACGCCGGCGATGCCAAGCCTGTGGGCGGCGGCGTGTCGGAACTGAGGGTTGATCACGGGCCCGGATACCGGATCTATTTCATCCAGCGCGGCGAGGTCGTGATTGTCTTGCTGGCCGGAGGAGACAAGTCCACGCAGGACAAGGACATCCGAAACGCCAAGGCATTGGCAAAAGATTTGAAGGAGTCGTGACTATGCCCAAAACCAAGACACGCATCTGGGATCCCGCCGAGCACCTGATCACCGACGAGGACATGGCCGCTTATTTGGAAGCAGCGCTTCAAGAGGGCGACTCTGCACTGATTGCCGCTGCACTCGGCGATATCGCGCGCGCCAAAGGCATGAGTCAGATTGCCCGCGACGCGGGGTTGGGCCGAGAGAGCCTCTACAAGGCTCTCTCGGCTGACGGCAACCCCGAGTTCGCGACGATCATGAAGGTCGTTTCTGCACTCGGATTGCAACTGCACGCTTCACCGGCCCGGGTAGGCGATTGACCATGCGTTTCGTTGTGATCTTTGACGACTCGACAGAGATGGCCGAGGTACGCAATAGGCTGGAGCCCGATCATTTGCGTTACCTCGAAGAGCACCATACAGAAATTCCAATGGCCGGCGGGCTCAGAAACGAGCACGGAGGGAGCTATGTGGGAGGCTTGTGGGTATTTGAAGTCGCCAACCGTACCCGTGCAGTTGAATTGATTGAGAGCGATCCCTACTTCATCGCTTGCCCGCGCACCTACCGACTCCTAGCATGGGGGAAGGCGCTGCCGCACCTGCAGGCAACGATGTAATGTGAATCTGGCTTTCGAACTCGCTCAGTCAGGTGGTTCTGAGCAAAACAGCGTCTCAATCGCGCTGAAGCCCTTGTGGGAGGCTACTTTCTTCAAACTCTGGTGAGGAGATGACAGAGAAAAATTCAATCAGATCAACAGCTTGTCGGACGCGGTTGAAAGATTGAAGATTTGAAGAAACTTTGCATGGCGGCCCAGAAGAGATTGTTTAACTAACTCGCTCAGTTTTCGATCCCCCTATTTTTGGTGGGTTCGGGGTTTCGAACTACCCTCTGCACATCATCGATATATACCGGTCAAGGTAATTTTTAAAGTCCTCTCTACGCCATGATCTGATAGCCCTGCGCCTGGGCGATTGGGCGGACCGAGCGGTTGCTCTTTTCCATCCTGACCAGCCCATAGCGAGACATTGTCTTAAGGGTGCGCGACAGATTGCCCTGCTTACGTCCGGTCAAGTCTGACAACTCACTAATGGATGCCGGGCGGGAGGTACGAATCACATCTAAAAGCGCTCGATTTTCGTCGCTCAAAACCTGTGACAACGAACGCATAGACGTAAACCAGACCTTTGGGTCAGAGGCTTTTGGCTTGAGCTCGCCCTTTGCGATAGCCAACATCCGCTCGCGAATCCGCTCCTGCGGAGCAATACCGATTTTGATAACTTTCATCTTGATCTCACTTCCTTTAAAACCGCATCGACCTCGTTAAAAAAATCCTCTAACAACTGATTTGCATCTTTGAACTCATACGGCACCCCTTTGTCGGCGACGTGTCTGTGCTTATGATCAAACGGCAGGCGCTGCCCAGAAAACCTGCTTCCCTTCGCCTTAACAGCATGAGCATTGTCGTAACCCAAAATCCGCTTGCCACTAGGCGCGTGCAAAGTGAGCGTGTACCTTATTCCGTGCGGAATATCCTTGGTCGGCTCAACCTGCCACGCCTCGATCTTGATCCAGTAGCCGTCCTCCTGATCGATGACCTGATCGTGGAGGTCAAGCAGGGTGCGAATTTGGTGATCTTTCACGGATCTGAGTATATCACCTGCTGATATGTGTGTCACCCCCCTGGAGGCCGCTGAAACCCGTCATGCACCGCCAGAACGCCTAGCGCCGTCACCAAGATGCCTTTGGCCTCGTACTGATTCAGTGTGCGTCCGTTCCAACCTTCGAGCAAAGACCACTCTTTAACACTTCGGCCAAGACCGGCCACATGCCAGACCGCACACCCACCTGGGCTGCACAGAGGCAGAACCTGCAGCACATCACCGAACTGTTACAAGACCCAGCCACCAAATCGCACAATGCGTTCTTGCTTGTTGATGCCTATCGAGAGCTCGGCGCGTTCGATCAGGCCACAAAGGCGATGAATAAAGCAGACGCTTCTGGGGGCTGGTTCAAGTATCAGAAGATGCTTATCGAGAAGCGTATGTCGCACGTGGGTTTGTATCCGTGAGTTTAGGTTGACGTGCGCGGGGCAGCGTGCGCCTCGATAGCGATTTCAGGTGGGATCAACAGGCGGGCACGGTCGTCTTTCGAGCTCAAGAGCCATGGCAAGGGTGGATCCGCAATCACCACTGATCGCTTCTCGTCCTCAGGCTTATGGAACCGTTGCATAACCGGATGCTGGTCTGCGTTGACCGTGAGCATGGTAAATGAGGTGATGATCTCGCCCGTCTCAGGGTTGGTCCAGCTATCCCAGAGGCTGGCAATTGCCATGGGCTGGCGGTCTTGCCGCGCGATACGCCACCGTACAGCCCGGCCCGATTCGTAGCAGGGCTCGAAGATCGCGTCAGCGAGGGCAAGGCACACCTGGCCCTTGCGCCACGGCGTTCTGTAGCTCGGCTTCTCAGCCACGGTCTCAGATCGAGCGTTGTATGTTCTGCGGCCAAAGGTCTCGTCCTTGGCCCAGTGGGGAATGAGCCCAAATCGGGCAAGTAGGCACTCGGAAGCACCTTGGGCGTTTAGCCGTACGATAGGCGCCAGATAGCCCGGATAGGCCTCGGGTGGGAAGTCTGCCTCGGGCATTTCAATGCCGAAGGTGGTTTTCACCCAGGCGCGGTTGCGTGTACCTACATAGTTGGTGCACATGGGTTAGTCAGTGTCCAGAAGGGCGAGCGTCCCTTGGTCGAGCGAGCCTTGAAAATAGAGCTCGAGTGCTCTTTTGAAGCACTCTGCGGCAGGATCAGAGAGATGAAATAAAGTGATGCACGAGTGAAATTTCTGCGCATCCACAGAACCGAGCATCTGCGTAAATGCTTTATCCTTATGTGACAGAACAAGGTCTGTGCACTGCGTGAGGCGTGGTCCGAGGACGGGGTGTTGTAGATAGGCGCGGGCTTCGTCAATGCCTGAAAGACCGAACCGCTTGGCCCTTTCACTCCGACCCAGGCCAGTGAGCTGCGGAAACACAAACCATATCCAATGGGTCGTTTTCTGGCCTTGTGAGAGCTCCTCGACCACTTGGTCGTAGATAGCCTCTTGTGCAGCGAGGAATCTCTGGCTATCAAACGACATCACTTCTTCCTTCGCCACTCCCACGGGGGTGTTGGCGCTTCATCCACCCATAGGCCTCGCTTCTTCTGCCTAGCAATATCCTCGGCGGCGGAGTACTGCAGGGCCTGCGCCCGGGGAAGGTTGATCACATACTGTCGGTAGACCCAGGCATAGCCTAGTCGCACCATCTCTAGGTTCACGTCCGTTTCGCCCAGCATGATGATGCCCACGGTGCGCTTGTAGCGGTCGGTGTCTGTGACCTTGACCACGACTTCCTTGCCAAATATCAGTTTGGATAAGGCCTCCTTGCTGCGATTGCCAAAAGGCTGCGCTCGCTCCGGCGCGTCTATGGCTGCCAGTCTTACCCGAACTTGCCGGTTCCCAGCCACCAACACCGTGGCGGTATCCCCGTCGGCGATGGCCACCACCCGGCCTGAGATCTCTTTAGCCCAAGCCGTGCAGCTCATGAGGATCGCTAGAAAAACGATCGTGGTTTGAGAGAAAATCGGGCGGATGGCAGAGGTCATTTGCGTGTGTAACGGTGTCTGGGAGGAAGACTTGAGAGAGTACCGTCAAAGATACCCTGTGTCTTTGATAGATGAACTCAGGGCCATTGCAAACGATTCGGCAAGGCGGAAGTTAGATGACCTCTTCGGCGGGTGATGACCGCCACTTGCAAACGAGATGACTATGCGAAAAGAGTACGATTTATCAACCTTTAATCCACGACTCCAAGATCTCGATTTGCGCGTCCTGAACGCCAAACCTTGGGTCGCAGGCTACAAGCCGATGTTCATTCTCTGGGAATTCATACTGAGCGTCGTCGAGTGCGCGCCAGTCTTCAGAAACACCGTGCAGCGCAGCAAATTCCAGTATTTCCTGGTATCTCGCGTGTTTCCCAGTCGCGACAGGCCCTGTGGTTCCGACTAGATTGGGCGCCAGGATACCCATGTGAGCCTTGATCTCTCGCCAGCTGTAATGAAAACGCCAACTTGATGACACCACGATATGAACCGGGTTGCCTATGAACACACGATGGAGCATATGCAGCCGAGAGAACGGCGTAGAGTGCGCCTCGCTTAGGGTGTGCAGCACACCGTCAAAATCCAGGAACAGAGTCTTCATAGGGGGGCTCGCCTCAGTGGGGCAAATAGCCCATGCAGCTTTTGGCGGATCCGCGGAGAAATAGTTCCTGGAGTGAGGAAAACCTCAGGTCTGTGAGGGAGGGGCGTTCATTGGATTCCCTTAGGAAGAAATTGTTATTTTGATTCTAGCGTGGGGTGTAGATCACTAGATGATCCTGCTTCTCCACATGATCGCAAGGATGAACTCCCAAATACCCGGGGCCTCTGCAAAGGCATCCCCCCAAGTCAGTTCGCAGATACCTCTCACCCGTGAGGCCTGGCTGCTTTTCGCAGTAGACGCCGTAGCGCCAATATTTGCGGAGAAGGGCTACACCGTGCCACGGGTGCGCGTGTCGTGCGCCATTCCGAGTACCTCCGTGCGTGGCAGTGCAGTAGGTCAGTGCTGGAATCGCCAGATGTCAGCCGATAGCGTTAATGAGATCTTCATCAGCCCGGTGCATGAGAATCCCGTTGAGGTACTCGACACCTTAGTGCACGAACTTGTGCACGCTGTTGATGACTGCGCCCATCGCCACGGCAAAGAGTTTAAGAAGATTGCCCTTACGGTGGGGTTAGTGGGCAAAATGCGCGAGGCCTCGGCTGGGCCGCAGCTGCGGTTTCGGCTCAGCGAAATTGCTGTCCAACTCGTCAAGCAGTGGGGGCCTTACCCACATGCGGCCTTGCGGGTGCCTCGGGCACTCTTCTCGTCACCCAAGCCATCGCCCAAGGCGGCCTGTCCTGCCTGTGGGTTTCGCGTTTCTATGCTCATGAAGTACCTCGACCATGGCCCCCCAATCTGCCCCAAGGACAACATTCCGATGGAAAAGAAAGGCAAATGGGAATGATCGTTGTAAGTTCGGTACCTGTGGGCAATTAAGTGCATTTTGGTGGCGCACTGTAATTGAATTCTATTTTTTATTAGTATCGTAATTAGATAGTATCGTATCATGGCAATAGAATCGTTTCGCTGCAAAGATACGAGCGCGCTTTTTGAGGGGCACAGAGTCCCTCGATTTCGGACTATTGAACTGGTGGCTTTACGTAAGCTTGCAGTGCTCAACAGAGTGAATAGGATTGAGGAGTTGAGAGTGCCGCCGGGGAATCGACTCGAAGCTCTTGTAGGAAACCGGCGCGGCCAGTGGAGTATTCGTATTAACGATCAGTGGCGGATTTGTTTTCGATTTGCCGGCCAGCACGTGACTGACGTCGAGATCGTTGATTATCACTAAGGGGAATGTCATGAGAAAAGTGCCGTATCCAAGACCAGGCGAGATCTTGCTACATGAGTTTCTCGAACCCATGGGAATTAGCGCCTATCGATTGGCGAAAGATATTGGGGTATCCCAAATTCGAATAAGCCAGGTGATCTCGGGTAAGCGGTCCATCTCAGTCGATACGGGACTTCGACTCTCACGCTATTTCGGCTTAAACGACAACTTTTGGACAGGACTACAACTAGACTACGATGCCGCTGTCGCGAAAGATCAGTTAGCCAAAACCCTAAAAGAGATCATCCCACTTCAAGCCGCCTGAAGTAGGAGATAAGCAGCTGTGGCTGGGGGCAGGGCAGTGCTAGGCTTAATCCTATGACACGAATCTCTGGCTGCTTTATTCTCTGCTGCCCCCACTGCGGCGCCCTATACCGCACGCCTAATTACTTGTCCATGAACTTTATGGCCATGGAGGCATGGACAGACGGGCACCAGGTGCATTCACTCATGCCCCCTTCGGAGTGCATGCGGCTCTGTACCTCTTGTGACCAGATCTACGACCAGTCTGAGGCGTTGCGGATTAGTCAGCTCACCAATGAGCAGATGTACGACACGTTTGAAGAGCCAGTACCGCCCCCGCGTCACTGGCGTGCTGCAGTCTGGCGCAAACTAGCAGGTGGCCCAGTTCCCAAAAGTGTGCAAAGGCTTAAGGCGGGGATTCCGCCGCACGTCGAATGGCTTCCTATGGAGCAGACCCAACGGCGGCTAGAGGCTCTCCTAAATACCCCACTCGAAAGCAATCCTAAAGCGCTGTTATTTGAACTGGAGCTGCGGCTACGACTGTGGCAGCGCGGGAATGACTGGTACCGCGAGGGCTACTTAGACGCCAGGCGGTCTGGCGCTACTGAGCCACCCGAGTGGTCGATAAGCGACGCACAGAGGCAGAACCTGGAGCGCATCACCGAACTGTTACAAGACCCGGCCACCAAATCGCACAATGCGTTCTTGCTTGTTGATGCCTATCGAGAGCTCGGCGCGTTCGATCAGGCCACAAAGGCTATGAATAAAGCAGACGCTTCTGGGGGCTGGTTCAAGTATCAGAAGATGCTTATCGAGAAGCGTATGTCTCACGTGGGTTTGTATCCGTAATGTTCAACCTTACGCTCAGCGGGAGGCTCTCGGGCATTGTTTTATGGTTTCGGATTCGCCCCCAAACCGGCCCTAACTACGGCGACCGAACCGTCAGCGAGGCTATAACTGAAGTCCTCTAGGATGAACTTGTGCACGCTGTTGATGACTGCGCCCATCGCCATGGCAAAGAGTTTAAGAAGATTGCCCTTACGGTAGGGCTTGTGGGGAAAATGCGCGAGGCCTCGGCTGGGCCGCAGTTGCGGTTTCGGCTCAGCGAAATTGCCGTCCAACTCGTCAAGCAGTGGGGGCCGCCCAAGGCGGCCTGTCCCGCCTGCGGGTTTCGCGTTTCTATGCTCATGAAGTACCTCGGCCACAACCTCCAGCCGAAGACTAGCCGCAAAGGAAAGAAATCTTGTCGGGTAAGCATCGTGCCAATTTAGATGGACATAGTCGCTTAAGCAGCTAGCAATGGGCACTGCTTGATCTTCGCGAGCTCCTTTTGCAAGGTGCGTTTTGCTATTTCTGTATCAAAGCGAACCTGCCCACGCAGCCACCATCCCTCGCTTAACCCAAAGTACTTGCATAACCGCAGATCTGTGTCGGCCGTGATCGCACGACGACCAGCAACGATTTCGCTAATACGACCTGCCGGAACGCCAATCTCTTTTGCAAGCCGGTATTTGGTAATACCAAGCGGCTTTAAAAATTCTTCTTCCAGCATTTCACCGGGAGAAACAGGATCAATTCGTCTCATGTTTATTCCTCGCTTCAGTGGTAATCCGCAATTTCAACGTCATAAGCGCCCTCAGCGGCCCACCGGAAACACAAACGCCACTGATCATTTATCCGGATGCTGTACTGGCCCTTTCTCTTTCCTTTGAGCGCCTCTAATCGGTTACCCGGCGCTGCTCGATGGGTGGCTGGTGGGCGAGCAACCTAGACTTTCATCCTGATCGCTTGATGTCCCAATAGAAATTCTCATGGGGACCGACAGCCTCCAAGTAAACGAGCCGAACCCCCTGATCAATCGTGTAACCGATCAGGTAAAGCTGGTTCTGGCTGCGGAACTTATAAACGAACAGGTCCGCAAGGTCACCCTTTTTCTGCTCCCCAATGAATGGGTCCTTCGCGACGAGCCGCGAAACCTTATCGACATCTGCTGCAACGTTGTCGTGCAGCTTTTTATAGGCACGGGCAAAACGGCGGGTCTGCCTAACCGCATAGGCCATTACTTGCCGGTTCTTGGCTTAAACGGTGTGGCATCGTCACGGGGCTCGGCCATTGAAGCGAGCGACTCGGCAATAAAGCTGACCGGCAGATCGGGGTTATCTAAAGCCGCACGGCCCACCTTTGCCCAGTACTCGACTTGGCCAGCGATGGTTCGATGCTCAGCCGCCGCCTCGCTGCGCGCCTGCTCGTAGAGCTTTTGTTCGATCCGGATAGAGGTTGAGGATGTCATGGCGCTTCCTGCTGCGAATAAATTACCACAATTGTAGTAAGACACGTATAAAATGCAAGGAAGCCCTCAAAGTAGACGGCAAGGGCAGTGCGATGCTGGATTTGCCGGCCAGCACGCGACTGACGTTGAGATCGTTGATTATCACTAAGGGGAATGTCATGAGAAAAGTGCCGTATCCAAGACCAGGCCCTATTCGTAGTGATAGCGTCCTTGCAAGAACTCCACGCGATCTGCTTTGACGAGATACACACAACGATGCTCCTGCGTGATGCGACGAGACCAGATGTCCGCGCCTAGATACTTCAGGGGCTCTGGTTTTCCGATGCCCCTAAATGGGTCTTTCAAGATGGCGCCCACCAAATCAAGCAGTCGCTTGGCAGTTCGCCTGTTTGTTTCAACCCAATGCTGAAGATCCTCTAGAAACTCTGGGTGGCATACCGCAAGCCGGTTCACTTCAGGCATCAAGCCCAATTCGCTTTTGCAGGGCGGCCAGAGAGGTGGGCTTTACAGACTCGGACCGCGCACGGGCCAATGCCTTTAGCAAGCGCTCGGCATTCTTGCCCGAACGCAGCAAATGAGCGGTTTCTAAAAGGCTCTCGAGTTCATCTGCTGCCATCATGGCTACATCACCACCCGAGCGACGGCGCACAAGGACCACCTCGCGGTCATCGACGGCGCGGTCCATCAGCGCTTTAAGTTGCTCTCGTGCCTGGCTGTAGGTGGTTTCAATGGTCATGGAGGGAGCCCTATTTCTGTACAGAAGAACTGTACATGTTTGTTTTGTGGCATTCAAGCGTCCGGCGCGACAAAGCCGCAACAATCTCACCAATGCGTCCAGTCGGTACGCCGATAGTGTTGCCAAACAAGGGAAGTCTGCGCAATAATCCTTGTATTCCTAAACACAGTCGTTAGTATTACAGGGATATGAACCTCCAGCGCACCGGTTACCTCGACACCCTTCACCTGCGACTGACCGAAAGTCCGGTGGTCGCACTCGTGGGGCCGCGCCAAGCGGGTAAGACCACGCTGGCCCGAATGCTGGCTGAATCCTGGCGCGGGCTGGTACACAGCTTTGATCTGGAATCGCCCGCCGACCTAGCTCGGCTGGCCAACCCCGAGTTGGCGCTTCGTTCGCTCGAGGGACTAGTGATTCTCGACGAGGTGCAGCGGCGGCCGGATCTTTTGCCGCTACTGCGCGTGCTTGCCGACCGCCCCGGCTTACCGGCGCGCTTTCTTGTGCTGGGCAGTGCATCACCCGCGCTCGTGGAGTCAGGTAGCGAGAGCCTCGCCGGCCGGGTAGCGTTTATCGACGTGACCGGATTCTCGCTGGCCGAGCTGGGGTCGCAGGCGCTTGCGCCCCTCTGGTGGCGGGGCGGCTTTCCACGGGCCTACCTTGCCCCGGGCGACGACGCGGCCCGGCGCTGGATCGAGGACTTCAGACGTACCTTCCTCGAGCGCGACATTCCACAACTAGAGCTTCGGGTGCCCGCGGCCACTCTCGGTCGATTCTGGATGATGCTCGCGCACTACCACGGGCAGGTGCTCAACCAGGCCGAGCTGGCCCGGGCGCTGGGCAGCTCCGAGCCCACGGCGCGTCGCTACCTCGACATCCTCTGCGGTACCTATGTGGTGCGGCAGCTGTTGCCTTGGTTCGAGAACCTGAAGAAGCGACAGGTGCGTTCGCCCAAGGTCTACATTCGCGACAGCGGCATTCTGCATGCCTTGCTTGGTGTACCCAATGCGGCGGCGCTGCAGGGGCACCCCAAGCTGGGTGCCTCATGGGAGGGCTTCTGCCTAGAGCAGATTCTGAGTGTCTGCGGCGAACGTAACGCCTATTTCTGGGGCACCCATAGCGGCGCCGAACTCGATCTGCTGCTAACCCACAGGGGCCGCAGGCTTGGGTTTGAGTTTAAGTATGCTGACCAGCCAGCCACCACCAAGTCGATGCGCGTCGCACTCAAGGACCTGCAACTCGATCACCTCTATGTTGTTCACCCCGGCGAGAATCGCTTCCCACTTGACGAGGCGATCACCGCCATCACCCTGCCGGCGCTAATCACGGAGCTGCAGACAACGGAACGCACGGGCCAATCTTGAGAACCCGACGCTACGATGAAGTATTGGTCATCTGCGAGTTGCAGTTATGCCTGGAACTTAGTGAACCGTCACCGTAATCGGTGCCTGAGGGCAATTAAGAGCATTTAGGTAACTGTCACCGTAGTTTCGAATTGCTTGGTGCCGATTTGCGCATCAGGCACTCCGCGGTCTGAGCCCTTTGCGCTCGGTGAAGAACGCAAAAGGGAATTAAGTGAATTAAGTGAATTTAGTGAACTGTCACCGTAATTGCGTAATTGCGCAGACGGCTGACGACTATGGTGCGATCGGAATCAT
>Ga0194124_10005863_pt1 | contig 11230 bp, 11 predicted proteins | sample TA2KigCas0mmetaG_FD_148605 | JGI IMG/M metagenome (GOLD analysis project Ga0194124, IMG submission 148605) | Freshwater microbial communities from Lake Tanganyika, Tanzania - TA2015031 Kigoma Deep Cast 0m | ecosystem: Environmental > Aquatic > Freshwater > Lake | place: Tanzania: Lake...
TATGGCTATTGACCTTGCGTCTTTATGGGACTTCAGCAAGCCTGACATCAGTGAACAGCGGTTCAGGCAAGCTTTGGAGCGGGCAACCGGTGACGATGCACTGATTCTCCAGACCCAGATTGCACGCACGTACGGATTACGCAAAGACTTTGAAGCCGCGCGGGGAATACTTCGCCAGATCGAGTCGGCCGTTGCAGGCGCCGGACCTGAGGCGAGAATTCGATATTTCCTGGAACTTGGGCGCAGCTTTGCATCGGCAACGCACACGCCCGACCAGATGACGGCGGACGAAAGGGCTCGCGCAAGGCAGTCGTTTGAAGCGGCGCTGAACACCGCTCGCGCCGCCAAGATGGACGCTCTGGCCGTTGACTCGATTCACATGTTTGCATTCTTGGACACTGCACCTGCCGATCAATTGAGGTGGGGTCTGGCGGCCTTGGAGATTGTTCAGGCCTCTCCTCAACCGGACGCGAAGCGCTGGGAGCCTTCTATCCGCAACAACGTCGGCTACGCCTTGCATCAGTTGGGTAGGCACGAGGAGGCGCTCACTCAGTTTCAACAGGCGCTGGTACTCCTCGAGCGCGGCACAAACTCCGATGCAATCCGGATCGCCCACTGGATGGTTGCATGGACTCTACGTAGCCTAAACCGCGTCGACGAAGCGTTTGAGATACAGCTCCGACTGGAGAAGGAGAACGATGCGGCTGGCAAGCCGGACCCGTATGTCTTTGAAGAACTTGAGACCCTCTACAGGGGCAGGGGCAACCTAGCACGAGCTGAGCACTATTCAAAGCGCAAACTCTCGGCGGGAAAGCAGTGAGTCTCGTCGAGCGCCTCAGCAGTCTGGCGCTGGTCTTTCAAGGTGTAGGTCTGAATCACGAGGAGGAAGAGTTTGCCGCTGAGATGCGCATCGAAACTCTCGTACGGGCGCACACACAGACTCATTGAGCATGTTATTGTCGGCGACGCCATCCATGTAACGTTAGGCTGCGCAGGAAACTTGATCCGATGCTCACTGGAAGCTGCCTATGCCAGTCGGTCCGGTACGCCATCAAAGGCGAAATGGGACTCGCGGAAAACTGTCACTGCTCCATGTGCCGAAAGGCTCACGGAGCCGCGTTCTCCTCTAACGCCCTCGTCGCCACCAACGACCTCAAGATCATGGGAGCAGAGCACCTCAGAAGCTATAAGTCTTCGCCGACTCGGGAGAAGCTGTTCTGCTCCAGGTGTGGCTCGCAGCTCTTCATCAGGCGTCTGAACGCGAGCGAAGGGACAGTCATCGCTCTAGGCACGCTCAACGAGGACCCACGAGTCAGACCATCTAGGCAAGTGTTCACAGGCAGCAAGGCCCCATGGCATCAGCTTGATCCTGCGCTCCCTGCGCACCCAACCTACCCGGCCGCGGGCGATGAGTGCGACTTCCTCCCAGCGCTACCTAACGCTTCGCTCGACTCAAACGTTATGCCGCAAATCCGAGACCCTTCATCACGCCGAGCAACCTTAATGCTTCACCATATCTCGCTCGGAGCCATGGACATCGAACGCGCCTCTCGCTTTTACGACGCAGTCCTTGAACCACTCGGATTCGTACGCTTATGGTCAGACCTTAGACCTGGAGAAGATGAGCAAGCCGTCGGATACGGCCCGCCAGGCTCAGATGACCTACTCGCCGTAAAGCAAGTCGAGCAACCGATCCCCAACATCCCAGGATTTCACATCGCGCTGGCCGCATCCAGTCGTGCTTCAGTAGCCGCATTTCACGCAGCTGCACTGAAAAACGGTGGCAGCGACAACGGACCCCCTGGCCTACGGCCTGACTACGGTCCCAATTACTTCGCTGCGTTTGTAGTCGACCCCGAAGGTCATCGTTTGGAGGCTGTGTGCAAGGCGCCAGACTAGCTCCGCTACCTTTGCAGACTAGCCCCGCGCTGCCGACGAAGTTCATTGTCTAAGTCGAGGCTAAAAGTGCAACATCCAGATCGCGCCATTCCAACACTTCCTGCAATTTCGATGGAGGACATCCTTCGAAGTTCGTTGCGGGCCTCGGGGTGAAGCGTTCTGGTATCGATTTTTTCACGGGTCGGATTTTACTAGATCACAGGCTATTTTTGGGCCAGATCAATAACCCTCGGCCATCCTACTCATCGTGGCGGTGGCCGCCTTGTTCGGCTGGGTGCTGTCGGTGGAGCAGGTGCCGCAATCGATGACGCGGCTGCTGCTGCTCGTGGTCGGCATGTTCCTTGACAGCGCGACGGCCATCCTCGTGATCGCCCCCATCCTCGCCAAGCCGCTGTTGGCCGCGGGCGTGGACCCGGTGCACCTGGGCATGGTGGTGGTGTTCAACTTGATGATCGGCCTCGTCACGCCGCCCATGGGCCTGGCGCTCTTCCTCGTGGCCAACATTGCCAAGGTTCGCATGCAGGACGTGCTGCGCGAGATGATTCCCTACTACGTGCCGCTGCTGGCCACGCTGGCGCTGATCACCTTCTTCCCGGCCCTGTCCCTGTTGGCTGCCGCGGTGGGCGGTGGGTTGATCCCCGACCAAGCCTGCCCACTCGCCCTCGCCCTCGCATCGACCCACGCCATTCGACCCACGTCGCCGACCGACCTCCCGAGCCATCTTTTCTTCAGACACCCACCGCTTCCTGAACCCCATGAAACCCACCATCGCCCTCTTCACTGGCGACCCCGCCGGCATCGGCCCCGAGCTGGTCGAGAAGCTGCTGGCCGACCCGGGCACGCTGGCCCGCGCCAACATCGTGCTGATCGGTCAGCGCGGCCAGATCAAGGCACCGTCCGCCGGGCGCTGGCACGACTGGGCCGGCGCCGAGGCCCCCGCTTTCGAGCGCGCGCAGGCGCGCGCCGACAACGGCCGCTACATGCTGCAGGGGCTGGAGGTCGGCGCGCGCCTGGCAGCCTCGGGCGCGGCCGACGCCTTCTGCTTTGCGCCGCTGAACAAGAGCGCCCTGCGCGCCGGCGGCATGCACCAGGAAGACGAGCTGCGCTGGTTTGCCGAGCTGCTGGCCTTCGAGGGCATCTGCGGTGAACTCAATGTGCTGGAGAACCTGTGGACGGCGCGCGTCACGTCCCATGTGGCGCTGCGCGAGGTGAGTGAACTGCTCACCGCCGAGAAGGTGGCCGACGCCATCGGCATGATCCACCGCGCGCTGCGCGCCGCCGGCAAGCCCAGCCCGCGCATCGCCGTGTGCGGCCTGAACCCGCACAACGGCGACAACGGCAACTACGGCGACGAGGAAGGCCGCCTGATCGAGCCCGGCGTGACGCTGGCAGCACAACGGGGCTACGCCGCGGACGGCCCCTTCCCCGCCGACACCGCCTTCGTGCGCGCCATCCGCAAGGAAGGTGGCTATGACGGTGTGGTCACCATGTACCACGACCAGGGCCAGATCGCGATGAAGCTCATGGGCTTCGAGCGCGGCGTCACCGTGCACGGCGGTCTGCCCATCCCCATCACCACGCCCGCGCACGGCACGGCCTACGACATTGCCGGCGCCGGGCGCGCCAACCCCGGCGCCATGGTCAATGCCTTCGATCTCGCCTGCCGCATGGGTGCGAGTCGAAGGCGGTCGTGACCCGACCAGGCTTACCGCCGAATGCCCTGAAGATTCGAGTCATCCCGCGAAAGACGGACGTTCCCACCGGCTCCAAGTTCTCGATTTCCCCACATCTGTCAAGGAGAAGCTTCGATGCATCGCAAGACGTTCACTGCCGCCCTGATCGCTGCCGCTGCCGCATTCGCGCTGCCGGCCGCCGCGCAAACCGCCTTTCCCACCAAGACCGTGCGCTTGATGGTGGGCGCCGGCCCCGGCGGGGGCACGGACATCATCGCCCGCATGCTGGCGGAGAAATTCGCCGAGGGGCTGAAGGGCACCTTCGTGGTCGAGAACCGGCCCGGTGCCTCCAACACCATCGCCGCCGACATGACGGCCAAGGCGCCTGCCGACGGACACACGCTGCTCGTGGCCACCAACACCGGCCAGGCCATCGCCCCGCACCTGATCAAGCTGGCCTTCGACCCGCTGAAGGACCTGGTGCCCATCGGGTTGATCGTCACCGTGCCCAACGTGCTGGTGGTCGGCGCGCAGGTGCCGGTGAAGAACGTGGCCGAGCTGGTCGCGGCGATGAAAGCCAAGCCGGGCGACTTCAAGTACGCCTCCTCGGGCGTGGGCAGCACCCAGCACATCGCGGGCGAGGTCTTCGACGCCGCGGCAGGCACCAAGAGCCAGCACATCCCCTACAAGGGCAGCAGCCAGGCGCACCTGGACATCATCGGCGGCAGCGTGCAGATGATGTTCGACACCACCTCCTCGGCCATGGGGCAGATCAAGGGCGGCAAGTTCAAGCCGCTGGCCGTGACCACGCCCGCGCGCTCGCCCCAGCTGCCCGACGTGCCCACGCTCGCCGAGGCGGGCGTCAAAGGGGCCGACATGAGCACCTGGTACGCGCTCTACGTCACGGCGGGAACGCCGGCCGATGTGGTGGCCAAGCTCCAGGGCGAACTCGCCCGCGTGCTCAAGCTGCCCGACGTGGACGCCAAGCTGAAGGGCCTGGGCGGCGAGGTGTCGACGATCACGCCGGCACAGTTCGCCGACCTGAACAAGCAAGAATTCGAGCGCTTCGGCAAGCTGATCCGCGACGCGGGCATCAAGCTGCAGTGAGCCTTTCAGGGTGAGATGGGCGGATGCCCTCTGCTGATTGGCGTCAAGGCCTCGAAGGGCTTACAAAAATGGGCCCTACACCACAGAGACAGCGGGGGCTGGGAATGGACGCCGACCGTGAGGACCTAGCGACTTCAGCGAAGGTTCGCTTCCATTCGTGACCGCAAAGTCGCGAGAGATATCAGAAAGTGGAGGTCGGCGTCTCTTCGGCGGACAGAGCGCACTGGCTGACCGTGCTGGCTGAACGACGTGCAGTAGCGCTTGGCCTTCAGCGGCGTGATTTCGACGAAAGAAACGGGGGCGCCGGACCGACAGATGCTGCGGGTGCCGGGGCCGCGGTAAACCCGGCGGGAGGTGCCCCCCCAATCAAGGCGTGGATCTGCGTCACCGCGAGCTGCATTTGCCTGCCGACCTCTGCGAGGCGAGGTCCGACATCCGCAGTGAAGCCATGACACTGAAGGACGACCAGGATGTTGCCTTCTGCATCGAACACTGGGAGTGCCACCGAGTCGACTCCGACATTGAATTCACCAAGGCTTGTTGCATACCCGCGTTCGCGAGTGAGTTTCAGTTCAGACGCAAGGCGTTTGCGGGTCGTGATCGTCGAGGCGGTATAGGGCACTGGCTTCCATTCTTGGATCCACTTCTCTAGTCGTTGCGGATCGGTCCAGGCCAAGGCGGCCTTCATCTGCGCTGGCGCATCGCGCGGGAATCTTTCACCTCTCTTGATGGAAACCTCGAGTGGATTGGGGCCATCAATCTGCCGCAGCACGATGAACGAGCCATCGGGCAACGGCTGGGATACCAGGCACGGAAGACGGACCTGTCCAGACAGGGCCGACGCCAGGGGGTACACCTTGGCGAGTTCGTCTTGAGCACGAAGTGTCGACGAGGTGTCTATAGAAATCTGCCAATGGAGTCGGTAGAGCCGGCTTGTCGCGTCGTAGCTTGCCCACCCACTATGTAAGAGCGTCAGCAAGATCGCGTGACAGTGGCTGCGAGTGATGTCCAGGTCAGCGGCGATCTGACCCAGTGCGGCGCCGGCAACCCCAACCTCGTTTAGACGCCGTACAACCGCAACGGCTTTCAACACGGCAGGGACCAGTGCCGTGGTGGTTGCCACGCCGCGAGGATTACCCGCCCGTGAAGAGCCAGCCGGGACAACGGGAAGTGATTGAGTTCGGGTGAAAACAGCCATACGACCTAATTTGATGTCAGTAGACGCTTCACGGCGACCTGATGGTGACGGAGCCGGACTCGGCTCTTGACGGAATCGAATCTCGACCCCTACACTATACTGCAATCAGGACACCGTCCTATATCCAGGACAAACAAGGAGACCGTGATGAAGCCCGTTATTGCCACAACGCTGATCGGCGTCGCTCTTGCCTCCGCTTTCACGCCAGCGCTCGCCCAACAGGGCGTGCTCAAGTTTGGTCACGTCTACGAGCCTTCTCACCCGATGCACGTTGCGTCCGTAGCGGCTGCAGACCACATGCAGAAGTGCACGGGCAATACGCTGAAGGTGGAAGTCTTCCCCTCCTCCCAGCTCGGGAGCGAAGTCGCCTTGAATGAGCAGGTGCGATTTGGAGGAGTCGACATCATCCTCACCGGGCAGTTGTTTGCTGCACAAGCCTACAAGCCCATTGCTGTCGGAGCGGCTCCCTACATCTTCAGGGACCGCGACCATGCGCTGAAATATGGATCGAGCGACGTACTCAAGAGCCTGATGGCCGAATACAACAAGATCACCGGGCAGCACATGCTGTCGGCCGGCTACTTCGGCGCGTTCAATGTTTCGTCGAACAAGCCAATCAGCAAGCCAGAGGACATGCGCGGCTTGAAGATCCGGGTGCCCAATGTGCCCCTGTACATGGCTTTTCCGCGGGCCGTCGGCGCCAATCCAACGCCTGTGGCATTCGCCGAGGTCTATCTTGCGCTGAAGCAGGGAGTCGTCGAGGCATCGGTCAACCCGTTACCAGTCACCTATGCTTTCAAGTTCTATGAGGTGCAGAAATACGTGGCGCTCACAGGGCACCTGGTCGAGTACGCGATGCTCATCGTCGGCGATCCAGCATGGAAACGGATGAATGAGTCGCAGCGTAAGTGTGCCGTCGAGATGGCGCAGGTTTATGCCGATCGATCTACAAAAGCCATCATCGAGCAGGAAGATAGCCTGCGGACTGAGATGACGAGCAAGGGCATGATTCAGTTCACTGACCCTGACAAGGCCGCGTTTCAGCGATCGTCGGCGGGTGTCATGGACGAACTCATTCGAGAGGGACAGTTCAGTCGCGATTTGGTCGAAAGAGTCAGGGCGCTGAGATAGTGCGCGGTCCATCAGGCCGGCGCATTTCATGTCAGCACTGGATGACGCTTCTTCTATGGAGGCAGCGTCTGACTCACCAAACTTCAAGCTGGGAAATCTCAGGCCAGAGGACTGGATCGGTGTCCTCGCGTTGGTGGCAATCATGGCGGCAATGTCGGCAGGTGTCTTTTTTCGCTATGTCCTGAATGACAGTTTGAGCTGGTCTGAAGAGTTCGCCCGTTACGGGCTGATCTACGTAACCTTCATCGGCACCACGACCGCGATACGCAGGCGCACCCACGTCAGGGTCGACATCATTGACCTGGTGCTGCGCGCAGAGGCCAAGCATTGGGTTCGACTCTTGGTCGACATCGCTTGTCTGCTCTTCCTTGCCTACCTTTGCTGGCGCACCACGCAGATCATGGGTTTCCTCCAAAGCTCACGGACGCCAGCGATGCAGATCCCGGTGAACTGGATCTACGGCGGGATGCTGGCTGGCTTGGGCATGGCGACCTTTCGACAGCTGATGATCATCGGCAACGATTTAGAGGAGCTGCGGTCATGATCCTGCTCCTGGGGTCCCTGCTCGCCTTGCTGGCCATAGGGGTACCGGTATTCGCTGCGCTGGGTATCTCTTCGACCGTTTATATGCTGGTGCACGATATCCAGCCCCTGATCGCAGTACAGCAGATGTTTGCCGGGATCGACCAATTTCCGCTGTTGGCGGTTCCCTTCTTTGTCCTGGCCGGGAACCTGATGAACGCGAGCGAGATCACTGATCGGATCTACAGCTTCGCAACGACTGTCTTCGGTCGCTTTCGAGGAGGTTTGGGACATGTCAACGTTTTCGGCAGCCTGATTTTTGCTCAGATGAGCGGTACCGCCGTGGCCGATGCCAGCGGGTTGGGCACCATCGAAATCAAGGCGATGCGCAAGGAGGGCTATGACACGTCTTTCGCAGTGGGCCTCACCGCTGCGTCGGCCACCTTGGGGCCGCTGATTCCTCCAAGTCTCGCGATGGTGATCTACGGCTCGGTGGCCTCCGTTTCGGTGGGGCAACTGTTTGTCGCGGGCATCGTCCCTGGCTTGTTGCTCGCCTTGAGCTTTCACGGCATCGTTCACATCCTCTCAGTGCAACGAGGCTATCCCAGAGGCCAAGCCTGCTCTGGCCGGGAGGTTGGCGTTGCTTTCGCGCGTGCGCTGCCAGCGCTGTTCACCCCGGTGATCATCATCGGAGGGATGATGGCTGGTGTGTTCACGCCAACCGAGGCGGCCGTGGTGGCCGCTCTGTACGCTCTGGCTCTCGATCTGATGCTTTACCGGAACATGGATGTCCGGTCGATCATCCGCGTCTTGTTCGAGACGTTCGAGACCACTGCAGTCATCATGGTGATGGTCGCATGCTCGGTCGTCTTCGGGGCCATCCTTGTCAGAGAGCAGGTTGCGCAGGATTTCACCCGTCTGCTCCTGCAAATCGCCTCAGAACCCTGGCAGGTCATGCTCGCGCTGAACATCATGCTGCTGATTGCCGGGATGTTTCTTGACACTATTGCCATCATCCTGATCGTCACCCCGGTGATCCTGCCTGCGCTTCAGGCCTCTGGGATCGATCTGGTGCAGTTTGGTGTGGTCATGGTGCTGAACCTCATGATCGGCCTGATCACTCCGCCGGTGGGTCTGCTGCTGTTCGTGTTGGCGCGCATTGCGCGCTTGGACTTCGCCGCGACGGTGTGCGCCTGCATCCCATTCATCGCCCCGATGCTACTGGTGCTGATGCTGGTTGCGCTTGTGCCTTCCCTGTCGCTGTTCCTGCCCAATACGTTTTACCGCAACTGATTCCCCAAGGAGTGAATATGCCGCGAATCATCGACCTATCCCTCAAGTACGAAGACCGGATGCCGGCACACAAGGGCTTGCACAAGCCCTTTGTTCTACCGCATCTGACGCATGAGAAATGCAAGGAGCAAAACCTGGGAACCCCAGAGGATCCTCTCACTTTTGCAACGAGCTTTTTCGCGATGAACGACCATATCGGCACACATGTCGATGCGTTCTATCACACCAACCCAAAGGGGCAGACGGTAGACCAGATGGATCTGGCGATGTTTATGGGCAAGGCCGTCTGCTTGGATCTTCGCCACATCCCCGACTTGGGCGACATCGACATCAAGGACCTGGAAGAGGCCGAGGACAAGGCCAGGGTGCGAATCAACGGCCATATCGTTTTGATTTGCACCGGTCTGCACGCCCGCTACTACCCTGACGACAAGGTATCTCACACCAATCCAGGAATCACCTACGCGGCCACCCACTGGCTGGCTGACCGAGGGTCAAGACTCCATGGCGTGGAGGGTCCGTCGACGGATAAGCCCACTGACCCCACGTTCCCCAACCACCGGGTCTGCCGGGACCGCGGGATCACGCACTACGAGTGGCTCTGCAATCTTGAGTCGTTGGTCGGCCATGGGGAGTTTCACTTCCAAGGTGTTCCTTTGTTCATCGGGGGTGGCTCGGGATCGCCTGTCAGGGCGCTGGCGTTCCTTGACTAATCGTCTCGATTGCGATGGGTGCTGATAGCGAACTTTGTTTCCTGCCTGCGAGCGCCCTTGCAACCCTGCTGCGGTCGCGCCGGCTTTCGGCCGTGGAGTTGGTAGGCAATGCATTGCAAAGGCTCGAAGAAACCGAGCCTTTGCTCAATGCCTTTGTCCATCGTGATGACGACGGAGCCATGGAAGCGGCGCGGGTTGCTGACACGATATTGACGCGGGGTGGGGAGCTGCCGCCTCTTCTAGGAATCCCCGTATCGGTGAAGGATCTGATTGAGGTTCAGGGCATGCCTTGCACCTACGGTTCCTTGACGATGGAAGGGTATACGGCTCAATTCGACTCTCCGAGCGTCGCGAGACTGCGACGCGCTGGTGCAATCATCATCGGAAAGACAAGCACTTCAGAGTTCGGCTACCGCGGCTACACCGCCAGCCTGGTTCACGGTGTCACCCGCAATTGCTGGGATACAGACCGCACGCCTGGCGGCTCCAGTGGTGGCGCAGTCACCTCCGTCGCCGCGGGTGTGACGCCGCTGGCACTCGGGACCGACGGTGGAGGGTCGATCAGAGCCCCGTGCAGTTTGACCGGACTGGTCGGCATCAAGCCGCAGTTCGGTCGAGTCCCGGTATACCCGCCAAGCGCGACCCTGACCCTTGCGCATGTTGGGCCGGTAGCCCGTAACGCGTCGGACTGTGCGAGTCTACTCAGACTGATCGCAGGGCCTGATACCCGGGACTGGACGTCGCTCCAGCCCCCTTTGGAGCCGACTGAAGAAGGCCAGAGGCCTTGGACGCAGTTGCGGGTGGTGTACAGCCCGACATTGGGCTACGCGAGGGTTGACTCCGAAGTGGCCGGCATTGTGCGGACAGCGATCGATGCTCTGGAAGGTGTCGATTTCGTCGAGAAAGTCTGTGACGATCCGGCCGAGATTTTGGCAACGGAGTTCATAGGTGGTTGCAGTGCGAGACTGGGAGACGCCATCGAGCGTTCGCCGGAAAGGATCGATCCGCCACTACTGTCAGCGATCGAAGAATTTCGCCATCGTTCAGCGGCAGACGTCATGCGTGTCTTGCGAGCCCGGGCGCATTTCCGAGAACACATGCACCAGTTTTTTGAAAAGGTTGATGTCTTGCTCACTCCGACGACACCGAGCGCAGCCTGGGCCATTGGTCGCGGTGTACCACCCGGGCTCGAAGATGCCAAGGCCTGGGTCTTCTTTACCTATCCGTTCAACCTGACGGGTCAACCCGCAGCTTCCATTCCGTGCGGCTGGACACGCGAAGGCTTACCCGTTGGCCTTCAGGTTGTGGTGAAGCCAGGACAAGAAGCGCTGCTTGTGCGTGTGCTCGGGTTGATCGAGAAGAAATTAGGGATCGAGGCACGAAGGCCAGTCATCTAATTTGAAAAAAGAAATGCCCTCGAGCTTATGGACCTCCTCAACACGCCTTGATGCTATTGTTGGTTTCGGCTCGTGATCGGTCACGAAACACGATGAAAGCCGGGAATAAGAGAGTAAGGGAAGCGCTGATCAAAACGGGTTTTTGAATGCGCAGAGGCTGCCTTGCGCCGTCTGTTCGAAGTTTAGGACGTGTTTTCGCCTCCGAAAGGGCTCCAGACCCTCCGAAGGCGCAGTTTTGCTCCGTTTTTCGCCGTTTTCTTCGTTTTTCCCTGTCTCAGGACGGATTGAGGGTGTCGA
>Ga0194124_10005868_pt1 | contig 11225 bp, 11 predicted proteins | sample TA2KigCas0mmetaG_FD_148605 | JGI IMG/M metagenome (GOLD analysis project Ga0194124, IMG submission 148605) | Freshwater microbial communities from Lake Tanganyika, Tanzania - TA2015031 Kigoma Deep Cast 0m | ecosystem: Environmental > Aquatic > Freshwater > Lake | place: Tanzania: Lake...
TGGACTTTGGGTTCGGCGATGGCCACCTTGGCCGGTTCGGCGCCTTCACTGCCCAGGTCGAGGAAGAAGGAGTCCTTGCGGTTGAACACCATCACGGCAGCAGCGTCGTAAGCCGATTATCCGCTGCCCCGCTCCCCAGCTGCTCCACCGGTCGTGCTGTGCAACACACTTTGATGGCGCCGTCGCCGCCCCGTGCCGATTCCCGCCCCAGTCCTGGTGGCCCCCCAGACCTGGAGCCACTGGTTGGTGGCCCTGGCCCTGAACACGCTGTTGATCGGCTTGGCCCAGCGCCTGCCCCTGCTCACCCGGGCCGGCTGGGTGCATGCCGGCATCCTCGGCAGCCTGCTGTGGGGCTGCCTTGGGCTGAGGGGTTGGCTGGCGGTGGTGCTCTATCTGGCCCTGGGATCCCTGGTGACCCGCCTCGGGTTCCGCACCAAGCAGGCCCGCGGGCTGGCGGAGGGGCGGGGTGGGGCCCGGGGGCCTGAGAACGTCTGGGGTTCGGCGGCCACCGGTGCCCTGCTGGCGATGGCGGCGGTGCTGGCACCGCCGGCTTGGCAGCCCTTGCTGCTGATCGGCTTTGCCGCCAGCTTTGCCGCCAAGCTCGCCGACACCTGCGGCAGTGAGATCGGCAAGCGCTGGGGGCGCCACACAGTGCTGATCACCACCCTGCGCCCCGTGCCGCCGGGCACCGAAGGAGCGATCAGCCTCGAGGGCACCGCCGCCAGCCTGGCGGGCAGCGGCGTGATGGCGGGGCTGATGCTGGTGCTGGGCCTGGGGGCTGGCAGTTCGGTCAGCCCCGGTGCCATTTGGCTGCTGGTGACTCTGGTGGGACTGGCAGCCACCCTGATTGAAAGCTGGATCGGTGCCAGTGCCCAGCAGCGCTGGGCCTGGCTCAGCAACGAACTGGTGAATGGGATTCAGACGGCGATTGCCGCGCTGCTCGCCATGGCACTGGCTCCGCTGGTGCTGGCTCCGCTAGTGCTGGCGGCGGCCTCCTGAAGCCAGGCCAACAGGGCGTCCCCCCGGACCCTGGCCTGGCGGCTGGTGAGCTGCAGCTCCAGGGCCAGCTCGCTCCAGCTCAGGCCCTCCATCCAGCGCCCCTCCAGCAGCCGCTGCTCCAGCCGGTTGAGGCGGGCGAGCTGGCTGTGCAACCAGTGGCACTGCAGCTGTTGTTCTGCGTCTGTCTCGGGGTGGGCTGTTGCTTCTTCTGTTGCCCAGCCTGTTGAACAACCTGTTGCACAACCCGCGTTGGCGTTGGCGTCTTGGCTGGTGCTGCCGGCGGCCAGTTGATCGAGCAGGCAGCCCGCCTCCTCGCCATCGCTGCTGGCCAGCGGGGCATCGAGGCTGCGCACCTGCAGGGCCCGTTGCACCGCAGCGGCTTCTTCCAGCTGGGCCTGCCTGCAGCCCAGTTCCTCGGCGAGCTGGGCGGTTTGCAGGGGAGCGAGCCCCTGGCCGCGGCGCTGCTCCTGCAGGCGCCGGGCCCGTTGCTGCAGTTCCCGCAGCCGACGGGGAGTGTGCACCGGTTGGCCGTGGTCGCGCACGTCGTGGCGCATGGCGCCTTCGATGTAGGGCACGGCAAAGCTGCTGAAGTTGCAGCGCTGGCGCAGGTCGAAGGCCTCCACGGCCCGGATCAGCCCCAGGCCTCCGGCCGACACCAGGTCGTCGAAGGGCTGGCCACTGCGCCGGCTGTGGCGCTGGGCCACCAGCCGCACCAGGGCCAGGTTGTGCTCCACCAGGGCATTGCGCCACAGCAGCCGGGTGCTGGCGTCGGGGCTGGCCGCCATGGCTTCGAGCCAGCTGCGGTTGCGGGCGTGCAGCTCGGAGGCGGCGAGTGTTGATGCGGCGGCCATGGAGGGCGAGACGTCGGTGTTTTCACCGTCGCCGCGGTGCCCCAACGCTCGGTTCCCCCGCGCGGGGGACTGGCTCTCACCCGAATGGGGGATCTCCCCTCAGCAGGCCAGAGGCGTTTGGCCGTGGATGGGCTGCAGATCCGCCCAGGCCAACAGGGCTGGCCAGTTGCGCACCCGCTCGTACACCTGGCGATGGCCGTCGCTGTTGAGGTGCAGGCCATCGCTGCTCAGCCACTGGGGCCAGTCGGGATCGGCCAGCAATCCCTCCAGCAGGGGCAGAAACGGCACGTCGGCTTCCAGGCAGGCCTCCTCCAGCAGACCCTCGTAGCGGCGGATGTCGGCCAGGGAATACCAGAGCACATCGGCGTAGGGCATGGCGCCTTCATCCACTGGGGTGAGGCCGATCACGTGCACCGGGGCGATCGCCCGGGCCTGATGCAGCAGTTGCTGCAGGCCGAACAGGAATCCCTCTGCATCCAGCTGGGGCCGGCCATCGGCGCGGCCCACCCGGGCTGTGTCGTTGAGCCCAATCCCCAGCAGGATTCCCTGGGGTTGCTGGCGTCGCAATTCACCGCGGCAGCCCACTTCGGTGGCCAGCCGGGCGGCCAGCCGCTCTAGTCCATCGCCCCGCACGCCGAGGTTGTAGAGCACCGGCCCCCTGGGTAGGTCCATCCAATGGCGCCGCAGCCGCTCGCACCAGCCCCCCTCCAGCGGGTCACCCCAGCCGAACACGCCGCTATCGCCAAGCGCCACCAGCTTCTTGGGGATGGCCATCACCATGGGGTGTCTCCTGATGGGGGGTCTCCAGCAGCCACAGGCGGGCGCGATCGCTCAGATCTTCCCCCAGCAGCGTCAACAGCGCGTAGGCCAGCACCAGCGCCAGCAGCTGGTCGCCGGCAAACGAACTGAGGGCCTCGAGCAGTTGGCTGCCCAAGCCGGTGGCTCCTACCAGCCCCACCACCACCGATTCCCGCAGGATCACATCGGCCCGGTAGGCGCCGTAGGCCAGGTAGGGGCGGGCCAGGCCACTGAAGCGGCCATAGAGCAGGGCGAGCCGCGGCCCGCTGCCGGCGGCCAGCAGGGCCTGCTGCTGGGGCGCTCCTGTGGTTTCGGCGGCCTCCAGCAGCAGGCGGCCGAGGATGCCGAGGTTGTGGAACCCCAGAGCCAGGGCGCCGGTGAGCACCCCGGGCTGGAGCACGAACAGCAGCAGCAGGGCGGTGAGCGGTGGCGGCCAGAGTCTCCCCAGGGCCCATAGCCCGCGCAGCAGAACGCCTGCGGCCGGCCAGGGCTCAACCACCAACAGCAGCAGCGGTGCCAGACCCACGGCCAGGGTCGCGGCCAGCACAGTCAACAGCACGGTGTTGGCGATCAGGCCCGGCCAGGGCAAGGAGGCCACCGCACCCCAGTCGGCCGGGCCCAGCGGTGGCAGGCCCTGCCACTGCAGCAAGGCGGTGGGCTCGACCTCCAGCCGCCAGGCCACCAGCGCCAGCAGCGGCAGCAGGCCCAGGCCCGCGGCCACCAGCTCGCGCGCCTGCCGTCCCACGGCCCGCTGGCGAAGGCTCAGCCGCGCCGGCATGGCCCAGCGTCGCCGCAGCCAGCCCAGCAGCGCCTCCAGCAGCAGCATCACCGCCAGCAGCAACCACAGGCCGCTCCACAGCTCCCGGAAGGCCAGCGACTGCAGGGTGAGGCGGAGCTCGGTGCCGAGGCCTCCCAGGCCGAACACCCCCAGCAGGGTGGCGCTGCGCAGGGCGCACTCGAGGCGGTAGCCGCTGTAGCTGATCACCTGGGGCAGCAGCGGCGGCCCCAGCGCCGTGAGCAGGGCCGCCGGGGCTGGAGCTCCGCCCGAACGCAGGGCCTCGAGGGTGGCGGTGGGCAGGGTATCGAGCAGGTCGCTGACCACCCTGGCCACCAGGGCCCCGAAGGGAATCGCGATTGCCACCACCGCCACCGCCGGTTGCAGCCCCACCAGCTGCAGCAGCAGCAGGCCCCAGAGCAGCTCGTGAATCGAGCGGGGCACCGCCAGCAGGCGGCGGATCCAGCCGGCCGGGGTGGCACTGCCCGTGCAGGTGCGCCACACCACCCGGGAGCTGGCGATGCCGAGCAGCAGGCCCAGGGCCAGGCTGCCGGCCCAGCCCAGCAGGGCAATGCCCGCCGTGATGCCGAGCCCCCCCAGCACCGACCCCAGCACCAGCGGATCCAGGGAGGGCTGCAGCGCTGCTGCCGCAAACTGACCCACCAGCTCCCAGCCGCCGCCATGGCTGATCCCGGGCAGTAGGGCCAGCACCGGCAGCAGCACCAGGGCGGGCAGCAGCACCCACAGGGGCGCAGCGGGCCTCATGGTTCGGCGCCGGCGTAGAGCGCCTCGAGTTGGCCGGGTTCCAGGCGGTTGCAGGGTTGGTCGAAGACGAGGCGCCCGTCCCGCAGCCCCACCGCCCGATCGAAACCAGCCAGCAGGTCGGGGCGGTGCAGGCTGAGCAGCAGGCCCCGCGGCGGGCTGGCCAGCTCCAGCAGCAGGGTGAGCAGATCGGCGGCCAGGCGGGGATCCAGGCTGGCCAGGGGTTCATCGGCCAGCAGCAGCAGCGGCTCCTGGCGCAGCAGCCTCGCCAGGGCCACCCGCTGCCGCTGGCCGCCTGAGAGCGCCGACACCGGTTGGTTGAGCAGGGCCGGATCCAGATCCAGCCGCTGCAGCACTGCTGCGCAGGCCGGGCTGTCGAGGGGTAGCAGCAGGTTGAGCAGGGCTCGCGGCCATCCCCATGCCGCGAGGCGGGCGGCGTTGAGGTTCTGCTGCACCGTCAGCTCCTCGATCAGGCGCAGGTCCTGCCAGAGGGTGCCGATGCGGGCCTGCTGGCGGCGGCGGGCGCGGCGGCGGCGGGCCCGGGGTTCCCCCTGCCACAGCACCTGGCCATGATCCGGGGAAAGCAGGCCGTTGGCCACGGCAATCAAGGTGCTTTTGCCAGCGCCGCTGGGGCCGAGCAGGGCCACGCGCTCACCCGGCTCCAGGCGCAGCGAAACCCCATCGAGGCGTGGCTGGCTGCGCCCGCCCACGGTGATCGACTCCAGGGTCAGCAGGGACGGCAAGGTGAGGTCAGGCCAGGGTGAGGCGATAGACGATCAGCGCCAGGATCAGGGCCACCAGGCTCATTTCGATCAGGTCGGGGCCGCGGGGGTTCATGGCCGGATTAGAAGCGCCGCCGCTCCAGGCTGGCTGCCGAGGGCAGCACCAGGGCTACCGCGAGCAGGGGAATCTCCAGCAGCAGCTGGCCATTGCCGAAGGCGATGAAGGCCAGATCGAGGAAGGCGATGCTGCGCAGAAACAACGACCACGCTTCATCGCCTTCGTTGCTGGCACGGTTCCAGAGCACCAGGCCAGCCAGCAGCAGCACCAGATCAATCAACCAGACCACGCGGTCTCCCGGGCTGAAGCCCATTGATTCTGGCCTGCGGCTCGTCGCGGCGGGATGCCCCGTCAGCGGATCTTGCCGATCTGGCGCCCCACCTGCTCGATCTTTTTGTATTCACCCGCTTTCACCGTGGTGAATTGCTGGGCGCCGAACAGCTCCAGGATCTGCTTCTGCTCCGGATCACTGGGCCGCCAGCCAACGATCGCGGCGCGCAGCTTGGCGGTGAAGCCCTTGCCGAAGCGCTGGTCGAGGTTGGGCTGGCCCAGCCAGAGGTAGTCGGGATAGCTGGGGGTGCGCCAGATCTGCACCACCTTGCTGCGGTTGGCCTTGCCGCTGCGCAGGCTGCTCTTCCACACCTGTTCGTTGACGGCGCCGGCGTCGTAGGCGCCGCTCTGCACCAGGGCGATGGTGGCGTCGTGGCTGCCGCTGAAGCCCGGCGCGCCGCCGGCGAAGTCGCCCAGCTTCACCCCCGCCTGGCTCAGGAAGTACTGGGGCATCAGCCGGCCGGACGTGGAGCTCTCCGAGCCGAAGGTGAAGCGCTTGCCCTTGAGCGCCGTCAGCCCCTTCTGGTTCTGGATCGGTTTGATTCCGCTGCGGGTGTTGGCGATGAACACGCTGTAGAACTGGGCGTCGATGTCCCGTTGGGCAATCATCTGCGCCCCGGGCTTCTGCAGGCTGGCCTGCACGCCGGTGAGGCCGCCAAACCACACCAGATCGAGATTGCCGGTGCGGAAGGCACCCACGGCAGCGGTGTAATCAGTAACGGGCACATAGCTCACCCGCACCCCGAGTTGCTTGCTGAGCTCGTTGGCCACCAGGCCGTAGAGGCGGTTCAGTTTTTCGGGGTTCTGGTCGGGGATGGCGCCGATCCGGAGCACCGGTTGGGTGGTGCTGGCTTTGGCCGGGCTCTGCTGGGCTTCAGCCGCCGGCAGCAGGGATGGGGCAAGAGGTGTGAGGACCGCCGGCAGCAGGGCAAAAGCAAGCCCCGCCAGCGCGGCGGTCCAACGTTCTCGAACAGTCATGGCAGTGGATGGAAACGGGTGAGTGAGGCGGTCAGAGGCTGGCCAGGAAGCGCTGCAGGCGCGCCAGGCCGTCCTGGATCGTGGCAGGTCCGGCGGCGCAGGACAGGCGGATGCAGCGGTCGTCGCCGAAGGCCACGCCGGGCACCACCGCCAGACCCACCTCATCGAGCAGGCGGTTGCACAGGGTCATGGAATCGAGGCCGTAGGCGCTCACATCGGGGAAGGCGTAGAAGGCCCCTTCCGGTGGCAGCAGTTGCAGCCGTTCGATCGCCATCAGGCCTGCCGTGAGCAGGCTGCGGCGCTCATCGAACTGGGCGGCCATCGCCCGCACACAGTCGCGGGAGGCGCTGATGGCCGCCAGGGCGCCGAACTGGGCGAAGCTGCACACGTTGCTGGTGCTCTGGCTCTGCAGGGCGCTGGCGGCGGTCACCACCGACCGGGGACCCGCCAGCCAGCCGATGCGCCAGCCGGTCATGGCCCAGCCCTTGGCGAAGCCGTTCACTGTGAAGATGCGATCGGCCAGATCGGGTGCCACGGCAGCAAAGCTGTGGTGGGTGTGTCCAGGAGCCAGCAGAAATTCGTAGATCTCGTCGCACACCACCGCCACCTGGGGATGGCGACGCAGCACCGCGGCGATCGCCTCCAGCTCCGGCCGGCTCAGCACCATGCCGGTGGGGTTGCCGGGGCTGTTGAGCACCAGCAGCTTGCTTGCTGGGCTGATGGCCGCTTCCAGAGCGGCGGGATCGAGCCGAAATCCCTGGGCCGCTGAGCTGGGGATCAGGGTCACCGAGGCCCCGGCCAGCCGAGCAATTTCGGGGTAGCTGAGCCAGTAGGGCGCCGGCAGCAGCAGCTCGTCGCCTGGCTCCAGCAGCACCTGGAACAGGTTGTAGAGGGCCTGCTTGCCGCCGTTGGTGACCAGCACCTGGTCGGTGGTGGTCACCACGCCGTTTTCCTGGCTGAGCTTGGCGGCGATCGCTTCCCGCAGGGCGGGTTCGCCGGCGGCGGGGCCGTAGCGGGTGTGGCCCGCCTCCAGGGCCGCTGTAGCGGCCTCGCGGATGAAGGCCGGCGTGTCGAAGTCCGGTTCGCCGGCGCTGAGGCTGCAGATGTCGTTGCCCTCAGCCTTGAGGGCTTTGGCGCGCGCGGCAATCGCCAGGGTGAGAGAGGGCTGCAGAGCCCTCGCCCGGGCCGAGAGACTCGGGCTGGTGGTGGGTGCGGCGAACATCCCTGTGTCCGGCATCGGGACGCGCGGCTTCAGCACTGGATTCCATCCTGCCGCACGGGTTCTCCACCTACGGTTCGAGCTGGCACGAAATTGGACAGTTCGTTGCTGAGCGTCACCACTGTTGCTTGATGGCTCCACCACTCCCAGCGCATGAGGCCTTGCAGCAGTTGGCTCTCTCCTGCGCCGCCTGCCGCCGCTGCGGCCTGGCGGAGGGCCGCCAGCAGGTGGTGGTGAGCCGGGGCAATCCAGCCGCCCGGCTGATGCTGATCGGCGAGGGGCCCGGCGCCCAGGAGGATCTGGCGGGGCTGCCGTTTGTGGGGCGCTCTGGTCAGCTGCTGGATCAGCTCCTGGCTGCCGCTGGTCTGGACAGCCAGAGCGAGGCCTACGTGTGCAATGTGGTGAAGTGCCGCCCGCCGGACAACCGCAAGCCCACGGCCGTCGAGATGGCCGCCTGCCGCCCTTGGCTGGAGCAGCAGATCGCCCTGGTGGATCCCCTGGTGATTGGACTGGTGGGCGCCACGGCCCTGGAGGCCGTGCTGGGCATCCGCGGCGGCATCACCCGGCTGCGGGGCCAGTGGCGCGCCGGCGATCAGGACAACCTCAACCTTGGCGGTCTGCAGGGGCGCTGGTTGATGCCCCTGCTGCATCCCTCCTATCTACTGCGCAATCCCTCCCAGGCGGAGGGATCTCCCCGTTGGCATACCGTCCGCGATCTGGCTGAGCTGCGCCGCCGTTTGCTCGACCCGTCACTTGGCTGATCTGTCACTGGGCTGACCCGTCAGCGGTGGTGATGTTGTGACAGGCTTTGCGCAGCCTCCGGCCTCCAGCGCTCTCCCGTCATGACCGGCACCCTGGCCCGCCCCGACGCCTCCTCTCCCGACCGGGCCACCGACCAGGCCACCTCCCCCACCAACGACTGGGCCAGCGACCCCCGTTTCGACACCCAGATCCATCGCCGCAAGACCCGCAGCGTGCGGGTGGGCAACATCTGGGTCGGCAGTGACCACCCGGTGGTGGTGCAGTCGATGATCAATGAGGACACCCTCGACATCGAGGGCGCAACCGCCGGTATCCGCCGCTTGCATGAGGCCGGCTGCGAGATCGTGCGGCTCACGGTGCCGTCGCTGGCCCACGCCAAGGCGGTCAAGGAGATCCGCCAGCGGCTGGAAGACAGCTACCAGCCCGTGCCACTGGTGGCGGACGTGCACCACAACGGCATGAAGATCGCCCTCGAGGTGGCTCAGCACGTTGACAAGGTGCGGATCAATCCCGGCCTGTTTGTGTTTGATAAGCCCGACCCCAACCGCACCGAATTCAGCCCCGAGGAGATCGCCGCCATCGGTGAACGCATCACCGACACCTTTGAGCCGCTGGTGAGCTTGCTCAAGGAGCAGGACAAGGCCCTGCGCATCGGCGTCAACCACGGCTCCCTGGCCGAGCGGATGCTGTTCAGCTATGGCGACACGCCCCTGGGCATGGTCGAAAGCGCCCTGGAGTTCATCCGCATCTGCGACCGGCTCGACTTCCACAACATCGTCGTGTCGATGAAGGCCTCGCGGGCGCCCGTGATGATGGCCGCTTACCGAATGATGGCCGCCCGCATGGATGCGGAGGGGTTCCATTACCCCCTGCACCTGGGCGTGACCGAAGCCGGCGACGGCGACTACGGGCGCATCAAGAGCACCGCCGGCATTGCGCCGCTGCTGGCTGAAGGGCTGGGCGACACGATCCGCGTCTCGCTCACCGAAGCGCCGGAGAAGGAAATCCCGGTTTGCTATTCGATCCTGCAGGCCCTGGGGCTGCGCAAGACGATGGTCGAATACGTGGCCTGCCCCAGCTGCGGCCGCACCCTGTTCAACCTGGAGGAGGTGTTGCACAAAGTGCGCAATGCCACCGCCCACCTCACCGGCCTCGATATCGCCGTGATGGGCTGCATCGTGAATGGCCCTGGCGAGATGGCCGATGCCGACTATGGCTACGTCGGCAAGACCCCCGGCACCATCTCCCTCTACCGCGGCCGCGACGAGATCCGCCGGGTGCCGGAAGCGGACGGGGTGGAGGCCCTGATCGCCCTGATCCGGGAGGACGGCCGCTGGGTCGATCCCTGAGCGCTCCTGACTTGTTGTCGTCCGGTTACCCACCCCGGTGAAAACCTTGCGGCGGCGCTAGTTTCAGGGAACGTTTACCGGGCCTCCACGGCTTTTCCTGATGGCCAGCCCCCGCGCCAGCCTGGTTGTGCTGGTAGGCATCGGTGCCTGTGCGGCCACGGCGGTTGTGGCCCGGGAAGTGGTGACGCCGCCGGGGGGCACGTCGCGGATCAGCGACAGCCCCAAGGAAGTGATCGACCAGACCTGGCAGATCGTCTTCCGCGACTACCTGGACATCAACGGCAAGTACAAGCCGGAGCAATGGCGCAGCCTGCGCAGCAGCGTGCTGGCCAAGAGCTACGGCAGCACCAAGGAGGCCTACGAGGCGATCCGGGGCATGCTCGGCAGCCTCGATGATCCCTACACCCGCTTTCTCGATCCGCGGGAATTCAAGGAGATGCAGATCGACACCTCCGGAGAGCTCTCTGGGGTGGGCATCCAGCTGAGTCTCGACAAGGAGACCAAGAATCTGGTGGTGGTCTCCCCGATTGAGGGATCCCCGGCGTCCAAGGCCGGGGTGCAACCCAAGGACGTGATCGTGGCCATCGATGGCAAGAGCACCAAGGGGATGAGCACCGAGGACGCGGTCAAGCTGATCCGCGGCCAGGCCGGCACCTCGGTGACCCTCACCCTGCAGCGCAAGGGCCAGACCCTGGAGGTGCCCCTCACCCGCGAGCGCATCGAGCTCCATGCCGTCGACCACCAGATCAACACCACCGCCGATGGGGTGAAGGTGGGGTACATCCGCCTGCGGCAGTTCAACGCCACGGCCACCAAGGACATGCGTCTGGCGGTGAAGGATCTGGAGGAGAAAGGCGCCCAGGGCTATGTGCTGGATCTGCGCAGCAACCCCGGCGGCCTGCTGATGGCGAGCGTGGAAATCGCCCGTCAGTGGCTCAACGAGGGCACGATTGTGTCCACCAAAACTCGCGATGGCATCCGCGATGTGAAGCGGGCCAACGGCCGCGCCCTCACCAACAAACCGCTGGTGGTGCTGGTGAATGAAGGCTCGGCCAGTGCCAGTGAAATCCTCTCCGGCGCCCTGCAGGACAACCAGCGGGCGGTGTTGGTCGGCCAGAAGACCTTCGGCAAGGGTCTGGTGCAGTCGGTGCGGGGGCTCTCCGATGGCTCCGGCATGACCGTGACCATCGCCAAATACCTCACCCCCAGTGGCCGCGACATCCACAAGCACGGCATCGATCCCGATGTGAGGGCGAAGATGACCGAGCTGGAGGCCCAGCGGCTCAAGCTCGAGGATCTCGGCACCAAGAAAGACAGCCAGTACAGGGTGGCCGAGAGCACCCTGGTGAAGCGGCTCCGCCGCGCCAATGGTGTGGAGAAGGCCTACAACCCGGCCAGTGCCAACCTGCCGGCGGCACTCGGCAGCACCAGCAAGCCTTGAGCGTTCAGCCCTCGATCTGGAGCGAGAAGCCTTGGTGGTGCCAACCCTGGAGCATCCTGCTCACCGGCCTCGCGGTGACTGCAGGCAGCTGGCTGGTGCTGCAGCGCTGGTGGATCACGGCGCCCGTTGCGGCAGCCGTGCTGGTGTGGTGGTGGCTCTTTCTGGTGCTGGTGCCCCGCGC
>Ga0194124_10005869_pt1 | contig 11224 bp, 11 predicted proteins | sample TA2KigCas0mmetaG_FD_148605 | JGI IMG/M metagenome (GOLD analysis project Ga0194124, IMG submission 148605) | Freshwater microbial communities from Lake Tanganyika, Tanzania - TA2015031 Kigoma Deep Cast 0m | ecosystem: Environmental > Aquatic > Freshwater > Lake | place: Tanzania: Lake...
CCCCGTCGGGGCGTCGACCATGGGCGTGCGTTAGCAGGCGCACGCGGGGTCGGCACGCCACAGGCTGCGTCAAGCTGAACAAGGCTTCCCATCCTCTTGCGATTGACATGCAGAAGCTGAATCGTGGCGTCGGAACGCGGTGGATGCTCCGGGCATCGAGGGAGTGTTCGTTCGGATGCCGCCCTGAGCGCCGACAGCGTGGTCGGCATCGCGGTGGCCGACCTGCGCGGCGCCCTCCAGTCGACGAACGCGGCGATGGCGCGCGCCCTCGCCCATCACGCGGTCGCAGGCGAAGGCGACCGCAACCTGCGGGCCCGGCTCGCGCGGCTGTCGGGGAAGCCGGCCGACGAGCTGTTGCGCGCGGCGTGGGACACGCTGCTGACCGACGACGGCCGCGTCGTCGTCAACGCCCATGTGACGGGGCGCGCCTTGCGGTGGCGGTACGTGCTCACGCGGCTGGCCGCGGTGCCGGCGTCGAACACGCCGGCGCGCCTCGTGTGGACGGCGGTGCCCCGCGACGTTGCCGGGCCCGGCGCCGACACGCGGCCTCCTCCGGTCGCCCGCCGGACCCTCGACGACGAGGACGACACCGCCGCGTCCACCACGCTGCCCGCGGCGGCGGAGCGCGACCCCCAGCTCTCGCCGTGGGCGGTCGTCGAAGAGCCCCGCTCGCCGTGACCACCGACGACGTCCTGCACCTGTTTCCTGAGCGCGGCCTCGCGCAGTCGCTGCACGTCGCGGTGTAGCTCGGGGGGCTCGCGCGGTACGGCTGACCGAGAGCTTCGGCTTCTTCTTCAGCGGGCTCCTGATCCCCGGCTACCTCGCGTCGATGATGGTGTTCCGCCCGCACTCGGCACCGATCTGACCTGCCTGACGCCGCTGCGCGTCCTCGCCACCGCCGTCGAGGCCGTCGTGCTGGTGCTCGCGACCCGCGCATTCCTGTCGATCCCGGGGATCGGCAAGCGCAATTTTCAGGGCCCGCGGTCGCTGGTGCTGGTGTTCACGCTGGGCATCGTCCTGAAATAGGGCCTGTCCTGGCTGATGATCGACTCGCTGACGACGCTGCAGGCGGTGGACGTCTTCGGCTTCGGCTACCCGTTGCCGAGCCTGCTGGCGGTCAAGGCGCTGCAGAAGAAGACCCTCGTGCGCGTGCTGTTCCCGAGCATTCGCACGCCGCTGCTCGCGTCCGTGATCGGCAGCGCGATCGGGTTCGCGCTCGAGCTCGCCGCGCGCCTGCGCGTCGAGGTCTTCCTGTGGGAGTGCATGGCGCTGAACCTCAAGTACGTCGAGCTGCTGCAGCACGAAGGGACGCGCGACGACTACACGACGGTGACCAACGCCTACCCCGACCACGAGGACATCCAGGGGCCGGCCGGCGAGGACGACGCCCAGGTCATCGCGCGCTTCACGCCCCACGCCGGGCGTCTGTCCACGAGCGAGTTCGTGGTCCTGCCGGTGTTCCGCCACACCGCCGAAGAACGCGACACACAGATGACCGTCGTGCGCGAGCGCGACGAGCTCGCCATCGCCGACGACCTGCTGAAGCTGGTCCCCTACGACGAGCACCCGCGCAACATCGCGCTCGTCGCCGCGCTCGCCGAGGCGGTGGGCATCTCCCGCCGGCTCGCCATCGCGACGATGGCCGACAACGTCATCCCCAACCTCGGTGTCTTGAAGGCCGATCCCGACGTGCGCCTGCATGGCCGCACGCCGCGCTTCCCAGACGGCATGTCGGCCGACGAGCGCACCAGCACCGTCCACAACCGGCGCCGCGTGGGGCTCGACCGCGTCGACACCGACGCCGAGCAGGAGCGCGTGCTCGTCACCGTCGCGGCCGACGACCACCGCGCGACGACGCCCGACCAGCGCTCCTCAGAACAGCGCGTGCTCGAGGCGTGTCAGCACCGCCTGGATGCCGGCGTCGGTCTTCTGCAGCCCGTCGATCTTCTGCACGCTGGCCAACGCCGTCGTGTGGTCGCGACCGCCGAACGCGCGGCCGAGCTCGGGCAAGGACAGCTGCAGGTGCTGGCGCGCCAGGAACATCGCCAGCTGGCGCGCGCGGGTGACCTGACGCTGCCGCGAGGGGCCGGTCAGGTCGCGGCTGCGCATGCCGTGGTAGGCGGCGACGACCTCGATGACCCGCCCGACGCTCACCGGCGACTGCAGCCCCGCCGACAGCACCGGCCGCAGCTGCTCCTTCGCCTCGACCAGCGTCACCGGCTCGCGGGTCAGCTGCGCGTAGGCGGCCAGCCGCACCAGCGCCCCCTCGAGCGCGCGCACGCTGGTGGTCACGCTGGCGGCGACGAAGTCGAGGACGTCGTAGGGCAGCGCGCAGCCGAGGTCGACGGCCTTCTTCAGCAGGATCGCCTTGCGCGTGTCGGCGTCGGGCGGCCGCATGTCGGTGACGAGCCCCCACTGCAGCCGCGTCTTCAGGCGATCCTCGAGCCCGGCGATCTCGTGCGGGTACCGGTCGCTCGTGACGACGATCTGCTTGTGCGCCTCGTACAGCGCGTTGAACGTGTGGAAGAACTCGTCCTGCGACTGCGCCTTGCCCGCCAGAAACTGGATGTCGTCGATCAGCAGCACGTCGACGTCGTCGCGGAACTTGCGGCGGAAGGCGTCGAAGCGCTTGCCGTGGCTGTCGGCGATGAACTCGTTCACCCACTGCTCGGCCGACAACAGCGCCACCCGCAGCCCGGGGTGACGCCCGAGGGTCTCGTGGCCGATGGCGTGCAGCAGGTGCGTCTTGCCAAGGCCCGTGGGCCCGAACAGGAACAGCGGCGAGTAGCGCGCCCCCGGACGCTCGGCCACCTGCCACGCCGCCGAGTAGGCCATCTGGTTGGCCGGCCCGGTGACGAAGGTGTCGAACGAGTAGCGCGGGTCGAGGCGACACCCCGGCCGGGGCCCCGAGCGCCGCGTCGGCAACGGCACCACGCGGACGTCGTCGGCGGCGACGCCGTCGCCAGTCCCTGCCAACCGACGGTCGGTCGGCGCTGCGTCGGCGCCCGGCGCGGCGCGGCCCGCCGCCGCGCCCACGTCGACCGCTGCGGCCACGCCGTCGTCGCCGTCACGCAAGACGGCCACCGGGACGCTGCCCGCAGGGCGCGGCTGGACCACGACGCGCAGGTCGCGCACATCGCGGCCAAGGGCCGCCGCCCCCACCCGCGTCAGCGCCTCGCCGTAGTTGTCGCGCACCCAGTCGGCGAGGAACGGCGTCGTCGCCCACAGCGTCAGCACGAACAGCGGCCCGTCGCCCTCGTCGGTGACCGACAGCCCCGCCGGCAGCAGCGGCTCGATGAAGCCGCGGTAGGCGAAGAGGCTCATCTGCTCCCGCAGCGTCGTCGTCATCACGCGCAGCAGCTCGGCAGCGCCTGGCTCCGCGGTCGGGGATGAAGACGGCGGCGAAGGCGATCGCATGGCAGGGCGTCCTACCGGGGGTCCTGCCGGGCGCGGCGACGACACCGGAGACGAAGCAGGCGGGGCGCGGCGCGGGGGCGTCATCGTCGGCTCGGCCTCGTGGCGCCCGCGCTGCGGGTGCCCGGTTGCTTCGACGGCTTCGGCGCACAGGGCGCAGGGGGCGTCGTCGAAAAGGGGGACGCGATCGGTACCAGAGGAAAAATCAGGCTGACAAGCCGCGCACGGGACGACGGCGGATCCAGCGGCGGCGACCGCGCGAAGGCCCCGTCGTTGCGCGCTTTTCGTCGGCAACGCCGGCGCAGCAGGAGCGGAAACCCCACGCAGCGAGCGACCCCCTTGACCCCGGTCTGGCAGGACCGCGCGCGCGATCCGTTCGATGCAATCACCGCGTTGGTGGTGGTCACGACGCCCCCTGGTCGCTGCGGTCACCCCGAAGAAGCCGGATCTCGCGGGATCCACGGATCTCAATCGCGCTGCGAAGCCGGCGGCGGCTGGTCGTCACTGATCGAATGCATCGTCGCGATCAGTGCGCGACGGGCCTCGTGGAGCGCGCGGTCGTCGGACGCCCCCGCCGGGCCGCCTGTGGCCGCGACGGGCGGGCCAGCGCCCGTCAGCGACCGGCCTGCTGCTTCAGGCGAGCCAGCTCGTCGTCGAGATGCTTCGCCGCCTGCTCCTTCGCCTGCGCGGCGGCGGCGAGCCCCTGCCGCTGCTGCTGGGCGGCGTCGAGCGCGGCCTGCTGGGCGGCGCCAGCGGCGCCCGCGGCGCTGAGCCGGGCGCGGAGCGCGTCGAGGCGCGGCTTCAAGAGCAGCGCCGCCACCCCGGCCACGCCAGCGACGACCACGGCGCCGATGGCCCACAGCCACAGCGACGCGATCAGCTGGAACAGCGCGATGAGCCCTATGGCGCCGAGGGTGGCGACGACGACGGCGAGCACGAGCCTCTTCTTCGTCGCGCGCGACCGGGCCGCCGCGCGGGCAGCCCTCTGCTCGTCGGAGAGCGTCAGGCCTTCGAGCGCGTCGCGCCCCGCCGACAACGCCGCCTTCGTCGTCAGCTCCTGCGCCAGCCTCTGCATCGCCTTCTGCGTCGCGCCGCCGCCGTCATCGTTCGCCATGACGACGTCGTAGCACGCTGACGGCGCCGGCGCCGCCGCTGACGTCGTCGGCGTGCCGGCCGGTCTCGCGGGTCGCTCACCGCGACGACCACCGGTCGAGCCAGCCCCCGACCTGCTCGAGCTTTCCGGCAAGCAGGAGGCTGGCGGCCGTCCAGTGATCCTCCTCGACGCGGTCCCCCCTTCGCGCGGAGGTCACTGGCATCGGTGCCGCCGCCCTTCGTCGCCTGCACGACGGGATGACCGACCGTGTGCGGCGACGACTGCGACGGGTACTGGGCGAGGCGTTCGTCACGATCAGGTCCGCGGGCGACGGTCGCCACGGGGCTCGCGCTAAGGTCCGCGCTGTTGATCGCCCGCATCGCCCGCTCCGCCGCCCATCGCCCCTGTCTCGCCACCCCTCGCCATCACGCTGGCCCTGCCCGAGGGCCAGACCGACAAGGCCCTGAACTTCGTGTCGGTGTTGAGCCTGCCGCTGCTCCTCGGCACCGGCATCGATCACGGCGTCCACCTCTACGAGCGCATCCGGCACGACGGCGCGCTCGCACCCGCGCTCGTCCACTCCGGCAAGGCCCTGATCCTAAGCGCGATGACGGCGACGATCGGCTTCGGCGCGCTGATGCTGTCGGTGCACCGTGGCATCTTCGGCCTCGGGCTCGTGACCGCGCTGGGCATCCTGCTCTGCCTGCTCACCACCCTCGTCCTTCTGCCGGCGCTCGTCGCCATCGTGCAGCCGGAGCTGCTCGCGCCGCTGCCGACGTCGACGCCGCCTGTACCCGCCGCCGCCGCCGCCGCCACCACCACGACAACCGGCAGGGGCACGGAGGCCTGACATGCGCGTCGCCCGCACGCGGACTGGGCTGCTCGGCACGTTCGTCATCGTCGGCTGCGCCCACGCGCCCGCCGTGGACCCGCGCGCGCAAGACCGCGCCCGGCTGGAAGCTCTTGGCACCACGCCGCTGCCCGCGGACTTCGCCGCCGAGGCCCGCCTCGTGCTTTCACCACGGCTGGTGGCCGCCGAGGTGCAACAGTCCCTCGACGAGGCCGCGGGCGCCCTCGAGGCCTTCCGCTTCGCGCTGCCGCTGCTTGGCGAAGTGACGTTGCAGCCCGACCCCGTGGTCCGCGGCGTGCGGGCCGAGCCCGAGCCGCGCTGCGTCGGCCGCGTCGCGCTGCTCGTCGAGCTCGACGGGGCGCTGGCGCCGGTGACGACGTCGGGCGTGCGCCCCACCACCTCGCCCGGCAGGTCGAGCGCCGCGACGGACGTCACCCGATCGGCGCATCGACGGGCTGCCGAACCTCGGTCCGTGCCGGGGCGCCGATGGCGGACGTCGCGACAGACAAGGCATGCTGACCCACGGAAACGACGAGGGGGTTGCTGATGGACCGACGCACTTTCCTGGGGCTGACCGCCGGCGTGGTATCGGCCCCGCTGTGGACGGGCTGCGCCGACGGCGGCGACGGCGATCCCGCCGGCGACGGGCCGCCCGCGGCCCCGCCCCCGGTCGACGCCGACGCCCTCGACGGCGGGCGGCGCGCAGTGCTCGACCTCGAGGCGATCCCCGTCGACGAGGTTGGGTTCCCGCTGGGCGTGCAGGCCGGGGGGATGCGCGGCCGGGCGCTCACCGTGTGGACGCGCGTGAGGACGACGACGGCGACGCTGCGCCTGCGCGTGTGGCGCGACGTCGCCGCCGACGCCGTGCCGGCCGCGCAGCCCGGCGAGATCGTGCTGGTCGAGGACAGGGTCGTCCTGCCCGGCGACGAGGGGACGGTGAAGGTCGTCCTCGACGGCCTCGCCCCGTCGACGTGGTACCGCTACGCGTTCTTCGTCGATGGGGACGTCGGCCGGTCGGTGGTGGGGCGCCCCCGCACCGCGTGGGCCGAGGACTGGGAGTGGCCAGTGACGCTGGGCGCCACGACGTGCACGAGCCCGGCGTTCGCGCCGTTCTCTGCGCTGCAGCGGCTGGCCGAGCTCGAGCTGGACGCGTTCGTGCACACCGGCGACATGGTCTACGCCGACGGCTCGCGCACCGCCGACGAGTACCGCGGGCACTGGGAGCGTGCGCTGGCCGACCCTGGGTTCCGCGCGCTGCTTGCGCGGCAGGGCGGCTACTTCGCCTGGGACGACCACGAGTTCGACAACAACGTGAACCCCGAGCAGATGCCGGCGACGCAGCTGCAGACGGCGGCCGGCGAGTTCTTCGCAAACACGCCGATGACGCCGAACGCCGACGGCGGTCTGTGGCAGTCGTTCGTGTGGGGCCGCACGCTCGAGCTGATCGTGCTCGACTGCCGCACCGAGCGGCGCCCGTCGACGCGCACGTCGGACCGGCCCGTGTACATCGGCGACGCGCAGATGGCGTGGCTGAAGGACCGCCTGAAGAACAGCCCGTGCCGCTTCAAGGTCGTCGTCAACTCGGTGCCCATGACGAGGATGCCCTTGCTGTGGCCGCCGCCGGACCGCTGGCAGGGATACGCGGCGCAGCGGGCCGAGGTGGTGACCTTCCTGCAGGATGAGGGCATCGAGGATGTGTGGTTCCTTTCGGGCGACTTCCACGTCGGCTTCGTCGGCCGCGTCGAGCCTACGGGGCCGCTGCGTCGCGCGTGGGAGGTCGCCGTCGGTCCCGGCGGCAACCTGGGCAACCCGCTGGCGTTCCTCGCTGCGCAGGACGCCACGCGCGAGCAGGTCTTTCCCGCCGCACAGTTCCTGTACGGACGCGGCGAGGTGGCGGCGACCACGGTGACGTTCGACCCGCTGCGGGGCGAGGTGCGCGTGCGCTTCGTCGACGTAGACGGCGGGACGCTGTTCGATCAGGTGATCGATCATTCGACCTGATCCCGCGGCGGCCCTGCCGGTCACGCCGGACCCGGGGCATGATTGAACCATGAAGCTTCTGGGGTCTCTCGTCGTCGCCCTGCTCTCCGTCCTGTGGCGGGCCGTCGTGGTGACGCCTTCCGGCGCACCAAGGCGCTCCATGACTGGGTCGTGAGCCGCCTGCGCTACGACAACGGCTCCGTCACCGGCGCGCGCAAGCCGCAGGACGCCGAGAGCGTCTTTCGCAACCGCATGGGTGTCTGCGAGGGCTACGCCCACCTGCTCGTCGAGCTGGGCAAGTTTGCCGGTGTGCCCGTCGAGTACGGCGTCGGCGAGGTGCGCGAGCCCGATGGCCGGCAGGCTCCTGTCGGGCACGCATGGAACGCCGCCCGCATCCGGGATCGCTGGTACTCGATCGACGCCACGTGGGACGACCCGACCGTCGATGGCGGCGGCGACGCCGACAACGACCGGACCGACTACCTGTTCACGCCGCCGTCCGTTGCCATCTTCGACCACCTGCCCGATGAGGCTCGCTGGCAGTTCCTGAAGGAGCCCTTCGATCGCGGCGCCTTCCTGCGGCAGCGCATGACGCGGCCCGGATTGGCGAAGCTTGAGCTCGAGCTCGTCAGCCCCGAGCGGCCGGTGGTCGATGTCGCGACCGACTCCATCGATGTCGTCCTGAAGAACCCGCGCCGCCTGCACCTCATGGTGAAGGTCCGCCCGATGGGCGCCGCCGATCACACCGACTGTCCCTCAAGTGACGACGGGACCCTGCGGGCCCGCTGCCCGCTGCGCGCCGGGCCCCATGACATCCGCGTGTATGCCGGCGCGGCGAAGTACGGGGTCTACCGGCACATCGCCCAACTCGCGGTGCATCGCCGGTAGCGCTCCCCGCCCGCCAAGGCAGCGCTCGCCCGGTCGGACGCCGGCAGCCTTGGTTTCGGCGGTGACGGTGGTCCGGCCGAAGCGGCCCGGGTACTGAATCCCAGCGACGTCGCCTACGACAACGACGGCAATCTCGTGATCGCCGATCCGTCGCCGGTGTCGGCGGCGGGGGACGGCCGAGCGGCGACGGCGGGCTGGCGACCGGAGCCGGGCGACCGGCGGGCTCACCCGAAGAACGGCAGCGGCGTCGCCGGCAGACCGGGCAGCGCGAACCTTCCGGTCAGCGCCGCGTCGATGTGCAGCTTGTCGTGCAGCGCCTGGTGGATGAGCGCGGGCGTCAGCACCAGCGCCGCCGCGTCGTCGGGGGGCGCGCTGACGACGGCGCCGTCGCGGACGCGGACCCGCCGCGCCGTCATGCCGCGACCGTTCCCGACGACGGTGGCGCCCACGACGCGGTTGCCGCCCAGAGTCGCCTGCGCCGCGCCCAGCGCGAGCACCATCATCGCCGTGACCGGCCAGTGATCCTTGCCGCGGGTCGCGCCGGTGTCGTTGTAGAACGTGCGCCCGAAGTCGGAGCCGACGAGGACGACGACGCAGCGCGACGACAACGCCGGCGTGGTCTCGACCTGCCGCGCGACGAAGTCGACGCCCTCGAGCAGCCGACGCAGCGCGAAGCGGTGCCCGTCGTCGAGGGCGTCGTGGTCGTCGTGGGTGTCGAAGCCGCCGACGTCGAGGTGGGCGGCGACGCAGGCGCCTTGCGCCATCGCGCCGAGCACGGCGGCGGCGGCGGGCACCAGCGAGCCGCGGGGGCCGGCCACCGCCTCGGCCTCGACCATGGCCGGCGCGAGGGCGTCGAACGCCGCCGTCGTCGCCGCGTCGCGGGCGGCGGCCAAGTCGTCGAGGAAGGCGCGCAGCCGCGGCGACGTCGTGCCGGCGCGCAGGCGGGCGTCGCGCGCTTCTCGGTAGGCGCGCAGGTTCGCGTGGGTCGCGTTGGTGTGGAACTGCTGCGCCGTCGCCGGGCTCGCCGGCCGCGTCGAGTTGGGCAACGTCGCCCCGAGCAGCGTGCTCGGGCTGCCGGCGCGCGACGTCGGCACGAGGCCCGCGGTCTCGGCGTAGCCGCCGGTGGTGATGAACGCGAGGGGCGGCGGCGCCGTGAGCTCGTCGACGGCGGTGCGGGCGACGAGGCTGGCCAGCGTCGGGTGCCCCTCGCGGTCGCTGCCGGTGAAGGCGACGCGCGGGCCGAAGTCGTGGCTGACGGTCTGGTTGTCGACGCCGCGAAAGATCGTGATCGCGTCGCGGAACCGCGCGAAGAAGTCTTCGCCGCCGAACGCGTAGCGCTCGTCGACGACGGCGCCCTCGCCGGGCAGGCGCAGCGGCGCGTACGTCAGGTTGCCGGCGCGCAGCAGCTGCGCCTCGGTCCACGGTGTGACGTCGGCGCGGCCGCCCACGGGGTCGAGCAGGAACGTCGGGTCCCAGGCGCCCGCGGCCTCCATCGACAGGAACAGCGGCGGCGGGGTTGCCTGCTGGGTGCGGCCGGGGCGGCCGAGCAGCAGCGTGGCGGTGACGGCGGCGGTGGAGCCGACGAAGCGACGACGTGTGAGAGGCATGGGGTCACTCCACGACGAAGAGGGGATCGGACAGGAGCGCGGCGACCACGACCATCCACGCCCGCAGCGCGCCGGAGGGATCGTTGGTCAGCGCGTTGAGCTCGTCGGTGGCGGTCACGCGACAGGCGGGCGGCAGCGCGCCGCCGCCGGCGATGGCGTCTTGCCGCGCGCCCTCGTACACCGACCACAGCGCCATCACCTCGGCGTCGCCAGGGCCGCCGTCTTCGCCGAGGAGCCGCAGCCGCAGGCGTGCGAGCTCGGCCTGCACCGCTGCTGCATCGCTTGCTGTCACGTCGAGGGTCGGGGCCAGCAGCTTGCGGTCGGCGACGGTCTTGCGCGCGGCGTCCTTGGCGACCACGCGGCACGCCACCTGGTTGGCGGCGCGCTCGACGATGCGCATCATCACCGGGTTCGGCTGGCGGAAGCGCGTCGTCAGCGACTCCCAGTTCACGCCGCCGAACAGGATCCGGTACTCGTCGAAGGCGCGCAGCAGGTCGACGTCGCCGCCGGTCGCCGTGACCACCTCATCGGTGACCGCCCGCAGGTGCGCGCTCCACTGTTCGGGGGTGACGAGCACGCCGCGCCCGACCCCCGCCAGGGTCAGGGCGCGCGCGGTGAGGTCGTCAAGCTCGACGTCTGGTCCGCCGCGGAAGAACGGGCCGGTCAGGATGTCTCTGGCCAGCGCCTTCAGGTTGCGGCCGTGCACGGTGTCGAAGCGCTGGGCGAGGGCCGTCAGGTAGGCGTTCTGGATCGCGAAGGCGAGGCGCTGCTCGGCGTAGTCGGCGGCGATCGGGTCGACGGGCGCGCGCAGCACGCGCGCCCCGGTGAGCCCCTCGAACAGCGGCAGCACCATCGCGTACGGGAAGCGCGCGTCTTGCACGATCCGCGCGGCAAGCCACGTGATCGGATCGCCGACGTGGTCGCGACTATCAGCCGGCGCGCCGACGATGGCGCCAGAGCAGAAGTCGTCGTCGTCGGTGCAGAAGCGTTGCCCACGAAACGACGCCTCGAACATCTCTTGCGGTGGCGGGCGCACGCGCGCCGGGCGGTACTCGCCGTTGTTGCCGAAGCTGTAGAAGAGCCGAGCCACCGGATCCATCACCGCGTGGCACGACGTGCAGGCCACCGCCGACGTCGTCGCCGTGTCGAGATCGGCGTCGGGCGGCAGCCCCACCGTCGAGAAGTCGGCGAGCTTCATCACGTCGATGCCGAGCATGCGCTCGTAGACGACGCGCGCCGACCGGCGCCGCTCGCGGTTCGAGTTCGTGTTGACGAAGCGCTACATCACCGCGTGCGGCGTCAGCAGGCCGGCATGGGGGAAGCGGTCGCCGACGCCGGGCTGCGCGACGAGCTCGTTGGCCGGCGTGTCGCGCAGGCGCAGCGGGTGGAAAA
>Ga0194124_10005871_pt1 | contig 11221 bp, 7 predicted proteins | sample TA2KigCas0mmetaG_FD_148605 | JGI IMG/M metagenome (GOLD analysis project Ga0194124, IMG submission 148605) | Freshwater microbial communities from Lake Tanganyika, Tanzania - TA2015031 Kigoma Deep Cast 0m | ecosystem: Environmental > Aquatic > Freshwater > Lake | place: Tanzania: Lake Tanganyika...
CGGCCTTTGCTGCGGCAAATGACGTACTAGGCTACCGGTCGGTCACAGTTACATCGCCGACGACGTTCACGATTCAAGCGACGAATGCACCAACAGGTTCGGCGACCGGAAATGTGGTCATGACTGACAAAAAGCAGTTAAACTTTATGGTCACAATTGACACTGTAGGTCAGTTTGCGCCGACAGTCGGTGACGCCATCGTGACAGAAGGCCGCTTGTACAAGATAGAAGACATCGTCAAGGCCACAAGCGTCGCCTACATCGCCACGTTACAAACAACGTACAAAGCAAGGTCAAACGCACTGGCATTCGTGCACCAAGCATATAGAACTTTGGTTAAATTTAGTCCGTTGACGATGGGACAGGCCGGTCTGTTGAAGCAGTTCAGCGAATTTCAGTGCGCATTCCGCAATTTTCAAAGCTGTACTAAAATCAGCCTCGACTATTCGTCGGACAGCGTAACGTCTTCGACAAAGCAGTCATGGAACTACAAAGTAGGCACCAACGGCACGGCACCATCGTTTGGTGGATGGGGCGAACTTGAATGGGGAAACTTCCCGTGGGGAGGCGAAGCCAGTATTCAGCGCATCTATACAACACAGCCAGCGGTCATTTTGCGCACCTATGTGCCGCGTGAAGTGTTCGTCGGCACGTTCATTCAGCCTATACTTGACCACAAGGTGGCTGGCGAACCGTTGGAACTTCAAGCTATAAGCCTATTCAGCAAACCAGTGACACAAAGGACTAGCCGATGATTAACATTCGCAGCGATAAATATTGGGCGGAAGACGAAACAGACCGCGTTATTGGTCACTTGGATGACCATGTGCAGATGTGGGGATCAAATACCGCAGCGTCAAGCGTGTTCACGTCCATTCTAGCCGCTTATTGGCGCAATATGTCGGCGTACTACTCGCCGATCATCAGTCCAGATTCGTGGCTGACAAGCCTTGGGTTCAGCGGTGAACAAGGCGAACTTGTGCGCATGGTTGTGCCACAGGCACGCACGCTCATTCGTCAGTTTACGTCGGTTATCACAAAACAAAGATATCACTGGGAAGCACTGACAGACATCGACGACGCTAATCCGCTGCAAACTGCTAAAATCGGCAAGGCGTTGGCAAATGACGTTTGGCAGAAACAAGGCATGGACAAGCTGGCAGAATCAGCCGCTGAACGCACTGCGGTGCTTGGTCATGTGTTCGGTTCGGTGACGTGGAATCCGTCCGGTGGCGAACCGGTGGGCGTGCGTGAAGATGAACAAGGCTTGCAATACAGCGGTGCGTTGGAAATGGACATCCACGATCCGCACGACATTGTGTTCGATTGGTCAATCGAAAATGAAAAGAACATCGACTGGGTTGTAATTAAACGCGTGCGCAATCGTTGGTCGTATGCTGCGCGTTATCCAGAATTGCGTGACCAAGTTGTCAGTTTGCCAAGCGTGAAGGAAGTGCGACAAACACTGCCGAACCTAAACTTCCTAAGCCGTTATGAATCTTCAGATATGATTTACGTTTACGAGTTTTATCACAGACCGACGCCTGCACTGCCGCAGGGACGTATGACAATTTACGGCAGCGGAACTTGCGTGTTTGAAGACCGCGAAAACATCTATGGACAGATTCCTGGCAGATTCCTTCACTTTGAACGTATCATCGGCACTGGCCTTGGTTATCCAATGCTGTCAAACCTGCTTCCTGTTCAAGAATTGCTTGACCACAGCTTTTCGGTCATCAGTACCAACCAACAGGCGACAGGCGTTCAATCTGTACTTGTGCCAAAAGGTGCAGACATCAGCGTAAACGATATCAAAGGCCTTTCATTTATCAGCTACACGCCTGCAAACGCAGAAGGCGGCGGCAAGCCTGAACCTTTGCAACTCACAAGCACACCGCCGGAAGTTTTCAATTTCTTGAACGTGTGCAGTCAGTATATGTCAAACGTGTCGATGATTACGGAAACGCTGCGTGGACAACCACCGGCGAACGTCACATCCGGCGCGATGGCGGCAACGCTTGCAGCCAACGCAATGGAATTTTTGAACAGTGCATCGAAGGCGCTGACAATCTGGTCTGAAGACTTGGTCAACGTCGCAATCGAAAACTACAAACGCTTTGCAACCGAAGACCAAATCCTCGACATCACCGGCGAAGGTTCGGTAGCCTACGTCAAGAATTTTAAGCAGGACGACTTGCAAAGCCTGCGTCAGATTAAAATTCGCACGCAATCGCCTTTGATGAACACAGTTGCGGGACGTTTGCAGTTTGGTGACAGCCTTTTGCAAGCTGGCCTTATCAAAAAGCCGCAGCAATACTTAAACTTAATCGAAGGCGCGCCGGTGGATGCGTTGTTCGATGACGATTTTAGCGAAAATATGGCAATTCAAGCGGAAGTTGATGCGTTGCTGGAAGGCCGAAGCATCGTGCCCATGATCACAGACAACCATCCTATGTTTATCAACGCGTACAGAAAGCTGCTTTACAATCCACACATCCGCACGCAGTCAGAAATTACACAGGTCATAGTGCAGTTAATGCAGGAACGTATTAGCATGGAACAACAGCTTGACCCGATGTTGAAGGCAATGCTGCGCGGCGAACCTATGCCGCCACCGGCAGGCGCACCAGTAGGCCAACCTGCGATGCCCGGACAAACAGCGCAAGATTTAACAGAAACAGCCGCAAAACCAGCCGCACCGGCGGAAGCTGCGGAACCAATGCTTTGAGGTGACACATGGCTTTTGTAGCGAAACCAAAAGACGAATCATTTCCACGCTTAACCGCCATGACGCAGCCTAGTGCAACACCTACAAAGCGTGTCGGAACCGAAACGCCAATAGGCGCTGTGACCGCAGGACCCTCAGCAGGCAAATCAGCGGCAGAATTTACTAAGTCGACGCAAGGTTCGCCCGGCAGCATATTCAACCGTCAGCTTGCAGGCGCAAACATCAGCGGCATTACAAGCCTTGCGGAACAACCACTAAAACGCGAAGCTGGCGAAGAAGCGTTGCGCGTTGCTGGCGAGGGCTTGGCATACAAGTCACGACAAGCAGAGGAACGCAAAAAGCTGCCACAGTTTCAGTTTGCTGGCGAAGTCGAAGAAGGCGGCAAAAAAGTACAAAAAGACTACACACAAGACATTGTAGGTCGTGCAATAAACACGCCAGAAGATTTTGAAACGGCCAGAAAGGTGTTGACGCAAAAAGCACCGGAAACGCCTGAATTGGCGATTGGCGACGTGCGCGAATTTACGCCATTGCAAGCACTGCGCGGCGGAACGGTCGAAAGTTTGCTAAAGCGCGAAGCCAAAGGACCATATACCACAGGCATGGCTGGACTTGACGCGTTGCTGTTCCAGAAAAAAGGTGGCGCAGCAGACTTGGCAATCAAAGGCAAAGCACTGCGTGCAACGGAACAAGCGGCAGCAGATGCGCTGGAAAAATCCGCAACAGCAGACGAACGTCAGAAAATGGAAGACTTGGTGTCGTCGCAGCGTGCAAGCCTATTCGGCGGATTGGAAAAAGCACAACAAACACAGCTTAGCAACTTGCAAACACGTCTGACGGCAGACACCGCAACACGCGACGCGGCAAACTTGCGTGCACGTCAACTCAGTGAAGAAACAGCACGACAGAAAGCAATCGAAGACCTGACAATGGGCGGCGGAATGCCACAAGGCGAACGCGACGCAATTTTTCAAGCAATTCAGAAGGCAGACATTAGCAAACAACTTGATCCGATGTTCGCTGGCGGCCAAGCAAGCCTTGCAGACGTCGCAACAGCCGAAGAGGAAAGACAATACGGCAATCTGTTGCAGCTTTTGGGAATCGGCGGCGTGGAAGCGTCGAAATTGCGCGGCATGGAACTTGGAAAAGAAACGGCTGGCATCTTTACGCCGAAAAAAGCTATTCAGCCGCAAGAATTTCACCAAGGCGACCGCGCAAATATCGATCTTATCAATGCGCTGCGTGAAGCTGGCATTACGGCTGCATCGGCATATCGCGCTGCAAATCCTGCGGCCTATACGCCAGCAGTTGAACCAACGCCGTCTGGCCGTCTGCCAAGTGATCGCGATGACCTTGGACAGCGTAGAACACGCGGCGGCGGTGCATCAGCAGAACAAGAATACGAATACAATCCACGCGGTCGATACGCATAAGGGGTAAAGTATGGATCCGTTGACGATGTCATTAATCTTAGGTCCACAGCTTATTAGCGGTGGAATGCAATATTTTGAATCGAAAGCATCGCGCGAATATCAACAGAAACAGCAAGCAAAGCTGGAAGAGGCGTTGGCGCGCATCGGCCTGCCAAGCGCAGATCCGTCCTATTTTACGCCAGAAGTGTACCAATATCTGGAAAACTACGATCCAGAAGTTGCCGCATACGTTAAAGAACAAGATCCGCGCACGTTGGCGTTGCGTTCGTCTCAGGGATTGCGTGCGCAGCAAGCTGAACAGCAAGTTTTGCAAGATATGTTAGGCCGTGCACGCGAAGGCACAGACGTGTTGGCGGAAATTCAACGCGCGCGCGGTATGCGCGAAGCGGCAGGCACGATGTCATCGCAAGCGGCTACACTGCAACAGCAATTGCAGCGGCAAGGTCAGCAAGGTGGACTTGCAGCTTATGGCGCAGCTTTGCAGCAACAGCAAGGCGCAGGACAGCAGGCAGCACTGGCAGGCGAACAAGCGGCCTTGGCAGGCTTGCAGGAACGTGGACGCGCACTGACAGAGGCCGGTGGATTGGCAGGTAAACAGATTGGCCGTGAATTGGACATAGAACGCGCGAACGTAAACGCAATTAACGCATTTAATCAACGTCTTGCCGCATCGCAACAGGATCAAGCAAACTTACAGGCACAGATTCGCAATCAAGCACGGCTTGAAAACATTCGTGGCCGTCAGCGCATCAGCGAAATGAACGTACAAAGCAAGGCGGCGGCGCGTGACCGTAAACAAGCGTTCGAACAGCAACGCTACCAAAACGAGTTGGCAAAATATGGCCGACAGGCGCAGCAAGTCGAAGACGTCAGCAAACTGCGGCAGCAACAGGCACAAGATTACAACAGAATGATGCAGGGACTTGGCGACTTGGCATCGACCGGCGGTTATCTGCGTGCAGGTTATACGCCGCGCGGATTCAATGCGCCAAAGGCGTCGAATGTGTATCAACCGCCAGAACAGTATGATCTTGGATCGACGTATCAGGAACCTGAAGATCCTTACGCAAAATATTGGGCACCCTACCGTAGATGAAAGCTTAAAAAATCGTGAGGTTTAAGATGCCAGTATCACCGTATTTCAAATCGCTGTCTGCAAAAGTCGCAGTACCCGGTGAAGACGATCCAGTGGATGTTCGGCAAGTAGGCAAAAATACTTATATGGACTTTGGAATTGATTCAGGCGCAAACATCGGCGCAGCGCGATCCTACGCGCGGCAAATGGATGGACGTCGCCCACTGACACAAAGCGAAATTGGCGCAGATGCTTTATTGCGCGCACAACTTGGCGTGCCAGATCAAACGCTTGATTTTTTACAATATGGGCCAGCGACGACACCAGGCCTTGAACCTCTCGAAATGCCTTTTTCTGATATTAAAAAAAGAAATTTATCAAGGCCGCAGCAATCTTATGGCCTAAACCGTGGTGGCACTGGCAAGGCTGGCCGCGTAAAATCGCCGCAATTAGGGAATACACAATTTGATATGCCAGGGCTTGAGCCGTTCGAGATGTTGCAATCTGAACTTGATGACAAACCTTGGGAACTCGACCAAAACACAAACGCAGACGTCGCACCAGGCACCACGACAACGCCAAAAGCCGATGAAAACGTCGTGGACAAGGAACCAGATTTGCAAACACCGCGCGGTTTGTACCAAGCTTTAGCAAAAAAATATCCCGATATTTTGCAGCAGAATTTTGACCAATTGCAGCAAAGTCGTGTGTCGATGGATGACGTTGACGCATTGCGTGACCGTTCTGGACTCGGCAGCCTGTTTATTGCTGCATCGAAGGCAGCGTCGGGCGCAGGCAGCGTCGGCGGCAAAACAGCGGAAAGCATCGCGCCGGGTATTGTTGAACGCGAAGACACATTGGCACGCCAGCGCCTGAAAGACAGAATGGACGTTGCCAGCGAAAATCTGTCAATGAATGCCAAGGCTGTTGACCTTGCGATGAAACAAATCAACTTTGCAGATGAACGCGAACAATATGACCCCAACAGCGAAGTCAGCCGCTTTGCGCGTGACTTTATGAAATCAGAATTTGATGTAAACGTGCCAGACAACGTGCCTGCGTATCAGCTTAAACAATTCTTGCCTGCCGTGGTGCAAAAGTATCAGGCAGCCGAACGCGCCAAGTATCAATCGGCTTTGCTTGGTCAAAAGACTGAAGAAAATTTGCTAAATGACGCCTACAAACGCTACCAAGTAGCAACACAAAGCGGCGACAAGCAGGCACAGATCAAAGCGCAAAAGGAAATTGCAAGCATCCGCGCGATGGCCAAAGCACCGGGCGCAGCAAAAACACCTAAGCCTGAAAAGCCAGTTTTAACAGAAGCCGAAAAGATACGAAATGAATTGGTAAAAGACGATGCAAAAGCTTACCAAAAACGACTACGCGGCATTCAAAAGCTGGACGGTGCACTAAAAGCGTTGGACGAAGCAAAAACCGCAGGCGAAATCGTACACATTGGTCAAGGATTGTTAAAAACTTTGAATGACACAGAAAATAGCGATGCGGTTGGCGCGGAAGAAGTGAGACGTCTTGCATTAGAATTGGAACCGTTCGCTGTAATGACAGCAAAGCAAGTGATTCAGGTCGGGCGTGACCTGACGGGATTCGTGGAACGTGTGCGCAATGCAAGAAAAGTTTTGTACGAAACCGCCAAAAAGCAATACGACACAATCAATACAAAAATGCCGGGCGTAGTTGATGCGCCGCCAACCTACGGCACACAATCGGATACACTGCCATCTGGCAACAAGCGTTTGACTCCAGAAGAACGTAAAAAAATGGAAGATTTACAAAAACGCAAACGAGGAGGCCAATAAAATGCCTTTAACGCCAGAAGAAGAACGCGAACTAGAAGAATTAGAAATGCGTGACTTGGAAGAACGTGACGCAGAGGAACGCAGTCTTCAACAGCAACAGCCTACAAAATCGAAGCTGCCAGAAGTCAGCGCCTTGAAAGCGTTGGGACTTGGCGTTACTAGCGCATTGTCGCCGATTTCAAAGTATGGAACAGCCGCAGGCATCAAAGCACGCACAGCATACGAAGACTACAAACGCGGCAAGCCGTCATTCGGTGTGCCGTTCGATATTGCCGTTGAAACAGCCGAAGAAGAGTTGCAGGCGGCGCAGGAACAACAGCCGGGTGCATACTATGGCGGCATGGGTGCCGGTGTGCTTGGTGGCGTAGGCTATGGACTGCGGGCAACACTTCCGCAAGCTGGAAAACTTTTGGGCGTGCCGGTGTCATCTGGTGCAAAAATGCTCGGCATCGGAGGATTGGAAGGCGCAGCATACACAGGCGGCGAGTATCCATACCAACAAGCAAAAGAAGACCCTTTAGCGTTGTTAAAAACTATGGGCATTGGCGGCGCAGTCGGTGCAGGTGCGGCAGCTATTCCGTTGGCTATCGGTGCGCGTGGGCCGATTATCGAAGGCTTAAAAGCTGCAAAAGAAGGCGCAAAAGGCCAAGGCGTAATCGGCGGCGGAATTAGTGCGGTATCAGAAGCCTTGCCAGCCATGCGCGGCGCAGCACAAGAAACACAAGCGTTCAAAGAAGTCGTGAAGCAGATTGCACCAGAAGCAGCACCGCCGCAAACTGTCGGTAAATATTTGCGCGAAGGTGCGCAAGTAACACCACAAGAAGAAACGCAATTCTTATTAAATTTGTTGCAGCAAGGAAAAACACCGGCCAAGGAATTTATGGTGCAAAAAAGCACGCAATTGTATCCCGGCCAAATTGGATCGCAGCAACTACGCAGCGTGTTGGATATTCCGCTTGAACAGCGTGTGACGGCACGTCAGTTTGATCCGTCAGCAATGGGCAGACAGCTTCAACCACAAGCAGAAGCGGCAAAACAGGCACTTGGAAAAACAGGCACGGCGTTTCAAGAATTGCAGGAAATGGCGGCAAAAGAATACAAACGCACGCAACTTCCATTGGTCAGCAATTCTATTAAGGCAGCAAAGGCACAATTCGATCAACCAGGAACATCGGCGCTGACACGCAGCACGATTGAACAAATTGACGCGATCATCAATCAAGGTTCGGCTTTGCCGCGTTATGGCGTCACTGAAGGCCCGTTGAAAAGTGCAAATGCCGCAGAAGCATATAAGCGTCTGCAAGCGGCGCGTGAATATGCAGATAGGGCGATTCGCAAAAATCCGCAGGACTTGTCCATTCAAGATATTCTGCAACCGTTGCGCGATAATTTGGACGAGGTTTTGAAATCTTCGCCGTCGAAGGTGATTGCTGACAAATTGTATGCCAGCGGCAAAAAGGTCAAAGAAGCTGGAATTAAGCCGCTTGAAATGCCAATTGGTCAACGGGAACGTGTTCTTAGTGGTAAAGCCATTCAGGAAGCATTGGGCGACACGCAAAAAGGCGAAAAAATGCGCCTTGGCATTGAACGCGCGCGTGCATTTACGCAAGAATTTAGCGAACAATTAGGACCACAGGAAGCTGCAAAAATAGACAAGTTTTTTGATGCGCTGGAAAACGCCCGCAGTGTTGCTGACCAAAAGCGCATACTTGACCAGTTAAAGTTTGCCGAAGGTCCATCAGGCGCAGCTATTCGCGCAGGCATTGCCAAATTGGAACAGACGATCAAGCCGTCACCCGGCGGCGCGTCAATGTTTAAGGCCGCACCAGAATATCTGCAAAGCGTTGATGCGTTTATGTCAGAAAATGCCCGCAAGTATTTTGGCAAGCCGTTTGATAAGCTGAAAGGCGACCAACAATATAAACTTGTGAATGCGTTCCAATGGATGAAAGAGAATCCAAATGCGGCACAATCGGAAATAATGGAAAAGTTCAACACTATCCTGCGAGGTAAAGGAAAATGAAACAGACACTTGACCTAGTTATTTTGGAATCTCAAGCACTTGGCGCAGGATTCGACACGCCAGCCATTAGCGTCGCGCCGTATCAGCTTGTCAGCGTGCAGATTATCTTTACGATGTCAGGCGGTGCAACGTCTGCCGGTAGCGTTTCGTTGGAATCGTCGAACGACGGCACAAATTTTAGCACGATACCTAGTTCCACGTTGTCCTACACGAACACGACAACCAACCACATCATTGAATTGCAACGCGTAGGATTTAAGTTTTTGCGTCTTAAAAACGCGCACACGTCCGGTAGCGGCGGCACGGCTAAGATTATCGCACACTGTACAATCGGCCTTTGAGGTGAAACATGGCACATCTTTACATACCGCTTGACGGTGTTCCTATAGTGCCAAGTCCACCGAGTGCCGACTATATTGCGGCAGATGGATGGGTGGTTTTTGCGCTGTCCGTGCGGCAATTTTATGCGTACAACTTGGCTTTAGGCGTTTGGCAGCCTGCTGGCGGTGGTATTATAGTCGCAGACACAGACAGCATTGACCTAACAGACACAGCAGGCACGCTGACAGCCGATGTGCGTATCAGTGCAGACGCTGCATCTGTAGGCAACGTGAAGGCCACAATTACGGTGCAGTCTGGCGCATCACCCGGTCTATTGGCTGTTGTATCGGAATCCGACATCCGCGCACTTTTTAGCGTCACTGACAGCGATTCAATCGACCTGACCTATACAAGCGGCGACACAACCGCAGACGTGCGCCTGTCGGCTAATGCGGCAGACGCAGGCAAAACGCTTGTCGATCTGAACATTGAAACATCAGTCAGCAAAGGATTGCGTGCGCAGATTGCAAATAGTTCGATTCAAGGCGCAATAACAGTAAGCGACACGGATGCGATTGATTTGACGTACACTGGCGGCGACATAAGCGGCACCGTCAAACTGTCAGCCGATGCGCCAGACGTAAACTACCAAGCGGTTGCGTTGTCCATCAAAACGCCTGCAACGTCTGCCGGATTGCACGCACAGATCTCTGACTCTAGCATTCGCAACGCAATTAGCGTGGCTGACACTAATAGCATTGATATGACGTTTGGCGCAGGAATCATCAACGGCGACGTTCGCTTGTCATCAGACGCAGCGGACGCAGGGTATACGATTGTTGGCCTGTCAATACAAAGCGGTGCCAGCAAGGGACTGCGCGCGCAGGTACAAAATACGAACATTCAAGGCTTGTTTAGTGCCACGGCACCAATTCAGTACAGTGCAGGCGCGTTTACGTTTGACACAGCCACGACAACGCTGACGGCTTATTTGTTAAAGACCGGCGGCACTATGACCGGCGCGATAGTGTCATCTATTCCGTATGCCAACACCGGTGTGGTGAGCACAGCATTGCATCCAGCAGGCTGGATCAACGTCAACCATTTGCAAAGCACGACACTGACCTTTGATGCGACAAAATGCGAATGTTTCAAACTTGCGATCAGCGCAGAAGGTCATGCAGGATTGGAACTTTGTGCGTATTACAAGCACGGTCAGATTACAGTGCTGACCGATCAGGAAAATAAGTATCAAGAAGCCGACAGCGGTTCAGGCTTTTACATTGCTAAAGGCAATAACACCGGCGTCATCACCATCAAATCAAGATTAGGCGGGACACACAAAATTCTTATTAACGTAAAAGAAGGCGTTCTTTCGTCGGCAACGGCGTGGGCGTAAGGGAGGATTTATGGCTTTTTTTCCAGAACGCTTGCAGACTACAAAGGAACTAATCACACGCGAAGGTACGGCAATCGCAGCCGGTGACAACGTGAACCTAAACAGCGCGTCATTTGTGCGTGTCACGTCAGGCACAACGCTGACAGGCTTCGCAGACGGCATTTCAGGTTATGAGTTGACGTTAATCAACAACACCGGCGCAGACCTGACTGTTGCAAACAACAGCACATCAAACAACGGCAACCGAATTGTGACAGGTACAGGCGGTAACATCGCACTGCCGAACGGCGCGGCACTTCATTTCAAATGGTCAGCAAACTTGCTGACTGGCGGTGCGTGGCAAGTAGTCGGTGGTGTTGCAGGCGGCTTTAAGACAAGCGCAGTGCAAAGCCTTGCAGCCGCAGGCACACCGACAATCGGCACAC
>Ga0194124_10005873_pt1 | contig 11220 bp, 11 predicted proteins | sample TA2KigCas0mmetaG_FD_148605 | JGI IMG/M metagenome (GOLD analysis project Ga0194124, IMG submission 148605) | Freshwater microbial communities from Lake Tanganyika, Tanzania - TA2015031 Kigoma Deep Cast 0m | ecosystem: Environmental > Aquatic > Freshwater > Lake | place: Tanzania: Lake...
GGGAAGCGTATGACCGAGTTCGAGAAGGAACTCGCCGTCCTCAAGGGCCGTGTTGATGGCCTCGAGGCCAAAGTAGGTACCCTGGAAGCCCAGCAGTTTTCCACCACCACCAAGCTCAGTGGCTTAGCCATTATGAATATTGGCGGTACTGATGCCGGTGGTGCTGATGAGCTTTCGTTTAACTACGACCTGCGCCTGAACTTCCTTACCAGCTTCACTGGTAAAGACCTGCTTAAAACCACTTTGCGCTCAGGTAACTTTAATACTACCTATGCTGACGCTGGGGGTCTAGAATACGGTTTTGATAGTGATGCAGTTGTAATTAACAACCTCTTCTATCAATTTCCAGTCGCCGATTTCAAATTTACCCTTGGCGCTGTAATTCGTCAAGACTCCATGTTGGGCATGTTCCCAAGCTTGTATCCTTCCGATTCAGTGCTTGACATGACCACTTATGCCGGTGCTGGTGGCGCTTATAACCTTACCGTCGGTTCAGGTGCAGGTGTTACTTATGCGAAAGATGGTTTTAATGCAACCCTTCTTTTCGTAACACCTGGAGCAGATGCCACAATCCAGGATGATGATGCCGGGCTGTTCGCCGATGCAGCTATGTACACGGCCCAAATTGGTTATGCAGCTAAAAATTGGGGTGTTGCTGCTGCTTACACAGGTTCCGAGGATTATGATCAGTTTGGTCTCAGCGCTTATTGGGCCCCTGAGACCTCTGGTTTTATTCCTTCGATTAGCGCAGGCTTGGGCTTCGGCGAAGCAGCTGGAGTTGAAACAGAGTCCTGGACACTTGGCCTCGTTTGGAGTGATGTAGTCTCCAAGGGTAACAGTCTAGGCTTCGCTATTGGTTCTGAAGGCGCCAGAGGAATGCAGGTTGACGGCTTTGATGTCGATGCCGACATCGTGATGGAAACCTATTACAAGATCCAGGCGACTGACAACATTAGTGTTACTCCTGGTCTTTTCTATTTGGAAGGAGCTGAAGTATTCGGTGGCGTAGTAAAGACTACCTTTACGTTCTAAACCACAGAACAATCGCTGCCGGATTCCTCACACACGTCCGGTTCTTTCGTCCTCCACTTCTCACTACACACCCCGATCGACCCCGGCGCAAGTCGGGGTTTTTTGTTGGGCGCTGCTCCTTGCAACTGACGCGGCCGGGGGATGTTCCTAAAATATGTGGAAAAGTCCTTTGCTTGCGGAGACCTCGCCCTGGCTGCAGCTGACCCTTATCGAGTGCTAGGTGTGTCGCCCGCTGCCACGGCTGCCGAAATCAAGGCCGCCTACCGGGCCCTGGTGAAGCGCCATCACCCCGATGCCGGCGGGGACGACCGCACGATTCTGGAGCTCAATGCTGCCTGGGAAGTGCTGCGAGATTCCGATCGCCGACGCCGCCACGACCATACCCATAGCAGCCACAGCCACACGACGCCATCACCTGCAACCGGGCCCGGTTTTTCTGTTAAACGGGCCCGCGCTCAGGCGGGGCGCAGCGCTGCCACGGAGGCTGCGCTGCAGCAGTGGTTGCAGCAGGTGCAGGCTCCGATCGATCGTCTGTTAGGCCAGGTGATCAATCCCTTTGCGGCCCAGCTCAAGGCCCTCTCCGCCGATCCCTACGACGATCAACTGATGGACGCCTTCTGCATCTTTCTGGAGCAGAGCCAGGCTCGTCTCGACAAGGTGGAGTTGCTCTATCGCTCGCATCCCTGTCCACCAGGTGCCCAGGCGTTTGCCCTCGATCTATATCACTGCCTCAGCCTGGTGAAGGACGCGCTGGTTGAGTTGGAGCGCTACACCATGGGTTACGTGGATTCGTATCTGCACGATGGCCGGGAATTAATCCAGCAGGCGCGCTTGCGGCGCCATAGGCTGCTGACGTGGACCCCGGAGATCGGTTCAGGGTGAATGCGAGGCCTCATTCGAACAGATTCGGCCGGGGACTCGACCATGAAACGCACCAGGCATACAGCCGAGCAGATCATCCGCAAGCTCAAATCCCGCATGCTGTTAATTGACCATGGCAAGACCGTCGCCGACGTCTGCCGTGTTATCGAAGTTATGCAGCTGATCTACCACCGCTGGCGGCAGCAATAGCGCGGTAAGCAAGCCCAGGAGGCCAAGTGGCTGATTCAGCTGGAGAAGGAGGACGTCCGTCTGAAACAGCTGCCGGCAGAAGCCGAGCTGTAGAAGGCCATGCTTAAGGACCTTGCCGAGGGAACCTTCTCAGCCCGGAACGTCGTCGCAGGGCCGTCACGGTCCTGCAGGAGCGTTACCGGGCTTCTGAATGCCTGTCCTGCCGGGTTGTGGGATAGCACCACAGCACCCAGCGCAATTGAGGCAAGGTTGTCGACCTAGATGTGACCAAGGTGCGCCAACGCCTCCGGGACATCGCGGCTGAGCACAACCGCTGGTGTCGGCGCATGGCCTACCGGCTGTTGCGGCGGGAGGGCTGGACGGTGAACCACAAGCGGTTGCAACGGCTTTGGCGGGAGGAAGGCCTGCAGAGGCCCACTCCCCGAAAGCGCAAGCGGGCACGGCCCGCAGATGGTTCGGTGAGGCGTCACTGGGCCGAGCATCCCCACCAGGTATGGGCCGTGGATTTCCAGTGCGCCACCGCAGACGGCCGCAGACTTAAGTTCCTGAACGTGATCGACGAGCACAGCCGCCTCTGCCTGGCCATCCGGGTGGGCAGACGCTGTAAGCCAAGGACGTGGTGGGGGTGCTTGAGTAGCTCAACAGCCTAAAGCCGGCCCCGGCGTTCATCCGGTCGGACAATGGGCTGGAGTTCATTGCCCAGGCCCTACGGGACTGGTGCAATGCCAGAACCACCACCAGCACCATCTACATCGCTCCTGGACCTCCCTGGGAAAACGGATTCGAGGAATCGTTCAATCCCGTTTCCTGGATGAGTTCCTCAACACCGAGCTGTTCACCACCGCTCCGGAGGCATAGATCCTGGCTGATCGATAGCGCTGGGATACAACTCACTCAGGCCGCGCGAGTCCCTCCAGGGGCGTATGCCCCTGGAGGGCAGCTCAACAAGGGGTTGCCGCAATACTACATTCACCAACTCTTATAAGGCCTGGAGCCATAAAAAAAAGCACTTAGTATTAATAGCTACTTTCTTGTACGCCTATTTCAAATTGTGTCCTTATCAAGACATTGGCATGATTACCCCTGTCGCTGCGTATCATACGTTTATTGAACCTAAATAGTCATGTCCGCCCGACTTTCGTTATCTCGTAGAATTGTGCTTCGCGGGATGCTGGCTGCAGGCTCCCTCGGACTAGTCAAAGCTGTATCAGGATGTAGTCCTACCAGGATAGCCAGTAACGCTGAGAAGAACCTAGTTGTTGGGTTTATCTATGTAGGACCTAAAGATGATTATGGATATAACCAAGCACATGCTATAGGAGCTGCAGCATTGTCCAAAATTGCTGGAGTTAAGGTAGTTGAAGAGGCTAGCGTGCCAGAAACAACTGCTGTTGTGGAGACAATGCGCAACATGATCGAGCAAGATAAAGCAACTTTGCTATTCCCGACATCATTTGGCTATTACGATCCTCATATTCTAAAGCTTGCCAAAGAGTATCCTGACGTTCAATTTCTTCATTGCGGCGGTCTCTATCAGAGTGGTCATCCTGAAAATGTCGGAAGTTATTTCGGCTATATAGATGAAGCGCAGTATGTGGCTGGGATAGTAGCAGCTCACGCTAGTAAAACAGGCAAGCTGGGTTTCATTGCTGCAAAGCCTATCCCTCAAGTCCTTCGCAACATTAACAGTTACACCCTGGGCGCTCGCAGCGTTCGGCCAGACGTAACCAACCAGGTAATTTTTACAGGTAGCTGGTCAGAGCCTGTTAAGGAAGCCGAAGCCATAAATAGTCTGGCGGACATAGGAGTTGATGGAGTCACATGCCACGTTGATAGTCCGAAAATTATTATGGAGCTTGCTGAAAAGCGCAGAATTAATTGCAGTGGCTATCATGCAGATCAATCGGCTTTAGCTCCTAAAGGCTACCTAACTGGCGCTGAATGGGATTGGAGCTCAGTATATCAATCATATGTCAAGGATATACAGGCTGGGAAGAGCCTTGCCAAAGGGAGTATTCCTCACCTTTATCGTGGTGGTTTAGGGGACAAGTTTGTGAAAATTTCTGCTTTCGGTCCCAATGTTACACCAGAAGCAAAAAAAGACGCAGAAGCCGCGTTACAAAAACTCTTGACTGGTGAACTAGTGATCTATTCCGGTGAGATGAAGGACAACACGGGTAGGATCGTTATTCAAAGTGGAAAGGTTTTAAAGCAACGTGAAATTGCTTTGGAAAAAATGGATTGGCTCGTGGATGGCGTCAAGGGTAGTACTAAAGTTTGAGGAATCAATTGGATTTAAATCATGTAGTTGATCGGATTGAGCGATTCTTGCTGCCATTGCTATCCATTGGCCTTGCGTTAATACTTTTTGGTTTTTTTTGTGGTTTTCAGGGGCTTAATCCTTTTGACGTTTATGCCTCAATTTACAGCGCTGCTTTTGGCCACTGGTCAAGCTTCCAAAACACCTTGTTGCGCGCAGCACCTCTGATGCTTTGTAGCCTTTGCACAATACTTCCAGCGCAAACCGGTTTAATCGTTATCGGTAATGAGGGAGCGTTAGTTGTAGGAGCGTTATGTGCTACAGGCGTAGGTATATATGCGCACACCTTTGTACCTTTTATTGCGCAGTTACTTATTGCCTTGGCTGGTTGCCTGGGTGGTGGTCTTTGGATTGGTCTAATAGGTTTAATGCGAGCCATGCGTGGAGTCAACGAAACCATCTCTGGTTTACTTCTTAATTATGTAGCTATTGCCCTCTTAAATTTTTTTGTTGAAGGTCCAATACGTGATCCTGCTTCTCTAAACAATCCCGCATCATTTCCTCTGGCTGAAAGTCACTTACTAGGTAATCTTCCGGGGATGCGAGTTCATTTGGGTATAGTAGCTGGTCTGGTAGCTTGCCTTCTGAGTGCCGGGCTTATTTATAAAACCCCACTCGGCTTTGCAGCACGAGTTACGGGTGGTAATTATCGGGCAGCCCAAATTGTTGGCTTGTCTGTTAATCGTTTGATGATTACTTTTGGCTTTTTTGGTGGAGCTGCCGCGGGGCTTGCCGGCATGATTGAAGTAGCCGCAGTTCATGGCCGTGCCAACGATGATCTAGTTGCTGGATATGGTTATGGGGGTGTGCTGGTGGCTTTTGTAGCCCGCCAAAATCCGTTGGCTGCAATTTTTGTGTCTGTCTTAGTAGGAGGTATTTTGGCTAGTGGTGGTATTTTGCAGCGAGTCCATGATTTGCCGGACTCTACAGTTCTTGTTTTTCAGGGCCTAGTCTTCATATGCGTTTTGTGGAGTGATAGTTTCTATGGCAAACTTAACTCACTTATACCGCAATTTATTCAGCGCAATCGTCATCTAAAATTCAATTCACTCCATGCTTCTGAGGATGTTAGCCATGGTTGAGGCTAGTATAGACAACTCCATCGGTTGGCTTAGTGTAGTCATAGCAATACTCGCTGGCGTTTTTCGAGGAAGTGTTCCTTTTTTGTTTGTCAGCCTAGGAGAGTGCCTAACAGAAAAATCTGGCAAGATAAATCTTGGGTTAGAAGGAAGTATGTTACTTGGAGCTATGTCTGCATATGCCGTTTCTTTCCACACGGGCTCCGCCTTATTTGGTGTTCTAGTTGCATTCCTCGTTGGCCTGTTGGCTGGACTTATTCATGCGGCTCTTGTTTTACAGCCTCGCGTCAATGACGTAGCTGTTGGCATCGCTATGATTATTTTCTCCAGTGGATTGGCCTTCTTCTTTGGCAAACCTTATATCCAACCAAAAGCAGCTCAAATTATTCCACTGAATTTCGGAGCATGGAGTCATAATCCGCAGATACAGTCAGCATTATCTCTTTCTCCTCTACTTTTTGTGGGGATAGTCCTTGCTGTTGGTATGCATTGGTTCTTTTGCTCAACTTCCTGGGGTTTGTTGATACGCGCAGTAGGTGAAAATCCTGTAGGTGCCCTTGCTATGGGTATTCCTGTAAATGCTTTCCGCTTCTGGTGTATTCTCTCTGGTAGCGGGCTGGCTGCAGTTGGTGGTGCAAATCTTACGCTTTTTTATCCAGGCAGTTGGATTGAGCGTATTTCAAGTGGCCAAGGATTAGTTGCAGTTGCTCTAGTCATTTTTGCACGATGGCAACCGATTAATTGCTTGTATGCCTCCTTGTTCTTCGGAGGTGCTCAAGCCCTAGGACCAGCCCTTCAGGCCGCTGGTGTATCTTCATATTATTACCTCTTTAATGCTACACCATATATCCTAACATTGTTGGTTATGGTTGCCACCTGCTCACGATCAGGCACTCTCGCATACATGCCTGAGGCTCTAGGGAAAGATGAATAGACTAGTTATGGCTTCAACTGATCTTATTACCCTGGCCGTAAATGGTACATTGATGAGAGGATTGGAGTTAAACTCAAACCTCCTTGCTCTCGGAGCTGAATTTGAGTGTGAGTCTCACACTTCCCCGCACTACTTTCTTTGGAGCATTGATGACCGTTATCCTGCCATGCAACGAGCAGATAAAGGAGGGAAGTCCATTGCTCTAGAGATTTGGCGTGTGCCGTGCGTTAGCTTCTCTCAATTACTTCTGGGAGAGCCACCAGGCTTAGTAATTGGTCGTATTACCCTAGTAGATGGCAGGAGTGTTTTAGGTGTCTTGGGTGAGGCTTACTTCTGTATAGGACAGCGTGACATCACTGCTTACGGCGGTTGGAGAGCTTATATGCAAAGTGTCCGGACACCTTCTACACACATCAAGTCGTTGCTGCCTCTTGACCACAGTAATCTATCCTCACCTTAATATATTGCCATGTCAATCTTTGTCAACTCAGAGCCTTATGCCTATCCGTTTAATGGCGATTTGCGTCGCGAAAATACAGCGCTTATAATTATTGATATGCAGGTTGACTTTTGCGGGATCGGTGGATATGTAGACCGCATGGGCTACGATATTACCCTGACTCGTGCCCCGATAGTGCCTCTGCAAGAAGTTTTGCAGGTGGCGCGCGCAAAGGGAATCCCTGTTTTACATACGCGCGAGGGGCACCGACCTGATCTCTCTGATCTTCCAGCGAATAAACAATGGCGCTCTCGTCAGATTGGGGCAGGCATTGGGGACCTGGGCCCATGTGGTCGCATTTTGGTTCGTGGTGAGCCAGGTTGGCAAATTATTCCTGAGTTGGCTCCCAGCCAAGCTGAGGCTGTTATCGACAAACCTGGAAAGGGTGCTTTCTATGCCACCGACCTTGATCTACTTCTGCGTCGTAACGGTGTTCAAAATCTTATACTTGCTGGCATAACTACTGATGTGTGTGTTCACACAACGATGCGTGAAGCAAATGACCGCGGGTATGAATGCCTGATTCTTTCAGACTGCACAGGCGCAACTGATTATGACAACTATCTTTCGGCTTTAAAGATGATCACAATGCAGGGCGGCGTCTTTGGTGCTGTTGCTGACTCAAGGGCATTTCTTGAAGCTGTAGAGTTGCTTCCAGCATGTACATTAGTGCCTACTAAGTAATGACTATACCAAATTTAAAGCCTATTGGCAATAAGGCTGATCCATCAAAACCGCCCCGCCTTCGTGTCGACAATCTGTGCAAGAATTTTGGTCTAAATCCCGCGCTTGAGGGAGTTAGTTTTGTGCTTGAGCCCGGCTTATTTCATGCTCTTTTGGGTGAAAATGGAGCGGGTAAGTCGACATTAGTCAAATGTATTATGGGTATTTACCCGCCTAGTAGTGGGGCAATATATCTAGACGAGCAACTCCAATCTATCAAGACGCCTAGAGATGCGCAGCGCTTAGGGTTGGGCATGGTTTATCAGCATTTCACAGCTATTCCGGCCCTGACCGTCGCTGAAAATCTTATTCTTTCCCGGTTTCCACTTCCGCGGCTTATAAATTGGAGGGTTCAGCGTCATCGTTTGCGCGAGTTTCTTGCATCAGCTCCCTTTCAGCTAGATTTGGACACTCGTGTCAGTGAGTTGGCAGCAGGTCAAAAGCAGAAGCTTGAGATTTTGCGTCAGTTGTACCAAGGATGCCGAATTTTAATACTTGATGAGCCCACCTCTGTTTTGACCCCTTCTGAGGCTGACGATGTTTTAGGTAGATTATCGGATTCCGTTAAGTCGAAACGACTTAGTGTTCTTATGATAACTCATAAATTCCGCGAGGTTTATGCGTTTGCAGAACGCGTATCTGTGCTGCGACGTGGGCGGCTAGTAGTAGGTGATCAGCGCGTGGACAGTCTATCTTTTGATGATCTTGCTGAACAAATGCTGGGGCATCCTCCTAGGCCTTCTACATGGGCTCGATTAAAACAAGTAAATTCCCAAGCTATTCTTGAGATCTCTAATCTAAAGGCTGAGCGAGACCGAGGTTTGCCAGCTTTGGACGGAGTTAATCTTTCTGTTTTTCAAGGAGAGATTGTTGGTATTGCTGGTGTTTCAGGTAACGGACAGCGGGAATTGGTGGAAGTGTTAGCTGGACAGCGCCACGCAAGGGGATGTATCCGTATTGCCGGGCAGGGCTATCAGGGAACCCGGGATCAAATGCGAAGGCTTCATATTTCAATATTGCCTGAGGAGCCCATGCACAACGCTGGAGTGGGTACCTTTTCGATCGCAGATAACCTTGCATTGCGCCTTTTTGATCGATATCCATTCACCTTGGGACGATGGTGGCTTCGCCCGTCAGCTTTCTTTTTTCATTCCCGTCGCTTAATAACCGATTTTAAGATTCGTCCGCCTCAGCCTGAGTTCTCTCTCAGGATGTTGTCTGGAGGTAATGTTCAGCGTGTAGTCCTAGCAAGGGAGCTTTCCCCCTCACGTGTTGATCTTTTAGTTGCTTCTAATCCTTGTTTTGGTTTAGACTTTGATTCTACTAACTTTATTCATAGCGAACTGATTTCAGCTCGTAATCGTGGTACAGCGGTTTTACTCTTAAGCGAGGATCTTGATGAGTTGCTTGCCTTAAGTGATCGTCTTTTGGTCATGAGTAAAGGTCAGATTGTTTATGAGACAACTCCTGCTACTGCCGACTATGCATTGATAGGGCGCTCTATGGCAGCATAGCTCAATTTTCATGTAAACTGCCTATAACTGCAATGATGTACTTATTATTTTCTTGCCAAGTATTTTCTGTGGAGTTTCAAAAGCGATGATTTGTATCTTTGCTCGTCCGTATGATTATACGTTTTTAAGTCCGCAACATACAGCACTTGTAATCATAGATATGCAGCGTGACTTTCTCGAGCCTGGCGGATTTGCAACGTTACTAGGAAATTCCGTCGAAATCCTTAACCCGATTGTTCCTGTTATTCAGCGCCTCTTACTGTACTATCGCCATCATGGTTTAACTGTGATCCACACCCAGGAGGGTCATAAAACTGATCTTTCTGATTGTCCACTTTCTAAGCGTCTTCGAGGTGGGCTCACTCTTGGAATCGGGGATCAAGGACCTATGGGGCGCATTCTTGTTTTAGGGGAAGCAGGCAATGCGATTATTGAACCTCTTACGCCGCTGCCAGGAGAGATTGTGATTTCCAAACCTGGCAAAGGTGCTTTTTACCACACCTTGTTGCATGAAACCCTTCAGCAGCGAGGAATTACCCATCTTATTTTTGCTGGTGTTACTACGGAGGTCTGCGTTGCGAGCACTATTCGTGAGGCCAATGATCGTGGCTACGAATGCCTTTTAATTGAGGACGCAACTGAGAGCTATTTCCCATCTTTTAAGCATGCGACTGTGGAGATGATTGTCGCTCAGGGCGGTATATTTGGCTGGGCTACACGATCAGAGTGCTTTTTTGCTGGAATGTCTAATTGTTCCGACTCCCATGCTTTACATCTTTGAGCAGACGCGGCTCCATCTTTTATTTACTTAAGTGCTATCGCCCTGAATACTTATTATGCGCTTGTAACTTCTTTGTATAATGCCCTATTTTTAGTGTTCTATCAGGCCTTCTCTTTCTATGTGTAGCTTTGGCAGAGGTTCACTTTAGTTATATAAGTGTGTATTCTTTTATTATTTTGATTCATACATAAAGCTTACATGTGCTGATACTATTCTCCATCCCTCACGCATTCGTATCCAAGTTTGGCTTTGCCGACCATTAAACCCCTCCCGCTTGAAATCTATGTTAGTGGTTGCTGCATCTGACCCGTAAGTTGTAATAATACTGTGTTCTATCCATTGTTCGACTATTGGTTCGTTCACCGTCTTGCGATATTCAGATATAGCAGCATGTCCGTATTGATTTTCGCTTATTCCAAATCGTACCGTCAGTGATTTATCCCAAAATAGTTTGTTTAATACTTCTATGTTATTATCTATTAGGGCTTTCTGGTAGAGATTAAACTGCGCGGTAATTTCGGATAACACCTTAGTGTTGTTGATTTCCATTTTCTGCCGTTGAAGTTTAGGGCATTTTGTCACTATCTATGTTGTCTCAATCTTTTGTCCGGCTACTCTGTTCGATATTATTCGTAACTTTCTGGTTTATCTCTTACTGCTTTGTCTTTTTTTGTTATGATTAATTTCGCTCAGGCTTTCAGTTGTCTTTGCTTTGACACTGCTGTAATTAGCCGCTAATTCTTTTCCCCTGAAGCCTAGGCCTGGATAGGCTACAGAAGATCTGATTTTCTTCAGACCTATTGCTCTTATTGTTGTGATATCATATATTATAACTTTGCTCTAATAGAGCGCCGCATTTGTGGCGCTCGGCTATCGTTTATGAAAGCTGTTTGTACCAGCAGCATTGACATGGACCCCGGAGATCGGTCCAGGCCGAATGCGAGTCCTCATCCGGCCAGATTCGGCTGGGGACTTGACCATGAAACGCACCAGGCATACAGCCGAGCAGATCATCCGCAAGCTCAATCCCGCATGCAGTTAATTGACCATGGCAAGACCGTTACCGACGTCTGCCGTGTTATCGATGTTATGCAGCTGACCTACCACCGCTGGCGGCAGCAATAGCGCGGTAAGCAAGCCCAGGAGGCCAAGTGGCTGACTCAGCTGGAGAAGGAGGACGTCCGTCTGAAACAGCTGCCGGCAGAAGCCGAGCTGTAGAAGGCCATGCTTAAGGACCTTGCCGAGGGAACCTTCTCAGCCCGGAACG
>Ga0194124_10005879_pt1 | contig 11203 bp, 5 predicted proteins | sample TA2KigCas0mmetaG_FD_148605 | JGI IMG/M metagenome (GOLD analysis project Ga0194124, IMG submission 148605) | Freshwater microbial communities from Lake Tanganyika, Tanzania - TA2015031 Kigoma Deep Cast 0m | ecosystem: Environmental > Aquatic > Freshwater > Lake | place: Tanzania: Lake Tanganyika...
GCGGCCGCTGGGGCGCCCCCCGCCGGCGCGCCGACCACCCTCGAGCTCGGCGCGCTCGCGGAGCGGGCGGCGGCGAGCTACCTCGAGGGCGAGGGCTACGAGCTCGAGGCGCGCAACTGGCGCGGGCAGGCGGGCGAGCTCGACATCGTGGCGCGGCGCGGGGCGCAGCTGGTCTTTGTGGAGGTGCGCGCGCGGCGCGGCGACTGGCTCGCGCGCCCCGCCGAGGCGGTCACCCTCAGCAAGCAGCGGCAGGTGGCGCGCTGCGCCGACGAGTACCTGCGCCGCCGCCCCGCCGCCGCCGCCCCCTTCGACGTCGTCCGCTTTGACGTCATCGGCGTGGCGGTCAGCCCGCCGTGGAGCGCCCCGCGCTGCGCTTTTGACCACGAGGAGGGCGCCTTTGAGTCGCCGTGGGCGTTCTAGCCCGCCCCCCCGCCCGCGCCCCCCCCCGCTCAGCGCGCCAGATCTGACTGCCGGATACAGTAGCAGGGCCCATTGGCGCAGGTCCCCGCCTCCGCGCTCATCAGCGCCTCGGGGTTAGACCCGCTCACCCCGCACTCCCCAAAGAGCGGGCAGCACAGCCCGCTCTCCTCGCAGTCGGAGTTGCTCAGGCAGCGGAGGCTGCAGTACGCCGCCGACCCGCGATACTGGAGGCACGACATCGTGGAGCAGGTGGGGTAGTTGTCCACCGCGCAGGTGACCTTGTACTCTTGAGTGGTCGTGTCGGCCTGCCCCTCCTCCGGAGGCGGCGCTGGGGGCGCCTTGCAGGCGGCGCTCAGCGCCTCTGTGTTGGGCAGCTTGCAGGGCTGCCCAAACCCCGTGTCGCACGCCCACAGGGCGGGGAGGGCTGAGACACTCGCGGCGAGGAGGGCGCGCGCGCCTAGGCGGTGAGGTCTGCTCATGGAGGACTTCCTGTGCTCGGGGTCGGCTCGGGGCGGGCGCGGGGCGCCGCGGCGCGAAATATGACACAGGGGCCCCACGCTCGGCAACAAGAGATTCACGCCCGCCGCGCGCGCCGCGCCCATGTGGCGCCCGCGCCTTTACAGCGCGCCCCCGATGTGTGATATCTAGTCGCCGCTGACCTGCGCGCCCATGTCTGCTCATGCGCGCCCATGCGCGAGACCCGACCGCCTGGAGTTGAACCGAATGACCCCTCACGCCCCGCCCTCCCTCAGGACGCGTGTCATGGGCGCGCCGCGCGCCGCCGCCGCCCTCTCACGCGCCCGCGCCCGCGCGCTCTGCGGCGCCCTCGCGCTGCTCCTCACGCTCACCCTCGCCGCCCCCCTCAGCCCCCGCGCCGCCGCGCAGGGCATGGGCATGGGCATGGGCATGGGCGCTGACAACGGCGCGGGCATGGGCATGGGCATGGGCATGCAGCCCTTTGACGCCCAAGACGCCGTCCCCGCCGCCAAGCAGAACCTCACCGAGGCGCTCAACGCCTACAAGCGCGGCGACTTCCTGCGCGCGAGCCTCCTCCTCTACGACATCATCAAGGGCAAGGAGACCGCCGTCGACCCCATCGACGAGCAGGCGGAGTACACCCTCGGCAAGACCTTCTACCGCCTCAACCTTTATCAGGCCTCCCTGGAGTTCTTCCTGCGCATCAGCAAGGCGGGGCGCCAGCACAAGTACTTTAAGACCACCTGCAAGTGGCTCTACTACCTCTCGCGCAAGATTCCCGGCGACGACAAGCTCCTCGAGAACATCGCCGCCTACGAGCCGCGCGAGTGCCTCGAGTTCCAAAACGAGGTGTCGTTCCTGCGCGGGCAGTTCTTCTACAAGCGCGGCGAGCTCGAGGGCGCCCTCACCGACCTCGGGCGCGTCTCGCGCGACAACGTGCTCTACCTCAAGGCCACCTTCCTCAAGGGCGTCACCTACAGCCGCCTCGGGCGCGTCAAGGAGGCCCTCACCTCCTTCGCGCAGATTCTGCGCTACGCCGTCGACAGCTACAACGGCATCTCCACCGCCGCCGAGTCCGCCTTTAAGCGCGCCGCCGTCGCCGGCGGCGACGCGGCGGACGACCAGGTGAGCACGGGGCGCCTCATCGACACCATCGCGCAGGGCGACTACAAGCGCGACGTCAAGTACTTTAGCCAGCTCGCCGTCCTCAACATGGCGCGCCTCCTCTACGAGCAGAACAACAACCTCAAGGCGATCCGCTACTACGACTACATGCCCATCAACGGCTTCTTTTGGCTTGAGGCGCTCTTTGAGTCGAGCTGGGCGCTCTTCCGCATGGGCGAGCAGTACCACGAGAAGGCGCTCGGCAACCTGCACACCCTCAACTCCCCCTTCTTTGTGGACGAGTACGCCCCCGAGGCGCCCATCCTGCGCGCCGTGATCCTCTACTCGCGCTGCGAGTACGACAAGGCGCTCGAGGCGGTGGGCGACTTCCGCCGCGTCTACGAGCCCCTCCTCGGGCTGCTCGACGGCTACGTCAAGGACTTCGCCGACCCCAAGCAGCTCTACGACTTCCTGCGCCAGATTCAGCGCGACCCCGCCAGCTCCTCGCGCGTGATGCAGATTCTCAACGCCCTCTTCGAGGACCGCGAGCTCAACCGCATCAACGCCCACATCACCGAGCTCGAGCGCGAGCTCAAGGTGATCGAGGCGGCGCAGAGCGCCTGGGCCACGAGCGACCTGGCCAACTATGTGGTGCAGACCATCGAGTTCACCTCGAGCACCTCGTCCAACCGCGCCGGCGAGATGGCCAAGCGCCGCCTCACACGCGTCGTGGAGGAGCTGCGCGACCTGCAGGGCAAGGCCGACGCCATCGACATCGAGATCGCCACCGCCGAGCGCAGTGACGCCAAGCTGAGCCTCAGCGGCGTGGAGCTGCAGCGCCAGCTCGAGGCGGACGCCAAGAAGCGCACCCCCGACGAGGAGCACATCTACTGGCCCTTTGACGGCGAGTACTGGCGCGACGAGCTCGGCTACTACCTCTACAGCATCAAGTCGAAGTGCGGTCGCTGAGGCGCGCTCCCTGAGCCCCCGGCGCGCCCCTCACCCCCTCGCCCCCTCCCCCGCCACCGCCCTAGAGAGACTCCCCCCATGAGCAGAGCCCCCCGGCGCGCCCTGGCGCTCTCCCTCGCCCTCGCCAGCCCCCTGATGAGCACCGCGAGCGCCCGCGCGCAAGACACTAAGCAAGAGTTCGCCCCCAAGCAGATCGACGCCCCTCAGGCGGCCCCCGCCGCCGCGCGCGACGCCGGCCCCGCCGGCCCCCGCATCAACAGCACCGATATGATGCGCCGCGAGAAGGAGGCCAAGATCGCGCGTCAGGACAAGGCGGTGGAGCAGAAGCTCATCCGCATGATCAAGACTAAGCCCGACACCGACCCTCAGAAGCCCCTCATCTTCGACCGCCTCGCCACGTTCTACTGGCAGATGGCGGGCGACACGCAGGACAATGCCTACGAGGAGGAGGACCGCTGCTACACGGCGTCGGCCAAGACCGACGACGACCTCAAGCGCTGCGAGGGACTCCGCAAGGGAATCGAGCAGCAGGCGGAGGAGTCGCGCGCCAAGGCGATCGAGGTCTACAAGCACATCGTGCAGACCTTCCCCAACTTTGAGGAGATCGACCGCATCCTCTTCGCCCTCGCCTTCAACTACCAACAGAAGCAGCAGAACGAGGACGCCAAGACGATCTACACGGAGATCATCCAGAACTTTCAGCAGTCGCCCGTGCTGCCCGACGCCCTCTTCAACATGGCCGACATCTATTTCGGCGCCGGTGACGTGGAGAGCGCCGCGGCGCTCTACACCCACGTGATGCAGAACTTCCCCAAGTCCTCTGTGTACGTGTACGCCATCTACAAGCTCGGCTGGTGCGCCTACAACCAGTCCAACTTCCAGGGCGCCCTCGAGAGCTTCGTGAAGGTGATCGACCTGCAGAACGGCCTCAGCGCCTCCGAGAAGAAGCGCAACCGCCTGAGCCTCAAGAACGAGGCGCAGCGCGACCTGATTCGCGTGTACGTGAACATCGAGGAGGCCACCGCCGCCGGCGGCGTGGCGCTGATCAAGAAGTACGCCGGCGACCGCTACAACGAGCTCGCCGAGCAGCTCGCGGACCTCTACTCGGGCACGGGGCAGTTCGACAAGTCCAACCACATCCTCAACACGCTGATCAAGGAGAGCCCGCAGAGCTACCGCGTGGTGGGCTACCAGCGCCGCATCACCGAGAACATCAGCACCTCGCAGAGCCCCGAGGAGGGCATCTTGGCGCTCAAGCGCCTCGTGACGCTGTGGGCGAAAGCCAAGACCGCCCCCGACGCTGAGCCCAAGCGCGTGGAGGAGGACCACCGCGGCATCGAGCTGCAGCTCAACGCCATGGCGCGCCGCTACCACAACCAGGCCCTCGAGACCAAGACCGAGCGCGACTTCAACACCGCCCTCGAGCTCTATGAGACCTACGTGGAGTCGTTCCCCGGCGAGGCGACGTCGTATGAGATGAACTTCTACTACGCCGAGCTCCTCTACCGCCTCGAGAAGTGGGCGCCCGCGGCGGGCATCTACGAGCAGGTCCTAGAGATGCAGCCCGAGGGCGAATACACCAAGGACGCCGCCCACGGCGCCCTGCTGGCCTACAAGGCGCTCCTAAAGGATGACCTCGACGAGGGCAGCATCAAGAGCATCGGCAAGGCGCCGCAGGCCTCCACCGAGCCGCCCAAGAAGGGCAAGAAGCCCAAGAAGGGCGAGCCCAAGGAGGCGCCCAAGCCCCTCTATGAGCGCAAGGAGCTGCCCAAGGAGCACCAGAACTACCTCAAGGCGAGCGCCCTCTACCGCCGCTATGTGCGCGAGAGCGAGTACCTCGTGGACATCCAGTACGAGGAGGCGCGCGTCTATTATGTGTTTAACCACTTTGACGAGGCGGTGCCGCTCTTTAAGGACATCGCCGAGAAGCACCCCGAGCACAAGGTGGCGGTGTTCGCGGCCAACCTGCTCCTCGAGTGCTACAACCGCCAAGGGAACTTTGAGGCGCTCTCGGAGCAGGTGAACGTCTTTGTGCCCCTCTACCCGGCGTCCCGCGACGCGGAGCTGGCCGGGCGCCTCAAGACGCTCAAGAGCGAGCTCGATTTCCAGAAGTGCACGATGATCGAGAACAAGGGCGAGGCGGACCGCGCCGCGCGCTGCTTCTTGGGCTACGCCAAGCGCTTCCCCGAGTCCAAGATCGTGGACAAGGCCTACTTCAACGCCGCCATCAACTACGACCGCGAGCGGCAGATGGAGAAGGCGATCGAGGCGCGCATGGAGCTGATTCGCAACGCCAGCGAGAGCGACCTCGCCCCTCAGGCGTTCTACCAGATCGCGCGCAACCTGCAGGCGCTCGCCATCTACGGCGCCGCCAGCAGCGCCTACGAGCAGTTCGCCGCCAACTACCCCAAGCGCGAGGAGAGCACGGAGGCGCTCCGCCTCGCCGCGCAGTTCCGCCTCGGGCTCGGCGAGCTCGATCAGGCCTCCGAGAACCTCAAATCCTACATCAAGCGCCTCGGCAAGAAGGAGCGCGCGCAGGCGGTGGCGGCGAACTTTGAGCTCGGGCGCGTGCTGCAGGAGCGCGAGCAGTGGAACAAGGTGGTGGAGCACTTCGCGGGCTTCACCAAGCAGTTCGGCAAGGAGGACGCGGGGTTCTTGATGATGGCCTACACCGCCCTCGGCAACGCCTACGTGACGCTCCCCAAGAAGTACCAGGACCACAAGAAGGCGCGCGCCGCCTACGAGAGCGCCATCAAGGTGTACCAGTCGATTCCCTCCGCTCAGCTCAAGGAGCTCCCCGTGGAGGCGCGCTCCGCCGCGGCGGAGGCGCTCTTTAAGGTGGCCAACTATGACTTTGACCTCGTGCGCGAGCTGCCGTTCACCAAGTTCGCCCCCATGCGCGACTCGCAGAAGCACATCAACAAGATCAGCGAGAATCTCGTCTCCCTGCTCAAGGACATCGAGCGGGTCAAGCAGAGCTTTGAGGCGGTGCTGGCGATGAACGTGGAGTCGTGGGGCCTCGCGGCGCTGTCGCAGACGGGGCAGATGTACTATTTCGCCTTCACGACCCTCGAGCAGACGACCCCGCCGTCGATCTTTGATGACGAGACCAAGGAGTTCTTCCGCAACAGCATGATCGAGAAGGCCGACCCCCTCCGCGTGAAGGCGGTGGAGGCCTACAAGGTCTGCCTCGACAAGGCGCGCGAGCTGCAGTGGTTCAACGAGTGGAGCGACCTCGCGGAGCAGCAGCTAGCCAAGATCGACCCCGCCGCCTTCCACTACAGCGTGGAGGAGCGCGCGAAACCTGTTCACTTCCACACCGCCGCCATCCGGCGTGAACTGATTCTCACGCTCCCTGAGGCGGAGAAGGAGGACCTATGAGCGCGACCCTGACTCTCCTCTCGCGCGCCCCCCTCTCGCGCGCCCCCCTCTCGCGCGCCCCCCTCTCGCGCGCTCTCTGCCTCGGCGCCCTCTCCCTCTCCCTCTCGCTGGCGGCGTGCGGCGGCGGCAACCCGGCGGACCCGGCCCCCGCGCCCGGGCGCCCGGCGAAGGCGCGCCGGAGCGGCGACCCCGCCGCGCCCGGCGAGCCGCCGCAGATCAGCAAGGCCGCCAAGGATCTCTTCGTGGAGGCGGGGCGCGTGGCATCGAGCGGCGATGGGGCGCGCGCGATTGAGCTCTATGAGCGGGCGCTGGCGGAGGACCCCAACCTCACGCAGGCGCTCTACAACATCGCGCTGCTCCACGACCTCAACGGGGATCAGGGGAAGGCGGTGGAGGCGTATCGGCGCGCGGTGGACGCGGGCCTCGGGGACGGCTGGGTGGGCATTGGGCTGATGCAGCTGGCGGCGGGGAACGAGGGCGAGGCGGAGGCGTCGTTCCGCCGCGCCCTTGAGGTGGAGCCGCTCAACGGGCGCGCGCACCTCAACCTCGCGCGCATCGCCAAGGACCAGGGGAGCTTTAAGGAGGCGATGGACAGCGTGCGCAGCGCCCTCAAGGAGGACAGCACCAACGCCGACGCCTACAACATGCTCGCGCAGGTCTACTACAAGATGGGCCGCTTTAAGCTCGCGCAGCTGGTGGCGGACGCGGGGCTGCAGGAGCTCGACCCCAAGCACTCGGGGCTGTGGACCACGCAGGGGCTCATCTTCCTCAAGCTCAACGACGTGATCAAGGCGACGTCCTCCTTCCGCTCCGCCATCGAGCACGACCCCAAGAATTTCGCCGCGCGCCTCAACCTCGGCGTGATCACCTTCAGCTACCGCGACTATGAGCGCAGCTATCAGCTCCTCAATGAGGCCGTGACGCTCAACCCCAGCAGCCTCGACGCCGTGCTCACCAAGGCGGTGGTGGCGCGCGCCCTCGACCGCTTTGATGAGGCGCGCGCGGGCTACACGCGCGCCCTCGAGCTCTCGCCGGGGCACCCCGGCGCGCTGTTTAACCTCGCCGTCCTCACGCAGGACACGGCGAAGCTCCCAGAGAAGGACTTTGATGGGCGCTCGCGGGTCATCCAGGAGGCCCTCAAGACCTATGAGGAGCTGCTGGGCGCGTCGCAGGACGAGGGGCTCCGCAAGAAGCTGACGCAGCGCATCGAGGACGGCAAGGTGATGCTCGAGGCGCTCGACGTGGAGCGCGAGATGTCCAAGCAGCCCGCCGACGCCCCCGCCGACGCCCCCGCCGCCGACGCCCCCGCCGCCGACACCCCCGCCGCGCCCGCCGCTGGGGGGCAGCCGTGAGTCCCGCCGCAAGCGCGGCGTGGCGCGCCCTCCTCAGCGCCCTCCTCGTCGCCTGCGGTGAGGCGACGCCCCCCGCGCCGCCCCTCGCGCCCTCCGCCGCGTCCCCCGAGGGGGCGCTCGTTAAGGACGAGGAGGGCAAGTCCGACTCGAGCGCCGTGGCGGTGTTCTTGGAGTTCTCCTTCTCGGGGCGGCTCAAGGCGTCGAGCGCTCACAACCCTAGGCAGCTCATCGAGCAGCAGCTCCTGTACACGATCGGTCACCTGAACGCGGACCGCAGCGTGGGGCGCCTCGACAAGCTCGCGCTGTCGGGCGTGGCCGCCGAGGCGCTCCCCGAGGGCGGCTACGAGGTGCGCTATGAGGCCGTCTTGCCCGTGGCGTGGGGGCAGCGCGACGCCGTCCCCAAGACCTACACCCTGCGCCTCCCCTACGACACCACCTACGCCGGCCTCGAGGCCTTCACGGCGCGCCACAAGGACACCTGCGTGGACTACGCCGCCCACGACGTGGACGCGGGGAGCATGTGGTACTACTATCGCCCCGCGCGCCCGGGCTGCGCCCTCGGCGACGAGGAGGTGGTGAGCGCCGCGGTGGTCGTGTCGCCGAGCGCGAGCGAGACGGCGGGGCGGTACCCCGAGTACCACAAGGTGTGGGAGGACGAGGTGTTGCGCGCGGTCTTGATCTTTGGCATGGCGGACGAGGCGCGCCCTGTGGCGGACGCGGGGGTGGACGCCTACCAGACGCTCTATCGCCTCGCGCGCCAGGAGCTGGCGCGGCGCGGGGCGGTGGACGTGGCGGTGACGCCCGAGGTGGGCGAGGAGCCCTCCCTCGAGCAGCGCGAGGTGCAGCTGCGCGCCACGCTGCCCGACGGGCGCCGCGTGGAGCTGACCGCGCTCCTCGTCCCCAACGTCCGCGCCGGCGGCGCCGCCTTCGACGCGCGCTACCACGAGCTCTCCGCCGCCGCGGACCTCATCGTCTATAACGGCCACGCGGGCCTCGGCGCCAACGTCAAGGCGCTCGCGCGCAAGGGCGACTGGCGCGCGGGGCAGTACGTGATGGTGTTTATGAACGGCTGTGACACCTTCGCGTATGTGGACGAGGCGCTCTTTGAGGCGCACGCGGCGGTGAATCCCGACGACCCCACCGGGCGCCGCCACGTGGACATCGTCAACAACGCCATGCCCGCGTACTTCTTCTCCATGGCCCCGGCCACGATGGCGCTGGTGAGCGGGCTGCTCTCGTATGAGTCGCCCCTCACGTACGAGCAGCTCTTCACCCGCGTGGACCGCCACCAGGTGGTCTTGGTGACGGGGGAGGAGGACAACCTCTACACGCCCGGCTACGACCCCCGCGCCCCCGCCGCCCCCGAGCCCTGGGGCGGCCTGAGCGCCGACGTGACGCTCGCCGCCGCCGAGGAGTGGCGCGCGGAGACGCCCACGCTCGCGCCGGGGGCGTACCGGTTCGCCATCGAGGGGGAGGGCGACGCCGACCTCTATGTGCGCGCCGGCGCCGCGCCCACGGCGGCGGAGTTTGACTGTCGCCCGTATCGGGCGGGCAGCGTGGAGGCCTGCGACGTGACGCTGACGGCGCCGGCGGCGGTGCACGTGATGGTGCGGGGCTCCTCGGCGCGCGCGCGGGCGCAGGTGTCGGGCGGGGCGCTCAAGGGGCTTGAGCCCTAGGGCGCTCGGCGGGGGGGCGGCGCGCTCAGGGCGCCGCGCGCAGCCCCGCCCGCTCCACCCACCGCCCCCGCGACACGACCCCCTTGATCTGGCGAGTGCAGGCGATGCGCGCGAGGGGGTCGCACGCCACCAGGAGCGCGTCCCCGGCGGCGCCCTCGCGCAGCACGCCGAGGCGGTCGCTGCCGAGCAGGCGGCGGGCGCTCTCGGAGGTGGCGGCGCGGAGCGCCTGCGCGGGGGTGAGGCCCACGCGGACGAGCAGCGCGAGCTCCTCGTGGAGGGCGCCGCCGGGGTAGTTGCCCGGCAGGGGGCTGTCGGTGCCCACGAGCAGCGGCACGCCGGCGGCGTGGAGGGCGCGGAGGTTGGCCCAGCGCGCCTCGCGCTCCTCGGCGACCTGCCTGAAGAAGGGGCCAAAGACCTCGTGGGCGCGCGCCTCCCGCGTGGCCACGCCCGCCACCAGCGGCGCGTACACCTCCGGGGGGACCACCTCGGCGTCGAGGGGGGCGGGGGCGTAGGCGCCCTCGTGCAGGTCGGCGCTCAGCTCCCAGGCGCGCAGCGTGGCGATCATGGGCACGCGGGCGGCGGCGAGGGCGGCGACGTCGTCGGCGCTGAGGCGCCCGCGCCACACCGCGTGCGCGAGGGCGTCCACGCCGGCGCGGGCGGCGGCGAGGGCGTTCTGCGGGGAGCCCACGTGGGCGAAGACCTTGAGCTTGTGGTGGTCGTGGGCGCGCGCCACCACCGCCCGCAGGCGCGCCTCGTCGAGCTCGGGGACCCCGGGCGGAATCTGGTCGCTCATGACCTTGATGTAGTCCGCGCCCTCCGCCGCCTCGTCCACCGCCCCCGCCGCCTCCGCCGGGGTGGCCACCTGCGGAATCAGCGCGCCCACGAGCCACGAGAGGGGCCAGGGGAGCAGCGCGCGCGAGGCGACGATGGGGTGCCCGCCCGGCGCGGTGATGGGCGCGCCGGTGAGGTAGACGCGCGGCCCCACCCCCTCGCCGCGCTCGATGCGCCCCCGCAGCGCCTGGGTGTCGCGCAGGCGCCCCCCGAGGTCGAGGGCGGTGGTGACGCCAGCGTAGACGAGGGCGCGCGCCACGAAGTCCGCGTCGCGCGGGAGCCCCTGCGCGGGGGTGGAGAAGGAGCCCGTGAGGTGCGTGTGCGCGTCGATCAGCCCAGGGAGCAGCACCCCGCCCTCCCCCGGCACCACCCGCGCCCCGGCGGGGGGGGTGAGCGCGCCGGTGGGCGCGACGCGCGTCACGGCGTCCCCCTCAATGAGCACGTCGCGGGCGCGGAGGAGCGCGTCCCCCTCCCCCGTGAACACGTCCACGCCCCTAAAGAAGATCGGGGCGGGCGGCGCGAGGGTGACGAGGCGCGGGTAGGGTGACTCGGCGCAGGCGGCGAGGGCGAGGAGGGCGAGCGTGGCGAGGAGGGCGAGCGTGAGCAGCGGCGCGCCCCCGAGCAGGCGCGCGAGGGTGGGGATGTAGGCGGCACCCGCCCCCCCCACCGCCCAGCCCCCGCGCGGGCGCGCCCCCTCGGCGCTCGCCGCCGCGCTCACGCCCACGCTCACGCCCGCGTCCTCGCCCGCGCCCGCGCCAGCGCCAGCGCCAGCGCCTCCCCCCTCACCCCCGCGCTCCACCCGCAGCCCCTCCGCGCGCGGCCCCCCCTGCGCCCGCAAGAGCGCCGTGACCTGCTCCTCGAGCCACCGCGCCGCCTCCTCCGCCGCCTCCTCGCTCGGCAGGACCACGAGCAGCGACCTGTGGCGCGGGCAGAGGGCGCGCGCGGCGCGCGCCCACAGGGCGGCGGGCTCCTCCCCCCCCCCCCCGGGCCGCC
>Ga0194124_10005886_pt1 | contig 11190 bp, 11 predicted proteins | sample TA2KigCas0mmetaG_FD_148605 | JGI IMG/M metagenome (GOLD analysis project Ga0194124, IMG submission 148605) | Freshwater microbial communities from Lake Tanganyika, Tanzania - TA2015031 Kigoma Deep Cast 0m | ecosystem: Environmental > Aquatic > Freshwater > Lake | place: Tanzania: Lake...
CTACGGATCAGGAGGTTAGAGGTTCGAATCCTCTACGGCGCACGGTTCTCTACCGCGGCTGTAGTTCAATGGTAGAACGCTAGCCTTCCAAGCTAGACACGAGGGTTCGATTCCCTCCAGCCGCACCATCTACTTGGTGATCAGTCACTTGGGATTCAAAAAGTTCGAAAAAAAATACCGTTTTACAACACTTTCTTACAACAAACTTGGCCAAAAATAATCGAACCAGGAGTTCGATTCCAGCGAGCATGTTTATCTTGAGGCGGTCAGCTAAATCGGGGAATTTATTGTTTTGAAGGCGCAAAATAAACAGGCATCGCCGAATGCAGCCCATGCGCTGGTCCGAATTTTGGAGAAGTTGGGTGTGGAAACGGTTTTCGGAATTCCTGGTACCAAGATTGACAGCGTTTTTGAAGCGTTGCTGGATTCAAAAATTCGTTTGGTGATCTGCCGCCACGAACAAAATGCGGCCTTCATGGCGGCGGCCGTGGGTCGGCTGACAGGAAAGGTCGGGGTGGTCCTGGTCACCTCCGGGCCTGGAGTGGCCAACCTGGTCACCGGCTTGGCGACCGCCACCACGGAAGGGGACCCGGTCCTGGCCATCGGCGGAGAAGTGCCGCTGGAGGAGCGCTCGAAATCCACCCATCAGTCCTTGCTTTCCGTGACGTTGATGCGGCCGGTCACCAAGTATGCCGCCGAGATTGTAACGTCGGCCCAGATCCGGGAACTCGTTGGAGAAGCGGTGCGGGCGGCCGAGATGGGACGACCCGGAGCGACCTTCCTCTCCTTACCCCGCGATGTGGGTTTAGCCCCTTGCGATGTGGATTTGAATTTACCGTTTGGCCGAGTGCCAAACGTGGGGGCGGGAGCCACATCGGAGGCTGAGAAGATGGCTAAAATTTTGGCAGCCAGCAAAAAACCCACTCTTCTCCTCGGCATGCAGGCCAGCGATCCCCGCTGTAGCGAGCAAGTCCGCCAATTCATCGCCGCCACCGGCATTCCGTTTGTCTCCACTTTCCAGGGGCCCGGAGAATGGGCTGCGGGCAAAAGCCCAAAGCTGTTCGGGGGGCGGATCGGGTTGTTCAAGAACCAGCCGGGTGACCGTTTGCTGGCCGCCAGCGATTGCGTGATTACGGTCGGCTACGAGCCGGTGGAGTATGATCCTGAGTTTTGGAGTGAGGATCCGCGCCGGCCAATCCTGGCGGTGGACTCCATCCCGGCCCGGCAGGACCGGCACTACCTGCCCGCGGCGGAACTGATCGGCGACATCGGGGCGAGCCTGACGCTTCTCCAAAAGCAGGCGCAGATCAAAATCGACCCTGCCCACCTAACCTTGGCCGCAGCGGGGCGATCGGAAGTCGATGGGATCATCGCCCAGGGAGCCAAGAAGGAGGAGTTTCCGGTCCACCCGCTCCGCATTCTTCATGAGCTGAACCAGGTGGTGACCGATGAGACCACCGTGGCCTTAGATGTGGGTTCGAACTATGTCTGGATGAATCGTTACTTTGCGGCTCACCGGGCCCGGCAGGTTTTGGTCAGCAACGGGCAGCAGACTCTTGGGGTAGCCTTGCCCTGGGCCATTGCCACGCACCTGCTTCGGCCGGGGAAACCCATCATTTCGGTCTCCGGGGACGGAGGATTCATGTTTAGTTCCACCGAGCTGGAGACGGCCGTGCGCTTGGGCGCCCGCTTTGTCCATTTGGTCTGGGACAGCGGCACCTATGACATGGTCGCCTTTCAGGAACAGGCCCATTACGGGAAGACCGCCGGGATCCAGTTGGGCCATGTGGACATCCCGAAGTTTGCGGAGTCGTTCGGCTGTCGCGGGGTGGCGATCCGGAAGGCGGCGGAGCTGGGTCCGGCCCTGCGGGAAGGGCTCGCTTCCCCGGTACCGTTCCTGATCCAAATCCCTGTTGATTATTCCGAGAATCTTTCGCTGATGAAGGAACTGCGCGTCACGGCCCTCAATTAAGGCGGCGATGGCGGCGCCTCGGAAGCTCAACTTTACATTGCCGGACGCCCTGTGGGCGGCGTTGGAGGCGAGATCCAGGAACACCGGGGAGACGCTGGACCAGGCGGTGGTGAGTTGTCTGGGGGAGGCGTTGGATCTTTCGCGTCATTCCATCTTCCAGATCTCGACCTCGGCGGCATTGGTGAAGGGAGTTTACCAAGGGGCGGCCACGGTGGCGGAGGTGAAGCGGCACGGGGATTTTGGGTTGGGAACGTTTGAGAACCTGGACGGCGAGGGAATGCAGTTGGAGGGAAATTGTTTTCAGGCCAGGGGAGATGGTTCGGTGACCCAGCCGTCGGATGCAACACCGGTTCCCTTTTGGGTGACCACCCGATTCAAGGCCGACCGGACGGAAACCTTTTCCGAGGTGCGCAGCTGGGCGGATTTATGTGACCGGCTGACAAAACTACGCACCTCCGACAACCTGGTGGCGGCGATCCGGCTGGATGGGGTTTTGGATTTTGTCCACGTGCGGACGGCCTGCAAGTCCGCCCCGGGCACCGATCTGGTCACCGCCGCCTCCAGGCAAAAGGAGTTCAAGTTCGAGGGCGTTAAGGGAGTCTTGCTGGGTTTTTTCACGCCCACCTATGCACGGACCATTAATGTGCCCGGTTATCATCTCCATCTGTTGACGGAGGATCGGAAACACGGCGGTCATGTCCTCGAGGTGCGTGCGGCCCGTCTGCAGGCTTCGCTGCACCTGACCTCCGACCTGCATTTGGTCCTGCCAGAAAATGAGGAGTTTTTAAAAGCGAATCTGACTCAGGATCCGGCCGCGGCCTTGGCTAAAGCAGAAGGCGGTGCCGCCACCAAGTCCTGAACGGTCTGTAAATTTTTACAACAAACTTACAACCTGTCTGTGTAGAAAACGGGCGGAATCGAACTTTCGGTCGTTGATTTGCAATGGGTTAAAATGCGGAATTGGACGAGGGTTCGATTCCCTCCAGCCGCACCGTTATTGTGATGCCATGGCTCGGACCCCCAATGCCTTGGCAAATGAAGTTAGCCCCTACCTGTTGCAGCATGCCCATAACCCGGTGGCGTGGATGGCGTGGGGGCCGGCGGTGTGGGAGAAGGCCAAGGCCGAAAACAAACCCGTGTTCCTGAGCATCGGGTATTCGACCTGCCACTGGTGCCATGTGATGGAGCGGGAGTCGTTTGAAGACGAGAAGACAGCGGAGTTGCTGAACCGGGAATTTGTTCCCGTGAAAGTGGACCGGGAGGAGCGACCGGATGTGGACCGGATTTATATGACGGCGGTCCAGGCGATGACCGGGCAGGGGGGATGGCCGTTGTCGGCCTGGCTGACCCCGGAGGGGAAACCGTTTTATGGCGGGACCTATTTCCCGCCGCATGGGGCGTATGGAAGACCGGGTTTTTCGGATGTGCTGAAGCAGATTTCCGCGGCTTGGAAGGAGCGGAAGGAGGAGGTGGAGGGATGGGCGGAGGAGTTGTCGGCAAGGATCCGGGCGGTGGGGGAAAGTGCGGGGAGTCCAGGGGAGATCCAGGAGGCGGAGAAGGTTCTGCGAACCGCGGCGGATGAATTGGCGGCGGAGTACGACCGGAAGAACGGAGGATTCGGCGGGGCGCCGAAATTTCCCCGGCCGAGCCAACCGCTCTTTCTATTGCGGCGGTCGTTTGCGGAGAAGAGCGAGAGGCTGCTGGAGATCGTCCGGCACACCGGAAGAGCGATGGCCGCAGGCGGGATTTACGACCAGGTGGGGGATGGATTTCACCGCTACGCCGTGGATGGCGGCTGGGCCGTGCCGCACTTTGAAAAAATGTTGTATGACAACGCGCAGCTGATGGGCCTGTATGCCGAGCTGGGAGCCGCCACGGGGGAACGTTGGCCAGGAAAGGTGGTGGCGGGAATCGACCGATATTTGCAACGGGATTTGCGATTGGAGGGGGGAGGGTTGGCTTCGGCCGAGGACGCCGACAGCGAGGGGGTGGAGGGCAAGTTTTACGTCTGGAAGCTGGCAGAGGTGAAGTCGCTGGCCACGGAGGGGGAGTGGCGGGTTGCGCAGGAGGTGTGGGTACTGAGCGAGGAAGGAAACTTCATGGATCCCCATCACCCTGAGCGCGGCTGGAATGTGCTGGCGAGAAAACGGATTCCTTCGGCGGAAGAGGAGAAGGTTTTGAATTCCTTGCGGGCGAAGCTGGACAAGGCCAGGGCCGAGCGGGTCCGGCCCGGCAAAGACGACAAGGTGCTGTGTTCCTGGAACGCGTTGGCGATCTCCGGATATGCCCGGGCGATGCGCTGGGGTGGTGATGGGGCCTATGGAAAAAAGGCGGGGGAAATTCTGGCTTTTGTGGAAAGAGAGATGACGCGGCCGGACGGATCGCTGATTCACCGTTGGAGGTTGGGGAAAAAGGACGAAGTCCAGCTGCTGGAGGATTACGCGACGATGGTGCAGGCGCTGGTGGATTTGCATCAGGCCACTTTGGAAATTCATCCACTCCTTCGGGCCGTGGAGCTGGCGGAAAAAATGCTGCAGTTGTTTGCAGACCGGGAAGGGGGAGGGCTGTGGGCCACGGCGGACCGGACGCTGTTGGCGAGGATGAAGGATGACTATGACGGGGCGGAGCCGAGTGGAAACGCGACGGCCGCGCTGGCTCTCGCCGAGCTGGGCCGGTTGACGGATGACCCCCGGTGGGGCGACGCCTCCCGGAGGGTCTTGGATTGGTTAGGTGAAAGGATGAGAAGGCTGCCCCAAGCGGTGCCCCATGCGCTGTTGGGTCTGCAACGTCTACACGAACCGCCGGCCCGTTTGGTGCTGGCGGGGCCCTGGCCCAGTCAAGAATTGGAATCGTTGCGCCAGGCAGCGGGACGTGTCTATCGGCCGGATGTCCTGATGACCCGGGCGGACGGGAAGCATCCGAGCGAGTTTGTTCGTTCCTTGGCGGGGCAAGCCCAGGCGGCCACGGCTTTTCTTTGCGAGGGAGATGCCTGCAGACGGCCGGTCGGACTGTCGGAAGAACTGATCCGGGAGCTGAAAAGCGGCGTTGGAGATCAAGATTAGATTGAGGCGGGGGTGGGCGACCGGTAAGGTTTTAACAAAGGGAGGGAATGAATATGGATCGCGAGGGGGAACGGACATTGCGTTCGGAAAAGGTGCAAATTGAGAGGAAGACCTTCTTTCTGGATCTGAAAGAAAACGACCGGGGCCGCTTTTTGCGGATCACGGAGGATGTGGGGGGTCGTCGGGACCGGATCATCATGCCGGCCAGCGGCATGGAGGATTTCGCCCGGGCGCTGGATGATTTGATTATCTTCGAGCAGGAAGAGCTCGGCCCCCGCTAGCGGGAGGAAATTTCGACGGTTGGATTTTGGGTTAGGGTCGAGAGCGGTTAGTCGAGATCGCGGAGGGTGAGGTCGTCCTCGTCAAAGCCGAGGAAGTGGCCCAGCTCATGGAGGTAGGTGGTACGCACTTCCTCGGCAAAGATTTCCGGATCACCCTCGGCCAGATCCCAGAGGTTATCCAAGTAGAGAATGATCCGCGGGGGCGGATCCGAGGCGTGGGGATCGGCCTCGAGGCGGCTGGCTCCCTCAAACAGGCCGAGGAGGTCCGGTTCGAATCCTTGGTCCAAAACGGCCTGATCCGGCACCGCTTGGTAAAGAGTGACGACCGGTTCCGACGCGGTGCGTAATTCGGGAGTGAGTCGGGAGCGGATGCGGTGGACGCTCGCGCGGGCCAGTTGATGCAAGTCGGGTTTCAGGCTGCCAGGTTAGGATCAGTTTCTGATCCGGGAAAATGGGAAAGGCGAGGCCGGATCAAAAAAGCTCTTAAAATCAGGAGGCGGAAGGGGCAGGATGACCCCATGCGACGTGGCGTGGTTTTGGTTCTCGGACTGGTCTGGCCGTGGGCCGGGCTGGCCCAGGGCAAGTGGGGGATGGTGGATACGAACGGAACGGTGCGGATTCCCGAGCGCTACGATGAGATCGGGGTTTTTCGCGGGGATTTGGCGAGGGGCCTGCCGCTCCCGGAATTTTTGCCTGGGCTGAAGGGAGCCACCATCGTGAAGTGGCTCAAGGCGGAAGGTGAGGAGGTGAAGAAGGATGAGGCGTTGGCCCAGGTGGAGCTGAAGGAACCTACGATTCCCGTGATGGCGCCGGCCAAAGGAATGCTGACCCAGATCGGGGTGCCGGTGGGCGGGGCGGCGATCCCGGGAGCGGCCTTGGGCAAGGTGCGGGTTTTGGGGACGGTGGACCTGTTTGCGAAAAAGCAGTTTGAGGTGGAGTGCCCGAGCTTCGGGCCGAATTCAGGTTCCGCCAGCGTGGTGCGGTGGCTGAAGTTGGAGGGGGATGCGGTGGGGAAGGGGGAAAAGATTGCGGAGATCCGTCCGGCCCAGGCGATGGCAGTGGTGCTTGCGCCGGGATCCGGCACGCTGGTGGATATTGAGGTGGCGGAGGGGGCGGAGGCGGCGACGGGGCAGGTGATCGCCCGGATGGGGGTCGGTCGGGTGCCACTGCGTGCGGGCAAGGACTGGTTCTTTGTGGATGAGCGGGGCAACCGGGTCACCCCGGGCCGTTTTGACCAAGTGGGGGTGGTGCAGGGAGGGATGGCTCCGGTGCGGGCGGGGGACCGGTGGAGTTTTGTGGATGGAGAGGGGAAACAAGTTGGCAAGGCGGATTACGACGAAGCCCGGGAGGTGTGGGGCGGGTTGGCGGCGGTGCGACAGAAGGAGCGCTGGGGATTTGTGGCGTACCACGAGGGAACCCTGAAAAATTCGATCCCGCCGCGTTTTTTCCAGGTAAAAGATTTTGCGGAGGGTTTGGCGGCGGTGGAGGAGAGTGACGATGCTCCGGTGGACGAGCAGGCGGAGCCCAAGCTTTTTGAGGAGGTGGCCGAGGTCAAACAACCGGCGGGACCGGTGGCGTGGGGCTACATCCTTCCCAGCGGTAAATTATGGATTCCCTCGGAGTTTGCGGAGGCGGGTCGCTTTGTGGACGGGCGGGCGGTGGTGCGACCCCAGGGAGAGGGGGCCAACGTCCTGCTCATCGACAGCAAGGGAAAGGTGCGGACCTCCGCCCTCTATACAGGGCTGGTGTCGTTGGGGGAAAAGCGGGTGGCCTGGAAGCGGGCCCAGGGATGGGGGCTGATGGATATGACGGAGAAGGCGATGGAAATTTCCCCGGGTGGGGCGGAAAGCCTGCAGGCGATTGGACCATTTGGCAGTGAGCGGGCGCCAGCCAAGGGCGAGAACGGGAAGTGGGGTTATCTGGATCCGATGGGAACATGGGCGATTCCGCCAAAATTTGAACGTGCGGGTATTTTCCGGAACGGCTTGGCGGCGGCCAAGGAGCCAGGGGCCAGATGGGGATTTCTCAAGCCGGACGGGAGCTGGGGCATCGAGCCGAAGTACGCGCGGGTGAGAAGTTTTTCCGACGGCTTGGCGGCGGCGGGGGAGCAGGGTGAGGTGGAGGCGGGCCCCGAGCCGGAGACCGGGGGCCGGTGGGAGTAATGGAGTTCCGGGACTATTACGAGACTTTGGGGGTTACGCGGACGGCGAGCGCGGAGGAGATCCGCAGCGCCTTCCGAAAAAAGGCGCGGGAATACCATCCCGACGTGGCCAAGGATAAGGCGAAGGGGGCGGAGAGGTTCAAGGAGGTGAACGAGGCGTACGAGGTGCTGAGCGATCCGGCGAAGCGGATGAAATATGACCAGATGGGAAGGGAGGGGCCGGGCGGGGGTTTTGCCTGGCAGGGGGCTCCGGGACCCAGCGGGCCGGACATGGAGGAGTTTCATTTTGGCGGGACGGGGTACAGCGACTTTTTCGAGCACCTGTTTGGCGGGATGGGGAGTGGGGGGGTGCGGGGGCCGGGCGGACGGCGCATGGCGAGACGAGGCTCGGATATTGAGGGGGATCTCATGGTCCCCTTGGAGGAGGCTCTGGGCGGGTCTGTGCGGGAGGTCACCCTGCAGCGGGGCGGGAAGACCGAAACCTACCGGGTGAAGATTCCCGCGGGTGTGCGGGAGGGACAGAGGATCCGGTTGGCGGGCAAGGGGGAGTCGGGGCGAAGTGGAGGGGAATCCGGGGATCTTTACCTGCGGGTGAGACTCGCGCGGCATCCAGACCTGAGGGTGGAGGGCAGGGATCTTTACACTGATTTGGAGGTGGCGCCGTGGGAAGCGGTGCTGGGGGCCAGCGTGCCGGTGCCGACTCTGGACGGAAGGGTGACCCTAAAAATTCCGGCCGGTTCGACAGCCGGTCAGAAACTGAGGTTGCGGGGGCAAGGGTTGCCGCGGGAGGATGGAGGTCGTGGAGATCTGTATGCGGTGCTGGAAATCGCCGTGCCCGGCCGGGTGGGACCGGAAGAGAAAAAGCTTTGGGAAAAGCTGGCGGAGGAGAGCCGCTGGCGGCCGGGAGGAGCAGCCTAAGGCATGAAGGGAAAGAAGAACCAGCTGGCGGGAAGGGTTTGGGCGGAGTCCCCGCGGGTGTTCGCCTTGGAGGAGTTGGCCCGGATGGCGGAAACCACTGTCGAAGTGGTGCAGCAGTACAGCGAAATGGGCCTGCTGGGAGAGGAGGGACGGCAAGGCTCTTTCGGGGAAGGAACGTTGTTTCTGGTGAGGCGGATCGAGCAGTTGCGAATCGAGTACGGGATGCCGGCGGAAGGAGCAGGGCTGGTTTTGGATCTGGCCGCCCGGGTTGAGGAGTTGGAGGAGGAGATCCGGGCTTTGCGAGAGGCAACGGGGCGATGAGCGTAGGTTTTGGCCAGCCGGTGCCCGGGCTGCGGAGCCCCCGAGAGCAGGTGGACGGGTTGGTCTATTTCGGGCGGATGGTGGACAAGCTCCGGCTGGAACTGGCTGGAAAACTTCCGAAAGATTATCAGGAAAACATGGGCAAGGGTTTCGATGCTTCCTGCTGTGAATTTTTGGGTGTTGCCTACGGGAAAGTAAGGGAACGAGTCCGAGAAGGGAGCTCCGACCGGGAGTTGCTCGACTGGTGCCAAAGCCACGGGAAAAAAAGGGATGCGGGTGACCGGGCGGTGTGGAATGCGTATCTCTCCAAGCGGGGCTGGCGGGATGACCTGGCAGATCGGCTGGCTTTCCGGAAACAAGAGGCGGGCTGGGAAGGCCGGGCGGAAATTCAGACTTTTTTCGATTACATGGATGCGGATGAAGGCCGGATCTAGCGGGAACCGATTGCCAACTGCAAACCAAATGGACATGCTCTGGGGATGAGATTCCTTCACTCCCTCCTCCTGGCCTTGGTCGTCGCAGCCCCCTTCCCGGCCTTGGCCGTCAGCAGCATGGAGGAGAGGATCGACAAGACCATCGACGTGTTGGAGCAGTACGGCAAGGCCCAGGGAGATAGCATTCCGCGGGAAGTGTTTCACGAGGCCAAAGGTCTGGCGGTTTTATGGGTGATCAAAGCGGGCTTCATCGTGGCAGGAGAGGGAGGGGACGGGCTGGTGGTCATCCGTAAAGGAAACAAGTGGTCTCATCCTTCGGCGATTTCGGCGGCAGGGGCGGGGGTGGGATTCCAAGCCGGGGGTTCCTCCCAAGATTATGTGCTTTTGCTGAATACCGAAAACGCGGTGGAGCAGTTTTCTCAAAAAGGAAATTACACGAGCAGCGCCGAGGTGGAGGGGACGGCGGGGCCGGTGGGGCGGGAGCTGTCGGCTGGCGTGGCCACCGTGAATGCGCCGGTCTACACCTACAGCTTCACCAAGGGCCTTTTTGGGGGCGTCTCGTTGTCCGGCCTCGGCTATGCCTCGGCGGATGACACAAATGAGAATTTTTACGGCCAGCGGCTAACGCCCAAGGAGATCTTGGACGGAAAAGTGAAAAAATCTCCCGAAGCGGTGAAGCGGCTCTGGAAGGCCTTGGAGCAACTCGATAAGAAACCCAAAATCGAAGGCAAGACCCCGACCAAGGATAAAAAGAACTAGCGGTTTTTCTCCATGGCTGAGCCGACTCCTCCCCCTCCGCCTGCACCCCTGCCCAAGGCAAACCTGCCCGCCTCGTTGCCGGCGGCGGCGGGAAAGTCGGCGGCTCAAGCCGTGGCGGCGAGTACGGCCAAGACGGTGGCTTCGACCGTGGGGGCGGTGGTGGCTTGGAAAGGGGTGGCGTTGGCGACGGCGGCGGTGCTGGGGTTGGGGGGGGGAGGGTACTATTTCAATCGCGACCTGAAGGCGAGGAGCCAGTTAACGGAAGCAGAGCAGCGGGTGGCGACGCTGGAAAGCCAACTGAAGGAGGCGACGAGCGGGTCAGAGGCGCTGCGGGCCCAGTTGGACACGGCGCAGGGGGAAGTGGAGAAAGGAAAGAAGCTGGCGCTGGAATTGGAACAGACCAAGGCGGAGCTGGCCAAATTTAAGGATCTTTCGGATGCGGAAAAAAAGGTGCTGGAGCAGAAGTTGGTCGAGCAGCAGTTGGCGATGGAGAAGTTCAAGGCAGAAACGGTGCGGGCCGACACCAAGCTGGAGGAAAATCTGAAGAAGGAGCTCACCGACAAAGACGTGCAGATCTCGCGGCTGAAAAACCAGCTGAAGGTGACGGTGGCAAGCGAGATCCTGTTCCTAAGCGGATCGGCGGAACTTTCCCCGGAAGGCGTCGATGTGTTGCGGAAGGTGGCCAAGGCCGCCAACCAGGTGCAGGACGAGGTGCGGGTGGATGGGCATACCGACAGTGACCCGATCGCCCCAGTCCTGGCCCAGTATTATCCGACGAATTGGGAGCTTTCGACGGCGCGGGCGGCCGTGGCGGTGCGGGCACTTGAAGCCACCGGGATGGTGCCGGCCTCGCGGCTTGCCGCAGTGGGGTTTGGCGATAGCCGGCCGGTGGCGCCGAACGACAGCGCGGAGGGCAAGGCAAAGAACCGGCGGGTGGAGATTGTCTTTACGCCGGCGAAGAGCCGGTAGCGGCTACGGGAGGCGGAACGTCCCCCGGCAGGATGCCAGAGCCATCCGCGGTCTCGACCGAGAGGGGGCCATCGTACCAAGTTACGCTAATGACCTCATTTTCCGCCGTATGGGGTCCGTGCACGGTGTTTTTGGGAGCATGGAAAAAGGAGCCTGGTCCGTAGGCGACCTTGCCCTCGATCCATTTCCCTTTCAGCACCACGACGGATTCCGAGGTTTCGGGGTGGCGGTGGGCGGGGATCGTGGTGCCGGGTGCGAAGCGGCGGAGGAGGAAGCGGCCGCCGGTGGCGGCGTCGTGGGAGAGGGCGGCGAA
>Ga0194124_10005891_pt1 | contig 11183 bp, 11 predicted proteins | sample TA2KigCas0mmetaG_FD_148605 | JGI IMG/M metagenome (GOLD analysis project Ga0194124, IMG submission 148605) | Freshwater microbial communities from Lake Tanganyika, Tanzania - TA2015031 Kigoma Deep Cast 0m | ecosystem: Environmental > Aquatic > Freshwater > Lake | place: Tanzania: Lake...
GCACGAGCGCAATGCCCACAACTTCCCCCTGGACCTGGCAGCTGCCGGCACCAGCGAAGTGGCACTGACCGCTCCTGCGATCGGCTGAGGCTGTACAGCTCGCTTAGGGCTGAACACTCTCGGTTAAATAACCTACGGAATCCCAAAGCCTCCCGCCACGGCGGGGGGCTTTTTGATTTAAAAACTGAATCACTGGGCATCAGCGTTGGTCCCAACAATCCTTCAAACCATGCGTAGCCGGATCAAGCGGCTGACCCTTGCGGTGCTGGCATGCCTTGTGGTGATCTGCCTGAACACCCCACTGCTGGCACAGAGCTCGCCATCGACAGCCCCAAGCCACCAGACACCAACCCAGAGCCGTGAGGTCGTGGGCCGCCAACCAATCCGCGGAGGTTGGTACCCATGGGACCCCTACCAGTATCTGGAAGGCAGCGCTGGACGCAGAGACCTCACCGGCCTTGACGTGCGGCTTCTGCGTGAGGCGTTTCAAGGCGAGCTCGGACGTGACCTTGAGTTGTCCGAGGTGTCTTGGAAACAGCACCAGCTCGATCTCCGCAATGGCCTGCGGGATGTCGCCGGAGGAGCCTTCCGCACCGCCGAACGGGAGACGTACGCCCATTATTCCAAGCCCTACCGCTTCGAAGAGGTGGTGGTCTATCGCCGCCGGCTTGAACCGATCGGGAGCCAGGCGCTGCAAAACAGCAAAACCCTTCAACAAGAACTCGACTCAGGCTCCAGCAAGATCGGCCTGGTACGCGGCTACCACTACGGCAAAGCGATTGCGGCATTTGCCGCCGATCAACGCCATGCCCGCCGAATCGTCTGGGCCGACGACCACGAGGCGAACCTTCGCAACCTGCGCTACGGCAAGGTCCAGCTTGCGCCCGTGGATCGTCTGGTCGGAGCCACCATCGTGTGGCGCAACAAATGGACTGTGGAACTGGTGTCGAGCACCTTCACCGTGTTCCGCGACTCCATTCACGTGCTGTTCAGCAAGCTCACGACGGACCCTGCCCTCGTGAAGCAGTTTGACGAAGCGATTGCAGCCATGCAAAAGGATGGCCGTTACAACCGCATCGTGCAGCACTATCTCTTCCCAGTGCTGCTGGCCCAGACTGTGGGCCAGGACTGGTTTTACATCCTGGAGATCGTCGGCACGGTTGCCTTTGCACTCTCAGGGATCCTGATTGCCCAGCGTGATGACTTCAGCCTGTTCGGGGCCTTCGTGCTGGCACTGTTACCGGCTGTGGGGGGTGGCATCATTCGCGATCTGATCATCAACCGCGATGTGACCGCTGTTTTGCGCTCACCAATCAGCCTGCTGGTCGTGATCGCGCTTGTGCTGCTGAGCGCGTTGTTGATTCGGGTCCTACCCAAGATCGGCAGGCTGCCGAGCAATCTGCGGATCGAACCGATCATCGACGTGCTCGATGCCGTAGCGCTGGCGGCTTACACAGTGGTTGGGGTGATTGTGGCCATCGAAACACGCTGTGAACCATTGCTGCTGTGGGGCCCACTGCTGAGCGCCCTGACCGGTGCCGGTGGATCGATCCTGAGGGATGTGGTCCGAGGTGATGCCGAGTATCCAACCCTGCGGCATTCGCTGTACGCCGAAATTGCAATGGTCTGGGGTCTTGGCCTGTCGGCTTTTCTCAATGTTTATGCCAAGGCTGACACGTACGACCCCATGCAATTGCAGACCGCCATTCTCTTGACCATGCTCGGCGTGCTGGTGACGAGGCTGGTGGTGATCGGCAAACGCATCCGCGCACCACGGTTCCGTTGAGTGGTGATCAGGCCCTACGCCAGGTCACTGGTATGCGGCGCTTGGGATAGAGCTCGCAGCAGAGCGGACAAACGGTGCCATCACAGCCACGGGCCGTGCAGTACTCGCGCCCATAAAAAATGATCTGCAAATGCAACGTGTTCCAGGCCTCACGCGGGAACAACCGTTTGAGGTCATGCTCGGTCTGCTCGACATTGAGACCGTTACTGAGCCCCCAGCGCTGCGCCAGACGGTGGATGTGGGTGTCGACCGGGAAAGCCGGCACCCCGAAGGCCTGGGCCATCACCACACTGGCGGTCTTGTGACCCACCCCCGGAAGCGCTTCGAGGGCTTCAAAGCTGCAGGGCACCTCACCGCCATGGCGCTCGAGCAGAAGCTGCGCCAGTCGTTTGATGTTGCGAGCCTTGGTTTTGGCCAGCCCCAACTGACGAATGTGACTCAGGATCACCTCCTCGCTGAGAGCAGCCATCGCGTCGGGGGTGGGGCCAGCGGCAAACAGGGCCGGGGTGACCTCATTGACCTTCTTGTCGGTGCACTGGGCACTCAGCAGCACGGCAATCAGCAGCGTGAACGGGTCGCTGTGATCCAGGGGCACCGGGGTCTCGGGATAATGCTGCTCGAGCCGCTTCCTGATCAGGGCGGCACGCTCCTGCTTCCTCAAGGGGCCAGAACGCTGCTGTCGGAATCCAGTTTGTAGGCTCAGGCGAGCGCATTGAGCCCATGGGCAGCAGCTTCGGCCAGCTTTTTCGGATCAGCACCTTCGGTGAATCCCATGGCGGCGGGGTCGGCGTGATCGTTGACGGCTGCCCGCCCCGGCTGTCCCTGGATCTGGCAGCGATTCAGACGGAGCTCGATCGCCGCAAACCGGGCCAGAGCAAGATCACCACACCCCGCAAGGAAGAAGACCGGGTTGAGATCCTCAGCGGTCTGCTCGATAGCGAGACCCTGGGCACCCCGATCGCGATGGTGGTGCGCAACAAGGATCAGCGTCCCGGCGACTACAAGGAGATGCAGATCGCCTTTCGGCCCTCTCACGCCGATGCCACCTACCAGGCCAAATACGGCATTCAGGCCCGCAGTGGTGGCGGGCGCGCCTCAGCCCGCGAGACGATCGGCCGCGTGGCGGCCGGCGCCATCGCCAAACAACTGCTCGCCAAGGCCAACGGCACCGAGGTGATCGCCTGGGTCAGGCGCATCCACACGATCGAAGCCCAGATCAACCCCGAAACGGTGACCCTCGATGCCGTGGAAGCGAACATCGTGCGCTGCCCCGATGCCGCCGTTGCCGAGCAGATGATCGAGCGCATCGAGGCGATCGGCCGCGACGGTGATTCCTGCGGTGGTGTGATCGAGTGCGTGGTGCGCCAGCCGCCGGTGGGGCTGGGCTCACCGGTGTTTGACAAGCTGGAGGCCGAGCTGGCCAAGGCCGTGCTGTCGCTGCCGGCGACGAAGGGTTTTGAGATCGGTTCAGGCTTTGCCGGCACACTGCTCAAGGGCAGCGAGCACAATGACGCCTTTGTGCCGACCGCCGACGGCAGCCTGCACACCGCCACCAACCGTTCGGGTGGCATCCAGGGCGGCATCAGCAACGGCGAACCGATCGTGATCCGGGTGGCGTTCAAACCCACCGCCACGATCCGCAAGCCTCAGCAAACGGTGGATGCCTCGGGCGCCGCCACGACGCTGGAAGCCAAAGGTCGGCACGACCCCTGCGTGTTGCCGCGGGCCGTGCCGATGGTGGAAGCGATGGTGGCCCTGGTGCTGGCGGATCATCTCCTCCTGCATCAGGGCCAGTGCAGCCTCTGGTAGGCGTCAGACACCAACTGGCTGTTTGAGGGCGCCATTGGCACTGGCCGGGCCAGCGACTGCGCCACTGCTGAGCCGACTCACCGCCTTGGCCATGCGCCGTGCCACCGAGGAGGTGGCCGTCTTGGTGGAGACGCTGGTGGAGCTGGCGGCCTTGGTCACCGGCTTGCGCGCCGCGGCCTTGCGCGGAGCAGAGTTGCGCGCCTTGGTGGCCGCTACCGGCTTGACCACGGCAGCTGCTGCGGTCGCAGCGGGCTTGGCGGCTGCCTTGACGCTGACGCTGGTGCGGCGCTTGGCCGGCTTGGCAGTCGCGGCCTTGCGGGCGACGGGCTTGGCCTTGGCGGCCGCGGCGGGCTTGGCTTTGGGAGCCGCTGCCTTGCTGGCGGCACGCTTCAGGGCCGGCTTGCGCACTGCCGCCTTTTTGCGGGCGGCGGGCTTTTTGACAGCCGCAGCCGCCCTTGGGGTGCGGGTGCGATGGCTGAGCACCAGGGCCCATTCCTCATCGCTGAGGTTGGCAGGCTTGGCGCCATGGGCGTCGGCGACCTTGGCCGCCTTCTCGATATCGGAGACCAGGTTCTTCCACGAGGTGGCGAAACGCTTGTCCGATTGCGACTTGGCACCGCTCTCCACCAGGGTTTCGATCACCCCGGCAGCCGAGACCTTTTTGCGGCGGCGATTGAAAATTTCCTTCTGAAGCTGGGCGATGAGCGCATCAGCGCGATCGCTGAGCTTGACGGTGAGTTGAGACATAGGAGAGAAACACCTCTGTCTCATGAATAGCACTAGAGACTCCCAATGGCGACAACAGGGCCAGTCGATGGGCGCTCAACCGCTCCGCGATGACAGCCATTGACCCAGGTTGTGCCAGGCCTGCTCGCTGCTCAGGGAGCCACCAATGGCCACCGCATCGACACCGGCGCTGAGCCATTCGCCCAGATCCTCAGGGCCCAGACCTCCAGCCGCAATGCAGAACGGCAACCCCCCGAGCGGGGCAGCGAGTCTCCGCCAATGCCCAGCGCCGAGGGTTGTCGCTGGAAACAGCTTGACCAGCGGGCAGCCCAGAGCCCGGGCCTGATGCACCTCGCTCGGCGACATCACACCCGGCACCAGCGTGATGCCCAAACGCGCGGCTCTGGCAAGCAGGGTGGTGTCGAGCACGGGCGACACCGCAAACGACAGCCCCGCCTCCACAACCGCCGACAGGGCCCGATCGTCAACCACTGATGCGGCACCCAAGCGCAGCTGCACAAACTGCTCGCGCAAAGCGACGATCTGATCGACCCAGCCGGGCTGATCAGCCCAGGCGATCTCGACATGCCGCACGCCCATGCCGGCGAGGCGGGCGATCTCGGGTTGCAACGCGAGCGGCTGATCGGCCCTGAGCACCACCAGCAGGGGCTGGCTGCGCAGGGACGCGATCAGGGCCGCCGCCTTGGCTTCAGACGTATTCGGCAACGCGCACGTCGCTGTTGATCAACAGCTCCTGCAGCTCTTCGGCATCCACGGTTTCCTTCTCCACCAGGAGATCGGCGAGCTGATCAAGCACGGCGCGGTTGTTGCCCAGCACCTCGGTGGCACGGCGATGGGCTTCGGCCACGAGCTGGCTGACCTCCTCATCGATGGCAGCGGCGGTGTCTTCGGAGAAATCACGTTCGGCAGCGATGTCACGGCCCAGGAACATGCCTCCCTGGCTGCGGCCCAGGGCGATGGGGCCGAGCTTGTCGCTCATGCCGAAGCGCGTCACCATCTGCCGCGCCACACGGGCCACCTGCTGGAGGTCATTGGAGGCACCGGTGGTGACCTCGTCTTCGCCGTAGACGAGCTCTTCGGCAACGCGGCCACCGAGGGCAACCGCCATCTGGTTCTGCAGGTAGGTGCGGGAATACAGGCCCGACTCCATGCGCTCTTCACTGGGGGTGAAGAAGGTGAGACCACCGGCCTGGCCACGGGGAATGATCGAGATCTTCTGCACCGGGTCGTAATCGGGCATCAGCGCACCCACCAGGGCATGGCCGGCCTCGTGGTAAGCCACCAGACGCTTGCGCTTCTCGCTCATCACCCGGTCTTTCTTCTCGGGACCGGCCATGACGCGCTCGATGGCGTCATTGACCTCGTCCATCGAGATCTCGCTCAGCTGGTGACGCGCCGCCAGGATCGCCGCTTCGTTGAGCAGATTGGCCAGATCGGCACCGGTGAACCCTGGAGTGCGCCTGGCCACCTTGTCGAGATCCACGTCTTTGGCCAGGGTCTTGCCCCGGGCATGAACCCCCAGGATCTGGAGCCTGCCGCTGTAGTCGGGGCGGTCCACCACCACCTGGCGGTCAAAGCGACCGGGCCGCATCAGCGCCTGATCGAGCACATCCGGGCGGTTCGTGGCCGCCACGATGATGATGCCGGTGTTGCCCTCAAAGCCATCCATCTCGGTGAGCAGCTGGTTGAGGGTCTGCTCGCGCTCATCGTTGCCGCCGCCGAGGCCGGCACCGCGCTGACGCCCCACGGCGTCGATCTCATCGATGAACACGATGCAGGGGGCATTCTTCTTGGCCTGCTCCCCCAGGTCGCGCACACGGCTGGCACCCACACCCACAAACATCTCGACAAACTCCGAACCGGAAATCGAGAAGAACGGCACACCCGCCTCGCCGGCCACGGCCTTGGCGAGCAGGGTTTTGCCGGTACCGGGAGGGCCCACCAGCAACACACCCTTGGGGATCTTGGCGCCGACGGCGGTGAAGCGATCGGGGTTCTTGAGGAAGTCGACGACTTCGGTGAGTTCGAGCTTGGCACCTTCGATCCCGGCCACATCGCCGAAGGTGACCTGGGTCTGGGGCTCCATCTGCACGCGGGCCTTGCTCTTGCCGAAGCTCATGGCGGGGTTGCCGCCGCCGCCCTGGGCCCGGCGCAGCAGAAAGAAGAGACCCCCCAGGAGCAAGAGCGGGAAGATCAGGCTGCCGATGGCGCTCTGCCAGGCCGCGGGTTCACGGCTGGGCTGCACAGCGATGTCAACGTTGTGGTCGGTGAGCAGCTTGAGCAGATCCTTGTCGGGCGCAAGATTGACCAGGGCGCGACGACCGTCGTTTTCGACCACCTGGGCGGTGCCGCGATCCGGGGAGATCAGCACCCTGGAGATCTCGTTGCCCTGCACAGCCTCGACAAAGTCGCTGTAACGCAGCGTGCGCGGCGCATTGGCCGGGTCGGGTCGGTCCAGGAAGGCTGTTCCGATGGCGATCATCACGATCACCAGGAGCACGTAAAGGCCCGCGTTGCGCAAGCGCTTTTTCACGGCAGAGGAGGCGAAGGGAAAGGAAGTAAAGGGATGTTAACCGGGCTGCTCAGGCAGGCGCTCAGCCCGCGGCTCTGAGCACCTCAACAACGCTGCGGAAGGCGAACCACTCGGGGATCTCCTCACCGCCGCGCAGCATCTGGCGGAACTGGGTGCCGCTGAGCTTCTTGACGTGCAGGCCCCGGGCTTCGGCATGCTCAGCGGTCACATAGCCCTCTTCCTCGGTGTACACGAGGTTGAGCGAGGGAACGGTCTCCATGCCGAGCTCGGGAGCTCTGTCGCGGGCAAAGTCCTGGGCTTCGTAGGGGCCATAGAAGTCGTTGCCCGTGAGCGAGCTCTTGCAACCCGCCATGTCGCGGCCAATGATGAAGTGGGTGCAGCCGTAGTTCTTGCGTATGATCATGTGCTGCAGGGCCTCGCGCGGGCCGGCCATGTGCATCGAGTAGGGCAGATAGGCCCAGCGGATGCGGGGGTTGTTGACCTCGGCGGCGAGACGCTCGTATGTCTGGAAGCGCACCTCACCGGCAATGTCGTCGTCCTGGGTGGGCCCGCAGGTGGGGTGCACCAGCACCACACCGCCCTCGCTCACGTTGGTGGCGTCGAGGGCGCGGGTGAACAGCTCGTAGTGGGCCCGGTGAATCGGGTTGCGGCACTGGAAGGCCACCACGTCCTGGGCCATGGGGAGGGTGGCGCGCACCTCGGCAGGGGTCTTGCAGGGGAAGACCCGACGGGGCAGCTCCAGCCCCTGCACACGCCCACCCAGGTAGTAGCGACCCCGCTCGGTGGCGATCATGCGCACGGCCGGATGCTCGAGCGAGGTGGTGCCGTAGCACCCCTTGGCCTCCCTGACCTTGTCGGGCTCCCAGCGGCTCTCCACGGTGAGCACTGCCAGCTCCTGGCCCTGGTAGGTGAGCAGCAGCCGTTCGCCGACGGCGATCTGAGCATCGTCGGTGTCGAACACGATCGGCAGTCCGAACAGCAGCCCACTGGTGGTCCGGTAGCCCGCCACCACGGCGTCGTAGTCGGCCTCGTGCATGAAGCCGCGCAAGGGCGAGAAGCCGCCCACCACGAGGAGCTCCACATCGCAGGCATTGCGATCGCTGCATTCGACGCGGCGGTCAATTCCCGCCCGCACGGTCTCGCGCTGCTCGGCAGGCACCATCAGATCCACCAGGCTGCCGCCATGGGGTGCGATCAGACCCGTTGAGGTGGTCACTGAGGCGGTCATTGGCGATCAGGCAGACGCGATGGCAGGGATTCTCCCAGAGCAGCCGAACCCAGCAGCACGCGGCGAGCGGCCGCCATGAAAAAGGGCCCCGAAGGGCCCCGAAGCAGGCGCACGCTGAGCGGATCAGACCTGCTCGAGACGGCCGTAGAGCTCACCGGTGATCTTCACGTCGACGGGCTCCTTGGTGCCCATGTCGGTGTCGGAGGGCTGCACCGCGGTGAACACACCAGCGAACTCACCGGTGTTGCCATCGACCTTGGTGATCGACAGGCTCATGGTGCCGGTGCCATCGACGTAGCGCTTCACGGTTTCTGCGGTGAAGTCATCACCAGCGGGCACCAGGCCCACGGCGCTGCTGTAGCCGGTGGTGAGGCCGCGGGCCTTGGGATCGAGGAAGTTGGAGGTGCGGTAGCTGGGCACCCGGTAGGAGCCACTGAAATCGGTGCTGGTGGTGATCGCCGCGCCGTCAGCCGTGGCGTCCAGCTCCTTGCTGGAGAACACGAACGGCACTTCCTCACCGCCCGGCAGCAACACGGTGACGAGCTGGAAATCGATGCCGCCCAGCTCCTTGAAGCTGAGGTTGTCGCCCTGCACGTTCAGATCGCCATAGACCTGATCCAGGCTGGTGGTGAAGCGGGTGAGGATCTTGGTCTCGACAAACTGCGCCTCCTGGCGCTTGTTGGCGGGCTCACCCTTGACGTACACCTCAGCCGGGTGGAGGCAGAGCTCGCGCAGCTGGTACTTGCCGCCGCTGGCCAGGGCGATCGAACCACGGGCCGAGTCGGGCAGGGTCGGGCAACTGTTGGCCAGACCGGTGTTGTGAATGTCGTCGTAGGTGAGGTTGGCCCGGTCCTTGGCCTCAGCGCCTCCGCTGCAGGCGGTCACCAGGGTCAGACACAGCGCCAGCACCAGGGCCAGCAGAGGACGGAATCGCATGAGGGAAAGCCGGTCTGGCGCGGATCCTACCGGTGCAAAATGCGCGATACCCCTACGATGTCGCGGCTCTCAACAACCTGTATGGGGGCGTCGCCAGCGCACCAGCGCCAGAGCTCGATCCATATGTCCAGCGATCCCAGCAACGCCAGCAGCCTCAGCAGCCAACAGCAGCTACGCCTTGATGCCGTGCTGAAGGAGTTGCAAGCCCTATCGGCCGAACTGGATGGCCAGCCCGCGGCCCTGCTTGCCCTGCTGCGACAGTTGGAGCAGCTGCACCGCACCCTGCAGGACGGCCCCTTTCGCAACAATCTGCCGGCCGACCGCAGTGCCCTGTTTGCGCTGCTGCGCACCATGGAAGAAAGCGGTGGCTGGCCCTACATCCCGCGGCTGCAGCTGCGCACATTCATGGATCTGCTGCAGCGCGATCGACCCGATGACGACCATCCGCTGGCGGCCTGAAGCCAGGCTCCAGCAAGGCCGCCAGGGCGCTCAGCAACTGATGGGCCAGGGCCAGCTTCGACAGCGGCGGCAGCTGGTGCTCCCGCTCCGCGGGACCCAGCAGCCATCCCTGGTTCGTGGCTGAAGCAAAACCGGCATCCGGCCGATCGATCGGATTGGCAAACAGCAGGTCGCAGCCTTTGCGGCGTCGTTTGGCGCGGGCGGCCTCCAGGCCATCACCGCTGTAGGCGGCAAAGCCGAGGATCGGCCGCTGGCCCTCGCGACGGCTCACCAGTTCGGCCAGCAGATCAGGCACCGGCTCCCAGCCGCTGGCGAGGGCTGCTGCCAATTCCTGCTTGCTGGCCTTGTGGGGCGAGGGGGCGGCACGCCGGTGATCGGCCACCGCGGCCGCCATGGCGATCGCATCGGCCTCGGGTTGAAGCTCGGCCAGCGCGATCTGCATGGCAGCGGCCGTGGGGGCGCTGTGACAGCACAAGCCCTCCAACCAGGCGGGCTCCACACTGAGGGGGCCATGCACGAGATCGACGCTCGCCCCCCGCAGGCGGGCCGCCTGGGCCAGCAGCACCCCCATCAGACCGGTGCTGGGGTTGGTGAGGCAGCGAGCCGGATCGAGCGGTTCACGGGTCGGTCCGGCGCTCACCAGCAGCCGCCGGCCCTGCCAGTCGCGCCGCCAGCCCCACAGCGCCAGCGACTCCAGCGCCAGCAGCAGCAGTGCCGGCTCAGCCATGCGGCCATCGCCGATGCGGTCACAGGCCAGCAGCCCAGGGGCTGGCCCCAACGGCAGCACCCGCTCGAACGCTTGCAGCTGCTGCCAATTGCGGCGCACCGGCGCTGAGCCCCACATCGCCGTGTTCATGGCTGCCGCAGCCAGCACCGGGGCCTCTGTGGCCAGCAGGGTGCTGGCCAGCAGGGTGTCGGCTAAACCGTGCACCCAGCGCCCCAGGGTGGTGGCGCTGAGGGGCGCCAACAGCACCAGCTCGGCCCACTCGGCCAGCTCGATGTGCAGGGGTCGATCAGCGGCAGCGCTCCATTGATCGGACTCCAGATAGCAGCGGTGGCGACTGAGCGAGGCCAGCGCCACCGGGCTCACCAGCTGCTCGGCGCTGGGGGTAAGCAGGCAACGCACCTGGGCACCGCACTTGGCCAGGGCGCTCACCACCAGCGGCAGCTTCACGGCAGCGATGCTGCCGCTGATGCCCACAAGAATGCGCCTGCCGGCGAGCGGATCGGGCACGCCAGGTTGACCCCCGGCATCTGGGGGCTCAATCCTCATCAAAGGGTTCCTGATCCACCAGGTGCACATAGGGCCGCGCCAGCTCGGGCCGATGGATCGCGAGAGCCCGCATCAGATGCCAGTCCTCCAGGCTGTCAAAGGGCGTGGGGTAGTCCTCCTCCTCGAGCCGGCGGGCCAGCTCGGCGGTGGTTGCCTCGTCAAAGGCGGCCAGGCGCTCAGGGGTGATCACAGTCGTCATGGCGGCAGGGGGCACACAGGCAGCGGGCTGCTGTTGAAATAATGGACGAACCGGGGAATTAGCTCAGCTGGTAGAGCGCTGCGATCGCACCGCAGAGGTCAGGGGTTCGAGTCCCCTATTCTCCATTCCCCAGCCGGGGCCACCAGCTCTCGCGCTCGATCACCAGGGCCAGCGACGCCAGCAGCCAGGCGAAGCCGCAGGTGCCCTGCCCCC
>Ga0194124_10005892_pt1 | contig 11183 bp, 14 predicted proteins | sample TA2KigCas0mmetaG_FD_148605 | JGI IMG/M metagenome (GOLD analysis project Ga0194124, IMG submission 148605) | Freshwater microbial communities from Lake Tanganyika, Tanzania - TA2015031 Kigoma Deep Cast 0m | ecosystem: Environmental > Aquatic > Freshwater > Lake | place: Tanzania: Lake...
TTTTATCATTAATTTGCTCTTCAGTATAATCTAATAATTTTGTAATATTATCTAAATAATAAGCATCGAACATATTATTGTCAAAAAAAACTTGATTTATTTCTTTAGAATTTGGTAGTTTCCAAAGCCATAAATCTCTATCTCCTACATAATCAATAAACCATGGTCTTTTACAACCTGGAAAAAAATAATCCCATGTTATTTGACAGCCTGATTTTGTCATATCTAAAACCAAATATAAATTTTCGGGTCTTTTTTCTTGATTTATTTGAAATGCATCAATTGTTGTTTTATGGTGATCTAAAATTACTACATTATTTGCTGTTTTACATATTTCAAATAAATAATCTAATTTAGGACATAAATCAACAAAAATTATATTTTTATTTAATACATCTATTTGAGGATTTATTCCTGCTTTACAAGGGACTTTTTCTGGTATGTCTTTATTATGATTAGCAGCCCATAGAGATGCTACTCCATCGTTACAAGGATAATGATATACTATTGTATCAAAAAACATATATTATTATTTTATTATTATTATACTTACATATATATACTTTTTTTCAACTTTTCTAGTATTAAAAAAATTGATAAATATTTTTAATTTAAAAAAAAATATATATAACTTAATATATTACTATGGAGGAAAATAATAATGAAGAAAAAATATTAACATATGATGAAATTCATTTGTATAAACAAGCAAGAGGGAGAAATACTGATACTGTTATTGTTGGACTAAAATTTAATACAAAAGAGAATTCTAAAACTTTTTTATCCTCAATAAAACGTAAATTTGGAATTAATGGTTGTCAAAAAATAATGGAAGAAATGGATAAGGAAAATCCAGTATATGTTTTTACAGGTGATTTAAGAGATAAAATTATTAAAGTTCTTGTAGATGTTTATAAGTGTAATGCTGGAGCTTTTAAAAAGTTTGGTTAAATGTTACAAAAATTAATTTTTATATTATAATTATTTAAAATATAAAAAAGTATATATTGTAGTAATGCATTCTATATTTAGAACCATAAATAACAAACAAATTATTAAACATCAAAATCCCAAAATAAAAATATATGAAATGTTTATGAGAGATGGTTTACAATCACTAAACAAAATATATAATTTGGATACAAAAATAGAATTTATGAATTTATTAAATCAATGTAATTTTGATTGTATTGAATTTGGTTCTACTACATCTCCTAAACTTTTACCTCAAATGGCAAATTCTTTTGAACTATTTGAAACAATAAAAAAAAAGAAAAAAACAAAATATACGATGTTAGTTCCTGGAATAAATCAATTACAAAAAGTTATTGATAAAAAAATAGACTCATTTGGTCTTGTCTGTTCTGTCTCAAATATATTTGCACAAAAAAATCTTAAAAAAACATCAATAGAAACATTTGATGAGGTTATAAAACAATTAGATATTGTTACCGAAATAAATAATGTTCATACAAGAATTTATCTATTTTGTTCATTTGGTTCTCCTTGGGAAGATTTTGATAGAAATTATCTTTCTATTTTAGAAAATTACATCAATAAACTAATAGATTATTCCAAAAATAAAAGATTAACAAGTGATAATTTAGATATAGTTATTTCTGATACTGTAGGGTTGAGTTCAGAAAATAGAACTAGAGAAATTATAACTATGTTAAACAAAAATCTTAATATTGCTAACAAAAAATATTTAGCAATGCATATTCATTCATCGGAAAATAAATTTACAAAACCAGTAAATATATGTATAGATAATGATATTTACAAGTTTGATTCAAGTATGTTAGGAATAGGAGGTTGTCCTTTTGCAGAAGATAAAGCACTTGGTAATATTTCAACTGTTGAATTAATATCATTTTTAAAATGTTTAGGTTATTGTAAGGAATATGATTTATTAAAATTAAAATATATTGAACAAGATATCAAAAATATATTAAATTATAATAACTAATTATAAATTAATTTTTTTATGACTTATTTTATATATTAAATAATTTAATAATGGGTAATTCTCCTATTTTCAAAACTGGCGATATAAAAACATTAAAAAGTGATAATGGTAAATATTTAGGTAGATGTAATGGTTGTATTACAGGTATTACAGATGCTGCTTCTGTAGAGGCTACTGATATGAATATACAAACGCAATGGATAGTTCAGGTTATTAAAGATAATGTAATTGCCTTAAAGTCAGTAGCATCGGGAAATTATTTAGGTTATTGTGATGGATGTGCAAATTACTTGTCTGGTGGTGTGGAAAATGCTGTTGCCAAAGTTGATGATAATTCTGCTTCTGGAAATTGGGATCAATGGGCAGTTGAAATCATAGATGATAATAAAATTTTATTAAAATCCTTGAATAATGGAAAATATTTAGCTCGTTGTTATAATTGTGTACAATCTCCAGTATCTTCCAGGGGACAGAATTTTGCTTTTGTACATACAACAGATAATACAGCTTCTTATGCTCAATGGACAGTTAATTTTATTTCTAAAGTATCAGGTGGAATTAAAACAGAAAACGGAAATTACATATTTACTGATTACGGAGCATTATCTCCAAAAGAAGGATTTGGATTTTCTAGTAGTTATGGTAATTACATAGTTTTGGCTATTGCTATTTTGTTAATACTTTTTATTGTTTATAAAAAAAATAATACAAGTTCTGGTAAACAATAAATAATATCTAATTATAAATTTATTTTTTTGTGGTTTATTTATATATTAAAATTATTATATAAATGGGTTTTCATTCATCTTCGCCTTTTATACCACCTGTTCCTGTAGAATATGGTCCAGGTATTATTAAAACTTTTTCTGTTGCTGGTCCTCCAACTTCATATATACAGATTGATGAAAATAATCTTAAAACTTGTTTACAATACACAAATGACCAAAATACTATTAATCAATGTATAAGTAATAATATTTATGTTCCTTCAGTTAATGGATCAGTATCAAAAGTAAATTTATGGTCAGGGGAACAATTACCACCTAATCCATCTTGCAATTTTGTTTTCAAAAAAGACGCAACACCTCAAAAAAGTATTGTATTTGCAGGTATGGGACCAGGAAAAATAACATCTGGTAATATTAATAATTTTCAAAATTTGGAAATGTCATTAAATAATAATAATTTAGCACTTATTATAGTTATTGTGGTAACCTTACTCATAGTATTTTTTAATTAAATAATATATAAATACAATTTAATTTTTTATAAATAAAAAAATTGAAAAAAAATTTTATAAGAACCTTAGCAAATAATAATATTATATACAAATTTAATAGTCGAACAATGAGTTCCTCCAGCGATGTTCTAAATACTTTTTTTTGGGTATGATTCGTTCTGCTATTCCTATCAAGGATTGAGTAATACATATACAGGGATAATTTTAGATAGTCCTTGTCTTTCAACTACCTTTTCTTGGAATGAGGATGATGAAGATTTTCCTTCAGAATGGTTTCCGTCCAAGAATGTATCAATGAATTCAGTCTTTAGTCTTTCTTTGTGGAAGGCAATGAAGCAGTATATTGTCAGATGTTCGGTTAATTGGAATGTTAGATTGCCAGAACCTGAAACTACCCATTGTGGTGGCGAGAAGTGTCGCAGAAAGTTTGATGTGTCATTTGATCAATGGTGTCTTGATTGTCATCCATCACCTGATAGAATGAAGATTGACAATGTCGTCAGATTGTATGTGACAGATTCGACATGCGAAAAATGCCTTCACAATGAGGCAAATTGGCAAGTACATTGTCAATATTGATATTCTTTCAATTGAAGAAATTGGTGTTCCAAACATAATGGAACGTATCGAGGAAATCGTAATTACTACTGATGGCATCAACACTGAAATTGAAAAGTTGAAGACAATGCTCGACAATCTCCATACTCATTTTGGATTTTCAACCAAGGAAGAGATGGAAGACTTGACAACCTAAAAGTTGGCAAAATTAGACATGATAGTCGTGCAATTTTTTTAAAGTTCAAAAACTAACAATATTACTAATAGTTTTTAGATTAAATAATATATAAGATTTATATTATTTACTTTATTTTTTTATCATTTATTTATATAAATTATATGGGTCAACAATGGGGAACACCTGGTTATAATACCACATCAGCCACTACTATAACTACATATGGAATGTATAAATTACCATACATTTCCACTGCTATTAATGTAAATACAGAAAATTTACAAAAATGTTTACAAAATTCTACAACAACAAATGGTAATAAATTATGTATTCAAGATTTTGTATTTTCAGCTGTCAAAAATCCATCAGAATATTCTAAATTGAATGTGAGTTATTTCGGTCCTGGAAGAACTAACACAGAAAATATAACTACTGTCACACAGAATCAATACTCAAAAAATCCTGGTGAAGTAGTATCAAAATCTATATCCGATTCAGTACAATTAGCTCCTGACTATCCAACTTCAAGTTGTTATGATAACTTTCAAAATTACGATGGAGAAAATGTTGACTATGATACAACAATCGAATCAAACAAAATATTTTGTTTCAATGGAACTTTTACAATTTTGACTGTTTTTGTATTGATAATGTTGTTAATTTTTATAAATGTAAATTCAAAATAATAAATCAAAATATAAAAGAATTTTTTTATAAAGACATTTTCTAATTATTTTTTTATAATTATTTTATATCTATAATTATATAATAATTATAATGGCTTCAAATGATGCATCTATTTTAGTTTTACTTGGTCTTTTAGTATTATCTTATTTTTTAATTCACAGAACCTCTAGTAGTTCTGAAGCAATGACTATGTTAAGATACAGACCATTTATGACTGGTCAACCTGCTTCTATTGATTATGATGATAATATTGCTGGTATTCCAAATCCTAACTCTTATGATGTTTTACCTAATGTTAACCAATATGCTAATAATTTAGCTTTTAATCAAAATAACCAAAACTCAGCAAATTACATGGTCAATGGACGTTCTGTTTTAAATCCTCCTGCCTATCAATATTTAGGAGATCGTGATAGTCAAGTCTCTGGAAGAAATAATTAAGTTCTTCTAAATTAATTTTTACTAATTTATATTTATATATTTTACTATAATATATAAACATAATTTTTATGAATAGTTCAGACCATATAGTTTTAGTATTAGTCGCTATCTTAACTTGTTTTGTTTTTAATTCTTATAAAAATTCTAATGAGCATTTTACAACTTATTCTCCTACTGATTCCGTTTATGCACCTATAGGAGTTAATGGCATTGATAATCCAGAACCATCTATACCACTAAATCAATATGCTAATCAAGTAGCATATGATTTACAAAATCCATTTCCTAATAGTAAAACTGGAGGTAATAGTCGTGTTCCTTGGAATCCGGCTGGTTATAGAGAAGTTCAAGAACCTGATGGACAATTTGTTGGAATAATATCACCTAATTAAATAAACTTTTTTTTATATAATATATATTCTAAATAATATATATTATGGATTCAATTATAATATTATTACTTGCATTAATAGTAATAGTTTACTTTATACCATGTACTCCAATTACTATTTCTGAAAATTTTAGAGGTGGTGGCGGAGGTGGACATGGAGGTGGATTTGGAGGCGGTGGTCGCTTGGGAGGTTATGGTGGAAACGGAGGCATGGGTTCTTATGGCGGTCATAGCTTGACAGGAGGTTATGGTAGAATGGCAGGTCCAGGTAGAAATGTGGGTTATGGAAGAGGTTATAGAGGTGCTTATCCTGGCAGATATGGAGGTTATGGAAATTATGTAGGTACTGGTTTCTGGGGATCAAATTGGCTGAACGCTGTTTCTGATGGTGGTGATTATGTTGACGAAGACACCGTAGATGTTGATGTTAACCAAAATTCTGATTATAGTAATAATTATTACCAAAATGATTTTGATTCTGATTATATATCTCCACAACAAAGATTGTTATTATCAGGTGGTTCATCTGAACAAGAAAAAAATTAATATATGTCAATAATTAAAAAGTATTTATGCTTAAAATAATTTTGTTTTTATAATTATTTTAAGCATAAATACTTTTTAATTATTGACATATATTAATTTTTTTTGAAATGATTTTTAATATTGCAAATATTGGATTTTTATATTTTTTTAACCACTCGGGTATCTTTGTTATTTTATTGTTATACAAATACAATCCTTGAAGATTAGTAAGAGAAGCAATGCTATCTGGTATCTCCGTTATTTTATTATAAGACAACCACAATTTTTTAAGATTAGTAAGAGAAGCAATGCTATTTGGTATCTCTGTTATTTTATTATTATCCAAATGCAATATTTGAAGATTAGTGAGAGAGGCAATGCTATCTGGTATCTCTGTTATTTTATTATTATGCAAATACAATGTTTGAAGATTAGTAAGAGAATTAATGCTATCTGGTATCAATGTTATTTGATTATTTTCCAAATACAATTCTTGGAGATTAGTAAGAGAATTAATGCTATCTGGTATCTCTGTTATTTTATTATCATTCAAATGCAATGTTTGAAGATTAGTAAGAGAAGCAATGCCATCCGGTATCTTGGTAATTTGATTGTAAGACAAAGACAATATTTGAAGATTAGTAAGAGAAGCAATGCTATCTGGTATTTCTGTTATTTGATTATTATACAAATGCAATACCTGGAGATTAGTAAGAGAAGCAATGCTATCTGGTATTACTGTTATTTGATTACAATATAAATGCAAAAATTGAAGATTAGCCAAATCAAAAATAATTATGGGAAATTGTTTAAGTTTACAACAAGTCAACATAATTTCTGTTATATCTAAATAATCTTCTTCTTGTATCTTATTAAATGTTTCCATATTTTCAATTTTAATATTTTCAATAATTAACTCGCAACCATAGGGTATTTTGTGTTCTCGCCTAAATACATAAAACTGAATTTTAATAGTAATCTTATTAACTGTTATAGGAAGATTATTTAATGGACATATTAGTTCATCGATTATAATTTCTTCAATACCATTGTCAACAGTAGTCTCTTTAGTATATTGTTTAATAGAAAGCATTATTATAAATAAAGTTATACTAACAGTGTGTTGTTTTATCAATTTTTTTTGAAATGATTTTTAATATTGCAAATTTGGGATTTTCATATCTTTTAACCAATTGGGTATCTTTGTTATTTTATTGTTATACAGACCTAATTCTTGAAGATTGGTGAGCGAAGCAATGCTATCTGGTATCTCCGTTATTTTATTACCATACAAACGCAATTTTTTAAGATTGGTAAGAGAGGCAATGCCATCTGGTATCTCTGTTATTTGATTATAAGACAAATACAATCCTTGAAGATTAGCAAGAGAACCAATGCTATCTGGTATATCTATTATTTGATTATTAGACAAATACAATCCTTGAAAATTAGTAAGAAAAGCAATGCTATCTGGTATCACTGTTATTTGATTATCAGACAAATACAATTCTCGAAGATTAGTAAGAGAAGCAATGCTATCTGGTATCTTGGTAATTTGATTGTCGGCTAAATACAATTTTTGAAGATTAGTAAGAGAACCAATGCTATCTGGTATCTTGGTAATTTGATTATTAGCTAAATACAATTCTTGAAGATTAATAAGAGAAGCAATGCCATCTGGTAACTCTGTTATTCGATTATTGGCTAAATACAATTTTTGAAGATTAGTAAGGGAACCAATGCTATTTGGTATCTCGGTAATTTGATTGTAAGACAAAGACAATGTTCGAAGATTAGTAAGAGATGCAATGCTGTCTGGCATCTCCGTTGTTTCACTATTGTACAAATACAATTTTTGAAGATTAGTTAAATTGAAAATAGTTATAGGGAATTGTTTAAGATTACAATTATTCAATCTAATGTCTGTCATATCTAAATAATCATCTTTTTGCATCTTATTAAATGTTTCTATATTATCAATCTTGATATTTTCGATAATTAACTCGCAACCATAAGGTATTTTGTGTTCTCGCCTAAATACATTAAGCTGTTTTTTAATAATAATTTTATTAACTGTTATAGGAAGATTATTCAATGGATATCTTAATTGATCAATTATAATTTCCTCGGCGCCATTGTCAATAGTAGTCTCTTCAGTATATTCTTTAATAAAAAGCATGGTTATAAATAAAGTTATACTGACAATGTGTTGTTTTTTCAATTTTTTTTGAAATGATTTTTAATATTGCAAATTTCGGATTTTCATATTTTTTAACCACTTGGGTATCTTTGTTATTCTATTGTTAGACAAATATAATTCTTGAAGATTAGTAAGAAAAGCAATGCCATCTGGTATCTTTGTTATTTTATTGTTATGCAAATATAATTCTTGAAGATTGGTGAGCGAGGCAATGCTATCTGGTATTTTTGTTATTTTATTATTATCCAAATGCAATATTTGAAGATTAGTGAGAGAGGCAATGCAATCTGGTATCTCAGTAATTTGATTATAAGACAAATGCAATTCTTGAAGATTAATAAGAGAGGCAATGCTATCTAGTATCTTTGTTATTTTATTATCATCCAAATATAATCCTTGAAGATTAGTAAGAGAAGCAATGCTATCTGGTATCACTGTTATTTGATTATTAGACAATTCCAATGTTTGAAGATTAGTAAGAGAAGCAATGCTATCTGGTATTTTTGTTATTTTATTACTATCCAAATGCAATATTTGAAAATTAATAAGAGAAGCAATGCTGTCTGGTATCGCTGTTATTTGATTTTCAGACAACCACAATTTTTGAAGATTAGTAAGAGATGCAATGCTTTCTGGTATCTTTGTTAATTGATTATAAGACAAAAACAATATTTGAAGATTAGTAAGAGAAGCAATGCTATCTGGTATCTCCGTTATTTTATTATTATACAAACGCAATTCTTTAAGATTAGTAAGAGAGGTAATGCCATCTGGTATCAATGTTGTTCGATTATTAGACAAATGCAATGTTTGAAGATTAGTTAAATTGAAAATAATTATGGGAAATTGTTTAAGATTACAATTATTCAATCTGATGTCTGTCATGTCTAAATAATCATCTTCTTGTATCTTATTAAATGTTTTTATATTATCAATCTTGATATTTTTAATAATTAACTCGCACCCATAGGGTATTTTATGTTCTCGCCTGAATACATTAAGCTGATTTTTAATAGTGATCTTATTAACTGTTATTGGAAGATTATTCAATGGATATTTTAGTTCTTCAATTATAATTTTCTCGACGCCATTGTCAACATTAGTCTTTTCGGTATATTCTTTAATAGAAAGCATGGTTATAAATAAAGTTATACTGACATTTTGTTGTTTTTTCAATTTTTTTTGAAATAATTTTTAATATTGCAAATATTGGATTTTCATATTTGTTAACCATTCTGGCATTTCTGTAATTCGATTATTGGATAAATACAATGTTTGAAGATTAGTAAGAAAAGCAATGCTATTTGGTATTTTTGTTATTTGATTACAAGACAAAGACAATATTTGAAGATTAGTAAGAGAGGCAATGCTGTCTGGTATCACTGTTATTTTATTATCATCCAAATACAATCTTTGAAGATTAGTATTTGAGGCAATGCTATCCGGTATCTCTGTTATTTGATTATAATCCAAATCCAATTCTCGAAGATCAGTGAGAGAAGCTATGCTATCTGGTATCTTGGTAATTTGATTGCAAGGCAAAGACAATTCTTGAAGATTAGTAAGAGAGGCAATGCTGTTTGGCATCTCGGTAATTTGATTATTAACTAAATACAATTTTCGGAGATTAGTAAGAGAAGCAATGCCATCTGGTATCTCTGTTATTTGATTATAGCCCAAATCCAATGTTTGAAGATTAGTAAGAGAAGAAATGGTATTCGGTATCTCTGTTATTTTATTATCATACAAATACAATGTTTGAAGATTAGTAAGAGAAGCAATGCTATTTGGTATTTCTGTTAATTGGTTGTCACACAAATGTAATTCTTTGAGATTAGTAAGAGAAGCAATGCTATTTGGTATATCTGTTATTTGATTATTAGGCAAATACAATGTTTGAAGATTAGCAAGAGAAGCAATGCTATCTGGTATTTCTGTTATTTGATTGTGAGACAAATAACAATATTTGAAGATTAGTTAATTGAAAATAATTATGGGAAATTGTTTAAGATTACAACTATTCAATTCAATCTTTGTCATATCTAAATAATCATCTTCTTGTATCTTATTGAATGTTTCTACATTATCAATCTTGATATTTTTAATAATTAACTCGCACCCATAGGGTATTTTATGTTCTCGCCTGAATACATTAAGCTGATTTTTAATAGTAATCTTATTAACTGTTATAGGAAGATTATTCAATGGATATTTCAATTCATCGATTATAATTTCTTCAATGCCATTGTCAACAGTAGTTTTTTCAGTATATCGTCCAATAGAAAGCATTATTATAAATAAAGTTATACTGACATTTTGTTGTTTTTTCAATTTTTTTATGTTTTAGTAACGCAAGTCTTTAATTTTCATATCTTTTAACCAATCGGGTATCTCTGTTATTTGATTAATAGATAAGATTAATTTTTGAAGATTAGTAAGAGAAGCAATGCTATCTGGTATCTCTGTTATTTCATTGTAAGATAAAAAAAAGAATTGAAGATTAGTAAGATAAGCAATGTCATCTGGTATTTTGGTAATTTCATTGTAATACAAAGACAATATTTGAAGATTAGTAAGATAACCAATGCTATTTGGTATCTCTGTTATTTTATTATAAGACAAATACAATTCTTGAAGATTGGCAGGAAAAGCAATGCTATCTGGTATCTCTGTTATTTGGTTATTAGCCAAATACAATTCTCGAAGATTAGTAAGAAAAGCAATGCTATCTGGTATTTTTATTATTTTATTATTATGCAAATTTAATATTTGAAGATCAGTAAGAGAAGCAATGCCATCTGGTATCTCCGTGATTAGATTATAAAACAACCGTAATTTTTGAAAATTAGTAAGAAAACCAATGCAATTTGGTATCTTTCTTAATATCATTTCTTATAGTTTTTTCAAAATCTTTAAATAATTCATTAAGTTTAATTACAATATTGTTACTACTAAAATTATTATCTTTATAACTCATATAATTATAAAAATAAA
>Ga0194124_10005893_pt1 | contig 11183 bp, 12 predicted proteins | sample TA2KigCas0mmetaG_FD_148605 | JGI IMG/M metagenome (GOLD analysis project Ga0194124, IMG submission 148605) | Freshwater microbial communities from Lake Tanganyika, Tanzania - TA2015031 Kigoma Deep Cast 0m | ecosystem: Environmental > Aquatic > Freshwater > Lake | place: Tanzania: Lake...
GTGTAGATGCGCACGTACTGCAGCTCCGCGCGCGCGGCGATCAGATCGGTGCCCAGCGCAGGCGGTAGACGCTGCAGGCACGATTCGCTGGCAATCGACTGCTGAGGCATAACGGCTGAATCGGCGGCGGGCGTTGGAACTGACGGCGGAACTGGTGCAGGCACCGACGTCCGGCGGCGCGCAAACCACGCAGGCAAGCCGAGCAGTATCGAGACCAAGAGCGCAGGACCTGCCACCTTGGTCCATTCTTCCAAGATGCCGATCGGCCATTGCCCGGGATGACGTAGCGGCTCGTCGTCCGTCACGAAGCCACGCGCCATCAAGAACTGATCGACGGCGAAGGACACCGGAGCGAGCACCAACGAAGCGAGCAGGCCCGCTACCACGAGCAAGAGTAGATCCGGCCAGTTCGCAGTCACCTGCCAGCGCGAGAGCCCGATCACACTCGTTCGAAGAGCCACTAGACCAATCGAAAGATGCAGCCCCCAAGCCAAGCCGATCAGCAGGACGGGGGCCTGCAGCCCGAGGTCACTGCCCAGTGCGACAAAGGCAGCAAGCAGCAGGGCGCCTACCGCCAGCAAATATGACGGCTCGACAAAATCAAAGCGAATCAATGGTTTATCTTTTTCAGCCGCCACTCGTTTATTACTCCAACCGTTCGTTCATCGGCAGATGAATCTTGCAACCAAGGACGTAGCATCCGGGTCCGACGCAGCATCGCAGGCATAGAGCCGCGATGGCATTTGTTGGTTCAAATTCACACGGAGTGATTTTATGTTGGGTATCTCGGGATTGAGTAATGCAGTGTCGGGCCTTCGGAAGGTGCCGGCCTTGGCTCTTGTCGTCCTAGCGGGCGCAAGCGGTACGGTGACGGCCGACGAACCGCAGAAATGGTATGCCACGGGCAGCTTCGGCTTGGTCACGCAGTCGGATCAACAGATCGCCTTCTCCCGACCCGGGGTTTCTGGCGTCGTGTCCCCCACTTTGCCGCTCGATACCGGCTTCCTTGCGGGCGGTGCGATCGGTCGCTACGTCGGCGATGCGTGGCGCATCGAAGCCGAGTTCATGTACCAGTCCGTCGACCACCCCGTCTTCAGCCTCGTGGCCGGCGGTCCGGGGTTGCCATCGGGCGATGGCAACTATGCTTCGACGAGCATTGCCGTCAACGCATTGCGCGAGTTCGACCTCTTCGGCTCACCCCGCACGCGAACCTACGCGGGCGTCGGCGCCGTTTACGCCACCGAGGTGGACCTCGATTTCGAAAGCAATGGCGTGGAGCGCTCGTTCAGTGGCTCAGGGTCGGGCGTTCAGGCGCTGCTCGGCGCTCGATATTCATTGGGGGAGCGCGCCTTCGTCGATACCGGCGTTCGATATCTTTTGATATCCAATGCCGAGATGAATGGCGAAGAAGGCGCCGTGGGCCGAATCAAGGCGGACTATGAACCGTTGGCGATCACGGTGTCGTTCGGATGGCGTTTTTGAGTCGACGGCGGGCGCTCACCACGCCCGCCATCTCTCTCATCGTCCTGCTTTCGCTGCTCTTTTGGGTCGACGACGCGCTTCCTTACTTCGACGTCAGCGAGATCTCTTACGGACGATTTTGGGATCGATCGGGGTGGCTGCTGACTCACGTCATCGGCGGTTCTCTCGCACTGCTGGTCGGGCCTTTCCAGTTCTGGTCAGGCCTGCGCCAGCGTCACATGCAGTTTCATCAGTGGACGGGTCGGCTTTACACCGTGGGTGTCGCGCTGAGTGCCGCGACTGCATTGCAGTTGGCATTTCACACGGAGAGTTGGACCTTCGGTGTCGTGCTGTTTGTCGGCGGTGTCTTCTGGCTGGTAACCACGGGCAACGCGCTGCTCGCAGCCGCAAGGCGGCACATCGACATTCATCGCGAATGGATGATTCGCAGCTTTTTCTTCACGTTTTCTTTTGTCAGCTTCCGTCTGCTTCTCGAAATTTCATGGATCGAAAATCTTGGAACGGATGCCGAGGTCTCGACGACCATCGGCTGGCTTTGCTGGGTCGTACCGTTGATGGGGTATGAGTTCATGACGCGTAGCAGGCGTCGGCACGAGCCGCGCCAACATACCGAGTCCCCATACGATCGATAACACGAGGATAGCCAGGCGCCAATACCACCCGTCCAGAGCAAGGCAATCAAAACAAAAACACCCCGGAGAATGGCCTTCATTTCTGACCTCTATTCGTAATTGACTCAATCCTTGACGAGAGGACCTCAACAAAGTTCCGACGAATATGTCGATCGATGATGCAGGTAATTTCAGGGTAGCTCGAAGAATTCGAGGCGCGCACCCTCGGGCGAAAGCAGCCGCAGCATTTTTACCGAACCAAAGGGTGGCATCGGCGTGTGTACGCTTTCATGCGGATAAGCTGCCGCCGCAAGGCGATCACGCATACGATCGAGTGAGGGGACCGGAAAACGCAAAGCAATGAGTCCTTGCGACTCAAGCTGATCGCGAGGTCGTGCGCCAACTTCAAGCCCGTTAAAACTCACGACCTCGACTTGCGTTGGCCCGGCGGGCGTTCCACCCAAAATCAGATAATCGAGCGCAGCGTCAGCGGCCAAAGAGGGTGGTATTCCGAAATTGCTGGGCGTTCCTCGTGGTGCTTGAAAACGCCCGGTCGCAATCACCGAAAAACCCAGCACGTCGACGTAGAAACGCCTTGCGTCTGCCAAGCTACGGACGACTTGCATGGCATTGAAGGGTCGTCGAAGTTTCAGCAGGTCCGCTGCGTCCGCCATTCTTGGTTGCAGCCGCTCGTAAATAGCGACGTTGACTCCGTCGGGCCCACGCATCACGACATTTGAAAGTTTGACCCCACCGAAATCGAGGGTCACGGGAATGTTGGCTGACCCCCACCCCAAAGCGCGTGCACGCTCGTAGGCAGCAGATAAATCGTTGGAGCGCGTCATCACGCTGAAAAGACCGCCTGTCTCCCATGGCTGGTATCGTTCGATCGACATCGACTGATGCGGCCGCGTGATCAGGCGGATCGCTCCCACTCCGCCCTCGGCATCGCTGATCCACCACTCTCCTTCGATCGGTCCCTTGACCTGCCAGCCAGCCACACTCTCGGCGAAGTCGATGAAGGCTTTGGGGTCGCTGACGCGCAACACGGCTTCCGCCCAACCTGCATCGCGCGCTGCGCGATAAGAGCTGGGAAACGGCTCTGCAGTGAGGACTTGTGGCATCACCAACAACAGAAGAACGACGAGGCGTGTTAATCGATTCGTATCACTCACAGTCGATCTCTCAGCGGCGCAACCATCCGGCCGATAATCCAACCAATATAATATTGCGCTCACCGCAAGGAGTTTTTAATGAAATATTTGAATCTGACCCCGTTTCTCCGGATTGCGGGTCTCGCCATTCTCCTTGCGGCAGCGAACGCAAACGCCACCGATGGCGCTGCGAAGCCCGTCGAGGCGCTCGATCTTTATCGACTCGAGCAACCGCTCGATCCACAGTTATCGCCTGATGGGCGCACGGTAGCCGTGCTGCGCCAGTTGCGTGACATCCAGACCGATCGGGTACGCACCGAGTTGTGGTTGGTCGCCGCTGATGATGGCGAGCGGCGTCTGCTCGTGGGTGCGGACCGCTCGCCCGGAAATGCGCGCTGGTCGCCCGATGGAAAATCAATCGCCTTGATCGGGAAAGAAGGCTCGAACAGCCAATTGCTGCGCGTCTCGCTGGCAGACGGCCGGGTGCAGGTGCTCTCGTCGCTGCGGCAACCGCCGCGCAGTTTTGCATGGTCGCCGGATAGCCAGCAGATCGCGTTCGTGGCCCTCGTCGAGCGCAAAGCACCCGAATTCTTTGAACTGCCGAAAAAACCGGAGGGTGCACAGTGGGCCAATGCGCCGCGCATCGTACGCGACTACCCTTACCGCGCTGATGGCGAAGGCTGGCTCGTGGCCGGCGGGGTGCAACTCTTCGTACTCGAACTCGGCAGCGGGCGCCAACGTCAACTGACGAGTGGGCCCGGCGATTGGGGCGCGCGAGACGAGGCGCCTGCGTGGCTGCCCGACGGGCAGTCAATCATCGTCTCCGCAGATACCGATCCGGCTGCGCGACGTCGCGCCAACGAGGGTGATCTTTGGCAGGTGTCGTTGCGCGAAGGCGAGCCAGTACAACGCCTCACCAAAGACGAGGGTTTCGAGACGAGTCCAGCCGTCAGCCCCGACGGTCGCTCGCTCGCTTACGTTGGCTGGCGCAAGCGCGCCAATTCGTTTCAGCGCACCGACGTGTTCCTGCTGCCGCTCGATAGCAAGCAGCCGGCGCGCAATCTCACTGCATCCCTCGATCGCAACGCAGCATCGCCACGTTGGCGCGAAGATGGCAGCGGCATTCATTTTCTCTATCAGGATGAGGGGGTGAATCGTGTGGGCCTCCCCACGCTCGCCGGTCAAACACGCCTGCTCGTGCCACAAGTCGGCAATACGCGATTACTGCTGCCCTCTTCGAGCGGCGGTACCTACTCCGCAGCAGCGGGTCGGTTTGTCTACCCGAGTGTTGAGGCGGATCGACCCGCCACGTTGGCCCTCTGGAGTGAGTCGCGTCAGCTCGTGCTTTGGGATATGAACTCGGAGTGGCGTGCCGGCAAACAGATCGGTCAGTTGGAAGAGATCCGCATTCCGTCCAAAGCCGATCGGCGCAGCGTTCACGGCTGGATCCTCTACCCGCCAAACTTTGATCCGAGTCGCCGCTACCCGCTCGCGCTCGATATTCATGGCGGACCCCATCTCGACTACGGTCCGATGTTCTCGATCACGCATCAACTCTATGCCGCAGCCGGCTATGTGGTGCTGTTCGTCAATCCGCGAGGGTCCATAGGCTATGGCGAGGAGTTCGCCTCGCTCATCCATCTCGCCTACCCAGGCCGTGATCACGATGATTTGATGAGCGCAGTGGATAGCGTTGTCGCACGCGGATTCATTGATCCGCGGCGGCTCTACATCGGCGGCGGTTCGGGTGGTGGTGTACTGTCTAGTTGGGCGATTGGCAAAACCGATCGATTCGCTGCAGCGGCAGTCAAGCGTCCGGTCATCAATTGGGCGTCGACGACTTTGACAACGGACATCGGCGCGCTCATGGGTCAGTACTGGTTCGAGCGCATGCCATGGGAACAGCCCGAGAAATACTGGGCCCGCTCGCCGCTATCGCTCGTCGGCAAAGTGACCACGCCCACCCTGATCATCACCGGTGAGGAAGACTGGCGTACGCCAATGAGCGATTCAGAGCAGTATTTTCAGGCGCTGCAACTACGCGGTGTCGACAGCGCATTGATGCGCCTGCCCGAAGCGAGTCACGGTTTTGGACGACCAAGCCAGTGGCTCGCCGCGATCCTCGGCACCATCGGTTGGTACGATAAACACAGGCGCTGATCCAGCGACAGCGTTCACGCGGAAAGTGTTTCGGCCATCGCGGCATAGCCTGCCTGATCTTCGGTAGATTGTACGCTTGCAAAAATGACGACGTAGGAGCCGGTCGTCATACGAGCTGAGCTGACGCGTTGGCACGCCACCAAGCCAGACCACCCATCACGAGACACGCGAGGGCGACGAGGTCTGCCTTGAACACGGTCGAAAGCTGGGCGTTATAGCCGCCGACGGGGGACGCCAAAAAAATGAATGACACCACACTGACGAAGCCAGCAGTCAAGGCGACTCCTTGCAACGGGGGTTTGAAGGCGGCGTACACAAGAAAGCTGCCGAGCAATCCGAAAAGCACGGCGCGATGGCGCATGAGAATTTCGAGATTCGGGCCATCGATCGGCACGCCGTAGAGCGCACCGAGGCGAGCGCTGCCCAACACACCAGACAAGGGAAGCAGGTGGATCACCCCGACTACGATCAACATTGCAGAAACCAACAAACGCATATCCACTATGGCTCCTCTGACGGCAGCTTCCAAGCCAGGATCATGCTCGGAAGCCCTGCGATGAGCATCACGAACGCCACGAGAACAGGCCCCCAGCGCTCGATGCCAAATGAAAAATCTTGGACGATTCCAACTCCAAAGATTATTCCGATCACGAAAGACAGCCATCGGTACGCGGTCAAATAGGTGCGATCGCGAATGGCGATGAGGCGCTCATCAAGTAATTCGGTCGGAGCATCTCCAATCAGGCGCACAGAAAAACGCAAAGCGAAAAACAGGCCGATGAGAGTGGCTCCCGCGATCGCGGCGATATAGCTTGCCGCTTTTCCATTGGCGATCACGGAGGCAAAGACCAACAGAACGATGAGCACGGTGTACATGACCACAAGCGATCTTCTTGCCCAGCGTCGATAGAGGCGCGGGTGTTTGTTGGCTGACAGCGCAGTCTCGACTTCTTTCTGAGTAACACCCCAGTCCAGTAAATTTTATTTTTGGGCTGCTCGGACACGTCAGGCTCCCTTCTTGAATGGCTTGATCGAAAAGAGTTCCGGGATCTCGACGTCCAAGGCATTGGCGATCTTGAAAGCTAGGATCAAACTCGGGCTGTACTCGCCCCGCTCGAGATAGCCAATCGTCTGGTAGTGCACGCCGACCGCCTCGGCGAGTTGCTGTCGAGTCAACTCGCGCTCAAGGCGGAGTTCTTCCAGCCGGTTGAACACTGGATCTTCTTTTTGGCGACTCATGAATATAGAGCATATATGCTATGTTGTATTAATGCAATATGCTGCCGGACGAAACGAGGCGAGACCGATTGACTGATCTGTTTGGCTCACCCCAGGCCACTCTGCCGAATCAGAATCAAGTTTGAACCGTGATGCATGCGCAAGAAATGATGCGGAGCAATGGCACGCTCCATCGCCTCAGTGCAACCCGGCTTGATGCGGTCATGCAACTCGATAAACATCATTTTGGTACGGGCGAGCCACTCATGGCATTTTTCATCTTCGAACAGCTCTTTCTCCGCGCCTTCAACGTCGAGCTTGAGAATATCGATGGCGCGAGAAGCATGCGTTTCAAGCAAATCATTCAAGCCAACAGCCGCGAATCCGGATTCGCCCTCACGGGCCTCGCGAACTCGGAATGCCCAGGACTTCGCGTCCGGATTCTCGATCACGAGTTCTGCGCTCCTCGGCCAAACGCCGCAACGCATCGCCCTCGCTCGCGGATATGCAGCGATATTGCGTTCAACCAGCTCAAAGTTTTCGGAGTCTGGCTCGATCGCGATGATGTCGGCATCCGGGTATAGCTCGGCGAAACGTACGCTCGCGTAACCCACGTTTGCGCCGGCATCGATGATCAAACGAGGTTGTCCGCCGGGGAATGGGTGGTCGTACCAGCGCTTGACGATCACCTCGTTGAACGCACTACGGTCAGAGGTCCCGGTACGCATGTAAACCGGGTTCGCCATCCCCGGCACGGTGACGGCGCGAACGCCTCTTTTCATCTTGGTGCTGAGATAAAGACTGTATCCGGTCAGCAGACCAAATCTTTGAAGATAGGCACCGAGATTGCTGACACTGTTCATCAAACACCCGTATTTTGAGAATCGAAGGACTCGCGTAGCTTCATCAGCACCGCATCCTCGCCATCGATGCGAATAAGCCCTCGCCGCGGAAACTCGAGGTCGAGGATCACGTAGATCGAGAGCGCGATAATTCCAGCGAAGGCCAGCCGATGTAGCCAGTTGCGATTTTGGCTGGCACCGATGGAGTGACCGAACAGTATCGAGCCGATCGCGCACAACACGCCAAGCAGCAAATAGATGGCGAGCGGCGGGTGATTACGCGTGGCCGTGTCGCGCGTGTCGACGATATCGAACATGCTGTTCAGCGCCGGCAACAGAACCTGTGCAGCCCCGGGCAATGCGTCGGGACTGCGGACGCCCGCGACCGCCCTCCGCCAAATCTCGGCCTGCAGCACCGCGACCACCTCGAGACGCGCTTCGACTGCAGCATCGTTCTGGACATCGGCGTACGCCTCGATGCGTAGATCCGTATATCGACGAAAAAGGTCTCGCACCACCGGCTGGTCGGCAGCAGGCAGCAGGTCGAGCCGCAGCCAGGCCGTGCCGATGTCGTTGGCCTCTTCGGTAATGAGGTGCCGGCGCTCTTCGAAACGTGTGGCGGCGCCGGAGAACGTGAACGCAATGAGTAGACCAAGCAGCGCAAAGATCGCGCCTTCAGCAACACTCAAACCCTCGGTCAGCGATTCTTTGTCGGTTTGATAGCGGCGCTGACCGATTCGACGACCAACCTCGACCGCCATCATCATGACGACGAACAGGCCGATCGCGACCAATGATCCTATGTCCCCGAGAACATTTTCCATTTGCTTATTGTAGCCGCCTGGGCCCGCCTGGATTCACGCCGGTCGTCCGCATCCAATATCATTTGTAGAATCGAATTTTTGGGAGTAACGCTTGCGGCATCCGTGTATCGCGCTTTGCTTGGTATTCATTGCGCTGCAAGGCTGTGGAGGTGGCGGAACGTCCGCATCGCCTGCAGCGCCCTCGACGAGCCCCCCGATCATCACCACGCAACCGTCATCGGTCAGCGTTACCACGGGGGCGACTGCGTCTTTCACTGTGACAGCCTCGGGAACGACCCCGCTGTCGTACCAATGGCAACTCAGTACGGGTAGCAGCGCAACGTGGGCGAGTGCAGCAGGCGCTGCGAACTCGAGTAGCTATACCACTGCATCGACGACATCGACGTTCAACGGTTATCGGTACCGAGTGCAGGTTTCGAATAGCGCGGGCTCGATAACGAGCGACGCGGCCACGTTGACCGTAACGTCCCCGGCCTCGAGCGAGCGACAAATCAACGCGACGACAACGGATAGCAGCATCACAGCGGTACCCACCACCGGCGAGACACCGCATATCACGATCAATCCTTCACCGTCGGTCGCACCGAAAGGAAAATTATTGGTCTTTCTCCCCGGTACGCAAGGCCGCCCCGGGCAATACACCTATATATTGAGGGCGGGTGCATCCCGCGGGTTTCATGCGATCGGCCTCAATTATCCGAACCAGATCGCGATGGGCGCGCTCTGCCAAGTCAGTTCGGACCCTGAGTGCTATTGGAGCGCGAGGAATGTCATTATTTTTGGCACAGGGACACCGGTCGCGGGACAAAGCCCAATCAGCAAGGCCGATTCGATCGTCAATAGACTCGAAAAACTTCTCTCGTGGATGCAGACCAGCTATCCCGTAGAAGGCTGGGGACAGTTCGTGTTGGCGAATGGTAGCGTCGATTGGAGCAAGGTCATTTTGGCAGGCCACTCTCAAGGGGGCGGTCACGTTGGCGTCTTGGGGAAGTCGGTAGCGTTGAGCCGCGCCGTCTATTTTTCCTCACCCGAGGACTGGTACGAGAATACCGACACGCCTGCCAGTTGGCCGCGCACGCGCGCCAACGTCACGCCTGCCGATCAACAATATGGATTTGGATCGGACGACGACACGCTCGTTCCGAATGCCCACGCTTTCATCCACTGGAATAACCTCGGTTTGCCCAAGCCAGCGACGGGCCCTGTGTCTATCGATGGCACTTCGATGCCATTCACAAACTCACGGCAGCTTCGGACCAAGCAAGCGTTCAACCCTGTAAGCAATGCGATTACCCTGGCGCTGAAGCACCACGGCGTGACGGTCGTCGACACCTCTACGCCGCTCAATACCGGCGGGAAGCCACTTTTCGATACCAATGGCGTGTGGGCTTATCTTTGCTTCGAATGATTGAAGATGTCGATGTCAATATTAAAGAGGTCGTGAATTGCGGTCGGCATGGGTCACCGCAAGACCCCAAACTCAATACGCCGTACCACCTGATGCTTTTCCAAAGATTCAGTTCCTCGTGGTACGAATTCTGTATTCAGGAGTAACACTCGCAGATTTCGCGTACATGATCGCCCTGCAAGGCGCCGGCGCAAGATATCTCTCATCGAAACAAAGCCGCCCCAATTACCGGACTTCCGTGGCTGCCTAATTCCGGCCACACAACAAGTCCTCTCTTCCCGTCGCTAGCTGCGCGCGGAAAGCCTGTCGATCGCCCGCGAAGCGCAGGCTCGGCAATTGGTGGGCCTAATTCAATTTGACCATTTGCATCCAGAACCGCGACTTCTACAGCAGGACGATCCCTTGCGCGACTGATCCAAGTCAGAAGAAAGCCGTCATGCCAAGCGACCGTATCGACGCGCCCTGATGGCACCGCGGGTAGCTTTAGCTCATTCATACGCGGTCCGTTCGCCAGAGCCTCGGGAGACTCCGCGACGACATAGCGCAACGTCATCTGGTCATTGACCAAAGTTGGCCAGAAAACCAAGCCATTTCGACTGCCAACGGCGATCGCCGGACCATTTACGGGGCAGCCTTCGATTTTCCAACCATCATCATGAATTCTTTGTGGAGGCCCCCAGCGCATCGAAGATCGCCGCGCGACAGAAATATCGCGTATCTCATCGTCAGTACGATCACGATAGACGATCAACGTCTGACCAGCCCATCTCGCCATATCCGTCTGACAACAACTGCAAGTCTGCTCGTCTATTTCCAACTCTTCGGAGAGTTGATTGGCTCGGTTGAGGACAGCAGAGCGCAACGTCATTGGGGCGCTCTCGTGGTCATGTGCAGAGTGGTCAGAGGCATTTGGACTCGCAGATGCCGCGCGGCGCCCATCGAGCCATGACATCAACACCCGTTCGTTCCCTGCAGCAATCATCGATACAAAGCCGTGCTGGGTTTTTGTGCCGTCTCGGTGTGGGGAAATGGGCGCCGACCACGTGGCTCCCCGATCCATCGAACGAACGACTCGTATGTCGTAGCCCTCGAGCATCGCTGGGTCATTTCGCTCTAGCCAGAATGCCACCCAATCGCCGTTATCCAGTACCGCAAGCGCCGGTGTATCCGCCCAATTGACGAACCAGTTCGCGCCTTGAGCAATGACGCCCCTTCCGGTTTGCTGACCATCGAAGTTCAGGGCCATCCAGTTCAGCGAGGTAACGTCTTGCTTGGTACTTTGCCAAGTCACGATGAATCCGCGATCCGGTTCGAGCGCGACCGAGGGCTGTCCGCCAGATGGAGTGTCGCTCAGCTCGACGCGGGAAAATGTCGGTCGGGGGTCGGCGTGGGCGACAGCAATCACACCCAAGGCCGATAGCAGTACCCACAGAGACTTCAGTCTCAGCATTTTCATTTTGACCCCCATGGTCGTAAGAATTTAG
>Ga0194124_10005898_pt1 | contig 11171 bp, 9 predicted proteins | sample TA2KigCas0mmetaG_FD_148605 | JGI IMG/M metagenome (GOLD analysis project Ga0194124, IMG submission 148605) | Freshwater microbial communities from Lake Tanganyika, Tanzania - TA2015031 Kigoma Deep Cast 0m | ecosystem: Environmental > Aquatic > Freshwater > Lake | place: Tanzania: Lake Tanganyika...
AGACCGGCTCTGTTGTATAAGCGGAGCAGTGTTCAAGTGCTGGTGGCAACAGCTTTGCAAGGGTCGTTTTTCCCGAGCCATAGGGACCCCAGATGAGGATTCCAAGAGAACGATCCACGGGCACCTGCAAACCGCCCATCGAGATACTTCGGACCAGCCCCTGAGTCTTGAGGTCTGGGATATCAAAATCTGCTACACATTGAGGAAGCGAGTCACGGTCCGATGGTGCGCTCGTCCCGAAAGACGAGTCGTCAACGGTATCAGAATGAGTTTTGGCTGACGCTCTTATGACGGAAGCCTCAACTCCTCGATAGGAGCCGTCACAACTATTAATCGCTGCGTGGATCTCACTACTCGTCAGATTGAGCTGCCGTTCCCGATTGAGGCGGTCCGCAACGGCAATCAGCGCACTCGCGGGCGGTGCATCAACGGGGATACAAATAGACCGCTCTACCAGTCCGCGATCAATACGTGCGATGTAGTTTGTTGTGAAAATGACGGTCAGATTTCTTTGCTGAAGACGCTTGTAGATCTCGCCCTGTGCTGCTGCTGAAAGATTGTCTACCTCGTCAACGACAACATAGAAACGCCCTGATGTGGTAGCCGGTGAAAACATCGTTCTTTCAAATGCGTGGATCGCAGCGTTGGCGCCCCTATCTCCTTGTTGACAGCGGATAAAGATAAAGTCCTTGCTGTCGGGATTTAGCACTTCTCCGGTCGATGCCAACTCCATCGCTGGTGGGAGCAATCGGCTAATAAGGGTTTTTCCAGAGCCGAACGGTCCAAAGAGAACAATCGAAAGAGAGCGATCGACCGGCGCGGCGATTTCGCCGGAAGCAAGGGCGGTGAGTACCTCCTGAGCGCGTGGGTTAGGCAATCGAACATCGAAGACCGAGTGCGGCATAACTGCCATGAGAAATCCTCCGTATAGGTTCGGTAAGGAGGAGGGGGATTAAGTCCCCCCCTCCCGGCTCGTTCACGCTGCGAGGCGTTCGCGAAGTTCCTGCTCAATCAGAAAATCGTTAACAGCTTTGTTGTGACGGGTGTAGATGCTCACGAGCGCCGTAGTGACAACAGCGGTATCCGTGATGATCGCGAGAGCTTTTTGCGAGCCGTCACTCTGCTGCTCAGCGATGACGAGTACCGGCTTCCCAGAAAAGCTACGATCAGCAGCTTGAGCCAGCTTGTCGGCACTCATTACCCCAAGCCCGTTGTCACGGTTAAGGTACTCAAGCGCATACGACGCCTTTTCTTCACGGGAAGGAGTGCCAGATTCCGCGTCGGAGCTCTTGTTGAGACGACATTGCTCAATTCCGCCCTGTTTCTTTACCCACTGCGCGAAAGTCTCAGGTGAGATCTTGGCTTCGGCAGCGGCGCGCAAACAGATTGAATAGACACTCGTACGCCGACGTCCAATCTCAGCGCCAAAGACAACGGAAACAATCATTGTTGCAATAGGCGTGTCGCGGTTGAGGTAGATCTTTCGAAGTTCACAGTACGACTTAAGCGCCGCATTACGCGCTTCAATCAACTTGGCGTCGGTCAGCTGTACCAGCTGAAGACAGCTCGCCAAGATGTCGTACAGCTCATCGTTGGCACGTGCGTAAATTCCGGTTGTCCAAACCTTTTGACGATGCTCAAGGCGTTCGAGATGATTCGAGATCGCACCGTAGGTAATCGCTTCACGGTCTGCTGCGGTAGCGAGATTAAGAAGATCAAGGGATCCCGAAGAGACGATAGCGTTAGCGGTCGGCAGAGTGATTGGCGCTGCGACGACAGACGAGAGATCCGTGTCGGAGACGACGCCAAGAAGATGATTCGTACTCATGATATTTCCTCAACATTCATCGAAAGCGATATTGCTTTCGAAAAGGGAGGATATGGTCCGAAATCGCGCAAACAATCACGTTCTAAGTATTTGGTTAGACGTGAAAATCTGATCGTTTACGGTTACTGAAATCTATAGTTCCACTTTCTAACTCGAGAGTTAAAGAGCGATTCCGTCCCAGTAAGAAATCGTATATTCAATCTGAATCGGTTGATTTTGCTAAAGAGAGGGTTAGCGTTCATGTACAGATTTATCGGTCGAGAGCCGCGATTCGACGTCCCACCGGAAGAGGGATTGGAGAAGAGTCCGTACTACTGGTGGTGGCGGTATTTGCGGAATAACGAAGAATATCGGCGTGCTTGTGAGGCGGGCGGTGCTGGTTGCTTGAATGATCTCTATAGGGATTTTGGTGATATTCGAGACGACGATTTTCAGTCGTGGTGGGGTAACGGCGGAGACAACCACGGCAAAATATTTGCAGAACAAACCAGACTTTCCGAGGCGCGGCTCCTCAAGTCAAAGAGCGACTGGGAGTCGTACATGGGCGCCTATCCGTATGTAGTCATTGCCGTAGATATGCGATACGGACTCGATGTTGCTAAAGAGGAGACGAAAAAAGCACTGATGGAAGAGTTTGAGAAGCGAGGAGGAGGGAAACCGCCGATTCACAAGCGTTACTCAACAGCAAAATACCGTCTCACAAGAAACATCAACAACGACACATGCCGTTTCGGTATTGAGCTGTATGAGCGACTTAGTATTAAACGGCGTGTCGGCAAGCGTCTAACGGACGACGAGTACTGGAACGCTGCAAATGAGATTCAACTTGATGGGCGTTACATTGAACGTAAGGATGACCCGCCGTCACGATTGCGAACAAAAAAAACGGAAATGGTGTTGATCGCGAAGCGGGTGCTTCGGGAGGCAACGAAGATGGTGCAGGTTACCTCGGAGGGTGTGTTCCCAAGTCGACGCCCCGTTGAGTTCGACGTTATTGACAGGTACGTCGCTGAAAATAGTCAGGCTACATAGGTATCTGCTGCCGAAAAATGCTGGTGCTTGATGTCCGGAGACCGGACGTCGATCGCCAAACAGAAATCGTTCTCCTTGATGCACCGATCCGAACTGAGCGAAGTGGCGGCTCACGAGCGCGAGAAATCGACCGAGTTTATTACCGGTGAGATTACGGATACGCGGCGTGCTTCCCTCGAAAACCCAAAACTGTTTGCCGCTTTGCTTGATGAAGAGATCACCGCGACTGGCAACGCGGGTGATGTCGACGATCAACTCCTCGTTCTTGATTGCAGCTGCAAAACCGTCAATGCCAATGTCGTCGCTCATGATGGGTTCTCCTGTGATGGAACAATGCGCATCACGAGGCAGAAGCCTGATCAAGGTTGCTGATTGTGGGCCCGTTTAGTTGCCTGAATCAGCCACATCCCGCTTTGGCGGCGACCACCTTGCCCGAGTTGGCAGGTTGGCGAGGACCGAAGTCCTGTCTCTTGATGCCCCAAGATCATATGTGTTCTTTGGTGTTTTGCCAATCGGGCGTGGCTGGTCGCTATTACCCCTTCGCGTTACGTCGCAACATCAACCAGCAGCAGATAAGACTCATCGCGATAAAGATCACCACCCAAGAGTAGGCTGGCCGACCCCAGAACGAGGCGTCGAGACTAAAGAAACCCCTCTCTGAGAACAGAAAATAGAACGAGGCGAGCGTCGATGCGAGTGCGGCACATACGTAAATCAAGTACTGCCGAGGTCTTGGGGGGATCACGACTCTATCGATAAGAACTTTAGCGACGCCGGTCAACGTGGCCGGTACGACCCCAAATAAGATCGCGTAGCCGCCCGCGATTACGCTCACCCCGATCCAGATATATAGCGTCTCAAACGTATGGCTCGCCCCGTCCGATGCGTGCTTGGGGTCGAAGAGTAAGTCGGTCATCATCGGGAAACTGAGAATCAAAAAGATGCTCATACCGATCCGAGCCGCATAGAGCGGGCCGAGAAACATCCATCGACCGAGTTCGAGAAGCAAGACTTCGAGCTTTAGCGCCACTGAGCCGCCCTCTCAGGAAGATCACTCACGTAGTGAGAACGATCTACTCCTTGGAGACGTCATCTGTCCAGATCCGAGCTTCAGGCGGTGGCGTGTGCGGCTCAAGACGCCCACGCCCTCTCCTTTAGGAACTGGGGCTTACCGAGATACGTTTTTCTAGAAAGGAGATAATCTGCAGCGCAACAGGGCTGTTCGCTTTCCCAGAGGTGTTTCCTACGACATTCACCAAATCAGCAAACTGCTCGATCCAATACAGTTCGAACATCGCATGGTCTTTCGGAGCGATACGTTCTTGGAGGGTATGGAATTGCACATCGTGACCTTCGCGCCATACGTTTCTCATCCAGTCGTAAAGTGGCCCTGATTCTTTATCAAGCGCAGAGGTGACATGCTGCTTAAAGCGGTAACTAACGCGGTCCCCCGTTCGACCTACGTAGCGGGGGATGCCATTTTCCGTGGAGTAAAGGCAATAAACGTACCCGCTCATGGTTAGACCCCCCCTGGTGTTGATTGACGCGGTTTACAAACTGAGGCACTTCAAGTAGGATACTAAGTGTGCGGAGGTTCGCGAAGTGGGGGGCCAAAATGGCTCCTTAAAAACGATGCGGATCTAATCCTGGCGTTTGCCGTGGGGGGCCTTGGTAACTTCATTACAAGGAGATCTGTCATGCGGTACGCATTCGATAACGTTGAACACGGGGTTTTCTACCCCCCCCTCTCACTTGATTCGACCTCGCTCGACAGCGACGGGAACTGCGTTCGTCGGTTTGATGTCGCGGACGAGTCCCCCTCCCCAGAGGAGCGAGCTGTTCAATCCCAACTCGAGCGGGATACGCGCGCTTTTCTTGCCGCTTTACCACCGCGCGACCAGGTCGTTGCGTATCGCCTCTACTGGCTCCGAGAATCTCAGTCAGAGATCGCATCCTTTCTGGGAGTCAGCCGAATGGCGGTTTCGAAAGCGGTCGCGCGAATTTCTAAAAAAGGCTTTCAAGCGCTTAGATCACATAATTTTTCAGCGCTCAGTCACTGAGTGCTGGCGAACGGTGTATTGCTTCGACCGAGACTGGGGCAAAAGTGGTGGCGAAAATCGCTGCTAAAAAACTGTAAGGAGTAAGTGTGATGAAAATCGATAAAGGGTTGATGTTGACACAGCAGGCGTACGTTGATTCGGTGAAAGACTGGTCAATTGCGGCGGGGTCTGCCTTTGTTCGCGGTATGCGAGACCTGGGCTACAAGAGTTCGGCGGAAGCTTTGGATGAATTAATAGATAATTCATACGAGTCGGGCGCCGATGTCGTTCATGTCATTTTGCACGACGATAGTACCGCGAGAAAGAATAACGTCTCGCAGATCGCTGTTATCGACAACGGCTGTGGAATGGTCCCCGGAATGATCCGAGCGGCAATGCGCTTTGGGGGTACTCATCGAGAAAACAGTCGAGTGAGTATAGGTAGATATGGTTTTGGCTTAAAGAGTGCCGCACTGAGTCAGGGGCGTCGCATCGAAGTGTACTCTCAAACCGAGGGGGGATCGTTGCATGGGATCGCTCTCGATTTAGATGATATTGAATCAGGAAAACTCAATAATGAGTTTGGTTCAGTGGTAGTCCCGCAGCCGCATGCAGCTGCGCTTCCTGCATTCGTGCAAAAGTATATAGAGGACAACAAGAATCGTTGGCCGAAAGGGAAGTTCGACAAGGGCACTGTTGTCGTTATTGATAAGTGTGATCGACTTTCGAACAGATCAGAACCTGCTCTTCGGACACATTTCCTCGAGCATTTCGGTGTGATCTACCATAAGATACAGACCGATTTTTCCCTCGTCGTTAATGGAGTTCAGGTTGAACCGATCGACCCCTTATTCTTGACCCCGGGTTTTCGGTACTTCGATCTTGATGCCGATCGCGCCAAAGCCCTCGATCCCCTGTCTATCCCGATAAAAAATAAGGATACGCAAGAGGTAATGGGCGTCGTGAATGTACGGTACGCAATAATGCCTCCGACATTTCTATCGATTGACAAGGAGCGGAAGGCAGATAAAGGAAATGCAAATTCCCGTGCGAAGGTACTCAAAGATTACCTCGGTATCATTGTCACTCGTGCGAATCGTGTGATGGGTACAATTTCGCCGCCACGTAAGTGGACAACGCTTACAAATAATGACCGATACTGGAAAATAGAAATCAGCTTCGAACCATCGCTCGATGAGGAATTCGGCGTTGAGACGACGAAGCAAAGCGTTGAGTTATCAGATCGAATGTGGCAGATCCTCAAGGAAGAAGGTTGCGGTAAAGCAATCGATCAAATGAGAAAAACCGTTAAGGATGGGTTGTCAAAACTTACGGTAGAGCGTGATACCGCGAAAAATAAAAAGCGACTTTCCGAAGAGGCGGCAGAGGCCGCGAGCAAGTTACTGCCATTGAGACCGCGGGCAGTACAAGAGAAGTTAGACAAACGCGGTAGCGAGCGGCTTGATCAGGAAGCTAAAAAAAGGGCAGCAGAGACCGGTATACCTTTTGATAAAGCGCGGGTTGATATCGAAGCAGAACTCAAAGATCAGGCATACAAGGTCGCGTTGCGGGCAGTGCCAGGAGGAAACTTCTTCGAGGTTGAGCAAATGGGGGGAACAAAGCTGTTGTGGTTGAACACATCCTCGAGGTTCTTCCAGGAGGTTCACTCTGGCCCGGATTCCACACCACAAGTACGCGCTGCACTAGAGATCTTGTTATTTGCGATAGGAGATCGAGTGCTGGACAGTCAAGAGGAACTGCGTAAGTGGTATGCGCACGAAATCCCTGAGTGGTCTCGAAAGGTCGAATTTGCGCTAGGGGTGCTTGCCGAGAAAATCGCCGGTGCGTCAGTCGAGGATGCAGAAGATGACGATGCAGACCAGCAAACTGCAGCGTAACTGAATCGGGACAAGCCCAAAGGAGGCCGGACTGAAAGGTCCGGTCTCTTTTGGTTTGAGTTATCGGTGTACCCGGTGGATGCAGCACGAAAAAAAATAATGAAAGATGCGACGCAGAGCGACGGGCCTCGCACTATTACTCCTTTTCTCCCTGCAAATGTATTAGAGAAGTTAAAGGCGTACATCGAGGTAAAGAGAAACCTCGGAGATCGTGGCTTAGCGAAAAGTCTGCGGGGTCTGAATGACCTATGGAAAAGCGAAGAGTGGAGCCTTGAACTTAGGGCGGCGGCTCTCATCATTGCCGATCTCGTCGATCAGGGGTGGATAATCGAATTGCATCAGGCCGGACTCCAACTTCAGCCCCCCGGGTTACGCCTTCATGACGAAAGTGTTTCGCAAGCCAAACAGCGAATTCAGCGCGGACTACATGCGACGCGTGACCGGCAGTTATCGGAGCCGAGCGTAAAGCGATTCATTGAACAGATGACTGTGCCGAAGCGACATCTGGTCGGTCTGACCTCGATACGAGATCTAGTTGATAACGGAGGGCAACTCGTCGAGTTAGTTCGCAAGAGCGAATCACGGGACGATGAGGGTCGCATGACCGCCCTGCGCGAACTATTTGACCCGGTAGTCGAGGCTTGCGATTCCGACGCCCGGTGCGACCAAACGGGTTTAAATCTCGGCGAGATTTGGCGCTATTTCCGACACACTTGGTCATCCGAATACCGATCGATACCCGGTCGTCAAATTCCCCTTCTCATCCGAAATGCTGCGAGGCCGAAAAAGCCCGTCATTGGGATAGCAATGCTTGCGAGTCCGGTGATGCAACTCGGCGTGCGAGATAATTGGATTGGTTGGACAGCGCGGGCGTACTTTTCGGCACTGAAGGAGTTCCGATTCGATCCTAAAATTGCGCTACGTGCGCTCGCTACCAGGCTTGAGCAGAGTTTATCAGAGGTAAGGTGGGATGATTTGGCAAGTCCTGAGGAAATCGCATTTCCTCGTCTTTCAACGATTCTTCGATTGGAGCAGCGTAGCGCCGGTGCGAAGTCGGCAAGACAGAGGCAGTTAGAGAAAGCCTATGAGGCTGCTGCGGAGGCTAATGAACCGGTTCGATCGGATCGCGATCTGCGGTCTAACGAGTCTGACACCAGCGATTGGAAGAGCAAGTCATCAGACTTTTTGTTTGTTGCAAAGCGCGCTGCGCTCCTCGCTAAATTATTAGAGTCAAAGCGGTTTTTCCAAACGATACCCTGGGAATCCACCAGCGATGTAATTGTTGATAAAATTCTTAAGGATAAGAACGCAGAGACCGCGGTGACGACCGCCGTCACTGAACTTCGCAAAGCTGGTTTAGCGAGCCAGGTTGTAGACATCAGTGTATGCGGAGCAGTTGCGCCGTACTCGCACTTCCTTGGCGGGAAACTGGTTGCGCTACTAATGATGTCGAGCGAGGTCCGCGAGATTTATCGCTCTAGATACAGCACACAGGTCAGCTTGATCAGTTCACAAATGGCTGGACGATCCATTTACCGACCTGCCGAATTAAAAGTCTTGACGACTACAAGTCTTTACGGAAGTGGAAGTAGCCAATATAACCGCCTCTCGTTATCCGCGTCTAGGTTTCCGGAGTTAAAGCACGACCTCAGTTGGCGTGAATTAGCAAAAACTGCTGGCTTTGGGACAATTCACCTCGGGGCAGATACATTTAATATCTTGAGGGAGGTCAGTGAGAAGGCACATGGTGCGCGGAGAGTGAATAATAGATTCGGTGAGGGCACGAGCCCACGTTTGCGACAGCTCCGAATGGCAATCGATTCGTTGGGAATGAACTCGGGTGCTGTTCTCAACCACTCCACGCCTAGAATCGTATACGGCTGCGAGATTCATCCTGGCGCAATTAGTGAACTTCTCGGTATAAATCCCCTGACTAAAGATTACGGCCATTCAATCCAAACAATTGCGGAACTTTGGCGTAGACGGTGGCTACGGGGCAGGGTGAGCAATCAAGAGGTGCTCGATGCGGCATCGAAAGACGGCCCTGACAGCTACGGCCAATTTTTTCGAACAGTCTGCGGCCTTGACTCTCATCCATCTACTAATTTCCCGTTTTAGCCTGAGGCTTCATTTTTCCTTCGATACAAATTATTGAGCGTCAGAGGTTCATTTATAGCGCTGAAGACGCATGAATTCTCGTGGACGAATCGGTATTTCAAAGCTTTTCAGAATATTTCCCAAGGTCCCCTCGTCTATATCTTTTCCGAACGGAATAGGGACTCGATAGCCGTTTGGCGCTTGGAACATCGGGTGGCGACCCCCTGAGATTTCACTTCCGCCACCAAGATAGTCTTTGAGTTTACGAACAAGTCTCCTGCGATCAGCGAAATAGATCGCATCAAGTGGGATACGCCGCCCGAGCGATGAGTTTTTTGTCAGGATGTAAGAAAACGATTTGCCACGAGACAGGGATGGGTGAGTCAGATGTGGACCCGCGGCCCACGCATCGGGAAGAATTATCGGGATATTCGGGAAAGATTTTTGGCAAATCGCCTCCTGTAAATTTCTTTCCTCGGACTTTCTTAGTTTTTCATCTACCAGACTCGCTCCGATGTTATAGGGTGAAGGCATCAGCCTGGTGTAGGCGCGCAGCAAAGCCGTACAAACAACACCTTTCTTCGGAATCGCCTTAGATGCGTGCATAATCGCGTAGCCTGTCGCCAGGGCCTCCTCATTAGTCGGCGATGGGTACCCCCTTACGCACGCTCGGGCTCCGGACTCGTACACGCTATCTCGATGCGCAAGTTCAATTCTTGTCGCGAAGACTTCGATGGCGTTGTGATAGGCCTCATGATGGAATAAGAACGCCTTTGATAGCGCCATGGCCTCAGGTGCCGATAGGGCTCCTAATGCTGCTCGAAAAAATACCCTTGTCAGATGCCGGACACCATCAGCGAAAAGATAGATTCCGTAAATTTGCGCAGAGAATCGGTGGTACGGGAGATAAAATGCAAGGGCATCAGGAGGAGCAACCAATCCCTTTTGAATATCGGAGGGGGCGCCTGCGAATATTCCCCCGTGACCTAAGTCTCGAAATGGTTCTTTAAGACGACCCTCTCGATCGTGAGTGCCTTGATCCTCATACACGTCCTTGAGCGATGCATCGTCGATTTCTACTTCGTATACGCCGCGTTCCGGTTGACGATCGGGGCGTATTGAATTTTCCGTTGCCTCTTCTAAGTCACTGAGAATTACGTTCTCAACCGAGGATCGATCGGACGTAGAGATTGACCCCGGGCGGATAATCATTCCTTCGGGTAGATCTTGAAGTTGATGTTTTGCAAACACGTGTGGCAGAGACTTTTTAAGCGAAGAAATAGCAGATGTTTTCATAGGGAATTCTTAGTAGATATCAAGGAATCGATCTGAAGACGTCTTTCCAATACAGCGTATCGTGTCATTCTAAAGATTAAAGCTGCACCGCCATTAGAGTAAAGATATTTCGAAACATGGGGCTTATTAAAAAAATGTATTAGCTCTTTTGTGACAAAGCTGGCTCGTCATTACTATCTGCTGGCCGCGAGCGTGCGAGTTGTACTGAAATACCATACAGAAATCATGTTTCAGTAGCGAACCGGCTGAAAAATATATGAGTCACCCGAGGGACTCGCAAAAAAAGCGAGCGAAGCGAGAGCACAGGGGCGTCCTGAATCAAACGTAATCGGTTAGGTTTGTTTAGCTAATACTTGTTTATACAAGACGCAACACGTTGTGGATATCTCGAATGATCTCTCACGTGTAAAGGTTTTATAGGATAAGAAGAGAGTCAGGAACTAAATAAGTACCGCCTTCATTAATTACTTTTTTTCTGGATGGGTAGCCGCAGGGAAATCATGCTGTGGGTGGTCCTGCCTGATGTCGATGACTACGGGCACCAGTATCCCAAGAAGCTTTGAGCAATCGCGGACTGGTCAGCGATTGACGTTAATTTTTTGCAGGTCGTACTGTCCAGCCCGCTTTGATTGGTGCAAGTTTGAAGTGAGTTTACGTAGCGCTGTTGGGGATTGTCATGAAAATTCGAGCGGGCGAGCCGCCGGCCTCGGTCGCTGCGGGTCGATAGCTGAGGGGGTACCTAACTAGGTATTTTGTTCCCATGTTACATGTCCATATAAAGGACAAGAGACCTGGACGAAGGCGAAGCAGAGATATACGACCGAGGAGATCATCCATAAGCTTCGGGAGGCCGATGTGCTGAACGGTCAAGGGCAGGCCCCCGCAGAGATGAGAACGTGATGAGATGAGCTGCGGACACCCCATTGTCGTTTAAACGACAAATGCCTAATGCGGATACATCAAAGAGCTGCGTCAAAATCG
>Ga0194124_10005899_pt1 | contig 11168 bp, 16 predicted proteins | sample TA2KigCas0mmetaG_FD_148605 | JGI IMG/M metagenome (GOLD analysis project Ga0194124, IMG submission 148605) | Freshwater microbial communities from Lake Tanganyika, Tanzania - TA2015031 Kigoma Deep Cast 0m | ecosystem: Environmental > Aquatic > Freshwater > Lake | place: Tanzania: Lake...
GGTGGTTACACGAACAGAGCCGCGTGGTGGTGATGACACCGCTAGGGCTAGGTCATACCTCGATGCCTTGGATGCCAGCCGGGCTGATGACTACGACGACTGGCTTGCCGTAGGCATGGCGCTCCACAGCCTCGGTGATGACACGCTCCTCGATGACTGGGAACAATGGTCAACGCAGTCTGGTAAGCACAAACCCAGTGACTGTCAGCGTAAATGGCGCAGCTTCAAAAAGTCCGGCATCACCCTTGGCACCCTTGGCGATATGGCCAAGAAAGACGGGTGGCGTAGCAGTGCTGTTGTCCGCAGAGTGGTGGGCGGTCGCAGTAATGCAGATGCACCGCCGCCGATCATCACCAAGCCCGAGAAGCTCGAAACCGCAGAGTTGCTGGCATTTCTGCGCAGCAAATGCGATGACATCCGCTACAACACCTTCACCCAGCAAATCGAAATCAAAGAGCAAGTCGTAGAAGGTGCCGACCGCTTCTACCTCAAACTGGCAGAAATGGGCTACAAGGTCAGTAAAGAACTAGCCATCGACTGCCTCGTGCAGGTCGCCAACGAAAACCCCTACGATCCCGTACGCGAATACCTCGAATGGTGCGCTAATACCACTGAACCCGCATACATTGACCGCCTTGCTACCACATACCTGCGGCCTGGTGACGAAGATATTAACGAACCTACTATCTACGACGAGATGCTCAAACGCACCCTTATCGGTGCCGTAGCGCGTGCATTTAATCCCGGCTGCAAGCATGACACCGCTTGCGTCATCATGGGTGATCAAGGTGCATACAAGTCCAGCTTTTGGCAGTGCTTAGGTGGTCCATTCTTTAGTGATGCGTTAGGCGACATCACAACCAAAGACGACATCATGGTGCTACACCGCTCATGGATGATGGAATGGGCGGAACTGGACCACATCACCAATCGCAAGCACGCAGGACAAGTCAAGGCGTTCTTATCGCAAGCCGTAGACCTACTCCGCGTGCCATACGGTAAGGCTGTTGAATCATTCCCACGTCGTGGCATCATCGTTGGCACGACTAACAAAACTGCCGGCTTTTTGGTCGATGAAACCGGCAACCGCCGCTTCTGGGTCATACCCACCACCAAGACGCAGCAGGATCAAATCAATACCGCTGCACTATTGCTAGAGCGTGATGCCATATGGGCTGCAGCAGTCAAGATGTACCGCGATGGTGAGTCCAGTCGGTTACCAGCAGCAATGGAGGATCGTATCAGTGAAGAGAACAACACCTACCTAATCGACTCCCCATGGCGTAGTCCTATTATCGAATACATTGAGCGGCGTGCAGCTATTGAACTACTCACATCTGAGGAGATATTGGAGTATGCCATCAAGAAGCCGCTGGAGCGCCAAAGCCGCGCTGACCAGATGCAGGTGGCCTCGATTCTCAAGGATCTCGGCTGGGTCAAGAAACGAGAGGCGACAGGTCGCAGGAGATGGCACTACGTTAGGTCAGACGGTTAGACGGCAGTCAGGCACTGGGTTTCCGCCGTCCTAACCTCCCAACCGACCGACCTACCCTTAGAGAGTTTCCTAATCCCCCTCTCCCCCCCTTTTACTTATTCTTCTTAAGAGGTTAGGTTGGTTAGACGGTTAGGCAAACCCAGTCCACGACAGGCGTCTAACCGTCCAAACCTCCCAAAACAGGTTAGACGGCTACTAAATGCAAGAAATCAAGGTTCGATTTAATCCCGAAGACATCCAACACCTGGAACGCCAAGCTGCTGCCGCTGGAACCAACCGCACCGCGCTCATCCGTGACAGAGCGTTAAGCAGTGGATTGCCACGGTTGAGCACAGCGGCATACCATGCGCTGGTGGCTGATGCCGCTGCGTTCATGCGCGGCGATCTGCCCAAGCTGCAAGTTGAAACACTCATCGCCTATGTCATCACCAGACTTTATCAACATCAACGCCAAGCAGACACCCGTCATCAATCGACTTCATGAAGCCATGACGCAGGCGCTTGCTTACGCCGCTGCAGTCCGCGACAACGCTCAAGATGACGGCATCGCCATCCCCTTGGACCTCGTGGCATCTTTTCAAGACACCTACGAGCAAATCATCCTGGTACTCACCGAAGCTGCCAATGTCTCATCCGCTCAATAACCGTGCAATTCACAACCTGTCAATTTGATCTCGACAACGCCTTACGCACCATCGGTCCAGCGATTAGCTTTCGCAGCTCACATCCAATTCTTGACTGCTGCCTCATTACCGCCGCCAACGGCACCATGTCCGTCACCGGCTATAACCTCGACCTTGGCATCACCGTTACCGCACCAGCCGTCGTTGAAACCGCTGGCACCATCGCATTGCCGTATCGGCTCCTAGCGGGCCTTGTAAGCCGCATCGAGGCCGATGAGGCCATAACGCTCCACGATGGCGGCCTGACGGCTTCTGCGGGCTCCTACGGCCTTGCAGGGCAGGATGCAGCGGATTACCCCGCAATGCCCGTTGTGGAGGCTCCTAGCGCCGAGTTGGCGCTATCGGCTGGTGTACGCGCCTGCATGACTGCTGCCAGCACCGATGCAAGCAAAGCCCTGCTGCAAGGCATCCACCTTGCCAATGGCCACATGGAAGCCACTGACGGGCACCGCCTCATGCGCTATGCCATTGACTTACCCGATGGCATTGACCTGGTCCTACCCGCCAGCACCATGCGGCTGCTGCAGGATCACACCGTCACCATCGCTCACGCTGGTGGTCAAGCCGTCATCACCACCGACGATGGCATCACCATCTACAGCCGCATCCTTGACGGCACCTACCCCGACGTAACCAAGCTGATCCCTGCAGACTTCAAGCACGCCATCACCCTTGATCGGCACCGCTTCACCCGTGCGCTAGAGCGTGTTGCCATCATCGCGGAAGCGCACAACAGCGTCGTCAAACTGGAAGCCGCAAGTGGCACCATCACCATCACCGCTGAAGCGGACGCCAACAACGGCAAGGAGCTGCTCAAAACTGAAGGGACCGCTAAGGGCACCTGGGCTTTCAACGTCCACTACCTGCTCGATGGCCTCAAGGCCATGCGCGGCTACGAGCAGGTCACGCTGTCAGCTAATACGGCAACCACACCTGTGGTGCTGACACCTACTGGTGTGGATGGTGTAACGTATCTTGTAATGCCTGTGCAGATCCGCACTTAATAGGTGGCCAGAAAAAGCACCAACGTGGAGATCGACGAGCGGGTAAATACCGTTTACGATCTTCTTTTGCGTGCTTACAGCAGAACGCAGATTCTGCGATATGCGGCGGACACATGGGGCTGCGGCGAGCGCACTGCTGAAACTTATATGGCACGCGCACGTCAGCTTATGCAGCTTGATGCCGAACTAGAGCGTCCGCAGTGGTTGGCTGCTGCTATCGCTCGGCTTCAAGAATACGAACGTCGTGCATCTGATAAAAACCAGATCAGTATTGCCTTGAAAGCCTTAGAAGACCAAGCCAAGCTGCTGCGGTTTGAGATGTCATGAGCTTTTCGCAGGCTGATTGGCGCCGCGATCGCCGCGTCCAACTAAAAGCGGCTGGCATTTGTTCAAAGTGCTGGCAGCGTCCAGCATTGATCGATCGCGTGCAATGCGCTCAGTGTCAGATGCACAGCGTTATCCGTGAAAACTTTAAGTTTGATCGCAAGCGTAATCGCAATGGCGCGACCAAGGCTCGCGGCACTTGTTATGTCGATCAGTTTGCGCCTGCAGTGCGCCGCATATGGATTGAGCAAATCGTGGCTAAATGGACCGGCAAATGCCACTACACGGGCATTGACATTGAGATCGGTGCCACTGCCGGATTGGATCACATGCTGCCAGTATCTCGCGCATCTGTGTTTGGACCTAGCAAGGTTTACCACCCTGACAATCTGGTGTGGTGCCATAAGTCAATCAACCTGCTAAAGGGCGACCGCACCGCAGACGAGTTTGCGTATTGGCTGCGCCATGATCTGCCAATGGCGATTGCAGTCGCAAGCTTATGACACTACTCGCCGGCATCTGCGAACCCGGCAGCCTGCTTGGGTTTATGGATGTTGCAACGCAGGAAGACACAGGCGCATTGCTAGACCGCATCCGCGCTGATCTGCACCCAGGGCAACTTGCATTCGTGGATGACAGCACCACTCAGATTCTTGGCATCTCGGCTGGCTATGGCGCTGGTAAGACCAGGGCGCTATGCGCAAAGGCGGTAATGCTCGCCGCGGCCAATCAAGGCTTCATTGGTGCAGTGATGGAGCCCACGGGTCCGCTAATCCGCGACATCTGGCAGAACGACTTCGAGCAGTTCCTAGAGGCGTACGACATTCCCTACACCTTCCGCGCCAGTCCGCTGCCTGAATACATGCTGCACCTGCCAGGCGGTGACACCAAGATCCTGTGTCGCAGCTTCGAGAACTGGTCGCGCATCATCGGCCTCAACTTGGCATGGGTGTTGGCGGATGAGATCGACACCGTGACGCCATCCATCGCCAACAAGGCATTCCCGAAGATCCTTGGCCGCTTGCGTGCTGGTAACGTCCGGCAGTTTGGTGCAGCATCAACGCCGGAGGGCTTCCGCTGGATGTGGAACACATTCGGCAGCGATGAAGCCAAATCACGACCTGACCGGCATCTGATCAAGATGCGTACCGCCGACAACCCACACCTGCCGCCGGACTTCATCGAGCGGCTGGAGGCCAATTACGACCCAAGCCTGCTGCGGGCATATCTGGACGGTGAGTTTGTCAACCTGACCACTGGGCAGGTGTATGACCGCTTTGACCGCAGCAAGCATGTCACCACCGAGCTACCAGACCTTGACCGTGAACCGTTGCGGGTTGGCGTGGACTTCAACGTCGGCAATATGTCAGCCGTCATCGCCGTAAGGCTTGGCAGCAGCCTGCTGGTCATTGATGAGATCAGCGGTGCGCATGACACTGACGCACTGGCGCAGGAGATCATCAGGCGGTATCCGCATCGGCGCATGTACGCCTACCCAGATGCCAGCGGCGGCAACCGCAGCACCAATGCAAGCCAAACGGACGTTCAGATCCTGGAGTCCTACGGCATGTCCAACCAGTCGCCACGGGCTAATCCACCAGTGCGTGACCGCGTGGCAGCAGTGCAGGCGCTATTGGAAAATGGCAAGGGTCAAGTGCGGCTGCAAGTGGCAGAGCGCTGCAAACGGCTGATCGAATGCCTTGAGCTGCAAAGCTACACCGACAAAGGCGAACCCGATAAGGACGCCGGCTTTGACCACATGAACGATGCGCTTGGCTATTTGGTGTGGCGTGAGTTCAACCCGCTGCACGCTGGCGCTGGACGATCGACAGGCATTAGGTTATATTGACGACGCCCAGCAATTCCATACCCAATGCTGACCGGATCTGAACTGCTCGCTAAAGTCAAGGAACTTGGCGACGTTAATAAATCTGACATCGTGCGTGAATGCGGTTACGTCAAAGGCGACAAGCTCTGCTTCACGCAGTTCTATGAAGCGCTACTTGAAGCCAAGGGCGTTGAGCTGTCACCCGCCAAAAAGCTAGGCCGTAAACTTAGCCACAAGGCCAAGGTGCAATTCAACGGCAACCTTATGGTTGGCTCTGCCTACGTCGAGCAGCTTGGCTTCAAGCCTGGCGCTGAGTTTGAAATCAAACTAGGCCGTAACAGCATTACGCTGGTTGCTGCTTAAACTGTTGGCATCGCAGGCGGCCTAATGTACACCGGCTATAACTTCTACGATAGGCCGCTTGCTCAACGGCAGGTCACAAAGGTCAATGACCCTAATACGGCTTGGTACGCCCAAGAGCCGCATTGGATCTTGATCGAAGACCTGTTGCAGGGCACCTATGGGATGCGCCGCAAGCATCGGCGTTACCTGCCGCAAGAACCACGTGAGCTGGACGAGTCCTACGACAACCGCCTAGCGCGTAGCGTGGTGCCGCCGTATTACGCACGTCTTGAGCGGATGCTGGCAGGGATGCTGACCCGCAAACCCGTAAGGCTTGACGACACATCAGACACCATCCGCGAGCAACTTTTCAACGTTAATTTGATGGGCGATGACCTCAATGTTTGGACCTATGAAACCACACGCAAGATGGTCCGTTATGGCCACATTGGTACATTGGTGGATGCACCTGCTGATGGCGGTAGACCCTATTGGGTGACATACACGCCAAAACAAATCTTAGGTTGGCGGTGTGAACTGCAAGATGGCCAGCAGAAGCTGACGCAACTGCGGCTGCTGGAATCAACCATCGTGCCTGATGGCCTGTACGGCGAGAAGGCCGTCGAGCAGATCCGTGTGCTGACGCCTGGTGAATACCAGTTGCATCAGAAAGACGATCAAGGCGACTTCAAGATCATCGATGAAGGCCGCACCAGCCTCGATCAGATCCCCTTTAGCGTCGCCTATGCCAACCGGCATGGCTACATGGAATCACGCCCGCCGCTTGAGGACATCGCCGAGCTGAACCTAAAGACTTACCAAATCCAGTCGGACCTCGACAATCAGTTGCACATCAGCGCCGTGCCCATGCTGGCGTTTTATGGTTTCCCGTCAGCAGCAGAAGAGGTATCCGCCGGTCCCGGTGAAGCCATCGCATTTCCGTCAGATGGCCGCGCTGAATACATCGAGCCCGGTGGCAGCAGCTTCGACTATCAGTTCCGCCGCCTTGAACAGCTAGCGGCGCAGATCAATGAGCTGGGGCTATCGGCAGTGCTAGGGCAGAAGCTATCAGCCGAAACCGCAGAAGCTAAGCGCATCGACCGCAGCCAAGGCGACAGCACGATGATGGTGATTGCACAAAACGTGCAGGACATGATCGACAACAGCCTGCAATTTCATGCGCAGTTCCTTGGGCAAAACGAAGCCGCCGGCAGCTGTTTAGTGAACCGTGATTTCCTTGGCGCACGCCTTGAACCGCAAGAAATCCAAGCACTGCTGCAGCTTTACACTGCTGGCACCATCACGCAAGAGACGCTTCTACAGAACTTAGCTGACGGTGAGGTGCTGGGTGATGACTTTAACGTAGAAGAAGAGCTTGAGGCCACGGCCAATGCGGGAATGGATCTACAACCTTCTGGACTGGTTAACCGACAGGCTGATCGAGATGATGGAGAAACTGGAGCCGATTCCGCCGAGGAAACAAGAACTTGATTACCACATCTCTTTGCTGCCTGATGAGATCCTTGCCATCGTGCGCGTTACTTGGTATCGCAACGGCAAGCCTGATGAGGTAGACCAAGTGGTGTTGCATGAAGACGGGCAAAATGGCTACGACGCCTTTGCGGCATTGGTGCAACATGCATTAAAGAAAGGCGCTAATGTCAGCATCCGATCTGGGTATGCACCACAGGATTTAGGCATTTACCAATGAGCACACCTGAGGCGCTATACCGCAATGCCATTGACCTAAACCGCTACAGCAACAGCGTTGCGCGTAGGGTCATCAATGCCTATAACGACATCATCATTGATGCGGTTAACCAGCTGCGTACCATTGATGAGTTGGCTGCACCAGTTAAGGCTGCTAGGTTGCGCGGCATCTTGGCGCAACTTAAGGAGTCACTAGGCACATGGGCAGGTGATGCCACCGCGCTAACGGCAACTGAGCTGCAAGGTTTAACAGAGCTGCAATCGGAGTTTGTCACCGATCAGCTGCGGCGTGCGCTACCTGCCGGTGCTCGTGATGCAGTGCGCACCGTTGAGATCAGCCCACAATTTGCGCAGTCAGTTGTTACGACAGACCCGACGCAGATCAATGTGGTGGCGTTGAGTGATGACCTATACAAATCCGTCTATGGCGCCGAAGCATTGGCGCAGCAAGCTGGCACCGGAGCATTTAGCCTCACCGCTGCCAAGGGTGCCACGATCACGTTACCCAACGGCGAGGTAATCCAAAAGGCATTTCGCGGTATTGCCGTCGACCAAGCTGAACGGTTCAGTCAAGTGGTGCGGCAGGGCTTGCTGATAGGCAAGACCATGCTTGAAATTGCTAGTCAGCTGATTGGCAAATTGCAATTTGGCGAAAGCAAAACCGTTAAGCAGCTTGTCGCGGCAGGTGGGCAGTCAACTGCTGTAGCTGACAATCAAATCATGACGCTAGTTCGCACCAGCATTAACCAAGTAGCTAATGCAGCCAGCCAGCAGGTATATGAGGCCAATCAAGACATCACAAAAAAGTATCGCTATGTGGCAACACTGGACACCCGCACTAGCAGTATTTGTCGTGCATTGGATGGTCGAGAGTTTGAATACGGCAAGGGGCCGACGCCGCCGCAACACTTCAACTGCCGCTCGACAACAGTGCCGGTGATTGATTATGACGAGCTAGGCTTCACGCCACCACCGCCAGCCAAGCGTGCATCAGCAGGCGGCCAGGTGCCGGCCAACATGAGCTATGGCGAATGGCTTGAGAAGAAGCGGCCAGGAGAGACGGATGCAGAATTGCTAGCACGGCAGTCAAAAGCGCTTGGTGTTCGTAAGGTTCCTTATTTTCGCACGTTGTCTGAACAATACGGACCACAGAACGCCCTTGCCAAACTGGTCCGCGACGATGGGTCTGAGCTAACCTTGCAGCAACTACGAGCACTTTATGACGCTGCCTGACCTGCGGCATTTCCGCGATACCGGCATTTATAGCGATCCAGTCGAGGCCCTTGTTGGTGAGGCATGGGTGCCAGCGGTATATACCGATAAAGGCTGGGCAACAGCAGATGGCGCTAATCTGCTGACAGACATTCAGGAATGGCGTGATGCCCCTAAAACAAGGCAAGAGTCAGGCAGTGATCTCCCAAAACATCAGCCGAGAGATGAAGGCGGGCAAACCGCAAAAGCAAGCAGTGGCAATCGCACTGGCAAAAGCAGGAAAAAGCCGGAAGCGCAAGCCAAAAGGGTAGGTAATTAAAATGGTACATTTGTACTATTTACATGCGCTTTTTTATGTGGTATAATAGTGCTAAGGGGAGAGATCCCCACTGCACCTTGACAAATGAAAACCACTGCCTACGTTTGGCCCCGCGATGTTGCTGGCTTTCAGCAGCTTCCGTTTATCCACTCAGTTCTTCGAGGTGCCCGCGATGGAGTCGATGGAGTCGGCATTCTCACTGATTGCGCTTGGCTTCCCGAAGACATCGATGGCGCCGATGCCTGGGGTGATAACTGGATCGAAGCCCGATCCCAATGGATCAAGTATGTAGCCCCGTTGCTGCTTAATGCCAAACGTAGTTGACAACCAGCCCGCCTAGCAGCGGGCTTTTTTATTTGCCGGGGAGCCTGCAATACAATACCTGCGAGGGAAATACAGGGAGCGTGCAGTCGCTATCCATACCCCGGCATGAATCATGATTCATCGTTAATTGCAGTAGCATGGCAGGGTAGCTGCCTGCAAGCAGATGCCTAAGTACACCGGACCAGCCAAGCCTCAAAAGCCGATGCCTAAGAAAGGAGGTAAAAAGTAACGATGGCTAACAAGCAACGCCGCGTACCCAAAGACAAAGCAACAGGCTTGCCGAAAAAGTACCTTAGCGGTGCCAAAAACAAGAGCGCCAAAGCTCGGGAGATCAAAAGCACCGCCGAGGCTTACAAGCGCGGCGAATTTATTGACATCAAAGCTGTTTCTAAATCGAGGACTGAACAAGGTGGCAAGCGCAAAACCGTTAAGCGAGGCAACTAAAAAAGCCCTTAAGGCAAAAGCTGAAGGCACCCGGTTTAAGTACGGCGAATTGGTTTCTGTCTACCGGCGCGGGCAAGGTGCCTACCTGTCTAGTGGTTCTCGCAATGTCCCAATGGAAGCGTGGGCAATGGGCCGCGTAAATAGCTACGTCTCCGGCAAAGGCGGTGCCCGCAAAGCTGATCGGGACATCTACAAGAAGGCGCGAAGCTAATGGCTATCAAGTATCGCGGCGAGCAATTTGAGGGCTACAACAAGCCCAAGCGGACGCCTAAGCATCCGACCAAATCTCATGCGGTTTTGGCAAAAGAAGGTGAAACCATCAAGCTCATCAGGTTCGGTCAGCAGGGCGTTAGCGGCAGCCCATCACGCGAAGGCGAATCTGCTGCTGCAAAAGCAAGACGGGCATCATTCAAGGCAAGACACGCGAGCAACATAGCTAAAGGCAAGATGAGCGCCGCATACTGGGCCGATAAGGCCAAGTGGTGATAGCCTAAAGCTGCACTTAACCCTGCGGGTTATTCATGTCCGAAGAAAACACCACCCAGGAGCCTGCGGCTACCAGCGGTGACAACGACTTACTGCAACGTAGTGTCGAGGCACTTGAACGCAAGAATCAAGAGCTGATTGCTGAGTTGCGTGCTGCCAAAAAATTAAAGGCACCCGATGGAGTCAACATCGACGAGCTGCTTGAGTTCAAGCGAAACCACGAACAGCAACAGCTTGAGTCCCAAGGAAAATACCAAGAAGCCAGACAAGCTCTGGAGCAGCAGTTCCGTGAGGCGACGGCACAAAAGGACCAGCGCATCACAGAACTTGAAAGCCGTGTCCATGAGCTAGAACTGGTCACGCCTGCCGTGACCGCACTGGCGGACATCGTGCATGACCCGGACATGGTGCTAAAAACCAAGCTCAAGCCCGAGTCCATCGAGCGCGAACCTGATGGCACCGTGGTAGTGGTAGATGGCTACGAACGCAAACCCGTTGCTGAATGGGCTAAGACGTTGCCTGCATGGATGCAAAAGCAGCCCAAGCCACAAGGCAGCGGAGCACCATCTAGCGGTGCAACAGGTGGCAGCATTCCGGCTGGTATGACTAACCCGTTTAACCGTGACAGCTTCAATCTGACAGAACAGGCGCGGCTGTATCGCACCGATCGTGATTTATACGATCGAATGAAAGCTGCTGCCAACCGTTAAGATATTGGCAACCGGCTGCGCTGGGCATCGGGCTGCGCCCAAACCCGTAAACCATTCTTTTGAGATGAATCATGGCGACTCTTCGCTCTGACATCATCATCCCCGAGATTTTTACGCCGTATGTCATTGAGGCTACTACTGCCCGCGATGCTTTCTTGGCATCCGGTGTGGTGCAGCCCATGGCTGAGCTGAATGCTACCGAGGGTGGTGATACCGTCAATGTGCCTTTCTGGAAGGCCAATCTGTCTGGTGATTTCGAAGTGCTGTCTGACAGCACCTCGCTGGGG
>Ga0194124_10005900_pt1 | contig 11166 bp, 7 predicted proteins | sample TA2KigCas0mmetaG_FD_148605 | JGI IMG/M metagenome (GOLD analysis project Ga0194124, IMG submission 148605) | Freshwater microbial communities from Lake Tanganyika, Tanzania - TA2015031 Kigoma Deep Cast 0m | ecosystem: Environmental > Aquatic > Freshwater > Lake | place: Tanzania: Lake Tanganyika...
CCGGCGAGTTCGGCGGCAACCAGTGGGCGGTGCGGCGCGACGACGGCGCCGACGACGTCGTCGTGTACCACGACTACCGGCTGCTGGCCGGTTGGGAACGCCGCCCCGCCGATCTCGGCGCGAGCGTCCGCGTCGAGACCGGCTGGGTCACCGGCCGGCTGGTCGAGTACTACGTCACCGACACCGCCGACTACCGTCCCGACGACACCTTCCTGGTACGCGTCGGCCTCTGGTACTGAGCCGCTCACGGGGTCGCCGGCGCGAGCAGCGGCCGGCCGACCTCGGCGCCGTCGAGCAAGAGCAGGGCGCCCTCGGCCAGCAGCGGCCGGAAGGCGAGCGGCCGGCGGGCGACGAGATCGGCCTCGAGCGGCAGGCTGCCGCGCACCGCCAGACGGTCGGCGGATCGCTCGGCGGTCACCCCCCGCGCCGCGAACTCCCTCCGCAAGGCGGCGAAGCCGGCAGCACCGAGCCCCTCGCACAGTTCGAGGTCGAGGATCACCAGCAGCGCCGCCAGCCCGCCACCCCCCGCCGGCTCCGCCGAGAGGCGCCGCGCGCCATGGCGTGCGCCGTCGTCGACCAGCCGCCACCGTGCCGGAGAGCGTTCCGTCGCGGTGGGCACGACCGAGCGCAGTGCGAGCACGGTTCCCTCACGCTCGACGAACGCGACCGCGTCGGCCGGCAGCACGGCCCCGCTGGCACACGGCCCGGCCTCGTCCCAGACCGTGGCGTCGGCCGGCACGAGCAGGTGGGCGGCGACCGACCGCTCCGTTCCCTCGAGGCGGTGCACCGGATCGGCGGGATCGAGGTGCCAGGCGGCCGTCACGCGCGGGCCGTCCTGGGAGCTGACGAGAAATGGCCGCAGATGGCGCGCCTTGCGGTGGCCGTCGGCGCCGACGTCGCGGCGCCGGCCGTAGGGATCGCCGTGGCCGTCGTAGACCAGCGTCACGTTGACCGTCGTCGCGCCGCCGCCGAGGTTGACGACCAGCGCCTTGTCCTCGGCGCCGCGGGTCTCGCCGGCGATGCCGATACTGCCCAGTCGGCCGACGTGGTCGGTGGACCGCTGCCAGGGGTGCGTGCCGTGGCGTTCGACGACGAACCGGGGCACGCGGCTGCACCGTGACCGATCGACGACAGGGGGCGGCGGCCGTTGGCAGGCCGTGCGGAACACCGTCAGCCCGGCATGGCGGCTCCCGGGCAGCCACTCGGTGGCGTCGCCCGCCTCCGGAAACGGGATCCACCCGGCGGCGGCGGCATGCTCGTCGAGTAGCCCACGGCCGAACAACCAGTCGGTGTCGCGCGCGTGGGGCCCGGAGAGGCGGCCGCTCGGCGCGTACCAATGAGCGGCGATCGACGTCCAGAGGTACGCCAGGACCTGCCGTGCCTCCCCGCGCACCACGTCTGCTTGGGCGCGGGTCGCGATCAGGCCGAGGGCGTCGAGGTCGACACCATAGTAGGTCGGGCAGAGCGCTTCGGTGATGCCGCGGGCGCGGGTGAAGTCGAGCCAGGAGTGCCAGGCTTCCTCACCTTCGCGCCGGGCCTCCGCGTCGCCGAGGAGGCCGAGGGCGAGGAGGTTCCAGATCCTGGTCAGGGCGATGTTGGTCTGGCCGAGGGGCACGCGGTGTCGGCGGAGCGCGGGGAGGGCGTCGGCGAGGAGCTCGTCGAGTCGCCGCAGCGACTCCGGCGTGAGTCGCGCACGGTGGTCGAGCGCGATCAGCGAGAGCAGCTGCACCGCGAACTCGACCGCGTTTTCGTCGATCACCCGCTCGTCGCCGAGTCGCCAGCGGAAGTTCCCTACCCACTGACTGGCGGGGTCCCGATCCTGCATCGACCGCGCGCAGAACAGCGCGTCGTCGACGATCGCCGCATCGTGGCCCGCCCCGGCCGCCTCGAGTGCCAGGCGGAGGATGCCACGGATTCCGAGAGCGTCGGCGCGGCCGCGCAGGATCGTGGCCTGCTCGTCGAGCCCCGCCGCGACGGCGGCCGGGGGAGCGGCCGGAGCGGAGGGGACCACGCCTGCTCCGGCCAGACCGAGGACGATCGCGATCAGCCGGCTACAGGCCCGAAACCATGAGCCCGCCAGACGGGCCACGTCACCCACAGTTCCCGCAGCGCCCCTTGAGGAGCACGTCGGTGACGGTGTGGATCGCCGGCTTCTCCGGTGGCTCGGTGATCCGCTCCGCGGCCGCGCGCGGCCGCCCCGGCCGTGCGGGCGCGGGCTTCGGTTCGGCCGGCCGAACCGGCGGCTTGGGGGTGATCGCGACGTCGACGTCGTCGAGGCACGACACCTCCCCGCAGGAGGTGCAGACGAAATGCGGGTGGCTGATCGACCGGGTGCCGTCGCGGCCGACCTTGCGAATCTCGAACCGCCACACATGATCCCCCAACTCGATCCGTGACACGAGACCCGCCTCGGTCAGCTCGGTGAGGTTGCGGTAGATCGTCGCCCGGTCGAAGCCTGTGTCCACCAGGGCTTGTGAGACCTCGGCGTGCGTTTCGGGACCGGTGGCGGCGATCAGGTGCTGGAGCACCGCCAGCCGGGCCGCCGTGCAGCGCAGGCCGAGGGCTCGGATCGTCTTCTTGAGCGCGTCGACGGAGATGGCGGGGTCGGATGGCATACCTCCGGATGGTACCACGGCCGCCGCACCGACCGACACCGAACACGCGGCCCCCGGTCGTCCGCGTGCCCCGTTCGAAACCACCACGCCGGGGCCGGATCCCCCGATCGGCCGGGGCGACGCGCGCGGAGCCGACCGCGGCCCCTCACGGACCGCGTGCCGGCCAGCGGCGGTGCCGGTGCCCGTCACGCCGTCCGGGGACCGCCGGCAGCCCGTTGCGCGAGCACCGCGAGGATCCCCCGGCAGAACGCCGGCAGGTCACCCGGCCGGCGACTGGTGACATGATTGCCGTCGATCACGACCGGCTCGTCGCTCCACCGTGCTCCGGCGTTGACCAGATCGTCACGGATGCCGGGGCTGCCGGTCACCCGCACGCCGCGGTACACACCGGCCGAGATCGGGATCCAACCCCCGTGGCAGATCGCCGCCACGAGTTTGCCCTCGGCAGCGAAGCTGCGGACGAGGTCGAGAACCTTGCCGTCACGGCGCAGGGCGTCGGGCATCCAGCCGCCGGGGATCACGACGCCGTGGAAATCGGCGCTCTCCATCTCGGCGAGGGCCGCATCGGCGCGGCAGGGATAGCCATGCTTCCCGGAGTACACCTGCCCACCTACCGGACCGGCGACGGTGACGTGCGCTCCGGCCTCCTCGAGCCGCAGCTTCGGATACCACAGCTCGAGATCCTCGTAGTCCTGGCCGACGATCACCAGGATCCGCAGGCCGGAGCCGATACCAACCCCGATCGTGTCGTTCACCGGCCACCTCGTCGTGTTGCGGATCGTTCATGCACGCGTGCTCGGCCGGTGGGAAACCCGCGGCCCCTCGCCGGGCATTGTTCGCGGCGTTCGCTCGGCTGGCGAGCGAACGCTTGGCAGTGGCGTCCGCCGCCAGACCGGCATGCCGCTCGCCGTCGCGATCCCCCACCGAAAGCTGGTCGGTCACGGCGGTGCAACCAGGGCTGGAGAACACCCACAAAAACCAAGGAACCAGCGGACTTACGACCGTCGGGACAAGGTTGGCCGAATGCGGCTTGACTCCCCCCGACCAGTGGCTACATTCACGCCCCGGCTCCGTGAGGACCATATGAAGTGGTCCGCGAGCTCTCGTCTACCAGATCTTGCGATAGCATGCAGATGGATCTGCTTTTTCGCTGTCTTTGCGCCCCTGACATGCCGTGGTGGCCGGGGGGAGTCCCGGGCAGCGCGAACTTGGCTCCCGACTGCCGACCGGATCGCTCGGGAACCGGTCGGGGGGGAGCCTGTCGGAACCACCTGAGCCGGGGGGATGGAGCCCAGCCATCTCCGGCCCGAGCCACCGGCCGGCACCGGAGATTCCCGCCCCGACGACCCGGGAGCCGGCGGCACGGGAACTATACTGTAGTATACTTGTTGGTGTGGACACGTTTGCCTGACCGGAGGACCGCCGATGACCTCTTTCGAATCCACCGCCGGAGCCGCCACCGCCCCGGGCCGCACGGGCTCCCAGACCGGCCCGTCGGGCCGGCCGGCGCGTCGCCCGCTCGCGGTGCCGGCGACGTTCTGCCCCACTGACGTCGGCTCGCCGTTCGACACCACCGAGTGGGATCTCCGGACTGCCGCGATCAAGGGGGAGGACGGCAAGGTCCTCTTCGAGCAGACCGGCTGCGAGGTCCCGGCCGCGTGGAGCCAGCTGGCGACCAACGTCGTCGTCAGCAAGTACTTCTACGGGGAGATCCACACCCCGCAGCGCGAGAAGTCGGTCAAGCAACTCGTCCACCGTGTCGCCCGCACGATCGCCGACTGGGGAATCGCCGACGGCTATTTCCAGTCGCGCCAGGACGGCGAGAACTTCTACCGTGATCTCGCCTGGCTGTGCGTCCACCAGCACGGCGCCTTCAACTCCCCGGTCTGGTTCAACGTCGGCCTGTTCCACCAATACGGCGTCAGCGGAGCCCCCTGCAATTGGCGGTGGGACGAGGCGACGCGCGACGTCGTCCAGCCGCAAAACCCGTACGAGTATCCGCAGGGGAGCGCCTGCTTCATCCAGAGCGTCCAGGACAACATGGAAGACATCATGGAGCTCGCGCGGAGCGAGGCGATGCTCTTCAAGTTCGGCTCCGGCACCGGCACCGACCTGTCGACGCTCCGCAGCCAGCGCGAGAAGCTCGCCGGCGGCGGCAAGCCCTCGGGTCCGCTGTCGTTCATGCGCGTCTACGACCAGGTGGCCGCGGTGGTGAAGAGCGGCGGCAAGACGCGCCGGGCAGCGAAGATGCAGTCGCTGAAGATCAACCATCCCGACATCATGGAGTTCATCGAGTGCAAGGCGAAGGAGGAGAAGAAGGCGCGGATCCTCATCGAGAAGGGGGGCTACGACGCCAACTTCAACGGTGAGGCCTACAGCTCGATCCTGTTCCAGAACGCCAACCTGTCCGTCCGCGTCACCGACGACTTCATGGAGGCGGTCGACCGCGACGACACCTGGACGACGCGCTGGGTGACCGACCCGTCGAAGGCCGGGCCACACCACAAGGCGCGCGCCCTGCTGGGCCGGATGGCCGAGTGCGCCTGGAAGGGCGGCGATCCGGGCGTCCAGTACGACACCACGATCAATCGCTGGCACACCTGCCCCAACTCGGGGCGGATCAACGCCAGCAACCCGTGCAGCGAGTACATGTTCCTCGACGACACCGCCTGCAACCTGGCGAGCATCAACCTGATGAAGTTCCGCCGGGCCGACGGCTCGTTCGACGTCGAGCGCTTCGCCGCCGCCTGCCGGATCTTCTTCGTCGCCCAGGAGATCCTCGTCGACCATGCCAGCTATCCGACCAAGCGGATCGCGCGCAACAGCCATCTGTTCCGCCCGCTCGGACTCGGCTACTCCAACCTCGGCAGCCTGCTGATGGCCAACGGCCTGGCCTACGACAGCGCCGCCGGCCGCGGGCTGTGCGGGGCGTTGACCGCGATCCTCCACGGCGCCGCCAACCGCACCAGCGCCGAGCTGGCGGCGGCCGTCGGCCCGTTCGAGGGGTTCGCGGCCAACCGCGAACCGATGAACAACGTGATGCGGATGCACCGCACGGCGGTCGACGCGATCGATCCGGCCTGCCCCGCCGAGCTGCGCGACGCCGCTCGGCGGATCTGGGACGACGTCGTCGCCCACGGCCAGGAGCACGGCTACCGCAACGCCCAGGCGACGGTCCTGGCGCCGACCGGCACGATCAGCTTCCTGATGGACTGCGACACCACCGGGATCGAGCCCGACATCGCCCTGGTGAAATACAAGCAGCTCGCCGGCGGCGGGATGCTGAAGATCGTCAACCAGACCGTGCCGCTGGCGCTGCGGACGCTGGGCTACGATGAGCGCGCGATCGAGGCGATCCTCGCCTTCGTCGACAAGCAGGACACGATCGAGGGGGCGCCGGGGCTCGAGGAGCGGCACCTGGCCGTCTTCGACTGCGCCTTCAAGCCGCGGCTCGGCGTGCGGAGCATCGCTTGGCAGGCCCACGTGAAGATGATGGCGGCCGCCCAGCCGTTCATCTCGGGGGCGATCTCGAAGACGGTCAACATGCCGCGCGAGACCACCCCGGCCGACATTGCCGGGGCCTACATGGAGGGCTGGCGGCTGGGGCTGAAGGCGCTGGCGATCTACCGCGACGGCTCCAAGGAGAGCCAGCCGCTGTCGACGAGCACCGAGGGGGACAAGGCAGCCGACAAGGCGGCGGCGAAAGCCACTCCGCGCCGCGAGCGGCTCCCCGACACCCGGCGCAGCATCACCCACAAGTTCAACGTCGGCGGCCACGAGGGCTACATCACCGTCGGCCTGTACGACGACGGCCGCCCCGGCGAACTGTTCATCACGATGGCCAAGGAGGGGAGCACGATCGGCGGCCTGATGGACGCCTTCGGCACCTCGGTGTCGATGAGCCTGCAGTACGGCGTGCCGCTGGAGGTGTACGTCCGCAAGTTCTCCCACACCCGCTTCGAGCCCTGGGGCTACACGAAGAACCCCGACATCCCGGTGGCCAAGAGCCTCGTGGACTATCTGTTCCGCTGGCTCGGCAACGAGTTCATCCCCGGGTACCGCGAGGCGAACCGGCCGGGGATCCACACGCCCGGAGCGGGCCACGGTTCGGGGGGTGGGGGGGAAAAATCCGCCGGTACGGAGGACGCCGAGGCAGAGCGCACGCCCGCCGCCATGATGGCGCGCGGGCTGGCCGGTGGACAAGGAACGTCCCGTGCGGCCGTCAAGGTCGAAGCCGGGAAGGGGGAGGGACGGGACGCGGCGAAGGGGCCGATGCCCCGCGGCAGCGACGCCGCCAAAGCACAGGCGGCGAGCCCCAACGGCACGGCAGCGGTGCACGCGTCGGCGCGGACCGCCTCCAACGGCGCCGCTCAGGCAGCGGTCCTCGAGCGGGCCGGGGCAGCGTTGCGGATCGACCCCAACGCCAGCCCGGTCGACCGGCAGAGTCAGTTCGCCACGTTCCAGATCGACGCGCCGGTCTGCGACGGCTGCGGTGCGATCACCGTCCGGAACGGCAACTGCTACCTCTGCCATAATTGCGGCAACAGCATGGGCTGCTCCTGAGCCGCTCAGGAGCGGTGGGATCCCGTGCTGCGGGATCCCACCGCATGGTCGTCCTCGACGTTTCTTCACGGCGTGCAGCGCGGCGGCGTGCGGCAGTCCGCGCCGTGGTGCTGCTCGCCTGCGGCGTGGCATCGGGCCACCGGCCGGGGACGGTCGATCCCGTGCGCGCAGCCACGCCGGATGGCGCCGCGACGATCAACAGCGAGCGCGCCGGCGACCCGCTGCCGGCGGAAACAGCCCGGGCCGCGGTCGCGACGCGCGTCGCGATGGAGATCACGCTCCTGGCCAGTGAGCCGGTGATCGTCAACCCGATCGCCGCGACCGTCGATGCGGCCGGGCGGCTGCTGGTCGCCGAGAACCTGACCTACGCCGAACGGCCGCTGCGGACCGACACGCGCTGGCGGGACCGTGTCACGCTCGTCGAGGATGCCGACGGCGACGGCGTGGCGGAACACCACGCCGTGCTCGTCGACGGCCTCGTCGGCCTGACGGGCCTCACCGTGGGGCGCGGCGGCCTGTGGCTCCTCTGCCCGCCGCGGCTGCTGTTCATCCCCGCCGGCGACCGGCCTCCCGACGGTTGGCCAGCCGATCCATCCCCCACGGACGCCAGCGCCCGCGCCGACCGGGCCGAAACCGTCCTCGACGGGTTCACGGTGTCGGAGGGCAGCCACCACACGTTCGCCAACGGCTTGTCGTGGGGGCCCGATGGCTGGCTGTACGGCCGCTGCGGGGCGAGCTCACCCGGCGCGATCGGGCCGCCGGGCGTCGCTGCCGCGGCCCGTGTCCCCCTGCGTGGTGGAATGTGGCGCTACCATCCGGAGCGGAAGGTGTTCGAAGCGGTCTGCCACGGCACCACCAACCCCTGGGGCCACGACTGGGACGACCGTGGCGAGGGGTTTTTCGTCAACACCGTCAACGGCCACCTGTGGCGTCTCCTCCCCGGAGCGCACTACGCCCGATCGCACACCGTCGAGCCGCATCCGTTCGTGACCGACCCGCTCCCGCCGCACGCCGACCACGAGCACTTCGACGCCTCGCGCCACTGGACCGAATCGCGCGACGGCCGGGCCGATGCCCATGGCGGCGGCCACGCCCACGCCGGCTGCGTGGTGGTGCCCGACGAACCGGGCTGGCCCGACGACCTGCGCGGCCGGCTCCTGACGCTCAATCTCCATGGCCGCCGGATCAACGTCGACCGGCTCGACCACACGCCGCAGGGGATCGTCGGTCGCCACGAGGCGGATCTGGCACTGTTCGGCGATCCGTTTTTCCGCGGGATCGACATCGTCGAGCTCCCGCACCGGCCCTCGCGATCCTCGACTGGAGCGACACCGGGGAATGCCACGAGGCGACCGGCGTCCACCGCACCAGCGGCCGGGTGTTTTGCCTCGCCGTCCCCGGCGCCGTCCGCGCTCCGCTCCGCGATCTGGCGACGCTGTCGACCGACGATCTCGTCGGCCTCCTCATGGCCGACCGCTGGCAGGCCCGGATGGCTCTCCGGCTCCTCGCCGACAGGCGCGCGGCGACACCCGACCGGCCGCTGCCGGCCACCGCGCGGGCGGCCCTGGAGCGCCTCCTCGACGACGGGGCGACGACGACGCTGCGGCTCCGCGGCCTGTGGGGCCTGTGGGCGACAGGCGCGCTTGCCACCGGGCGCCTCCTGCCGCTTCTCGACGATGCCGAGCCGGCGATCCGCGTGTGGGCGATCCGCCTCCTCAGCGATGCATGGCCGCTCGACTTCGCGACCGGTGAGCAGCCGCCGCGCACGGCCGCGCCGGCAGCGGTGGCGGTCGAACGACTGGTGCATCACGCCGCGGCCGAACGTGACCCCGAGGTCCGCCTCGCCCTCGCCACGGTGCTCCAGCGCCTTCCTCCCCGTGCCCGGGCGCCGCTGGCGGCGGCGCTGGTCGACCATGTCGAAGACTCGGCCGCCGGAGCCGCCCCGGCCACGGTAGACGACGCGCCTCCCGGGCGGGCGCTGGCTGTCGGTGGACAAAGCCCTCCGTGGCCTTTGTCCACTCAAGCGACCGCGGGAAACGCCGAGGGTTTCCCGGGGCGCCGTCGGCCGCATCCAGCGGCCGATTTGTTTTTCCACGGGCCAGGGGCCGACCATCACGATCTCGGGGCGATGGTCTGGTTCGGATTGCTGCCCGCGATCCCCGCAGACCCGGGCGGCGCGGTCGCCGTCTGGAAGGCCGCCGCGGTGCCGTGGGCGGACCGGGCCCATTGGCCTGGGCTGCGCCGCGACATCGTCCGCCGGGCGACCGGCGGCGATGCTGCCGCGACACTCAGCGCGCTTCTCGCCGCCGCAGCCGACGAAGGACCAGCCGGGATCGACGATTGCCTTACCGGCCTGCGGGCCGGGTGGACGGGGAGGCGCCGCGCCCTCCCGCCGGCGGGGTGGGAGCGCTTCCACGCCGCTGCCGTCGCGGCAGCGGCGGACGCCGACGAGCCCCTGGCCGTGCCGATCGGCGAGAATGTCGCCGCCCTCGAGGCGCTGTTCGGCCTGCCCGGCGCCGATGGGCGGCTCGGCCGGCTTGTCCTCGACGACTCGTTGCCCGCCGCACGGCGCGCGGCGGCGCTCGCGGCACTCACCGACAGCCGCGGCGCGGGGCTTTCGGCCACCAGCGCGGCGGTGCTCACGGTCCCGGGGCTCGGGGCGGCGGCCCTCCGCGGTCTGGCCGTGGCCGGCGAACCAGCGGGGGCGGAGCGGATCGTGGCCGAGTATGCCCGGCTCGACCCCGTGACCCGCGCTGGCGCCCTGATGGCGCTGGTGTCACGGCGCGAGTGGGCCGCTGCGCTTGCCAGTGCCGTGGAGACGGGGCGGATCGCCGCCGCCGACGTCGGGCCCGACGTCGTCCGCCAGGTGCGCGCCCTCCGCGACGGGGCGCTCGCGCGGCGGCTCGAAGCGGCAGTCGCCGCGCGCCCTTCCGCGAGCGGCCGCGTCTCGATCGACACCCGCCGCGCCCGGCTCACGCCCGCGGTGCTGGCCGCCGCCGACTCCGCTGCGGGGCGGCGGCTGTGGGAACGGCTGTGCGCGACCTGCCACCGGCTCCACGGCGACGGGGAAGCGCTCGGCCCCGACCTCACCGGGGCGGGCCGCCACGATCTCGACTACCTGCTGGCCAACGTCGTCACCCCATCGGCGGTCGTCTCACCCGACTACCGCCTCCGTCAAGCCATCCTCGACGACGGGCGTGTCGTCGCCGGCCTCCTCGAACGGCGGACTGCCGACGCGGTCGTCCTCCGCACCGCGGCCGGGCGCGAGACGTTGCCGGCCGACGAGATCGAGGAGCTGCGCGACGCCGGCGTGTCGCTGATGCCCGAGGGGCTCCTCGACGGCCTCACCGACGACGAGGTCCGCGACCTGATCGCCTACCTGATGGCCGGGTGATCGGCGCCGCGGGCCATCGTGCCCACGGGCTGCTAACCGACGTCGACCACGAAGATCTGGTTGCAGTCGCGGCGCGCGCCGCCAGGGAGTGGCGTGGGGACGGTCCGGACGAAGGCGATCCGCCTGCCGTCGGGGGAGAAGACACAGGCCTCGGGGCGCGGCGCGCTGGTGCCCCGGATCGGTTCGGTGAGCCCGCGGACCCGGCCGTCGGCCGCGTCCACGAGGCACACGCTGCCGTCGACGATACAGGCGACGGCGGCACCGGAAGGGCTCCAGCTGAAGGCGCTGGCGATCGGCGCCGGGGAGCGGCTGAGCTGGGTGAGCTCCCCCCGCGGCGACACCGTCCACAGCTGGTCGATTCCCGCATCGTCCTTCATGAGCAGGCCGATCCGCTCGCCGTCGGGGCTCGACCGCAGCCAATGGCGCGGTCCCTGGATCCCGGGATGGCGGCGGTCGGTGGTGAACGTCAGCCGGCGCTGGACCACGCCGCGGGGAGGCGCGGGACGCGTCGTCGGCGTTCCCGCCAGCGGCCCCGCACCGGGCGCGGTCCACGCCGCCGGATCGTCGGGCAGGTCGACGAGAAACGCCTCGGCG
>Ga0194124_10005911_pt1 | contig 11147 bp, 10 predicted proteins | sample TA2KigCas0mmetaG_FD_148605 | JGI IMG/M metagenome (GOLD analysis project Ga0194124, IMG submission 148605) | Freshwater microbial communities from Lake Tanganyika, Tanzania - TA2015031 Kigoma Deep Cast 0m | ecosystem: Environmental > Aquatic > Freshwater > Lake | place: Tanzania: Lake...
TTTTTGGAGTGGGTCCAAGAATCCACTTCTTTCTGAAGTTCCGTTTTGGCACCGGACATCCAATCAATTCCAAGGTGTTTTATTTCGTCTTCGTAATGATGAAACGGTTTAGTATCGCCAGGTAACCATCCATTATTCAGTTTATCGATTTCATATTGACCATCTTTTTCATGTATTTGAACGCGACCAGACATTCCAAATGACCAATTTTCTCTCTTCTTTTTATGAATCACAAATAAATGTTTTCCGTAAGATTGAGTCATATTGTCATCCTTAAATAACGCATTAATAGATTTACTTAATACCCAAATTTCAGGTCCTTCTGGCATATGTTATTCTATAGTCAATCGTTTTTAGGCATTTTTATATAACAACAATATACTTACTAAACCGATTTAAAGACATAGCATGATAGTAGATTATAACAAGCAAAACATGTACGAAGACGATTACTTCAATCCTGTAGAACCTAATGATTATGATGATGTCAATGATATTCGTTTAAATGATCCTCATAGAAAAGATGTGGGCGTTAATTATTTAACTAGAAAGATTCAATTAGATAATCATAAAACAAAAAACATTCGCGTAAAAGTATTCACATCTAGTGGTCCAGGTTCTTATATTCGAGACGCAGAATCTGGGTCTTATTATCCAAACAAGGTTGGTTCCAAAGACGAAGATTTGTTTTATAAGGTCATGGTATCTACAGGTGAGTGTAAAAGTGCGAATGGATCCAATACGTTGTTTTATTGCTCTCCGCAACATTATCAAAATCATTTATTGGATTATAGTTTTCAAGAAGTGGATAATGATAGCGTTTTAAAATGGGAGAGTAAGCGTGACGCTCGATTAAAGGAATTAAAGAAAAAAAAGGGATTTTAAATCACCAGTAACCATTAATTATTTATAGACAATTTCTTATTTTTTATTATATTAATAAGAAATACAAATACTTAAATAACTCTTTCTAACTATGTATTATTCATGGGTAAAAAAAGCAAGTTTCCGTTTGTGAGTATATGCACGCCGACCTTTAACAGACGCCCTTTTATTCCAATGGCAATCAAGTGTTTCGAACACCAAACCTATCCAAAAGACAGAATGGAGTGGATTATTGTCGATGATGGAGATGATAAAATAGAAGATTTGGTCTCGCACATCCCTCAAGTCAGATATGTCAAATACGACGAAAAAATGACACTTGGAAAAAAACGAAATATTACTAATGACATGGCAAAAGGCGATATCATAGTCTATATGGACGACGACGATTATTATCCACCAGAGCGTGTTAAACATGCGGTTGATACCTTGAAAGGAAGTAAAGCATTATGTGCAGGATCCAGTGCCATGTTTATCTATTTCAAACACATAGATAAAATGTTACAATTTGGTCCTTATGGTCCGAATCATGCAACTGCGGCAACCTTTGCGTTTAAACGAGAATTATTAAAACAAACCAGATTTGATGAGTCTTCGTCGGTGGCAGAAGAGAGAAAATTCTTGAAAGATTATAAGATACCATTTGTTCAATTAGAATCGAATAAGACCATATTAGTATTTTCACATGACCATAATTCTTTTGATAAGAAGGAATTGTTAAAGCAAATGCCAAACCCCAACATTCATGAAACGCCATTGACGCCGAAAGATTTTGTCAAGGAGGAGGATATATTGCATTTTTTCATGGAGGAGGTAAATGACTTGTTGAAGCAATATGAACCTGGAAATCCAGAAAACAAACAAGATGTGAAAAAACAATTGTCGGATTTGAAAGTGGAGAGAGAAAAACAAAAGCAGGACCATATCAAGAAGCAAATGGAATATAAAGACACCTTAAGTAAATTGAATGTTATTATGAATAAAAAAGATCGATCTGAATCAGATATTGTTCAGCAATTGACCAATGAAAACACCCAATTGAGAGAACAAGTGGAATATTTGAATGGCAAAATCAAGCAACTCATTGCCATGCAAATTGAACAGAAAAAGAATGTATCCCTTTAAGTTGTTTTATAAATATATATATATGAAAACTACTTAAAGACCTAATTTATCCCTTACCCATAATCAAGTTATATAGAAATCCGTGTTTTTTGGTGGATACTTTCGTGGAAATGCATTTTTTGGTTGCCTGTTTGTAACTGACCAACGGCGTAAGATTGGTTTCTTGAATGGGTTGGAAAATGTCAAAGGAAATGATACCGCCATATATCAATCCAATCACCACTAAAGAAAAAATACCTTGCATGGTTCCCAATTTGGAGAATGCGAGCAATACTACAAACGCACTGATAATACCGACGATAGACAATTTATAATATTTAAAGACATCTTTGATAATGGTAAAGGAAGTCGCTTTCTTCCCATCAAGTAGTCCTTTATACATCATACAACTCAAATAACAATAAGATAATACGAAAAATGGCATGAATATCCAGACTCCTGCTCCCACAAAGAATAAGATTGAAAACAAAATTACCAAACCAATACCCAAACCAAAATTCAAGGGATCTGTGACCGATACCGACTCCCATTCTGGCAATCCGTCTCCGCTATCATTTGTATTCGTTTTAAAGAACCATGCCATATTGGCAAACCATAAATACACAATGTAAAACCAATTTAGGACGATGGTCATGGCAAATAATAAACCTGAAATAAGCGGTCCCAATAATACAATAATGGTTTCTGGAATACTGTTCAATGAATTCATGACGGTATTGATGGTTGCATAATTGAAGGACATGATTTTTTCCATGATAGAGATGAAATAATTGCCCAAGAAATGAGACGACGATTTTTGTTTATATTCTCTAAACATGTCCAGCATTTTATCCGACGTGTTATATTCATCATAAGGAAATACCAATTTATTGGATAATTCGTCGGTAAAGGTCGTGAATATATTGGTTTTGATTGGTTGAATGGTGGGTTTAGAATCGGTGTAAGGATAACAACTTTCTTCCGTTGGCAGTATATTGGACTGTGCTAATTTACACATGTATAACACAACACCACTTCCGGAAAAATAAATGAATACGATGAGTATAAATACCAATAAAGATGTTAAAAACCCTACCAAATTGGATGCAAAGTTTTCTGGAAAGATGGAATGATCTGTTTTTTTATCATCTAATGCACTTGTATCTGACATTGGTTACTTATATTACAATAATATAAAATATTTAACAAAACAATATTTGATATTTGATTTGTTAAAGTGGATTTTTATATCCTTTCAATATATGAAATGGAATAACATCGTATGGATCGTTTCTATCTTCATTCTTTTATGTTTGATATTTCAGCAAATCCATTACTTATCCATCAACGATTATTGGCGTTTCGCTCAACAAGAGAAAGAGAGAGTGGAGGGATTTTCAAATGGTCCTATTCAAGAGTCGAGTGATACCAGTCATACCGTTGATATGCCATTAACCAATCCAAATAGTTGCCAGAACTTCTGCGGACCCAATGCAAGATGCGCCAAAACTGGACACCAATGTTTCGCCGATATAGACTGTCCAGGATGTCAACCAACCAGTCCTCATTCCAAACCAACAACTACTGATGTTCCAGGTGATAATGATGCAGGCAAATTAACAGTCGGTGTAACTCCCCAATATTCATCATTGACAAGTGGATATGGTACCCAAAAACGTATAGTTACCAATCAATTATATGGTAAACCATCACAAGCGAATTTCGGAACCAATCTATGGAGAAAATTGGCAGATGAAGGACAATCGTTATTTGATAAACGATACAAACCGACCCAACAAGCAAATGAATATATGCCAAAATATCCACCTATGTATAGTGCGACTGGTGAATTTTTGGGCGATGGACCTTTACCTTCGAATTATTAATGCAACTTTTTGCGTCACCAACTTTGGTGACAAATGTCACTAATTAATATATCATGCAAATATATTAATTGAATTATGGAACTATAAAGCATACATCGTAATAATACTTTTAATGGAATATATGTGAATTTTTTCGTCACGAAATTGTCACAAAGTTGGTGACGCAAAAAGTTGCAGGACCGTTTTTTTCGAATAAAATGTTTTATATTTGCAATCATACATTGTTTGACATAAAGCATAATTATGACGATAATATATTTTTTCAAGAATAAATAATTTCGTCAGTCAGGACTTTTTCGTTGAGTCATTTTTGGACATTTATTTTTGTCCATTTTTCAAAAATTTAAAAACTTTCCCACGACATTTTCGTGAATTTGTCTACACCTCTAGAGAAAAAATATTGAACTTTTTTTAAACAATTCCTACATTATGTAGAATATGCAATTATTTTTCACGAATAATGGTTACCTTTGAAATGTTATGAATAATCTTATCTTTCTTATCATCTTCCGTTTCCATAACTTCGATCACTAACTTATCATGCACGTCAGATACTTTGGAAGAAGAATTTTTATATTCCGGATATTTCTCTCGAAAGAGAGGTAACAATTTAATATTCTTATCGGCAATATTGGTAATAACCCTCTTTAACTTAGTCTTCTTATCGTCTTCCTTTACCCATTCACCTTCATCTTTAATGTACATAGTTTCTCTCTTTTTATCGGTGCAATGAATAGGTCTAACTGTTTCATCCAGGTTTTTCAGATTCTTGACAATGATTTTCGAGATTCCCTCTACATAACCCAATTCACCCACTTCCATTAAATCGCTCAATTGCAACTTAATCGAATCCACAAAATCCGTTATATTCATCGCATTTTTACAGGTCTCATTTAAAAAGAAATTCAAATTAAATGCTTTGTTATGAGAGTTAGTATTATTAGTATTATATGAATTGCTTATATTAATAATGTCATGTTCTGTTATTTTAGTAAGTATGGATTGCTGATTGGTTATCAGGTCAGCATTTTGTTTTAGTAATGTAAGAATCAACTCATCTTTATCCAATTGCATTAGACTTTGAGAATGTTTGCAATTGCCTCTATTATAGTGTTTCCATAATCCAGACTTGGTTTTAAATGACTTGGAACACGTCTCACAATCAAAATTTTCATTGATTTGCCACTTTTTGCCACTTTTTGCCACTTTTTGGTTTCCATTTAGTTCCAATGAGTGTTTAGATGTCATTAAATGTTTGGTCCAATTGTATTTTTTAGAGCATTTATAATCACAATGTTGACAATAAAAATTTTGAGTGCCACTTTTTGCCACTTTTTGGTTTCCAAAAGTTTCCATTTATTTCCATGAAGAAAATAAAAATCGAAAAAAAATGTTTTTTTTGTGATTGTAAAAATATTGACAAAAAGCATAATTGTGACGATAACGGTTTTTTTTCAAGATTTTTTTTTTCGTCAGTCAGGACTTTTTCGTTGAGTCATTTTTGGACATTTATTTTTGTCCATTTTGAAAAATTTAAAAAACTTTCCCAAGCCATTTTCGTGATTTTGTCTACACCTCTAGGGACCAAATATTTCAAAAAAACACAACAATTTATAGAATTTCCCTACATGACGTAGAGAGAAAGAGAAATTACCAATGATCTAAATTGTTAAACACCTCTTCATCTGTATGACAGTTGTCAATAAACGCGTTTAATTGTTGTGGATGATAGTTTATTTCAATTGTGGGCAATCTTACACGAAGTCATACCCAATCTCTAAATTGTATTTAAAATACCGATTTAATAAACCCTATATCGGTTCAAATTTATGACAATTTAGAGGATTGCCTTCTCCATCACTCATAGTCTCTAAACATTCATTGCAATATAACCCTCTCATATAAACACTACAAAATAATTCAGTTTCCAACCCATTTCTATCACAAATACAACAATATTTTCTTCTAATTTTTTCTTCTTTTATCAGTTTTTGTTGTTGTCTCTCTAATTCTTTTTGTTTATAATATTCGGCATCTTTTGAATATGGATTTTTTTCAGAATATTCCCATAACCATATCGCTGGTTTATAGATATAAAATTTTTTCAAATGCTTACCTTTTTTTATTTTAATTATTTTACTATCATGATGAAGTCCTAATTTATCGCATAATAAATGCAAATATTTTCTTTTGTCGCCATCTAATTTATTTATTATTATTGTATTTTCATTTGGCATTTCATAATTTATGTTATTTTGGTTTTCATATTCATTCGTCAAGTTGTTAATAAAATTCTTTAATAATAAATAGAATGGAACTTCCGTATTCAATTCTTGTTTTCTCTCAAATTCATTCCATATATTTTCATAAAATGGCGTGTTAATAACCATATTTTTATACGAATCCCAATTTTGTCTTATAGTTTCACTTGATAATGATTGTAAGGACATCATAATATAAAATATTATAATATATTTATATTGTGTTTGTAAAATATATAGTAAGTTATATTTATTAGATCAACTGGGTAATTGTAAATATAACAAAAATAAAGGAATTCCTCTAATTTATGTCGCGTATAATAATCCGGCATTTCCACCCAAGAATATCACCATATTTACTCTCTCTTCCATCAAATACATATTATAATTGTATCCATAAATACGCCATGTCGGTTTATTGATGCCTACTAAATCGCCTGTAGCAGGGTCGCAAATGGTTAGAACTTGGGCATATGGATCTGCTGGAGGAGTTATAGTGGTACATTCGAACTGAACATTTTTGAATTGACTCATACTCATCGCCCCAGATGGTTGGAGAGAAAAGGGGTCAGTATGGAGACAGAAATTATAACAATACAATCCTGGTGGCGCAAATCCGGAAGTTCTCACATATTTTTCCACGAAATTATAGACACCGGAAGGTAAAATGTTCTCTCTATAATGTCCATCCATCAATATTCCAAGCGCGACTAAAATGCTCTTCACATTTTGTGGATTATATACGCCGGTAGTATACAATCCGGATAATGTTCCGTCTGGATTTAAACCTGGACCCAAGAATGGAGGACCGTGTGGATCTGGATTCGGCACATTTCCAGCAGTCGTTGCAGGAGTGATATCTTGAGGCATGTATTCATAGGGCCAATTCGTATAATTCGACCACTGGTTTCGAAGATTGACATCACTTCGTTGAAAATAAAACATCCAACTGATCACCATACCCAAGGAATCTAAATCGATTCTATTTTGCCCTGTTATGTTATAAAAGGGTTTTTCATAGACTTGTTTGATTAAATATTTTTGTTCATTTTTGGCAAATAAATTCGTCTCGTCATTCGAGAGAAAACAATAGGTGCAATTCAGATTGATATCTGCAAACCAGTTCGTTCTGGTGTCGATATAGGAAGTCGGTCCCAATTCTTGGTCAGGAGGAGTCTGTAAAAATCGATAGAATTGCATATAATATTGGTTAAAATTGGGAGCGACTACAGGATAGTTGTTGGTATAATCCATGACATCTCGAATACTGAACCATTCATTGATCGGTCTGAAGGTAACATTGATGACTAACTCGTTATATTGCAGGGCAACCAATGGAAATGCCTGATAACTCGATAAATTGAACCATGCACCGAGCGGAATCCAAAGCGTTCTACCAGAAATAGATTTGTGTGCACCGGCAGGACTGGTTGTATAATAAGCATTTGGATAGGCATTCACACGAGGTTCTACATTGGCAGGATCATTCAGTTCAGGAACATTTCCAATCATTTCGTTGAACAGTGCCAATTTTTGTCCAGTGAAATCGCGTTGTGCAGATGCTAAAATGTATTGACCGGAATATTGTTGAAGTTGTTGGTTTCCACAATGAATGGTTATTTTACGGATGATTTGGGCACCCAGATTTTTGATCCACTGAAATTCATACGGCGCCCAGTCAGAATATCCAGTGGATCCATCGGAATTGGTATAAGATTGTGGCGGAATAACAGGAGACCATATATTGGGTAAGGTTATGCAGATATAACAATCCATTAATAGTTCTGCATATCGTTTGATTTTAAAGGTGAATGTGCTATCTGCAGTGAGACTGAGTTGTGGAGTGCCTTCATAATCAATCCGAAAATTTTGTTTGGCGAAATTGGTGCATTGTTTGAAAGATGCTTTCCAGAATGATTTGGTGGGGTTTCCATATAATATGAGATTGGTTTGTCCTTGAGACACTAATTGCATTAATCCGCCGGCCATATATTAAATATACTATATATTTTTAATTCTATTATATTATAAAATACTTATATATATTAACAATGTCGACAACCAATGCTGGCAATTATTTATCTCAACTTCAGAGTTTAGACGAAAATTTCCAATCATATATGATACTTGGATTTACCTTTGTGATTTTAATCATCTATATCGGATATTTGATTTATCTCTCTAAACTCCAACATTCAGAATGCGATTACATGAATGATTTGTATTCATCCCTCGATGGAAATATAAGACCTATCACATCTTCTGATCCAGACTGTAGTGGCAATTTATATGACTATTATGTAAAAACTGCTTATAATGCATGTTCTGGTGGCGGTTATAAAAACGATTTTGTCGATATATGCAATTTGAAAGCGGTGATCAAACAAGGCGTCCGATGTCTCGATTTTGAGATTTATTCGGTCAATAATCAACCTGTGGTTGCAACGAGTACCTCCGATAGTTATTATGTCAAGGAAACATTGAATTCGGTGAATTTTTCGTCGGTGATGGACACGATTCGCAATTATGCATTTTCAGGATCGACCTGTCCAAATCCAACGGATCCTTTGCTTATTCATTTGCGATGTAAGAGTAATAACCAAACCATGTATACCAATTTAGCAAACATATTTCAATCCAATACTGATATCATGTTGGGTATGAATTATAGTTTTGAAGCAAGTGGACAAAATTTAGGAAGTGTTCCTTTACTTCAACTACAGAATAAAGTGGTGTTGATAATAGATAGAAGTAACACTGCCTTTTTGGAAAATGAACAACTGGTTGAATATGTCAATTTAACCAGTAATTCTATCTTTATGAGAGCATATGACTATTATAATGTTCAGAATAATCCAGATATTAATGAATTGACAGAGTTTAATAGACGAGGGATAACGATTGTGTTACCTGATAATGGTTCGTCGCCTTCCAATCCAAGTGGTATGGTATGTCGCGCCAGTGGTTGCCAAATGATTGCCATGCGATACCAATTGGTGGATAATTATTTAATGGATAATGCGTTATTTTTTGATCGAGCAGGATATGCATTTGCGTTAAAACCTGATGATTTGCGATATAAACCAGTCACTGTTCCAGCACCAACGCCTCAATTACCAGAATATTCTTATGCAACGAGAACAACCACAACTGACTATTATAGTTTTAGCACTTAATAAAATAATCTATTTAATATATAACACATGTCGAGAGAAAAAAACGTTTGCAAAGGGGTATCGTTTGCAGATTGTGAATTGGCAATATTACGTATGGCGGTAGATAAAGCGGAAGAAAAGATGGGTAAACGTGTCGCGAATTCAGACGATGTTCAAAAAATCATTGACATATTAGAGGAATTCATTAAACGCAAGAAGGAGATATGTTATGGGGGAACGGCAATCAATAACATTTTACCAGAAGAAGACCGATTTTATAATAAAGAAGTAGAGATACCGGATTATGATTTTTTCTCTCAACATGCGATGGAAGATGCGAAAGAATTGGCAAATATTTATTATAAGAAGGGATTTATAGATGTGGAAGCGAAATCCGGACAGCATCATGGCACCTATAAGGTATTTGTCAATTATATGGCAGTTGCAGATATAACCCAAGTGCCGAAAGAAATCTTCAGTTCATTGAAAAAAGATGCAATGAGTGTGGGTGGAATATTATATGCACCACCCAACTTTTTAAGAATGTCGATGTATTTAGAATTATCCAGACCTGCAGGAGATATCAGTCGCTGGGAAAAAGTATTGAAACGATTAACCTTATTAAATAAAAATTATCCCATTACAGATATAGACTGTAACAATATTGATTTCCAGCGTGAAATGGAGTCCAGATTGGATGAAGATAAAATATTTGAAACGGTCAGAAATACTTTGATCAATCAAGGCGTCGTTTTCTTTGGCGGATTTGCCAACATTTTATATTCGCAATACATGCCTGCAAAATCCAGGAAAAAATTGGAGAAAATCGCGGATTTTGATGTCTTATCGAATGATCCGGAAAATACGGCGCAAGTGATTAAAGAACGATTGGACGATAATGGTGTGAAGAACGTGACGATTATTAAACAAAAGGAGGTGGGAGAAATTATTCCAGAACATTATGAAGTGAAGATTGGGAAGGATTCGATATTGTTTATATATAAACCGATTGGATGTCATAGTTATAATGTGTTGATGATGAGTGGTAAAAAGGTGAAGGTGGCAACAATAGATACGATGTTGAGTTTCTATTTAGCGTTTTTATATGCAGATAGACCTTATTATAATCAGTTTATAGAGAGAATATTATGTATGTCTACATTTTTGTTTGACGTTCAGCAAAAAAATAGATTGGCACAAAAGGGGTTATTACGAAGATTTAGTATCACATGTTATGGTCATCAACAATCGGTGGAAGAATTAAAGGCAGAAAAGGCTGCTAAATATAAGGAATTGAGTGCGAATAAGGATAAGAAGCAATTTGAAGAATGGTTTTTGAGTTATAAACCGGATGCTAACGATGATAATAAGAAAGAAAAAGATACAATAAAAGAGAAAAAGAATGATAAAAGAAAGACAAAGAAACGGATACATAAAAGAAATAGAAAGTCATCCTCCTTATTCAACTTGTATAAAACAAGGAAGAACAAAAAATACTTTTAAGGATCTGGTCTCGCACAAAATCCACCAGGACAATCCATATGAGAAGGTTCTTCTTTTCCGGTCGACTGTTTGTTCATATAAAATTTATATACAAACATTCCAATAAAGAGCACGACAAGTGCAGCGCCTATATATAAAAACATTGTATTATCATCAGAGCTATTATTTATAACTTGATTCACATCGCTTATTCCTAAAGAAAACGCCGGATCAGAAATATCAATATCCATGTATATTTTGCCAATATTTACCATTTTCTATTTAAACTCAATTTCGGCAAAATATGTCACAACGGCAAAATATGTCACAACGGCAAAATATGTCACAACGGCAAAATATGTCACAACGGCCCC
>Ga0194124_10005916_pt1 | contig 11134 bp, 11 predicted proteins | sample TA2KigCas0mmetaG_FD_148605 | JGI IMG/M metagenome (GOLD analysis project Ga0194124, IMG submission 148605) | Freshwater microbial communities from Lake Tanganyika, Tanzania - TA2015031 Kigoma Deep Cast 0m | ecosystem: Environmental > Aquatic > Freshwater > Lake | place: Tanzania: Lake...
GTATGCCTCATTGCTTGTTTATCTTTTTTTATAGGAGAAAAAAATGCCCAAAATGAAAACCAACAGTAGCGCCAAGAAGCGCTTTCGTTTTTCCGCTTCAGGAAAAGTCAAATTTTATGCTGCCGGCAAACGCCATGGCATGAGCAAGCGTCCCCAACGGATGATTCGTAATGCCCGCGGTGCCCAGATTTTGCCAGCGTGTGATACGCCCGCTATCCGTCAAATTATGCCTTATGGCCGTTAAAGAAAGGATCAACAACAATGTCTCGCGTTAATAAAGGTGTTCCAAGTCGTAACCGCCGTAAAAAGATTCTCGGTCTTGCAAAAGGATATCGGGGTCGTTCTCATAACTGTTTCCGTATTGCTCTTGAGAAAGTTGAAAAAGCTTTACAATATGCATACCGCGATCGTCGCAACCGTAAGCGTCAATTTCGGGCTCTGTGGATCCAACGGATCAATGCAGGGGCTCGTTTGCACGGGTTAACGTATTCTCAGCTTATTAATGGTTTAGCAAAAGCTAAGGTGGAAGTGGATCGTAAAATGCTTGCTGATATGGCGGCACGTGATCCTGGTGCTTTTAAACAGATTGTAGCATCGGCCCAGGCAGCATTAGGCTAAAGAAATACTATGTCGTTGCAAGGGGCTCTCTACTCAAGAAAGCCCCTTTTTATTTGGATAGGAATAAAAAATGTCTGACTATAGTCCTCTTCAATCATCAGCCCTAGAGGCCCTTCAAAGGGCGTCTTCTCTAGAAGCTGTTGAGGCTGTGCGTCTAGAGTATTTTGGAAAAAAAGGTCTCATCACAGAGCATTTGAAAAATCTTGGCACTGCGTCCCCCGAAGACCGCCAAGAGAAAGGCCCTCTTTTAAATGCCCTTAAGGTAACACTACTAGAGGCCTTAGAAGAAAAAAAAGAAACACTTCAGCAAGCTGAACTAAACCAGAAACTTAAACAAGATGTTTTGGATGTCACCCTTCCAGGGCGTCCCGAAAGTGAAGGCTTGCTTCATCCTATCCAGCAAACAACCGAAGAAGTAATGGCTATCTTTGGAGCGATGGGTTTTTCGGTTAAAGAAGGGCCTCATATCGAAGAAGATTTTTATAACTTTACAGCGCTCAATATTCCGCTTGAGCATCCTGCGCGTCAAATGCAGGATACATTTTACATCAATGATTTTCGAGAGGGGGCGCCCATGGTGCTCCGCACGCATACGTCTCCCGTTCAAGTTCGCACAATGCTTGACGAAAAGCCGCCCGTTCGCATTATTGCACCAGGACGTGTCTTTCGAGCCGATTATGATATGACGCATACCCCTATGTTCCATCAAGTCGAAGGATTGTTTATTGGCGAGAATGTAACGATGGCCCATTTTTAGGGGTGTTTGGTTGAATTCTTAGAAGCGTTCTTTGACGTAAAGGATCTTCCTATCCGCTTCCGACCAAGCTTTTTCCCATTCACAGAACCTTCTGTCGAAGTAGACATTGGTTGTACTCGCCAAGATGGCGGGTTCAAAATTGGGACGGGGAGTGATTGGTTAGAAATTTTGGGCGCGGGGATGGTCCATCCTAAAGTTCTTGAAAATTGTAAGATTGATTCAACCCAATATCAGGGCTTTGCTTTTGGGATGGGGATTGACCGGATTGCCATGTTGAAATACGGAATTCCGGATCTTCGGACGTTTTTTGAATCTGACTTAAGGTGGCTTCGTCACTATGGCTTTCAGCTTTTTGATCGTCCTTCTTCGCTGAATAAAACAAGAGCAGGGGGGGCGCAATGAAATTTTCACTAACCTGGTTAAAGCGACATTTAGAGACAACAGCTTCTGTTGAAGACTTAACGACAACACTGACCAATCTTGGTCTTGAAGTAGAAGGTGTTGAAGAAACAGGAGGGGCTTTAAAATCTTTTAAAGTGGCTCGTATTTTGAAAGCGGAAAAGCACCCCCCTGCAGATAAACTTCAAGTTTGTACTGTTGATATTGGGGAGAAGGCCCCTGTCACTGTTGTTTGCGGGGCCCCTAACGCACGGGCAAATCTGACTGTTGTCTTTGCACCTCCTGGAACAACCATTCCCTATAACGGAATGGTTTTAACGAAAGCGAAAGTTAGGGATATTGAAAGCGCTGGAATGCTTTGTTCTAAAAAAGAGCTCAATCTTGGCACAGAATCTGAGGGCATTTGGGAACTTCCAGAAGATGCCCCTGTTGGGATGTCCCTTGCAGAATATTTAGCCCTTAATGATATAGTCATCGAAGTTGGTATTACCCCTAACCGTCCAGATTGTTTGGGTGTTCGTGGTATTGCGCGCGAGCTTGCGGTTGCAAAAAAAGGAACGCTCAAGTCTCGGTTGATGCCAGATGTGGAAACAACATTCTCATCGCCTATTTGGGTCACGAGGTCTTTTAACCGCGACACACTTTCTGCTTGTCCACATTTTACAGGGCGGTTGATTCGTGGGGTTAAAAATGGCCCAAGTCCAGAATGGTTGCAAAAGCTTCTTCAATCTGTGGGACTTAAGTCTATTTCTAAGCTTGTGGATGTTACTAATTTCTTTTCGCATGATCTATGTCGGCCTTTGCATGTTTTTGATGCGGATACAATTGAAGGGAATATTACCGTTCGGCTTTCTAAATCAGGCGAATCAATGAAAGCATTAGATGACAAAGAGTATAGCCTAGACGATCATATGACAGTCATTGCAGATGATAAAAAAATCTTGGCACTTGGCGGGATTATGGGCGGTCAGAGTTCTGGTTGCACCATGGATACGACAAATGTCTTTTTGGAATCCGCTTATTTTGATCCGATTCGTACTGCAAAAACGGGTCGTACTCTTTCAATTCTCAGTGACGCACGCCATCGCTTTGAGCGTGGCATTGATCCTTTTTCTACGCGGGTTGGTTTAGATTTTGCCACCCAAATGATCATCGATTTATGCGGAGGTGAGGCGAGCGATATGGTGGAAGCAGGTGCCCCTGTTGAAACAATGGAGAAAATTTCTCTCGACTATGACCAGATCAAATCTTTAATTGGAATTAGTGTTCCAAGCGAGCAGGTCAAAGAAATTTTAGACACTTTGGGGTGCGCTGTTATTCGTAGTGATGACACAGGCGTTATAGCCATTACGCCCTCTTGGCGAGGGGATTTGAAGCTTCCTGAAGACTTAATTGAAGAAGTTGTGCGGGTCTATGGGTACCATCATATTCCAGCAACGCCTCTTCCTCCGGTGAACGATCCATTGTTTGCGCCTCTAAACGCTGGGCAAAAAAGGGTATCATTGGTCCGCCATACTTTGGCGCAACGTCATATGATGGAAACTGTCTCCTGGTCTATGGTCGGGAAAAAAGCTTTTGCTCTTTTCGGGGGTGATTCTGATAAGCTCCGGCTTGTGAATCCGATCACAGAAGATTTGGAATATATGCGTCCGTCCCTTTTATCGCTTCTTTTAGAGGCAGCCAAAAAGAATATCAGTCGAGGCTTTGCGGATCTAAGTCTTTTTGAAGTGGGACCGATTTATAAAGGCACAACCCCTAAAGACCAAGAAACGGTTGCAGGAGGGTTGCGTTCCGGGAAACTATCCAGAAATCATTGGAAACACGAAGAACGCTCTTATGACATTTTTGATGTCAAGCAAGATGCCCTTTCTGTTTTGAAGGTTTGTGGCCTCAACACAGAGAAAATTCAAATTGATCAAAATGATGTTCCTTCGTGGATGCATCCGTATCGTACGGGACGGCTCTGTTTAGGTCCTAAAAACATTTTGGGATATTTTGGGGAGGTCCACCCAGGTATTTTAAAAACACTTGGCATCAAAGCTCCAGTTATGGCCTTTGAAGTTTTCTTAGAAAGCGTGCCTTATGGAAAAAATATAACATCGAATAAAGGCAAAGCCTTTCTTCCCGCCCTCCAAAGTGTCGAGCGGGATCTTGCCTTTATTGTGGACAAAAATGTCTCTGCGAAAAAAATGATGGATACTGCTCAAAAAGCGGGACACCCTTTGCTTTCAGCGCTCACGGTTTTTGATGTGTATGAAGGCCATCCTTTAGAACAGGATAAAAAATCTCTGGCGATTCGTTTTTATTTGCAAGCAGAAACAGTTACGCTTACGGACGCAGATATTCATGCGTGCTGTAATAGAATTATTGAAACAGTTCAAAAAGAATTAGGAGGCATTCTGCGCGATGGCCAGTAAACCCATTTCCACCATCCGAAATTTTTCGATTGTTGCCCATATCGATCATGGAAAGTCGACCCTTGCGGATCGATTGATCGAATTGTGCCAGGGATTGCCTCAACGAGAATTAAAGCAACAAATCCTTGATTCTATGGATATTGAACGGGAACGGGGCATTACGATCAAAGCCCAAACCGTGCGGTTGACTTACAAAGCCAAGGATGGGAATACCTATCAGTTGAATCTGATGGACACACCAGGTCACGTAGACTTTGCCTATGAAGTTAGCCGGTGTCTTGCGGCTTGTGAGGGTTCGATTCTTGTGGTGGATGCCAGTCAAGGGGTTGAGGCCCAGACGCTTGCGAATGTTTATCAGGCGATTGATAACAATCATGAAATTATTCCCGTTCTTAATAAAATTGATCTTCCCGCCGCAGAGCCTGAGCGTATTCGTGCGCAGATCGAAGAAGTCATCGGGATTGATGCTTCTAATGCTGTGCTTATTTCTGCAAAAACTGGTATTGGTATTCAGGATGTGTGCGAGGCAATTGTTCATCGGCTCCCACCCCCAGTAGGGGATAGTGAGGCGCCTCTAAAAGCCCTTTTGATTGATAGCTGGTATGATACTTATTTAGGGGTTGTAACCCTTGTTCGTATTAAAGATGGTGTTCTAAAGGCGGGTATGCGCGTTAAAATGCTTGCGACAAATTCAATTTATGATGTGGGTGAAGTGGGTGTCTTTACTCCGAAAAAAGAAAAGAAAGATTCCTTAAGCCCCGGAGAAGTGGGGTATATTACGGCAGGCATTAAACAAGTTGCGGACTGTCAAATTGGGGATACCATCACCGAAGAACGTCGCCCATGCCTTGAACCACTTCCTGGGTTTAAGCCCTCTGTTCCTGTCGTCTTTTGTGGTCTTTTTCCTGCAGACGCTGCAGACTTTGAAGTTTTAAAGGAAAGTCTTGCGAAATTACGACTGAACGATGCAAGCTTTCAATATGAAACCGAAAGTTCTGCCGCTCTTGGTTTTGGATTTCGGTGTGGATTTTTAGGTCTTCTGCATCTTGAAATTATTCAAGAGCGTCTTGAGCGTGAATTTGATCTTGATATCGTTAGTACGGCGCCCAGCGTTGTTTATCGTGTTCATAAAACAAATGGGACGATGGTGGAGTTACATAATCCAGCCGATATGCCTGACCCGGTTTATATCGATTTTATTGAAGAACCTTGGATTAAAGCCACTATTTTAACGCCCGATGAGTATTTAGGAAGTATCCTTGCTCTCTGTACAGAGCGTCGAGGCCAACAGCTTGATTTAACGTATGTGGGGAATCGTGCGATGGCTATTTATCGACTGCCTTTAAACGAAGTCGTTTTTGATTTTTATGATCGCCTAAAATCTGTTAGTAAGGGCTATGCAAGCTTTGATTATCATCTCGATGATTACGAACAATCTGCGCTTGTTAAGGTGAGTATCCTAGTGAACAACGAGCCTGTTGATGCTCTTTCTTTTATTTCTCATAAAGATCGCTCTGAGAATCGAGGGCGTGAGATTTGTGAAAAACTAAAAGACCTGATCCCTCGGCAACTCTTTAAGATAGCTTTACAAGCGGCGATTGGGGGGAAAGTTATTGCACGCGAAACAATTTCTGCCCTTCGAAAAGATGTGACCGCTAAATGTTATGGGGGCGATATTAGCCGAAAGCGGAAGCTTTTAGACAAGCAAAAGAAGGGGAAGAAACGCATGCGTCAAGTGGGGCATGTGGAAATTCCTCATGATGCTTTTTTGCAAGCCTTAAAACGAACAGAATAGAAAAATAGGATTTTAAAACTAATGCATAATATATTTGAATACTTAACAAACTTTAATGAAATTATTTTGTGGGGATATTTAGGCCTTGGTATGGTCATTTCCTTTGGTCTTTATTTTTCCTTTAGAGCCCGATGGATTCAGGTGTTTCATTTTTGGACGGCGTGCAAACATTTTATTTCTTGCATGAAGCATAGTACCTATGCAGAAGACGAAGAACACGGTGTTTCTCCTATCAAACTTTTTTTTGCAACGATTGGTGGTGCGATCGGTATTGGAAATGTAGCAGGGGTGGCCCTTGCTATTCAAATTGGGGGGCCTGGTGCTCTGGTTTGGGTTTTATTGGTTGCGCTTCTTGGAATGATTATTAAATACTCAGAGGTGTACTTGGGAATTAAATATCGAAGACATATTCCTGGCAAAAAGGGCTATGAAGGAGGGCCTATGTATTTCCTTCAAAAAGCTTTTCCAAAGTACACGTGGATTGCTTATGTTATGGCTTTTTTGCTCTGCATTTATGGCGTTGAAATTTATATGTTTAATGTGGTGAAATATTCATTTCAAACAAACTTTCATCTGAATCCCCATGTAGTTATGGGCCTTTTTCTTATTCTTATATTTTTAGGGGTTTTTGGTGGTGTTGAACGTGTGGGAGCCATTAATACCATTCTGATTCCTGGTTTTGTTATTCTGTACGTTGTGATGACTCTTTGGATCATTTTTCAAGAAATCCATCTTCTTCCAGAGCTTTTAAAAACTATTTTAAAATCAGCCTTCACGGGGCACGCTGCAATAGGTGGATTTACAGGAAGTACTTTTTTGCTAACCCTTTCCAAAGGACTTTCCGCAGGAGCCTATTCTGGAGATATTGGGATTGGATATGCCTCCATCATTCATAGTGAAACGCGATTTAAAGAACCCTCTAAGCAGGCAAGCCTTACCATTCTTGGTATTTTTCTAGATACTTTTGTTGTTTGTATGTGTACAATTCTATTAATCCTTGTAACCGGTGTATGGAAACTCAATACGGATTCTAGCCTCTTGGTTCAAGAGGCTCTTTCTCACTACTTTCCTTATATGGATTATTTTATGCCCTTCTGCCTTTTTATTTTGGGGTATTCAACCATTACATCTTATTTCGTTGCAGGGATTAAATGTGCAGATTTTATTTGGCCTTCGTACGGCAAAAAATTTTATATGGTTTATGGGCTTTGTGCATTCATTATTTTTTCTTTCATTGAAACCCGTTACGCTTTTGCGATCATGAGTACTGCAGGGGGGTTGTTGATGGTTATCAACTTAGCGGGCCTCATGAAACTTCGAAAAGATATTGTGTATAAGGTTTAGAGACCAACTTTCGGAGGTGCTTTTCTAGAGGCGCTTCCGCGTACACCAAAAAACTCATACGTCACAAGGAATTCATTATTTTTTGTGTAAGTGATGGTCAAGTGACGGGGGAAGACAATTCCTTTAGCGGTTTGGTTAAAGTTTTCAATCATACCACGAAGAGCTTTCTCTGATAAGGTTTGAAGGGTAATTGTGATGGGGGTGTAAGAGACAAAAAAAGGAACCTGTTGATTGCCCTGGATAGAATCTTCGAAGGGTTCCCCAAAATGGAATTGTTGTAAGTTTACTTTGTATTTTTTTGCAAGATCGGCTACAAGACCAAGGCATTCTTTTTCATCAAAGGGACTTAAAAATTCTTTTTGGCCTAGTTCTGTTAAGGATTCTTGTATCGCTCTATGGTCTTTTGTCGCCTCCTCTTTTTCTTTTAAAGACTGTTCAAGGGACTCAAGCTCTTTTAATCGACGTTTTTGCAGCTTAAGATCTTGGAATGGGGTCCATAAGATCCCTATAGAAAAAAGCAGTGTAAAAATAAAAAATAAAAAACCTTCTAGAACGCGACGACTCATAGATCCACTCCCTCTTTTAGAATACGAATGACTTCAATTTCTTTGATACGGGGGTTTTTCATAACTTTATAGTGTTTGAGAGGTTGTTTGATTTGACCTTCTCGAGCTTGATGCTGTGACGAGTCGGGGCCTAAATAATCTATCCAAAGATCTAGAGTTTCCTCTGTATGAACTGGAGGGTCTAAAACCCATGATTCTTTTTTGAACTTTGGGGAATGATAGCTCCACTCAATATGTTTCAATTCCCAATGATCTTGAAGCCACCCTTGAGTTTCATCTAACAGATTAAATGGGTGAGGGGTTGCTGATTTTAAGTGACTATAGCCATGAGCGATTGATTGGTCTTTTGATGAAAGAGAGAACAGATCGAATGAGTTTTCATCTTGAAGTTTTTTTGTCACCTCTTCCAGATGATGAACTTTTTTTGTAAGAATTTTTTGGTATTTTTTTGTTATAAATCCTCCAAGAAGGATCATCCACAAACAAACAAATCCGCCCACCATAAAAACAAAGCGGCGGCGCTTTTCTATCAGAGATGGCTCTAAACAAGATAACTTTAAAGAAAGTCGGGGTTTTTGTTTTAATAAAAACAGGGAAACCATAGACCAAAGATTAAAAGGAAGCCCTTTTTTGACAGATGTTTTGTGGAGTCGTGACCAATCAACGATGGTTTGAGGCATAGGGGGAAGCTTAGAAAAGAGAGAGGCGTTCCCTAAAAGAACAAACCCAACTGTCGTTGGATCAACGCCCTTTTCTACCATCAGATAGCTTATAAGGTCCTCAGTTTCTAAAGCGATCTGACTTTTGATATTTTTTTCGCTGATCGACACTAGGCGAGAGGCTGTTATTTTTTTGTCAATAAAAACCAGCTGACGTAGACCCACAAGTTCTTCATAGTATAGGACGATAAGGCATGGTTTTTCCGGTGGATTTATAAATTCTTTATGGTGGAGAAATGTTTCTATTTCTAATGGCATAAGTCGAGGAAGGTTTAAGGGATGGCCACTTCCTGCTAAAAATTGAATCCAGTCCAAATGATTTTCTGAAAGAGTAAGATTTGTACAAAGATAAGTATTTTCAGACTCTTTTCTAAAGTGGGTAGTTTGAAGTCTTGGATTTTCTGTCTGACGTTTGAGCTGGAGGACTTTTCTTTTTTTCCAACTATGCATCAAAGGCAATTGTTCCAAGTAATAATACTGCTCACGAAGGTCAATAAAAATATGGATAGAGGCACGTTTGTTTGCTTGAAATAGTCCATAGTCTTCTGAGGATTTAAAATCATCGACGTGGGCATAAAAACCTTCGGAAATGATCGTATTTTTCGGCTCGATCGTGACAAAGCATCCTGGATTAATTAGGGTAAAAATAAAATTCATTTCAATCCATTTCCTAAACCTTCATAAAGAGGATACAAAATAGATGACACCCCCCATGTTAAGAATAGCCCGATTCCAATTAGAAATAAAGGTTGTATATATTGATGCGCTTTTTCAATGCGATCAACAAGACTTGTTTCGAGCAGCCTTCCACTTTGCTCTATTGCATGTTCGATCATACCTGTTGCTTCTCCTTGTTCGAGAAGCGTCATAATAAACGATGGAGGGGAAAGGTGGATTTTTATCGCTGCAGAAAAACAAAGACCTTTTGCAATATCATATGATAAAGCCTCAAATTTTTTCTGCATCACAAACGATTTAGAGAGATTAGTTTGCACTATGAGTGCTGCTGTCACAGGGATTCCTGCCTTTAATTGATAGGATAGCCGTTGGAAAAAACAATGAAGATGAGAATCTTTTTTCAAGGGGCCAAAGACTGGAACGTAAAGAATAATTTTTTCTTTGTAATAAGAAAAAGATTTGTAGGGCTTAAAAATATAAAAAATCCCTTTCAGTGCTAGAAAAGCTAACCCACAATAAACCCAAAGATTATGATGTATCAGATGAACAAATAAAGAGTTACTGAACGCAAGGGAGCTTTCAGAGGCTTCTAAAAAATCTTGGACATACCTGATAAATATTGGAAGGGCGAAAAAGAATATTCCAAACAAAAAAAAGCTTAACAATATAGGGTATGTTAAAAGTTTTTTAAGTTTTTCTTTCAAATTATGCTGTTGATAATAGGTTTTTGCTAAGATTTCAAAACAAGAATGAATTGCATCGCATTTTTCCAAAGTTTGGAGCATGCCTATACCAAAGTCGTCTAATATGCCACTTATTTCTATTGCTTCTGCAAAAGAGGATCCTTGGTCTATTTTTGCACAAATCATTTCCTTTAAAGGGGGCAAAAACTTCGAGGGCATTTTATAGCTTCTAATTGATTCTTGAATTGATAATGATGCTTCAAAGCACTGGGCCATATGATCGCAAAATAGGGCACGATTCATAAGGGAGAATCTATGCCAAAGATATTTTTGAAAGGTCTGAGGCTTAGAGGGAGAGAAATTCTGAGCTGTAATACCAATTTTCATTTTTAAATGATCCAAACGAATTTTTTTTAAGACTCGACTTTGGGCGGCGCCTGTCACCGCGAATGTGTTGTATTTCGTATAATTGTAAAGCATTTGAATAGGAGCTTTGTACCTGAGGCAATATATAACTTGTATTACTATAATTTCTTGCATGGAAAGCATTTTATAATAATACAAAGACATCACATAAAAGACTTATGAGCATTAACAGACCCTACTTTTAAAAGATCATCTCTTTCTTAAAAATAACAAGGGTTAAAGTTTTAAGAGATCGATCGCTGCTTTAAAATTTCTGCTTCCGAAAGACCTGTAAGGCTCACCACTTTTTCTAAGGGCTCTCCAAGTTCTAGCATTTTCTTTGCCATAGCTTTCATGCCGTCCATAAAACCTTCTGCTTTCCCTTCAGCTTTACCTTCAGCTTTACCGTGATCAATGCCTTGCTGGAATCCCTCAAGACGGCCAAGGTTCATGCCCTCAGCACGGCCAAAGTTCATTCCTTCCTCTCGTCCCTGAATAACCCCCGCTTCGCGTTCTTCGGCAAAAGCTTCGCTATACTGGCTCCAGTCGGGCTTCTCTTTCCGGTATTCTTCTGTAAACGCCTCACTCCAATTCCTCATTTCTAACATGGTCATCATCTCCTCTTGAGCTTCATTAAAGTAGGAAGGTATCTTCTCTATCCTATGGGATTCCTTAAATATTTCAAGCTGATTATCCCCATGCGCAGCATGGATAATCACCCCTGTGCATACAGGGGCCCAGTACTATATTTTT
>Ga0194124_10005917_pt1 | contig 11134 bp, 11 predicted proteins | sample TA2KigCas0mmetaG_FD_148605 | JGI IMG/M metagenome (GOLD analysis project Ga0194124, IMG submission 148605) | Freshwater microbial communities from Lake Tanganyika, Tanzania - TA2015031 Kigoma Deep Cast 0m | ecosystem: Environmental > Aquatic > Freshwater > Lake | place: Tanzania: Lake...
TTTTGGCGGCCCAGCCGCCGGCGATCCCGGGCTTCTCGGCCCAGGGCGGCTTCTACTTCCAGTTCAACGATCTCAGCAATGGGGCCTACAGCTTCAACCAGCTCAATGATCAGGCCAAGCAACTGATCCAGGCGGGCACGGCCAGCGGCGGCTTCTCCACTCTCTACACCCAGTTCATCCCCAGTGCCCCGGCCTTCGGGCTGAAGATCGACCGCTCGATCCTCGGGGCCCTCAACGTCGATTTCCAGCAGGCGATGCAGACCATCGCCGTGCTGGCGGGCAGCAACTATTCGGGCCTCACCTATGAGAGTGGCCAGGTCAGGAACATCTACGTGCAGGCGGCTTCCGAGAACCGCAGTTCCCTGGAGGATGTGCTCAGTTACTACGTGCGCAGCAAGGACAACAAGCTGGTTCAGGTGTCGGAGTTCGCCACCGCGGAACTCACCAGCGCCCCTCCGGTGATCAGCCATTTCAACCTTTACCGCACGATCCTGATCCAGGGGGCTGAGGCGATCGGCAAGAGTTCCGGGCAGGCCTTGACCAAGATCCAGGACCTCTTCCATGCCCAGGATTTCAACAACATCGGCTATGCCTTCACCGGTCTGGCTGCCCTGCAGCTGTCGGCGGGCAACGCCAGCGTGCTGGTGTTCGGCCTGGGGATCCTGGTGGTCTACCTGGTGCTTTCGGCCCAGTACGAGAGCTATGTGACGCCGGTGATCATCCTGATGACCGTGCCCCTGGCCATGCTCGGCGCCCTGGCGTTCCTGGCCTTGCGCTCGATCGATCTCAACATCTACGCCCAGGTGGGGCTGGTGACCCTGATCGGGCTGGCGGCCAAGAACGGCATCCTGATCGTCGAGGTGGCCGAGCAGCACATGAAGGAGGGCATGACGGCCGCGGAGGCCGCCATCGCCTCTGCCGAATCGCGGCTGCGGCCGATCCTGATGACGGCCATCGCCGCCCTGGCCGGCTTCCTGCCCCTGGTGGTGGCCACCACGGCGGGGGCCAACAGCCAGCAGTCCCTGGGGACGGTGATCTTTGGCGGCCTGCTGGTGGCCACGGTGCTGTCGCTGGGGGTGGTGCCCCCCTTCTATGTGGCGATCAAGAACCTTGAGGCTCGCTGGTTCCCCGAGGCTCCGGCAGAGCCGGTACCCAGACACCCTGAGTGATGCAGCCAACTCGTGCGTTGAGCTGGTGCATCAAGCTGCTGAATCAAGGTGCCGAATCAGTTGAGATGCTGGCAGGTTTCAGACTGACACCAGCACGATCCCATGGTGCGGCTGATCCCAGGCGGGGTTCAGCAGGATCAAGGTGCGATGGGATCTGGGCGGTGCCCACGCTGTTGGCCACCGGATTGAGGTTTCCGGCCGGCTCAGGCTCAGCCCCAGCAACAGGGATTGATCAACGTCAGGCCGATCGCGGCGAAATCGTGGACGTCGCGTGTGGCCAGGGGCGCCCCATGGGCCAGCTCCGTGGCTGCGATCACCGCATCGGCGGTCGCCATCGGCCGGGCCAGCTGTTCGCATCGCTGCAGCAGCTCGATGCCGAGCAGCAGCAGAGCCGCCAGAGCGCCCCCCAGCATCCCCGCCAGGGCAGCGCGCAGGCTGGCTGGCAGCAGGTTGAGTGCTGCCGCTCGGGTGGTGGCCGCGGACTCAGCCAGCGCCGGAGCCGATCGTGTTGAACTTCGCTGCCAGCACCGCATCGGCCTGGGTGAGCCCATCCACCTTGTGGGTGTAGATCACCGCCTCGGCGTGGCCCCAGCCGAGCGTGAACTCGGCGTGGTGGCCCTGGGCCTCACAGATGGCGCCGGCGGCCATCACCCAATCCAGCGCACTCTGGAAATCGGGGAAGTGAAGCGAGCGCTGCAGGTGGTGCTGCTCCACCACCGTCCAGCCCGGCAGCTGTGGCAGCAGCGCATCGAGCTCCGCCTGCGTGAGCGTCGGAGCGCCTTCGCGGCAGGGGATACAGGTCTGCGTTGCCAGATCCATGGCTGATGGGCATCTGCGCCCATGCTGGCCAGGCTGGGGCCGCTGGTCATCCGTTGCCGGGGGCCTCTTCAGCTGCACGGAATCAGGCAGAGATGGTGGGCCTCGGCGCTGGTCACCCTGTCGAGACGGATGCGTTGATCGAAGCTGGCCAAGCAGCCGCCCTGGCTGGAAGGCCTCAGGGCGCCACCCGCACTTCCGAGCCGGAGAGCGCCGTGGGCTGGCTGCCCGGCGCTGCGGTGATCGTGTACACGAAGCGGCTGCCGTCCGGGCTGATGAAGCTGGTGGCCTTCTGGCCGTCGGGGTAGGTGGCCGTGCCGATGCAGTCGGCGTTGACGCGGTAGGTGGCCTTCTCCACGCCACCGGAGCCATCGGAGCCGCGATAGCTCAGCACGATGCCGCCCCGGCCGTCGTACACCTCGCGGCCGCTCTCGGCGTAGGGCTTGCCGTTGAGCACGCCGCTCTCGCTGTAGAGGTAGGTGCCCTTGAGGGTGGCGGTGCTGCAGGGCAGCGGGGTGGCCGATGCGGCACTGCCGGCGGCCAGGGCCAGCAGGATCAGGGGGAGCCGGGCGATCCGGCCGGGATGGGGCAGCAGGGAGGGCATGGTTTCAGGGCAGCAGTCCAGGGATAGCCAGCCTGTGCGGTGGGGGCATCCCCATCGATTCAGTTGCACGGAATCAGGCAGAGATGGTGGGCCTCGGCACTGGGCACCACTTCAGTGTCGATGCGCTGATCGAAGCTGGCGAGATCCAGGGCATTCAAGGTCGCCCGCCGAGGCAGGAGGAGCTAAGCCCCACCGGCTCAAAAAGATGCTGCATTCAAAACACTGCTGAAAAGTGAGAAAAGACCAGCCTGTTGCTCGGCTCATGACCGTTTTGGCGCGCGTCAATCAGGTTGACTGCTACAAGGTGCTGGCTTGAGTGGCCTAGGTCTCTTGGGCCGAAGGCTGGGGGTCTAGAAGCGTCTCCAAGGCCGCCACCGCCGTGGCGAGGCCGTTCTCCGCAGCGAGCTGATCGCGGAGCTGCTCGGCCCTGCAGCGGTAGCTGGGGATCTCCGCCATGGACCGCAGGCACGCAGCCAAGGCTGGGGCTGTGAGCGTGGTGTGGTGATGGGTAGCCGGGCTGACGCCGAGTTCTTCCAGGGTTCGGCCCCAGGCAGGTTGGTCCGCGAAGAAAGCCACCACCGTGGAGGGAATCCCGCTGCGCAGGGTGGCGGCCGTGGTGCCGGCCCCGCCGTGATGCACGGCGCCACGCAGTTAAGGTGGTACCAGCAGTAGATCGCACCCCCGGATGGCCTCTCGGGCGGTGGTCAGCCACTGCTGCAGCAGGGCATCGCTCACCAATCGCACCGGCTTGCCCTGCATCAGCTCCCGTCCGGCAGGGGAGCCCAGCAGGTCGCGGAAATTACCGGGCAAGGGGGCAAAGGCAATCGCGGCCTTCCGGGCCGCATCGGCGAAATTGGTGCTGCCGATCAACGTGACGCTGTGGCCGAGGCGCTGCAGCTCAAGCAGCAAGGCCAGATAAGGCTCTAGATCGCCTCGCGACCCCACACTGATCAGCTGGATCAAAGCCATGGGCGCGCCGCAGGAAACTTGGAGCCATAGCGGACCCTAGGGGCACCCCCCTACAGCCCCGAGGCTGCCAACCCAGGGATCAGAGGCGAGACGCGGCATAGGGGCCGAACACGCCGTCGCAGCCGGTTAGATCACCCCACGCCAATGGATCACAGGCCAACAACAGCCAGTTCCAGTTCGGCAAGGGCAGCGTTGGGTTTAGGGGCGGCAGCCATCGAAACGATCCAACGCCCCCAGCATCCAACCGGCAGCACCGACGACAATCAGACCTACGCATGAGAAGTCATATTGCCGTCGCTTCCGCCTGGATGGACCTCGATGCTGCTGCCGGTGCGGGATGGTCGCTGTAGCCTTTGGGCTGCGCAGCATCATCCCGCCACTCCTTCGGAGGCCTTGCCCCTGCTGGTGTGCCATGGAGGTCCAGGAGTTCCCAGCGACTATCTGTTCCCCCTGAGTGGGCAACTGCAACGCCCGGTAATTTTCTTCGACCAGCTGGGGTGTGGCCGCAGTGAGCGGCCTAGCCCTGATACCGAGGAGTACTCCATCGAGGCTTCCGTGCAAGACCTGGTGGATGTGATGGCATCCCTGGTCGCCAAGCGGCTTATCCCGATGCAGCAGGGCCGCCCTCGTTATCACCTTTACGGCCAGTCGTTCGGCGGCATCCTGGCTTTTGAGGCCCTCACCTCAAACGCTGGCCTTCAGCCACCTCGCTCCCTCACCCTCTCCAACGTGCCGAGCTCGGTGCCCTTGTTGCTGGAGGAGGTGGCAGCCCTGCTGGCGAATCTGGAGGGCGATGCGACCCGCTTTGATGCGGCCCATGTCTGCCGAACAACGCCACGACCACCAGAGCTGCTCGCTGCTTATGCCCCGGGGCACCCTGGCAGCCATTGGCGCGGTGTTGAGGTGATTAGCGACTGGTGCGCAAAGGAGCCAAACCTGAGCTCCCTCCAGTTGCCGGTGTTGCTGCTCGCGGCGGAACACGACTTCGTCACTCTCCGCTCGCTGGAGGGATGGCAGAAACTGGCCCACCAGCGCCTGGAGGTTGTTGCCGGGGCGGCGCATCACGCCCTGCTGGAGAAACCAGAGGTCTATGGGGAGTACCTGGAGCGCTTTTTGCAGGAACACGAGGACTCCGCTGGGCTGAGACAACCGCCCTCCTGAGTTGCTTTCGGCAACTTGTCTAGGGAGTGATGGCCATGGCTTTGTGGCGGAGTCGGGCTTGATCTCCTGGCAAATACCGAGTGCTCCCAGCAGTGTGCAGGGCGACAAGGGACGTGCCAGACCAAAGTCACTCTGTCTGTACCCATGGATCCAAACGCCTCTCCCTGGCAGCAGCAGCCTTTGCCCTGGCCATCAGTGCAATTCCTGTGCAACCTGCGGCTGCAGGTTTAAAACAGCAAGCGGTTCAAAAAGTTCAAGCGGTTGAACAGAAGTTGAAGGATTTTGCTGCCAACGTCTTTGCAACTTTTTTGAATATTATAGGTTGTTTGATGCTGTCAAGGCGGCATAGCCTTTTTGGCTGGCAACTTTTTGAGGTGAGTTGGCATGAGCTAGGTAGCGATTCAAACCCAGCCCACCCATTCCCCCGCAGGGGCTCTGGGCAAGGGACCGTCAGCACCGGCGTAGCCGGTGCTGAACCCAGGGATTTACACCACTTGGCGGGACGCCCCCTGGGTCTTACTACTTTGCAGCGATGGCGGCGACAGTTCGCGGGGGACTGGGGCGTGCAGCACCGCTGTAAGGAAGCCAACGCCTCGTTTCTCACCGCCTCACTGGGGATGCCGGCTGAGCTGCTGGAAGGTGAGAGCCCGCCAAAAAGTGCTGAGGATCTTGCTCAGCAGCGAGGGTGAGCTGGGGAGCAACGCAAGCTCTTCTAAAAGGGGTCCTGTGACAGCACCCCGCAAAATCTGCAATGGAGAGGCCCGCAGCGCCCGCAGTACGGCAGCTGCTGGCGCGGTCGTTAAGGATCGACGCGGATCTCCCAGCCTGAGAGCACGGTGGGCCGATCTCCAGGGCCGCGGGTGATGGTGTAGGCGAAGCGGCTGCCGTCTGGGCTGATGAAGCTGACCAGGCTCTGACCGTAGGGATACGTCGCTGTGCCGATGCAGTCTGGGCTCACGGTGTACGTGGTGTGCATCGTGCCGGTGGCGCCACCAGTCCCTCGGTAGGTAAGTGTGACGCCACCTTTGCCGTCGTACACCTCACGCCCGGCTTCGGCGTAGGGCTTGCCATCCAGCATGCCGACCGAGCTGTAGAGGTAAGTGCCCTTCAGGGTGGCGTTGTTGCAACGGCTGGATGGAGCGGAGGGCTGTTCCGCCCATGCGGCCGGGGCCCAGACCAGTGTCAGAAGGGATACCAACAGGGCAGGTAGAGAGAGCCGATGCAGACGGGAAACCATGGGACTGGAGTGAGACTTACACCCGTCAGCATGACGGACCTTGGGCTCTCTCAGTTATTCGGTGCAGTGGCAGCTGGTGTTGCCGGCAGCCAGGGCCAGCACGATCAGTGGGATTCGGGCGAGCCGGTCGTAACGGCGCAACGGGGAGGTCATGGGATCAGGGCAGCATTCCAGGGATAGCCAGTCTGTGCGGTGAGGCCTGCCCCATTGGGGCCCGGCTCGGGGCGAGGATCAAGCCGCTGTCGCCGCAGATCCAGGTGCTGAGCCCTTTGCTGATCGCCCTGACCCTGCCTCACCCCCATCTGCAGGGCACGCTGCTGCCGCGTGGCTTCTTCCTGGGGTTGGGGTTGATCTATTTGGCGGCCCTGGCCGTGGATCGCCTGGCGGCGATCTGGCGGTTGCCGGGGGCGGCCGCCGTGCTGTTGCTGGGCCTGCTGATCCCCTCCGCCTGGTTGACCCAGGCCCAGCCCCTCGGCTCGGTGCAGATCGAAACCCTGCACCGGGTGAGCCTGGCGCTGCTGATCTTTTATGCCGGTCTCAAGACCGACCTGCGCCGCATCCGTGGCATGACCGCCGCAGGTCTGCGGCTGGGCACTGGCGGCGTGGTGATCACCGTGGCGATCACGGCGCTGGCCCTGCTGCTGCTGGCGTCTCTGCTGGCGGATCGTTTGCCGCCGGCCGCCGCGGTGCTGGCGGTGTGCTGCCTGGGCGCCACCGACAGCGGCGCCATCGAGGATCTGCTCGTGGCGCTGGGCCATTCCATCCGCGGCCGCCTCAGCCATCTGCTGCAGTTCGAGGTGGCGGTGAGCACGGTGGTGACCCTGCTGGGCTTCGGGCTGGTGGCCGGCTTATTGCAGGCCCACCCCCATGGCGACCCTCAGGCCCTGCATGGCCTGGTGGCCAATCGGCTGCCAGAGCAGCTGGGGGCTGTGGGGTTGCATCTTCTGGCCGGCCTGCTGGCCGGGCTGGTCGTGGGCGCCGTGGCGCCGCGCCTGATCGATGCCCTGGTGCGCTCCGAGCCGATGCTGCTGCTGGTGGCGGTGGCGCTGGCGTTCGTGGCCTTTGGCTTCGGCCAGCTGCTGGGGGGTGGCGGCCTGCTGGCGGTGTTCGTGGCCGGGGTGTTGCTCTCCAACGGCCGCTACCGGATCGGTCGCTTTGAGCAGCAGGCCCTGGGCCGGGTGATGCATCCGCTGAACACGGCCGCCGAAATCACCGTGCTGCTGTTGCTCGGCCTGCTGGTGAAGCCCGCCGCGCTGCTCACGGTGCTGCCGCTCGGGCTGGCGCTGGCCATCGTGGTGCCCCTGGCGCGGCTGCTGGCGGTGTGGGCCGTGATGCCGGCGTCCACTTTTCCCTGGCCCGACCGTCTGGTCGTTGCCGGTTGCGGGCTAAGGGCGGCGGTGCCGCTGGGGCTGGCGGTGTCGATGACCGAAGAGCTACCCCACTTGCGCGGCGTCGCCCCAGCGCTGGTGGAACCCCTGGGGGCACAGCTGCTGGCCCTGATCTTTGTGGTGGTGTTGAGCGACCTGCTGCTGCAGACGGTGGTGATGCGCCGTCTGCTGCCGCTCAGGCCCGGGGCGTCTCCGTCCTGAACGGCGAGCGCTCCACCAGGGCGGTGATGCCCAGCTGCTCGCGCCAGTCGGCCAGGGGCCGCTCCCAGCCCTCCTCCCAGCGCTGGGCCAGCAGCGGCGCGCAGACCCGGCCCAGCTCCAGGCCGTAGGCCGCCGCCTGGCCCACGTCGACCTCGCCAGCGGCGGGGCCCTCGAGGCAGCGGTGCAGCAGATCGGCCCCGAGCAGCATGGCGCTGCCCGGCCAGCGCAGCTGCATCACGGTCACGGCATTCATCGCCGCTTCCCCGGCCGCGCTGGGCGGGCAGCCGCACACCACATGCCAGAGGTCATGGCTTTGGCGCACGCGCTGGTGCAGCCAGGTGTCGTCGCCATCGCTGCCGGCCTGCAGCACCGGATCGGGCAGGGGCTGGCCGCCCGCATCGGCGAGGTAGAGGATCGCCACGGGCTGCATCAGCTGCAAGGCACTCCAGAGCAGCAGATACAGCGCCACCACCCGCAGGAACCAGGGGTTGGGGCCCAGGCTGCGCAGCTGCGGCAGCAGGCGGCTCTGCTGCGGGCTGGGGCGGCTGCAGGTGGCGGCAGCCGGGGCCAGGCCGATGGCGCTCACCAGGCTGCCCAGGCTGAGCACCAGGCCGGCCACCAGCCCCAGTCGCCCGTAGCCGGTTGCGCCCTGGCCGGTGAGGGAAGCCCCCAGCAGCAGGCCCACCAGGCTGGCGAACACCGAACCGCTGAAGCGTGCGCTCACCAGCCGCGTGCGCAGCGGCACGTTGGCGGTGAGTTCGGCTGGCAAGGCCGAATAGGGCAGATTCACCAGCGAGTAGCTCATCTGGAACAGCGCCGCGATCAGCACGAACCACGCCAGGCGCCAGGGCCCCGTGAACGGCGGCACCCACCACATCAGGGCCATCGACACCCCCAGGGGCAGGGCACCCCAGAGCATCCAGGGAACCCTGGGGCCCAGCCGATGGCGGGTGCGATCGCCCAGCCAGCCGATCAACTGATCGCTGAACACATCCCAGAGGCGCACCACCATCAGCACCGTGCCCGCCAGCCAGGCCGGCAGACCCGCCACGGCTGTGTAGAAGACGAACAGGTAAAAGCCCACCAGGGCCGAGGCCATGCCGGTGCCCGCATCGCCCACGCCATAGGCCAGCAGCACCCGGCGCTGCAGCGGCGCTGGGGCGGTGTGGAGGTCGCGCCCGGTGTCGGTCATCAGCTCCTGGGGTAGTGCAACGTCACCGGCTCAGGGTTGTCGATGTCGTAATCGAGCAGATCGGCCGGCAGCCCCACCTGCGACTCGCGCGGGTAGACGCTGAAATCCTCGATCCGCTTGAACAGCGGCAGCAGCACCCGCGCCAGGGCGTTGGGGGCGCCGTAGAAAAAGGAGTGATGCCCCAGCAGGAATTCGGTGGTGCCGGCGCCCTCCGCCTCCTGCTGCCGCTGCAGGAAGGCGCGCAGCTGATGACGCTCCTCGGGAGACAGCTGCGGGTGGGCGACCACCGGAAAGTCCCGGCCCGCGGCCACCAGCCCGGCGCGGCGCCAGTCGAGCTCACAGAGCGCAGCCATCAGGGCCTGGCGCTCGGCTGCGAAATCCACGCAGGTGAGTTGCTGCTCCTCGATTGCCATCACCTGCTCCACGTCGCGGTGTTGCAGCAGCTTCCACTTGTGGCGGGCGTCGTCGTGGACGACGATCGCCGCCAGCCGCACCCGCGCGTAGCGCTGCAGCAGGGCGCGGTTGGCGGCGCTGCGGGCCACAAACGTGAACAGGAACTGGGAGCCGGTGCCGATGTAGTCGTCGAGGATCACCAGGGCCCGGCGTTGCTCGGGAGACGGGGGTGAGGCCTGCAGGCCTTCGATGTTGTGAAAGCAGGTCACCGGCAGGCGGTTGGCCTTGCGGTAGAGGTAGGAGATCAGATCGCCGCTCTTGCACACGAAGGCGCGGCTGAAGTCGATGTCGCTGCAGCGCTCCACATCGAAGCCGTTTTCCGCCAGATCGAGGCAGAGGCGCTGATGCAGCAGCCGGCACTCGCGGATCAGCCGCGCCCAGCCGTGCATCTGCATGCACTCCAGCAGCCGCAGGGCGATCGCCTGCTCGCCGGCCTCGAACTGCTCCAGCCAGCGCCCCAGCGAGGGGCGGGAGATCTCGGCCTCGTTCCAGGCCTCCGCCAGCTCATCCAGACGGCTGGTGAGGGGGTCGCGCATCGGCTGTGTGTGCTGCCGCCAGTCTGATGGGTGTCCCGGGGAACATCAGGGCACGCTGCATGGCCCACCCGTGCTCTGACTGACCCGTCAGTTCGGCGATGCGGTCCCCGTCAGGCACCATCTCCAGCTCCGGCACAGTGGCCTGCCCGGGCGGTTTGCCGTCCCCCTGGTTCGGTTCTCGCACCGCTCAAAGCGGCCTGGAGAAGCTCAGCGGCTTCCAGAGGGGCAGCAAAACCCTTGCGGCAAGAGGCCCGCAGCATTCGCGTCAGGGCTTAAGCATTTATACTCATTTCTCTCTGCGGCTGCTGTTGCATGGAGGCGTGCCCTTCACGGCCAACGACCATGCAGCTCCAACCCGGCGCCCTGGTGCGTACCTGCACCAGCCCCGACGCCACCTATCAGGTGGTCAACGTGGACGACCTCAGCGACTGCGTTTGGCTACGTCGCTTTCCCCTGCGCCAGCACCGCCTGCCCACCTTCGCTGTTCCGCTGCACCAGGTGCGGCCCATCACCAGCCAGCTGAGCTGACGATTCCCCCTTCCTTTCTGGCCCTGCGGCTGGGCATGGCAGGCCTGGGCCTCGATCTGCTGTTGCAAACGGCTGGACTGGCCTGATCCGTTGTGATGATGGTGCGGGGGTGGCCTCTATCTGCAGGGGTGCCATCACGCGGACGGTGTCGTACTCGCCCGCCTGAGCCACGCCCTCAGCAGCATGGGGCTGCAGCGCTGCTGCTTCAGAAAGTCTGTTTCCATGTCTGAGAGCTCCTCCAGTCCTCCGGTCCGCGCCAGATTGTTCTGTGAGTCGTTGAGGACTGCGCAGATGTTTCTCAAGATGCACAGTGGGGAGGATGACAGCCTGGTTGAAGTGCTCAATCTGCAGTAGCTCTTCGATCCGTTCGCTGGTCAGGTGCTGGGGCGACTGCATGCCGGCGAGGAGTTGCAGGAGCCCTCGGATGTCGACAAGGACCAGTTGGTTTTTCCTTCCGGTGAGGCCTTGCCACGCTGCTGGAGGGATCTCCAGTACGGCGCGCAGGGATAGGTGGAACTCGGGAGCAGGGCAGGGTTCTCTGCGATTTGGCTGAGAGCGCGCAGGCGATTTCTTGATGTGCTGGCGGAGCTGTCGCCCGGGGCAGCGCTGATCGACCGCTCCGATCGCGATGGGCCGATCCGGTCGGGACGTGGTCAGCGCAACCACACCTGAGCCGCCGCATCCACGGCTTTTGCCATAGCCTTTCCATAGGTTTGGGCGCCATGGCGCTCGCGTTGGGGTGCCCCGCTGCCGATCCCGTCAGGATTCCCGCATGCTGCTGATCTGCAGAGCACTTCCGGCTTAGCTATTGACGTCGTTTGCGAAGGCCGGCGATGGACACCCTTTCCCTGGAACGCCCCAGCGACCTTGCCGCACCGGT
>Ga0194124_10005924_pt1 | contig 11128 bp, 9 predicted proteins | sample TA2KigCas0mmetaG_FD_148605 | JGI IMG/M metagenome (GOLD analysis project Ga0194124, IMG submission 148605) | Freshwater microbial communities from Lake Tanganyika, Tanzania - TA2015031 Kigoma Deep Cast 0m | ecosystem: Environmental > Aquatic > Freshwater > Lake | place: Tanzania: Lake Tanganyika...
GGGGGGCAGAGAGGGGCACGAAAGCCATGGCCCCCAACGGCGAAGCCAGGGCCGCCAGCAGCGCCTCGAGCGACGCCCCATCGAGCACGGGCAGGGCAGCCATTGTCGACCTGGCAGGCTTGCTGCGCTGACCCTACCGGTGCCCCATGGAGTGTTGTCTGCTTGGCACCGGCCTGCTGGGCTCGGCGATCGCAGAACGGCTGCTGCACCAGGGGCACCGGCTCACGGTGTGGAACCGCCACCCCGAGCGCTGCACAGAGCTCGCGGCTGCTGGGGCCCGTCTGGCCGCCGATCCGGCAGCGGCGGTCAGGGATGCCGAGCTGGTGCTCACGGTGCTGGCCGATGGCGCGGTCACCAGCGCGGTGCTGCTCGAGCAGGCCGGCCGCGCCCTGGCCGGCCTGCTGGTGCTGCAGCTGGCCACGATCGGCCCGGCCCAGAGCCTTGCGCTGGCCCAACAGCTGGAGCACCTGGGTTGCGCCTATCTGGAGGCGCCGGTGCTGGGCAGCCGGCCCGAAGCCCTGGCCGGGCGCCTGCAGGTGATGGTGGGCGGCGGCGTGGCCGACTTGCAGCGGGCACTGCCGGTGTTGCGCGACCTGGATCCCGAGCCCAGACACCTGGGAGCGGTGGGTGCCGCCAGCCACACCAAGCTGGCACTCAACCAGCTGATCGCCAGCCTGACCCACAGCTTTTCGCTGTCGCTGCATCTGGTGCAGCAGGCCGGGGTCGAGGTGGAGGCGTTCATGGCGATCCTGCGCGGCAGCGCCCTGTATGCGCCCACCTTCGACAAGAAGCTGGCCAAGGAGTTGGCCGGCGACTACGGCAACCCCAACTTCCCCACGGCACACCTGCGCAAAGACCTCAACCTGTTTGTGGAGGCAGCCGCGGCTCAGGGCCTCGACACCCAGGGGCTGGAGGGGCTGCAGCGGCTGCTCGAGCGGGCCACCGCGGCCGGGCTGGATGCACTCGACTACAGCGCCCTGCACGCGCTCACCGGCAGCCCCCAGCTGGGGGATGCTCAACGCGTTTGCGACGACGATTGAGCACTTAATTTGATTTGCGGCGATGGCCAAGCGCAAGCCGCCGAACACCATCCCCCGGGCCGCAGCCGGAGCCGCAGCGGACTGTCCGGAGCAGCAATTGATCGCCAAGCTGCAGCGCATCGAGGCCTTGTTTGCCCGGCCGGGCAGCGAAGGGGAGTGGATTGCCGCCGAGCGGGCCCGGCAGCGCATCGTCGATCGGCTCGAGCAACTGGCCGCCGAAGAGCCACCGATCGAATTCCGCTTCACGCTGTCGGATCAATGGTCCAGGCACCTGTTCGTGGCCCTGTTGCGCCGTTATGGCGCCAACCCCTACCGCTACCGAGGCCAGCGCCGCACCACGGTGATGGCCCGCCTGAGCCGCGCGTTCGTCAACGAAACCCTGTGGCCGGAGTTTCTGGAACTGCAGGCCACCCTGGCGGCCTATTTCGACGCCCTCACCGACCGGGTGATCGAACAGGCGCTTGAGGTCAAGGCAAGAGAAGCCGAGGAGAGAGCCGAAAAGAGAGCCAAAACCGTGCAACTGGCACCCGTGGAGCACCAGACATCGCTGTTGTGAGGAGCTGATTGGTTTGCACCATCATTTGAACGATGATGTTCAAAAAATTGCTGATTGGCAACATTCAAATACTGGCCTGATCTCCGCCTGAGCGCGAAGCAACATAATCCCTTAAAACAGCATCCATTCGCGATTGCCAGCCAGCACCCGATGACCTGAAATAATCAAGAACCTCAGGACTGTATCGAATAGAAACAAGCTGTTTTTTATGATGCAGTTTTGGCCGGCCACGTAGCAAGCGCATCGGTACCATCTTATTCAGCTGCTCTTCTGTCAGAGGCAGCGCGTCAGGGTCTGCGGCAGCAGCCTGCGTAATCAGAGCATCTTCTTCAGGCGTTGGAATCTTGAGCGAAATCCTTTTGATAAGTTCGGACGTAATGGTTGACCTTTCGGCGGTTGGCCTTGCGTAGGCTGATGATTCTCCTGCTATCCAGACGATCGACAAAAGCCACAAAATAGAGTCTGTCACCTATTGGAACCAGAGCAACAAATCTGACCTCTGCATAATCCACTCGATCATCAATCCAGACAAGAGCCGCATCCCAATCGAGTTCAGCGGCAGAAGCCAGGGAGACTCCATGCTTGCCGAGGTTGGTTGCGTCCTTGCCTGGGTCAAAATCGATGCGCACACTTTAATGTAGCTACTGAAAAAGCTGTTGTCGAGCCAAGCAGATGCTCGGACGCTCAGCTCGAGGCCGAGGTGTAGTGCCCCAGGGCGAAACGCCAGAAGGCACGGCTGAGGCCAAAACTCACCCCGGCCACCAGCAGGGCGGCGCCCACCAGTGGCGCACTGCCACGGCCAAGGATGACCTCGGCCGGCACGGTGGTCAGGAAGGCCACCGGCAGCACCACGGTGAACAGCAGCCGCAGTCCGGGCGGGTAGGCACTGATCGGAAAGCGGCCGGCGGTGAGCGCTGCCCGCAGCACCTCGGTGGCGTTCCAGGTCTTGACGAACCAGATGCTGGTGGTGGCCAACAGAAACCACAGCGAATAGAGGGTCACCAGCCCCGCCAGCAGCACCAGCAGCGCCACGGCCAGTCCAGCGGGGCTGAGGCTGGTCCCAGCCCGCGGCGCAGCCCAGACGATCAGCCCCAGACCCAGGGCGATCTCGCTGAGGCCCGCCGGCGAAAGGGTGCGCAGCGACAGCCAGAACTGACTGTCGATCGGCTTGAGCAGCACAAAATCGAGCGTGCCCTCGCGCACATGGGTGACGATGGCGCCCAGGTTGGGCCGCAGCCAGGTGCTGGCCACACCGTCGAGCAGGGTGTAGATCCCCTGCACCACCAGGGCCGCCTGCCAGCTCCAACCGCCCAGCTGACGGCCGGGCCCAAAGAACAGCGAGAGGATGAACAGGCTGCCGGCCAGGTTTGCGGCGGCGGCCAGCAGTTCGATGACCACATTGAGCTGATACTCGAGCTGGCCGGCCAGGGCCGTGCCCCAGAAGCGCCGCAACGTGCGCCGGTAACGCCCCATCAGGCCCCCATGGCGGTGTAGCGCCGCACACCCGCCCGCCACAGCAGCAACACCGCGGGCATCAGCAGGGCGATCCAGCTGAGCTGGGCGGCAAAGCCGGTCCCCTGGTCGACCGGCAGGCCCGCCAGCAACCGGGCCGGAAAGTCGATCAACCAGGGAAACGGCGTCCACCGGGCCACGGCGCGCACCGCCGGCGGGAACGCCTGCAGCGGCGCCAACAACCCAGAGAAGAACAGAAACGGCACAAACAGCAGCCGCTCGAGGGCGCTGGCCTTCTCACTCCAGAAGCACAACGCCGCAATCAGGCTCTGCAGCAGAAAGCCGATCGCAAACGCCCCCAACGTGGCCAGCCAAGCCAGCACAAACCGTTGCGGCGAGGGGATCCAGAAGCCCGCGGGGTTGACGGCGAAGAACACCGCCGCGATCGCTGCCGCAAACGGCAGCCGCGTCAGCTGTTCGGCCAGATGGGCCGCCACGTAGCGCCACAGGGGGTGCAGCGGCTGCAGCAGGTAGGGCGACAGGCGGCCCAGCAGGGCGTCTTCCTCAAAGGCGAACACCACCCACACCACCGAAAACTGGCGCACCAGATAGGCGCTCAGGAAATAGCGATCCAGCCCGGCGGGTCCCAGGCCCAGGGCAGCGCCGGCGGGGGCCTGGCGCCACAGGGCCAGCATGATGAACGGCAGCAGCCCCGACAGCGCCCACAGGGCGATCTCGGCCCGGTACTCGCTCATCAGCGCGAACTGGCTGCTGAGCAGGGCACGGGCCACCGAGAGACTCAACCGTCGGGCCAGTCCGCTCACATGCTCAGCTCACCTGCACGCCCTTCCAGAAGGCCACGCGCCCCTTGATCTGGGCGGCCGCGTCCTTGGGCTCGGGGTAGAACCAGGCGGCGTTGGCGTTCACCTGGCCATCGACGACCACGTCGTAGTAGTGGGCCTCGCCCTTCCAACCGCAGACGCTGCGATGGCTCGAGGGGCGGAAGCACTCCGCCACCAGGGCCTCTGGGGGGAAATAGGCGTTGCCCTCCACGGTGACGATGTCGTCACTGCTGGCGATCACGGCGTTGTTCCAGCGGGCTTCGGTGGCCATCGCAAACGAAACGGATTACAGCGGTTCTAGCGAGGCGCCCTTGAACAGCCGACCGATCAGCTCCTCGATCGGCGGATCGCTCACCTCCAGGTCGAGCACCACAAAGCGGGCCAGCAGCTCGGCCACCACGGTGGTGAGGCGTTCGCGCGGCACCAGCAGCGCCGCCACCTGACCCTCAAGCCGCTCCAGCTCGCCATAGGGCACAAGATCCGCTGGATCGGGCGGTTCAGCCAGCTCGAGGCGCACCTGGCGGCAGGGAGCCAACTGGGCCGCCAGGGCCTCCAGCGGCCCGTCGTGCAGCAAGCGGCCGCCGTCGATCAACAGCACGCGCGGGCACAGGGCCGTGATGTCGGCCATGTAGTGGCTGGTGAGCAGCACCGTGGCGCCGCTCTGGCGGTTGTACTCCGCCAGGAAGCTGCGCACCCGGGCCTGGGCGTTCACATCCAGGCCCAGGGTGGGCTCATCGAGAAACAGCACCCGGGGCCGGTGCAACAGGGCCGCCAGCAGCTCGGCTTTCATGCGCTGCCCCAGCGACAGCTTGCGCACCGGGCGGGTGAGCTCCTCCCCGAGTTCGAGCATGGTGGCCAGCTCGCTGATGCGCCGCTCGGCCTCGCGCTCAGCCAGGCCATACACCGCCGCATTGACCCGCAGCGAATCGAGCGGCGGCAGATCCCAAATCAGCTGCTGCTTCTGCCCCATCACCAGGGTGATCTGCTGCAGGAAGGCCCGCTGGCGCCGCCGGGGCTCGAAGCCCACCACCCGCACCAGGCCGCTGCTGGGGTGAATCAGCCCGCAGAGCATCTTGAGCGTGGTGGTCTTGCCGGCGCCGTTGGCCCCCAGAAAGCCCACCATCTCGCCGGGCTGGATGGTGAAACTGAGGTCGTCGACCGCCACCACATCACGGGTCTGGCGGCGCACGAAATGGCTCAGGGTGCCGCCCAGCCCGGGCTGCTTGGCCGCGACCCTGTAGCGCTTGCCGAGGCGTTCAACGTCGATCACAGGAGCGTCATCGGCCGGGATCGGCCCAACAGATCTGCCTAGCGTGGCTGTCGTGCCCACCACCATGACCGCACCGGAAGCAGCGAAGCGTCAACGCCCGCTCCTGATCGCTCTGATTGTGCTGACCAGCGGCGGCGCTGCTGCTGCTCTGGGCGGGGCAGCAGCAGCGCCGGCTGGCGCAGGAGCGGCACCAGCAACAGCTGCTGCCACGCCGCGTCGCCGCCCTCGGTCGGGTGGAGCCGCTGGATCGGGTGGTCAAGGTGTCGGTGCCAAGCTCCCTGAGCAACGACGCCGTGCGCCAGATCCTGGTGAACGAAGGCCAAGCGGTGGTGCGGGGCCAACCGCTGGCGATCCTCGAAAGCGCAGCCAGCCTCGAGAAAACGGCCCAGGAATCGGCCGCCGCCGTAGGGGTCGCCGAGCGCAAGCTCAACGCCCAAAACAGCGTGATCGCCAAGTACAAGGCAGAGGTGGCCCAGGCCGAGGTGGAGCTGCGGCGTTACAGCCAGCTGTTTGCCCAGGGTGCCAGCAGCGCCGAGACCCGCGATCGCCGCATCACAATCCTGAGCACCTCGCGCGCCACCCTGGAGCAGGCCGAAGGGGACCGCCAGACCCTGGTGGCCGAGCTGGACCAGCGCCGGGCCACGCTGGAGCGCGACCGGGCGGAGCTGGCCAAGGCCACAATCCGCGCCCCGTTCGCCGGCACGGTGTTCAAGATCAATGCCTACCCCGGCGACAAGGTCGGCGACGACGGCCTGCTCGAGATGGGCGACAGCAGCCGCATGGGCGTGATCGCCGAGGTGTATCAGACCGATCGCGCCGGGGTCATGCTGGGCCAACGGGTAACGATCACCGCCGACGGCTTCGCGGGCAAAGCGATCGAGGGCCGTGTCGTCGACATCGCCCGCCAGGTAAGCCGTCAGACCGTGTTCGCGGGGCAGGCCGGTGAGAACGTCGACCGCCGCGTGTTTGAGGTCAAGATCGGCCTCGATCCAGCCGCCAGGGCAACGGCCAGCCTGATCAACTACCTGCAGGTGAACGCGGTGTTCGAACCGCTCATCCCAGCGCAACGCCAGCAGCAACAACAACAGCGCCAGCAGCTGATCGAGGAGCAACGGCGCCAGCAGTCAGGGCTGTCGCAGCCCGCACGGCTCTGATGGCCCTGCAGCAGCTGCTCCAGCGCACCCCCCTGGCCTGGCGCCAGGCGATTCACCGACCGATGCGATTGGCGGCGGCGATCGCAAGGGTGAGCTTCGCCAATGTGCTGGTGTTCTTCCAGATGGGCCTGTCGGGGGGGCTCTACGACAGCCAGAAACGGCCGATCCAGTTGCTCAACGGCGAGCTGGTGATGGTGAGCAGCCGTTACCTCTACCTGGGCGAGCAGCTCAGCTTTCCCCGGGCGCGGCTCACCCAGGCCCTCAGGGTCGAAGGAGTGCGCAACGTGGCACCGCTCTATCTGGGCCTGAGCGAATGGCTCAATCAGAACACCAAGCAACAGAAGCAGGCGCTGCTGTTCGGCGTGGCGCCGGAGAATCCGGCCCTGCGGATTCCGGTGCTGCGCGAGCAACCGCAGCTGCTGCAGCGCAGCGACGTGCTGTTGTTTGACACCCGCTCCAAGGCCAATGCAGGCCCCGTGGCCCAGGTGGTGAAGCGCGACGGCTACTACGACACCGAGGTGCAGGGGGTGCGCGCGCGGGTGGTGGGGCTGTTCACCATGGGGCTCACCTTCGCCGCCGACATCAACCTGATCACCTCCGGCACCAACTTCAAGACGATCTTTGCCAACCAGAGCGTCGACGACATCCAGATGGGGGTGATTCAGCTGCAGCCGGGTGTCGATCCGGTCCGGGTCAAGCGCACGCTCGAGAGCTTTCTCGACCCCTCGGTCAAGGTGTTCACGATCGCCGAGCTGTCGGCCGTGGAGGTCAACTACTGGCGGCGCAACACCTCGTTCGGCGTGATCTTCGGGCTGGGGGTGCTTGTGGGCCTGGTGGTGGGCGGCATCATCGTCTACCAGATCCTCTACTCCGATGTGAGCGATCACCTGAGCGAATACGCCACGCTCAAGGCGATGGGCTACGACGACGCCTTTGTGGTCAACATCATTCTTCAGGAATCGTTGATCCTGGCCGTGCTGGCCTTCGGCCCCAGCCTGCTGCTGTCGCTGGGGCTGTATGGCTTTCTGGCCCGCACCACCTCGCTGATGGTGGTGATGACCGCCGGCCGCGCTGTGCTGGTGTTCGGCTTCACCTTGGCGATGTGCGGTCTCTCGGGCTGGCTGGCCACCGGCAAGCTGCGCCAGCTCGATCCGGCCGAAATCTTCTGACAGGGTGATCACACCATGGGCAGGTCCACCGATCACCACACCGAGAGCGAGACAGGAAGCCACGCCTTGGGCGACCAACAGCCTCCCATTGCCGCTGCAGACGCTGGTGCCAATGCCGCAGGCAGCCAGGGGCCCTTGATCGCAGTTGAACACCTCAACCACGTCTTTCTGGAAGCCGGCGCAGCCAAACAGGTGCTCACCTACATCAATCTGACGGTGAACCCGGGCGAGATCCTGATCCTCACCGGACCGTCTGGCTCGGGCAAAACCACACTACTGACGATGCTGGGCGGCATGCGAGCCGCGCAGAGTGGCAGCCTGCGGGTGCTGGGGCAGGAGCTGCTGCAGGCCGAACGGCCCACGCTCACAAGGCTGCGCCGGCAGGCGGGCTTCATCTTCCAGGCCCACAACTTGCTGCCCTATCTCACCGCCCTGGCCAATGTGCGCCTGGGGCTGGAGGTGCACGACCACTGGCTGGCCCAGGGCCGCGCCGCCATGGATCAACGCGCTGGCGAGGTGCTCAGCCAGCTGGGTCTGGCTGAGCGCAGCCAGTACTACCCCGACAAGCTCTCGGGCGGGCAGGAGCAGCGGGTGGCAATTGCACGTGCCCTGTCGGCTTCACCCAAACTGCTGCTGGCCGATGAACCCACCGCTGCCCTCGATCGCGACTCGGGGCGGGAGGTGGTGGCGCTGTTCAGGCGTCTGGCCGATCAACAGCGCTCAGCGATCGTGATGGTGACCCACGACAACAAAGTGCTCGACATTGCCGATCGCATCGTCAACCTCGATGGGGACAGGCTGGTGGAGAGTGCCGCTTAACCAGAGCCTGTCACCACCGAGCCCGCTGAGTCAGCTCAGATCAGCAAGCCGCTGACGGGCCAGCTGCGCCTGGGCTTCGGCCTCAGCCAGGTTGGCGCGGCATTCGGCCACCACCTCGGGGGGCGCCTTGTCAGCAAAGTTGGGGTTGGCGAGTCGGCCGGCCAGGCCCTGGATCTCCTTGTCGGCCTTGGCGATGTCCTTGTCGAGGCGGGCGCGCAAAGCGTCGAGATCCACCAGACCCTCGATCGGCAGCAGCACCTGCAGCGCACCGCTGACCCCGGCCAGGGCCCGCTGTGCCTCGCCGCTGCTGCGCTGGGCCTCGAGCTGCTGCGGGCTCAGCACCTCCACGCGCTCGGCGCGGGTGAGGGCGGTGATGTCGGGGGCCGCCTGCTGCAGCAAATCGGCCAGGTCTGCGCGAGCGGTGACAAAACAGACAGGGGCACCCTGGTTGGGTTTGAGCCCCGCCACCGCCCGCAGGTTGCGCACCACGCGAATCGCCTCGATCAGCTCGGCAAACGACGACTCCAGCTCGTCATCCAGTGCACCACCATCAACCTCAGGCCATTGCTGCAGCGCCAGGAACGTCTCCTCGCGGGCACCGGTGAGGCCTTGCCAGAGCTCCTCGCTCAGGTGCGGCATCAGCGGGTGCAGCAGCAGCAACAGCTCGCCGAGCACCTTGGCGAGCACCTGCCGGGCGGTGCGCTGATCGGCCAGGGCCGCCTCAAGAGCCGCGCCACTGAGCTGGCCATCCACCTGCAGACGCCGCTTGATCAGCTCCACATACCAGTCGCACACCTCGTTCCAGGCGAACTCGTAGAGGCCCTTGGCGGCTTCGCCCAGGCCGTAGCTGCCGTAGCGCTCGGCGGTGTCTCTGTTGACCCGGGCCAGCCGCGACAGGATCCAGCGATCGGCCAATTGCAGGGCGGCCGGGTCAGGCTCGCCCAAACTGCCCGGGGTCTCGCCACCCAGGTTCATCAGCGCAAAACGGGTGACGTTCCAGAGCTTGTTGGCGAAGTTGCGCGAGGCCTCGACCGTGGCTGAGGTGTCGCTCTTGCGGTCGTAGTCGAGGCGGATGTCCTGCCCCGCACCGGCCACCTCGCGCACCAGGGCAAAGCGCAGCGCATCGGCGCCGTAGCGCTCGATCAGCAGCAACGGGTCGATGCCGTTGCCCGCCGACTTGCTCATCTTGCGGTTGTTCTCATCGCGCACCAAGCCGTGGATGTAGACATCCCGAAACGGAATCCATGCCGCCGGATCAGCATCGCGCTCGCCGTGCGACATCAAGGCGCCGGCCATCATCGTCATCCGGGCCACCCAGAAAAAGATGATGTCGAAGCCCGTCACCAGCACGCTGGTGGGGTACCAGCGGGCCAGATCGGCCGCGTCGGCGGCGGGCCAGCCCAGGGTCGAAAACGGCCACAGTCCGCTGGAAAACCAGGTGTCGAGGGCGTCGGGGTCCTGTTCGAGCACCACGGGGTGCGCATGGGTGCCACCGCCAAACTGCACCTCGGCCTTGGCGCGGGCCTCGGCCTCATCGCGCGCCACCACGTAGGGCGTGTTGTCGGTGATGGCGCCCCCGGTTTCGCTGACCACGAACCAGGCCGGAATGCGGTGTCCCCACCACAGCTGACGGCTGATGCACCAGTCGCGGATACCGGTGAGCCAGTCGCGATAGACCTTGGCCCAGCGCTCGGGCACAAAACGGGGCGCGGCGGCTTCCAGGGCCTCGCGACAACGGGCCGCCAACGGCTCCGTCTTGACAAACCACTGGGTCGAGAGCAGCGGCTCCACCGGCACCTTGCCCCGATCCGAAAAGGGCACGCTGTGGCGGTAGGGCTCCACCTTGACCAGGAAGCCGCCCTCCTCCATGGCGGCCACCACCGCCTGGCGGGCCTCGAAGCGATCGAGGCCGGCGAAGCGGCCGGCGGCCTCGTTCATCGAGCCGTCTTTGGCCATCACCGTGATCAGCGGCAGGTTGTGGCGCTGGCCGATCGCAAAGTCGTTGGGGTCGTGGGCGGGGGTGACCTTGACGCAGCCGGTGCCGAAGTCGGCATCGACGTGGTCGTCGGCCACGATCGGAATCTGACGCCCCACCAGCGGCAGGGTGAGGGTCAGGCCCACCAGGGCCGCATAGCGCGGGTCCTTGGGGTTCACCGCCACGGCGGTGTCGCCAAGCAGGGTTTCGGGCCGGGTGGTGGCCACCTCCAGGTGGGTGCGGCCGTTTGCGGCAGCCGAAGTCGCAGCTCCGCCACTCAGGGGGTAGCGGAAATGCCAGAGGTGGCCGTCCACCTCCTTCATCTCCACCTCCAGATCACTCACCGCCGAGCCCGAGGCGGGGCACCAGTTGACCAGGTATTCGCCGCGGTAGATCAGCCCCTGCTCGTGCAGGCGGTTGAAGGCTTCCACCACCGCGGCGCTGCAGCCGGCGTCGAGTGTGAAGCGCTCGCGCTGCCAGTCAACGGAATAGCCCAGGCGCCGCAACTGGCCCACGATCGTGCCGCCGCTCTGCGCCTTCCAGGCCCAGGCCTTCTCGAGAAACGCCTCACGACCCAGGTCCTCCTTGCGCAGGCCGTCTGCCTTGAGCTGCTTCTCGAGGATCGTCTGCACGGCGATCGAGGCGTGGTCGGTGCCGGGCAGACACAGCACGTTCCTGCCGGCCAGGCGCTGGAAGCGCACGATCGTGTCGATCAGGGCCGTGTTGAAGGCGTGGCCCATGTGCAGGCTGCCGGTCACATTCGGCGGCGGGATCACCACCGCAAACGGCTCGCCGGCGGCCGCCGGTTCGGGGTGAAAGGCGCCACTCGTCTCCCAGGCATGCTGCCAGCG
>Ga0194124_10005928_pt1 | contig 11126 bp, 7 predicted proteins | sample TA2KigCas0mmetaG_FD_148605 | JGI IMG/M metagenome (GOLD analysis project Ga0194124, IMG submission 148605) | Freshwater microbial communities from Lake Tanganyika, Tanzania - TA2015031 Kigoma Deep Cast 0m | ecosystem: Environmental > Aquatic > Freshwater > Lake | place: Tanzania: Lake Tanganyika...
GAATGCCGGCAAGCGCAAATTGCGGCAATCCGTAAGATAATGTTTCGGTAGATGCAAATGAAACCCACTTACTAGGCCGGGTCCGCCCCAACCACTGCCGTCGCCATCGCCGTCGCCACCGCCGCCACCGCCGTCGCCACCGCCGTCGCCACCGCCACCGCCGCCACCGCCACCGCCGCCACCGCCACCGCCGCCACCGCCACCGCCGGGACCGCCGCTCACGGAGAGCGGCGGAGCCCAATCCCCTTTGCACGGCTGGTCTTGGGGGGAACTCTGAAGTGTATATTTTGAATATATACCTGCTGAAGTTTCTGTTGCACCATTTTTTCGTATAATAATACATCTATCTCTGCCCGGGGGTCCTCCTACACTTAATTTTTCGGCACGAGACCACTTAGGCACTGTTGTCAAAGGAAGTGGAAATAATCGGGGAGTACCCATATCACTGAGTAAAGCTTCAGAAGACGGGCCCGTCTGCATGCGCATGTTAAACCTATCTCCTGCCCATGGGCCATAGGCCCAATGGACATGTGCCATTTCTCCGTTGCCCACACCCCAGTTATAACGAAGTATATTATAATGGGGAGGATTTTCAAATTCTGGAACTGGTCTAAAAAGTCCTCTAAGTGTACTGATTCCTTTACCTTCCATCCAGTTATACGGGAAAGTAACTAAAACAGGATGACCGTATCCTGCTAAATTTATATACGATCCCGAGGCTGTCCCCCCGTATTCGGTTCCACCTTCAGAAGTTTCTTTGTAATACCAGTATTCTCTTCCATCATATCTTGCAAGAGCTGCTAACATATCAGGACCCGCTGCAATATCTGCACAACCCTCATCGATTGATGCTGTGTGTGAGGTGTCGCCAATAGTCCCAATAATGTCTATACCTGTATACTCAGGAATATTTCCTTCAGTATCCCCCTGAAATTCACGACTCGCAATAACTATTGGCTTTTTGTCATTAAATTGAAGTATTTCCCATATATCCGGATTTAAGTGTTCTGATACTCTTTCTTGGTATGGGGTAAGACCACACCCTAAGATAATATTTTGGGTTAAATCTACCGATTTGTCTTCCGGACAACCAACACCCTTTGATCTTAGTTGCATATATTCTTTTGTGGTTGCGGGAGGATATTTTGGACTATATGACCCTGCTCTATAAGGCATTCCCATGCCCAACCACGTTTCCGACATATATGTTCCTACTTCATTTTCTCCAAGCCATGCTTGATTGTTTGCAGGAACCCTAAAAAGTCTACAACACCAGTCCATGCCCCAGATGCCCGCTTCGCACTCTTCCCCTAAGGCTAGCCAGGAACACATTTGGTTGGGGTACCAACCCGTGTCATTCATAGACGCCATAACTGGAGTACTCCATGCACCATCTGGCCATGTGTCGCCCGGCGCCCATTCCGCATGGAACCCAAGGTCGTGGGTCCGTATACTCTTATATCCCGACCAATGAAATGCAAAACGAGGATGCTGGTACGAGAATTCACATGGGGGCTGCGTGCCGTACGAGGGAGCTCTGCTGCCAGGTATACATCCACATACATTTGCTGCAGGAAAATATTGATCTTGTTGTCCCAAACATCTATTTTTAGTCCACCATATTAAATTACACGCCCGCTCTTGTACTACTTGCTGCCCGGGGACGAATTCTCCTTCATATAGCTCGGTGAATCCGTCTCCTTGAGTGTTGTCAATACCTTTACTTAACGAATATCCAAATACTATAGGACGACTAGCTGGTCGTACATCTTCAATGCCATTTGCCTGCATTTGAACAGCAAGAATATCATGCAATACAGGTTTTATTCCAGCATGACAATCTGTTATGAGTCCATTTTGACTCATAATGGTATCTATGTTCTCAAAACATCCCTGGCCAGGTGGCGGCGGTGGCGGCGGCGGCAGAGTTGGACCATCTTCACAACAAGATAAACATGACATAATTTATGTTACTTTATTAAAATCTGTATTATTTAGTCTCTGAAATATTTGACCAATATCCCAACTGTCTGGGTTATACATGAGATATCCGTCAAAATCGTATTGACTTTGACGATGAACATATCCGATACGATAAAAATCAGTAATTTCCATATCATTATGTATCTTGTTTAGATCATCGATAACTTTAAATAATTTTGCTGGAACAAATAAATTCAACGGTATTGTACAAGTCCACCAAGATCTATGAGGTCTCATTTTTCTGTGAGAATTTAATAAATATCCGCTTCCCATATAAGAAGCCCTTCGTTCTGGATCAATATATGACGACAATTTCCAAGGATGATCGTCTTTGTTCCATTGTTCCATATAGTCTACTTCATCTAAACCACGATAATCGTTTTCTGGCATTGTGGCGTAGTATACTTCTTTTGTTTCAAACATAAATTCTGGCCATAAATCCATTCCATTATCTGATACATTAGTCTGGAAATAGGGCATTATATTGCTTCCTGTCCAATCTGGATGATCTTTTCTGTCGTATTCTTCCAGTTTCATTTTCTTGACAGCAACATCAAATCCGTATGGATCCATTCCGATTACTGCAACATTGTTTCTGACAGATTGTCTTCCGACAGGACCAGAAGTAAGAGAAACAAGATACGGAAGAAAATACTCGCAACCAGCGTCTCGAACAAACCCGTTTGGAAAGTCTGCAATTCTATCTAAACCTATTGGATCTTCAAATTCGATTCGAACATAAGAACTCAATTCTTCTCGTTTCAAATTAGGAGGTCTAGAGTTTGCTGTGGGTCCTGTTTGACCGGTAGTTATTCCGTAGATAAAGGTGTAATCGGATTGAGTTTGTCCTGGTACCGACAAGGTTGCCCCGCCACTGATTCCTTTCCAAATAACACCTGCTACAGTTTGATCAAATTTTTGACTAGACAATTCTGATTCGGGTCCAGGAGCTCCCAGAGATTGTAATGTAGACGAAACTTCGGTTACAGGACTGTTTGAGTATCTATTATGATATCCCGACATTCCTTTATATTGTTGATCGTAATACGGATGTTCTTTCGGAGGATCGATTTGACAAATACCCCGATCGTTTATTCCCTGATCTCTTGATTGATTACCTGGTCCTGGATTTAAGTTTCCAAACGCGATATTGTAAACCCAATTTCCTAAAGAACTTCCTGTTATTGATTTAGATTTTGCTAGAATCTCGTATCTACTGCCTCTAATATTTTTTCTAGTAACAGACTTTACACCGTATAAACTTAAAGGTTGATTTAATGGAGTAAGTCTTTTTCTTCCTTCTCCTGTTCTCCATCCAAAGGCAGATCCTCCCTGATGACTCATCAATCCCCCACCAGTGTCTCCAACAGAAAATATACTACTGCCGGGAGTTTTAGAATAAAAATAAGCGGGTCTGTCTAACCATTCCTGTACTTGTACTCCGATATTTAAAAGATGATCATGTAAACCCTGATCATGTCTTCTTAAAATATAATTTTCTGCCTTGAGTATATTAAATTCTCGTATTGCATTTTGCTTTAGAGCTATTAATACATTAGGATTAAGGCAATATTCATTATAGGATATTCTTCTAGTTTCTAAAATATCTCCAGAGGATCCAGAGGCTTCGGTACTTTCTCTTCTAGATTCACAATCTGGTAATTCGCCAGATCCTCCACTTACACCAAAACAAGCAGAAGGAATTGCGCCGTATATTTCCTTGGTTCCCCATCTATCGGTGAAATTATAAAACGGATTCAGTATGATATCAGCGGAGGCTCCAGAGGCTCCTATTGGAAGAATATTTTCTAAATTTTGTATTTTTTTAACATATTTTCTGTTGTCTTTACCTCGAACATAAACATTTTCCGAACACTCTCTACACCATTGAGGTAAATATTGAAATTTAGGTATATACGAGTGTTCTCCTACAACTGGACCTGTGCATCCTGTGTATTTTTCTCCTCCTCCGTAAGTGTTTCCAAAATTAATTGTTCGTAGAGTACAATTCTGGGGTAATTGAATATACGGAATTCTTTTGCTTAAACCAGGAACTGTTAAGTACGGTTGTTTTTGTGTATTGTTGAGTTTATCAATTTCCCACTGAGCATCAGCAGAAGCACCAGAAGCACCAGAAGCACCAGAAGCACCACTCGGTCCGGAAATACCAGATTGCCATAAATGATATGTTGGAATATTAGGTCCGGCATATTTTGGAGAATATCCACAAGGTATACCTACTCCATAATATCCGTCATCAAAATTTACCGACTCTGTGCAATATGAAATTCCTGCCGTTATTGCTGTCATTTCTTGAAATGTACTAGTAAAGGTTTTTTCGAAATAACTCTTTACACTTGTGTTCAAGAATCCGGTTTCAATAGAATAATAATTGTTAATTGTTTTAATTATAAATTCTCTGTTTATGGACTCGTTACATTCTGCACAATTAACTGTATTGTCGTTTATAAACGATATGCCAGAAATAATCCATCCGTCTACTTTTTCTAAAAAGTCTCGAATAAATCTGAGTCTATTTATATTGTTTGTAATTGCCTCTGAGTATTGCCGTTTGACCAATATGTTATTGTAATCTGGTTGACCACCAGACATTCCTACGCCGACTATAATATTTTCTGCGTCTTGTTTAAAATTATAAAATTGTCTTATAGTTTGATTGTACGGACTTGCAGTGAATCCAAGATCTCTAGAGATATACAATCCGTGTTTACTAACAGAGGCTCCTGTTACCGCAATTACTCCCATATTAGAAGCCCCTGAAGCCCCTGAAGCCCCTGAAGCCCCTGAAGCTCCTGAAGCCCCTGAAGCCCCTGAAGCTCCACTAACTCCTTGAAATACAGAAGTATAGTTTATAGCATCTGTAAACGAGCCAGCTGCGTAAACTTTATATCCTTCTCCTGTTACTTTTTTATTATTTCTTTTTAAAATAGTATTAAATAAACCGTTTTGTCCGTATATACTTTCAAAAGTTGGACCACTACCTAATTCCAATGCCTCTTTGAATATAACTCGATCTTTTTCACTTCCTATTGCGTCCTTTAAACAACAAATTTTACATCTATAAGCTTCCCATTTTCTTTTTAAATTCATCAATTCATTGAATTTTTTTCTGCTTTTCTGTACAGGAACTTTAATTCCAGTTATTATTTTGTAAAAAGTTCTAAAGTCCATGGGACTCAAATCAAATTGAGATTGCCACATTCCATCCGAATCAAACGAATAACTATACGAACCTATACTTTCCCACCATGGAGAATTTTTTACATTAAATGTATTTTTAGCAAAATATCCGTATCTACTGTTATTGGCATCTAAAAATTCAATATCAGTGTGAGAATATTTTGCTGTATTTCCACTTCCACCAATCAATATAACTGGAACTCCTGCAACTAGTGTTATAGTCCCTGTAGGTCCAGCTGGTCCACTTTGATAGATATTAAGTTTTGTTCCATCTGGTGGACATTGAGGTATGAAATCAAAACATTTGTCGTAATCGTACTTGATTTCAGTTTGAGATTTTTTCTTTTTCAGACTAGATCTGGTGTCTACAAACGAATAGTACGGATCAGCAAAATCTGGTTCTATTCGTTTATATGATGCCTTAAATAATTTACTAAAATTTTGAGCAACTGCATCCTGATGACTTTTAATGGTAGACAACTGATGTATTTTGTTTTCGAACATAGGATTTTCATCATTAATAATGAATTTTCCTTTGGATTCTCCTTGATACATTTTAGATAAACTTCGAAAATGCCATAGTCCTCTGTGATCTGACCATAAACAAAAATTTGCTTCAGGAAATTCAGAAGCTAATTCGGTATCTCGAACAGCATAGGAGGTAACATAACCTAATAATTCCAACAACTTCATTTGTGCAATAGGTTTCTTGTAGGGCCAAGAGTAATTATTGTACTTTACCAAAACTCCATTTTTAGTATTTTCTATATCTTCTTGTCTGTAATTGAATTCGTTTTTATCAAAGATATAGTGAATAAAACTGGGTATTATAGGAATATCAATTCCAATAGATCCCGTATTTCCAGTATTTCCGGTATTTCCAGTAGCTTCGGTTGTTCCAGTAGCTCCGGTAATTCCACATGCTGGGTTAAATATTGAAGGGATTAAGCGGTGGGCATCGGATCCAATGAACAGATTATTTCCCTGGTCTTCTCCCATTAGAATGGCCTTGAATATCCTTGACCAGCATTTGGACCGTCTCCGCCATCTGCAATCCATCCAATAAAGTCTTTAATATCTGATTCATTTTCTGGTATTTCTATTGCTGGTTTCAAAGTAGCTTCGTACAAATCCGAATTCATAAATTCCAATACAAACACATTGATTTTTTGAAATCCGTCCATTGGTCCACTCAAAGAAGCTTCATCTGTTACAACAGTTTTGTTTAAAATGATTCCTTGAAATACCGTGAAATCAAAATTGCCACCGTCTGTAGGATGAACTCTGGATTTAAATCCAATTTGCAAATAGTCTAACGGTTCAATTTTATCAAATAAAAAAACTCCATCTGTTTCACTTTGAGTATTAAGACAATTCAATGTTCCTGAAACTGTTGGACTCATCAAAGATTCAACAATACTTAAACCTTTTAGTAGAGTTTGACTCTTTGCGTGATTGCCGTCGGCTGGAAATAAACTTACAATCACTTCTCCCTGTTTATTAGTCACAACAACACTTTGAAGAAAATCTCCATGCCATGGAATCGGCATTCTTTTATTTTTTAGTGATTTTGAGCACCCCATGATTTAAATTTCTATTGTATCTGTATAATTTGGATCTAAAAATGCCTGTTTTATAGAAACCTCAGCGTCGATTGTAGGATTCTTGGGAACTTTGATTTGAAGTATTTCTTGCGATTGTATAGAATTTCTTACTGTATTTATACCAACCGATCCGTTATTCATATAAACAGACAGGGCAGTAAAAGTAAAGCCGTTTGGTCCACTAATACCTAAAGTTTCAGAATTAATAAAGGTATTTCCAGGTGGGGTAGAATTGAAATTAAAATAGGCAGATATCAAATTTCCGTCTTTAGTAAAACTTAACGGAACGTCTAATGGATTTTCTTTTCTTTTGATTTGTACAGAATACGTCAATCCACCTGCTTGAGTATTGCCTGTGTCTAGAAAACTTAATATTTTGAAATCTGAGTTTTCTTTTCGCAAAAATGTGATATTATTTCCTGCAGCAAAAGACAGTCCATTAGAATGCAGAGTTCGGATAGACCTGAGATACGAATCCCATTCCAATACTACTCCCAGTTTTTGAAATGTAGTACCAGATGTGTGTAGATCGGATGTTAATACGATAATATCATTTATTTCCAAAGACGGCAAAGTTTGAATAAAATATGTTGTTTGATTTTCATATTTTTTAACTAGTTTTCTTAAATTTTCTTCGCTTGTTTCGGGCCAATCAGTTCTGCTGCGTAAATTATTAATTATATGAATCAACCAAGAATCTTCTGGATCATCTAAAAACTCTGTTGCAACCGTTTCAGGAAATATTTTATTTCCTATTTGTAAAAAAAGAGAACGATTTTTGCTTAAATTTAATTTTCTAGTTTCAAATAAGTTTTTTAATTCTATTTCAGTTGCAGTATTAAATACTGGAATAGAATATCGTATCACAGGATGTAATGTGAAATATTTCATTATTATTCAGTCATAAATCTAGATCTTCTATAAGCTTCAATATTCGAATAATCTTTTGCAACATATGATGGTTCTATTTCTTGATACTTCAAAGTGAGACTGTATTGTATTGGATATAGGTAGTTTCCACCTTGATCTAGCATTCCAAAAATACCACCTTGTGTTTGATTTCCTACTCTGACTGCATCGACTGACATCAATAGACATGGTTGAGGATATCTACCGAGCCATAAATCTGTTACATCCTGCCCCGTACGCATTACCACATCTATGCCCCATACTCCAGGATGTGTTACTCTTTGATTATAAACTACTTGATTGCAATTAATGTTTTGTATAGAAGGAAGTATCAAGTTAGAAAAATCATTACATATTGTTGATGCTTGCTCTGAATCGATTATTGACTTTGCCTTTAAATTGAAATTGAACTCAAACTGCTTTTTGTTTTGTCCATACCATGCAGTATCCTGGATATCCACATATCCTTCGCTGTTCTTGCCCGTTGTTGCTAACTCACCGAGTGCCAGAACGTCTGGTTTATTTCCACCAATATTGCCATACATTCCAGCAACACCGGTCCCATAATGCTGGTTAGCAGTGATTACTAATCCTCCTTTACTAGTGTGATATGTCTCATTACTTCGAAGAAATAAACCGGGATCCTGACCGGTACTCGGTACAACCTTTTTTCTAGGCTGACCTGCGGTTGGATTAGTTAGTGGCCCATCGACATAAGGTTTAGCTGGATTCAACATGCCTGATCTTTGAGTAACCAATAGACTAGCGTCATCACTAGCTTGGATTCTGGTGGAAGTTCCTACATTAGCGGGAAGAGGCAACCAATAAATCGCATTCGGGCTACCACTTATCCACCTCGACTGATTTTGTCTATTGCTAAAATATTTTTCGTACTCAAAGTACGTTAACCGTAACCAAACCGGAGTCTCATTTTTATATTTTGAAGATGCTGGAAACGATTTTATTGGCATATAAAATATATATAATATATGGCCTATAAAACTGTTTTTACCCCAATCAATAAAAAAAAATATATTGGATCTGAAAAAGAAATTAGGTGCAGATCTCTTTGGGAACGACAATTCTGTAAGTATTTAGACGAAAACAAAAATGTCGTTCAGTGGGGATACGAGTGTTTACATATACCGTATCGTATATTAAACGAAAACAAAAACAGAACATATATACCAGATTTCATTATTAAAACTAATAACAATGATAAATTAGAAATTTCGGTTATTGAAATAAAACCGTTCCGTCAGACAAAAAGCCCCAATTCTCGAAAAAGAAAAAATATACAAGAATGTTTAACATATGCAATGAACGATTCCAAATGGAATTACGCAAAACAATTTTGTGAGGATCGAGGATGGAAATTTCGTATTTTAACAGAAAGAGAGTTGTTTGATGTTTAATCTTATAGGACAAGATATTCAGTCGGTTAGGGAACATATTGCAACCAGAGGAATTCAATACCCCAATAGATACCTTGTAGAATTTGTGCCACAGGGGCAGTTATTAAACTCAGCGAATATCAGACCATGTACGATGTACCCGATAAGTGTTAACTTACCAGAACAAACTATTTCTGAAATGACAGACCAATACTATACTACACCGAGAAGTATTCCAACATTTGTACAAACTGGAATGGTTTTAATGAATTTTATTCTCATGCAAGATTGGAAAGAACGAGATTTTTTCGAAAAATGGATGAACGCTATTTCTTATGGCAACTATAATAATAGACCAGGCTATGATCCGATTGTTGGATCTTTGCCCTATGATATAGCTTCTCATTGTATAATGGCCATTGGTCTATTGAATGGAAGCAGTCCTGCAACAATAAATGCAAAATACAACTATTCTGAGTGTTATCCTATTCAATTAAGTCCGGTTGAATTCGATTCGACAATTGGAGGATATGCATCATTTCAAGTAGGATTATCTGTAAGATCTCTTACCGTTCAGAGAACACAAAGTTCTACAAATTAACAATTAAAAGAAAGGAAAAATAATGTTGAGTTCTTTACTTAATAGTTGTCCGAAATATGAAACAATACTGCCGTCTTCTAAAACCAAAGTTTGGTTTAGGCCTATTTTGGTCAAAGAAGAAAAAAAATTAGTTGTTGTTCAGCAGTTCGGATCAGGAAATGAAATAATTCGTGCAATGATTGAAACAATACAAAATTGTTTCGAAATAAAAGACGCACATTTGTTGCCTGTTTTTGATTTAGAATATCTGTTTTTAAAACTAAGATCTAAATCAATAGGATCAATAATTGATCTGTCTTTTGTTTGTAATGAAACAGGAGAAAAAATTAAAACAAAGATTAATCTGGATGAAATAGAAGTTCAGTTTCATCCAGATCACACACAGGAGGTTCTTTTAGACAATCAGGTTCGTATTAAAATGCGATATCCAAATGCAAACGATTTTATGGATATTGATATAGGAGATCCTGATTCTTTGTATAAGTTATCTTTAAAATGTATAGATAAAATTCAAACTGTCTCAGAATTGATAGACTGTAAAGATCAATCTGAACAAGAATTAGAAGAATTTTTAGATAACTTGACTCCTGCTAATTTTACTAATATCACCAATTTCTTTGAAACTATGCCTAAAATAGAAAAAGAAATTCAATATGTTACTACAGATGGAGTCAATCGTTCTTTATTAATTAAAGGAATAAAAGATTTTTTTTAATTTCCCTCAGCCATATATCTCTTAAACAAATTTTACAGTTTCAGTTTAATATCATTAACGATCACAAAATGTCTATTACTGAGATTAATGAAATGATACCCTGGGAAAGAGACGTATTCTTGGATCAACTGAGGGAATATATTGAAGAAAAGAATAGAGAAGCTCAGAGAAGAAGATGAAACCTCAATTTGTAAATAAATTAAATAAAATTTTTAATAATTTATTTCAAAATAATATACTTTCTGTTGCGTATCCTGAGTTTGGATTGCCTCATCTCTTAGAATCGCCAGAGAGTGTAGAATTTTCAGAATCACTTAAAGCAAATATTATATCTAATAAAAAAACAAAGTTAACTGAAAATAATTTTTCTAAAATATCGTTTCAAAAACCAGCATTTCGTTTACCAACACAATCTATATTGTTGAATGAAATATATAAAAAATCATTAATTCATGTTCCTAAAATAACATATAAAATTAAAAATAATATTTCACTAATTAAGGATATAGAAAACGGACAATATCAACCATTACCTTCCGTAGAGTCCTCTAACGGACAATACAGACCTTTATCTCCTGTAGAGTCCTCTAATGGACAATATCAACCATTACCTTCCGTAGAGTCCTCTAACGGACAATACAGACCTTTATCTCCTGTAGAGTCCTCTAATGGACAATATCAACCATTACCTTCCGTAGAGTCCTCTAACGGACAATACA
>Ga0194124_10005933_pt1 | contig 11117 bp, 12 predicted proteins | sample TA2KigCas0mmetaG_FD_148605 | JGI IMG/M metagenome (GOLD analysis project Ga0194124, IMG submission 148605) | Freshwater microbial communities from Lake Tanganyika, Tanzania - TA2015031 Kigoma Deep Cast 0m | ecosystem: Environmental > Aquatic > Freshwater > Lake | place: Tanzania: Lake...
TGACCATCTTCTCATTAGCTAAAGGTAGTGATTCCCAGAAGGTCTCCATCGGGGTCTTCCCGTAGCAGTACCGGTGCCTCTAAAGAAGGAATTTTGTTTCATAACATCATAACCTTTTTATCAAATAATTCTTTTTCCAATGCCCTCTCCTATCTTTAAAATCTATTTCATCTATACTTGGCGGATAGACTCTTTCTGTGAAATCTTGTGCACCGTCCAAAACACTCCAAGGAAATTCATCTGGTGCATCTATATAATTTGCTTTCAGTTCTTCAAGTTCCTCTCTGTTAAGACGGTGGAATTGAAATTCCCCACCCATACCACTGAAATATAGTTCAACAACTTGTGCACCTGTCAAATCAGAATTTTCCATGTTTTTTCTCCGGTGAAAAATATTTATCTACAAAAATACAATTTGTCATAGAAACCAATGTAACCATCTGTAATATTTTGGTTATCATGGATTATTGTGCTGCCTTTGCGGGCGGCGATAATGGTATCGGGGTTGGCGCCAATAGGCTGGCATATACCATCAGATGCTGAGTGGACTGTACTTACAGATTATTAAGGCGGAGAAGATGTTGCCGGTACAAAAATGAAAAGCACCAGCGGTTGGGAGGAAAATGGCAACGGCACCAACAGCAGCAGCTTTAATGGTCTTCCGGGCGACCTGTTACAATTCTGTTTGGATAAAGTTGTTGGCGTAAGTCGAATAACTTTAAATACCGAGCAAAGTGGCGCTCAACTTAGCTTAACTGCTAAGCACACTTTTTTAGAAATTCCCCAACAGATGTAGAAGTAGTCAATTTTACATTTCTCTTTTTTTGACTAATTTCTTTGAATCCAAGATCAGTTAGTGTCTTACGCTTTGTTTCAAAGTAAGTCACACCCTCCAACTTAATGAAGGACTTATACCCCCATTCAGCAATCGTAGAGTAAATTTTTTTACCAATAATTACAACAGTTACTGACTTGAAGCGAATGATTTTAAGCATAGTATGTGTTTTTGTTTTTTAATTTTTTTACAGTTTGGTCTAAGCTAAAATTCAAAGAACAGCAATACTAAAATTGTAAAGTATAATCACACTATACTTTATGAAAGTATTTTATCGTCCAAAATATATTTTCCAATACCGAGAAAAAGGATAAAGAGATGCGATATGATCAACCCTTTATAAATTATATCTACAACGCCACTGCTGAATAAATGGTATGGAACAAAAACAAATAGGACAGTCAGGATAACAAGTAGATACCCTAAAAATTTTACTCTACCCTCAAACTGGTACTGATTCGTTGTATTCCAGAAAAGACGAATTATACCAACTAGGGCGAAATAATACAAAAAAATGATAATCAAACTGTTGACAATTGACTTTGCCTCTCCCTTCATAAAATGTAATTTTAATGGAAAGCGATAATCGGCTTGTAAAGTATAATTCAGTTACACTCCAAAAAGAAATTTATGGCTGCTACAAAAAAGAAAGAGGTTTGGGAAGGACTATCCAAAGAGATAGAACACAAACTTCGAGTTTTTGATGAAAAACTGGCAGAAAAAGGGCAAATATTAGGAATACCAGGTTTAAAAAATTTGCTCAACATGAATCGATTACGAGGAACCAATACAATTGGTGATGTAATGTCAAAAGTAATTGTACGCAAATTAAAAGACCTGATCGAAGAAGACAGTGAAGGACAAGTAACAATAAAAAGAACTAAAGCTGGGGGATACTATTACGCAGAATCTAATTCAAAAAAATACGCAAAAGATTATAGATTATTTAAAGATGATTTACACCGTAAAGATGAGAATTTACTCTTAATGGCAAAGGGCTTTTTTGACCAATTCCCAAAACTTCAAAGTGGTTATAGTGTTGCAGTTGATAAAATTTTGAAAACAAGGAGCTATAGAGGTGAAATAAAAAGATTAGATAAAATTAATCTTGTTGAAGTCGGAGGTGGAAATCTTGATAAAGGACTAGATTGGGTTGAAGAAATAATTACTGCGATGATTGAGAAAAAAACTATCCATATTGAATATAAAAAAAACGATCAGGAAAAAGCTAAAAAAAAGATTTTATCACCATATATTTTAAAAAAATTCGAGTCGAAATGGTACTTAGTAGCTTATGACCACACCAGTAAGTATGAGCAAAAAACTAATATTTTTACTCTTGGCAAAATACAAGAAATATATAACTCGGAAGTAACCTTTGTAGATGATGCTTATTTTTCTGCAAAAGATTACTTTAAATACAGCATCGGAATATGGCACTATCATAATGACAAGCCAGCCAAAGTGAAGATCCAAGTTTTAGACAAAGAACAATGGAACAAATGTATAGATGAGCCTATACATCACACTCAAAAGGTCATCTCGGACAAAGAGTCTATACTTGAAATTGTCGTATACCATACACCAGAACTAGAGAAACTGATCTTAAAATATGGCCCAAGTATAAAAATCCTATCGCCATCAACATTAGTTGAATGGACAAAAGAAACTTTCAAAAAGGCATTTGACCTGTACTCCTAATGATGCTTATTTAGTACCCCCTATTTAATACATAAGCACTATAATAATTCGCTTGGTAAAAAAACAGATTATCGTCGACTGAATATCTGATGATAAAATCTAATAAAGAATAATCATAATTTACCATTATTTTACTAGCCAGGTCTCTCGTATAATCTTTTTTTAAATTCCAGTCTCTTCTAAAAAGAAAACTTTCTTCGTGAGAGCAATTAGTAAGTATAGAATAAAGTATTTCTAATTGATGATAATAGAAAAAGTACCCATTCCCAAAATTTAAGATTTTTCTAATCAGAGGTTGCAGCTTTTTATTAAATCGAGCAAGGTCTAATCTCTCTTGGCTAGAGGGTAGTAAAGCCGGGTATAGCGTACAGAGGAAAAGTAAATCCCTAAATCTTTTTTTTGGAGGCCTGGACAAATAATCCGCAAGAGTGCCCCCTTCTGCAACAAGCTTAGACCTATTATTTGAAGACTGATATATTAGTACTTCATTTGTCTTCTCTAAAAAGGCTATATAATGCCAGGCCTTCAAGCTGTCAACTTGGTGTAAACTGAACCCATTAAAGTCCGATAGCTTCTCTTTCTCACCAGGTCCAAGTATTAATTCCTTAAAATATTGCTGTTTCATAATACAAAAAAAAGTTTGTAGAGTATAGTACGATTATACTTCACAAGAATATTTTTATTCTAAACCTAATGCACTATGATCAACTTTAATCAATCCGCAAACCCCTTACTAGACGCCATTGAAGCAATTTTCAATGCATCAGAATCGTCTGAATTCCAGTTAGATAAGCTAGATAAGTGTAAAAATGATATCCAAGTTGTAGGCGAGTTCTTTAATGCAGATCTACAACAGGCTGTGGTGATAGCCTCGTTGCTTGGATTACACTTTAATGAAGAGGAGACTAATATGAAAACGCTTTTAAATCATGCTAACCTAAAACTCTCGGCGTCTATATATATACAAGAACTCTTAAAACCATTTATTAAGGCTGAATGGATAAGAGCGCAAGCGTCTACACGCCATCACCCATTAGTCAATTTTACTATATCTACCCAACTGTTAAATTGTGTTGCGTCAAATAGCTGGAAAAAAATGGTCAAAAAGAGATGCAAAACTTCATTTGAGGTCTTAAAGGAGTTTGGTAAATGTCTCAAAGAAAGAAGGGGCAGAGAAATAAGTTGCGATAAACTAATCGAAAAAACGGAATCACTATTAAAAAATAGTAACACAGTTCCTATCTGTGCATTTGCAAAAACTATCACCTTGGACAGCTTTACTAAAGCTATGTTTTTAACAATGTGCTACAATCACGTATCAGGTTCTGAATCATTCTCTGTAGATTCCTTGCTTAATGACTTAAGTCCAAACTTGGAAGATCAATTTAAAATAAGGCAAGATTTTAAACTTCAAAAGAGTGCATTTTTTCAACTGGAACTAATCGAAACATCATCAGAGTCTTCACTTTCATTTTCTGAAAATGAGTATAAATTATCAGAAAAAGGAATCCAAGCATTTTTACCGGATTATACTAGCATAAAAACCAAATCAACCTCCAACTTTCTTGAGCTAATAGAGCCGGAGAAAATAGTTTCAAAAGAATTGTATTACAATGAAACAGAGCATAACAAAATTAAAAACTTATACACAATTCTAAAACAAGAAAAATATACAGCACTATGCGAGCGTCTTCAAATAAAAGGGAAGCCACAGTGTATTACTGCCATATTTTATGGAGCCCCTGGTACTGGAAAAACAGAAACAGTACTACAATTGGCAAAGTCATCAGGCAGAGCAGTACTAATGGCAGATGTAAGTTCATTGCGCTCTAAATGGGTTGGTGAGACAGAAAAATTTACAAAAAGTCTTTTTTCAGACTATGAAAAAATGCGCAAAGAGTACGAACTCTGTCCAATACTTCTTTTTAATGAAGCCGATTCAATACTAAGCAAAAGACGACATGTTACAGATAAAGTAGACCAGATGGAAAATGCAATGCAAAACATTATACTCCAAGAGCTGGAGAAGTTTGAGGGTATTTTTATTGCTACCACCAACCTAGAGCAAAATATCGATGAGGCTTACGACAGAAGAATTATATTTAAAATAAAATACTCCTCGCCCACAGAAGAGGCCCGTCTATCTATATGGAAACAAAAACTGCCTCACAGAAGTGAAGAGTTGCTTAAAAATCTAAATCAGAAATATAAGCTCACTGGAGGGCAGATTGATAATATTTGCAAGAAGATTGAAATCGATACCCTTTTACAGGGAGAAGATATCGTAGATCTATCATATTTAGAAGTTCTGGCTGAAGAAGAAACCAGCCTACGCAGAAAAGAGGCTGGCGCTATAGTTGGCTTTAAAATGCGCCAATGAGAAAACTAATTTTTTAACCTAAATAAAGACTATGTTCAACATGAAGGCTTTTGTAATATTTTGGGGTGGAGTACTGCTTCTGCAAAATATTTACCAATTTGTGGGCGAAAGAGATGGCTTTAGATTATATAATTTTCTGTTATTCTTTATAGCGGGTATAGCATGGGGCTACTTCTGGGGGCAACGGCTAATGAAGAATGAAGAGACTAAATAAAATATAAGGCATGACACTATTTCAATTTTTTATAGCTCTTGGAATATCAGCCATATTACTTTTTTTGATAAGAGCCTATTGGAAAGAAATCGTAATAATTGGCGTGGTACTTTACACCTTAGGTCAGCTGCTATTTTGGTCGCTCATTTCAGCAATTTTATGGGCAGCCTTTATAAACTCAAGTGCAGATGGCTGGATGTTACTTTGGCTATACTTTTTTCTCATATATGGTGGAATCATTATAGTTTATTTATTAATTGCAATTGACATATTTCATTTAGCTGGTGATCTGATTAAGTCAATTATAAAAGAATAATTTATGAATAATGATATTAATAAAAACTACAGCGACGCATTCACTAAACTGAATGAAAATCAGAAGCGAGCTGTCATTCAAACAGAAGGCCCACTTATGGTGCTTGCTGGACCAGGAACCGGTAAAACTGAAGTGCTTACACTCCGTATCGCACACATCTTGAAAGAGCGCGGTATGGATGCACGCAACATCCTGTGTCTCACCTACTCCAATGCAGGAGTGAACGCAATGAGAAAACGACTAAAAGAAGTGATTGGCAGTATGGCTGAAAAGGTCAATATATGCACCTATCATAGTTTTAGCAACGGACTCCTATCCTCGCATGCCCCAGGTATAATTCAAGGTAAAGCGTTGGTTGCCGATGCACAGCGCTACATGATCATTGAAAACCTTATAGTTAAACATTTGTCTCCAAGCAATCCCTCTGAGATTAAACCAGCATCTGGAGAGAAGCTAACCAACTTGCAAAAGATCTTTTCTTTTTTTAAACAAGATGGAGTTACTAAAGATGAATTCAGCGAATACACTGAAAGATGCCTCAATAACCTACTGCCTTTTGAGAAAGAATACAATCTGAAAAAAGGTAAGGGTCTAAATAAAGATGGCCGGGAACTTAAAGATAGAATTCTTCACTTTTCTGATAAGATCTTCCCCATGTATGTAGACTATTGCGAAGAACTTGAGAAAAGAAACCTTATTGAGTTTGAAGATATGCTCATCGAGGCGATTCTGCTGTTGCAATCTAACACGAATTTGTTAATGGGGCTCCAGGAGCAATATCAATACATCTTGGTCGATGAATTTCAAGACACGAATAAAAAGCAAATTGCGCTGCTAGACCTACTTGCCTCTTCCGCAATGGTTCCCAACTTATTTGTAGTAGGAGACGACGACCAATGTATTTATCGTTTCCAAGGGGCTTCAGCCTTCAACTTCAATTGGATGAGGAACAAATTTCCTAAGCAAATCGAAATCATACATCTTGATACGAACTACCGAAGTACGCAAGTACTGTTGCAAGAAGCTTATGGATTGATCAGTCCCAATTCAGGCCGTCAACCTGAAAAACAACATCCCCTGATTGCGGGAAATCAAGACTATCTTTTGATAGCGGCAGACCTTCCTATATTACGCTCTTATGAAAATGCAGAACAGGAGGCTTGTGCTATTGCTAGATCAATCGTAGCAGAGTTAACTTCTGGAAAAAGTGCAAAAGATATTGCCGTGCTTGTACGAAGACGTTACGACCTTGAACCGGTGAAAAAATGGCTACTGCGATTAAATATTCCATGGCAAATGAACCAGTCTTGGTATGATCTTTTGGAGACGCACTACGGAAAAACAATGTTCCACCTGCTGATGTTTTTACGTATCTACCCTATCTCTGCAAACGATGCTGCTGGGTTCTTTTTACAATTCATGCAAACCAAAGAAAACACAAACGAGCTAGTAAAAGCCTACCTGAAATCTAGAAAAGATAAACAATACGATCTATATAGCTGGCTTAAAAAGAACGAACATGGAATTACCTGGTTTGATGAGATAAAAGATATAATAGAGGTGCTCTTAAAAAGTCAAAATTCCGCACTCTCTGATGAGTTGATAACAAAAATTGAGCGAGCAATCTTCTGCGGAAGCGGAATGACGCCTGATGAAAAGGAAAGAAAGGTATTTTGCGAGTTTGTAAAGTCATTTGAAAAGACTTACAATCAAAAAACTATGCCCTCCCTAGCAGAACTTTTGTGGTATCATTATCAATATAGTATTCCGATCAGAGTAGGTAATGATGAAGATGGACACATCGGTAATGCGGTAATCCTGTCTACAATTCATGGAACAAAAGGCATGCAGTACGATTCTGTTTACCTTATGGCATGCCATAACGGAAATTGGGAAGGCAGAAGTCATCAAGGGGATGTGCGCGTTCCAGATTTACTGAATAGGTTCATTTCACCCGAAGCGGATTCTTTAGATGATATGCGTAAGCTCATTTATGTAGCTTGTACAAGAGCAAAAACTAGACTCCAAGTGAGTTTACATAGATTATCCCCTTCAGGCAAACCTCGCACTATAACTAAATTATTGGAGTCATTTGGCAATCCAAGCAAAGTGAAATTAGAGGAGATACCAGATTTTGAATTTCCCGAGATGGATCAAGATACCTATGTTATACATGGAGATCCAGAATTAATGGAATTAATACGTGAGAAGGTCAATAGCTTTGAGATGTCACCAACAAGTGTGAATACTTGGGAACAATGTCAAAATCAATTTTTCTTCACCCAAGTACTGAAGTTAAGCAGTATCGCCGCTGAGGCACCCACTTTTGGAACTGTCGTTCATAACGTGATGCAGAAATATGTTGAGGAATTTAAAGGTCAAAAAGACGCAGAACTCATCAAGAGATTAGTAGATCAGGAAATAAACCAAAAAAGGCATCTGTTCCATAGTACGCATGTGGAGAAATATAGGAATTACGGAAAGTGGCTTTTAACCCAATACATAGAACTCTGTCCTATTAATCGCCGACCAGAACATATTGAGGAAGAGTTTCGTACTGCTTTGAAGAATGGCGTTAAAATCAAGGGGAAACTTGACAGGGTGGAAATCGGTACAAATTTCGTGAAAGTGGTAGATTATAAAACAGGCCGTTACAAAGAAACTCTTAAGCCCTTTGAAAGCGAAAAGCAACCAGGCACAAAGTACTGGAGACAAGCAATGATGTATTCAATACTGATTCAAGATAATTTTAAAGATGCGGGAGAAGTGAAGTTTGAATTTCACTATCCCGAGATCAAAAAGATAGTCTTTCCTTTTAATGGTGAAAACAACGAACCCTTTAAAGACTGGCTGAAAATGATCTGGGATTGTACACAAAGAGTGGAATTCAACAAGTTATGTGAACATCATGGGTGTGTATATTGTAGAATTAAATTAAAGTAAGATGAACAAAATAATACGAAATTAATGACTACTAGAAAGCGAAATAACAATAAATACTGTGATTCTTGTAGAAAATGATTTTAAGCAAAGTAGTTGATCACGGAATCGTAGAAAATCGAATTGGAACAATATTAAGATCCTTTCCCAGAATGACCTATCTTCAAATCTTGTCCAGAAGAGGGAAAGGAGTATGGCGTAACTACTTAAAAAACTTTACTAGAATTTAATGCAAACAAATCCGCCCAAGCCCGATACCGCATTATCGACCGCGTCGTCGTTCAATCGGCCTCACTCGTAATACGCCTAGCGCATGAGCACTACAATAGATATTCTATCAAAAGTCGGTCTCACTTCCATTGGAATGTGCAGTACGCTGTGGATAAATCCGGATGGATCGTTTCGTGCGGGATTATTCCGTTACCGAAGTTTACTTCATTTGGTTGTTTTCCTTGAGGGCGAGCGATTCTGGGTAACCTCAGTTTCGACTGAATCGGTTGAGATTTGTCTGAGGGGAGGCAGTTCATTGATGGAGTTAGCGTCAAACAGTAAACACTCATATGTGTTGACTAACAAGCAGCTCATCGCCGCTGAGTGGTTGGAGCGCATTCGATTATGGTGGGTCTTGCGAACGAATCGTACGGAACTCTTGCCCAACTATTATTACTTATGGAATGCATATCGTTTCAGCGTTCAATGCCCCGAGTTATACTGAATCATAAATTTAATTTGAATAACTCAAATAGTAATTAAACTGTCACTTAAAATGAAAAAAGAACTAACATGGGAAATCGCTGAACAGTTTTTGAAAAATTCGAATTCAGTTGATTTGCCAGAATTTGTAACAATATCAGATGCTGCTGCGGAAAGCCTTGGAAAACTTAAAGGCTGGCTTCATCTCAATGGCCTGACCTCCCTTTCAGATGCTGCTGCGGAAAGCCTTGCGAAACATAAAGGTTTTTTTTATCTCAATGGCCTGACCTCCCTTTCAGATGCTGCTGCGGAAAGCCTTGGGAAACATGAATACACTCTTTATCTCAATGGCCTGACCTCCCTTTCAGATGCTGCTGCGGAAGTTGGTTTTTGTGGCTCATGGTGGATTTCTGAAGCAAGCACTAAAAAATCTGCCTTTTTTTGGAGTTTATATAGCTTAAATGGAAGTATTGGTAGAAATGATCGTAATATGTCCGACGGACTATCTGTTCGATGTCTACGAGATTAGAATTTAAAGGGGCAACTTTCATTTATTGAATATTTTTCTGAACTGAACCTTAAAAAATCGATGTAAAATTCGATTCTTTTTTTAGAAAACACAATTTTATGAGCAAAGAAATAACACTAGAAATCGCCGAACAGTTTTTAAAAAATCCAGAAGTAACTGATTTATCAGAATTTGTAACACTATCTGATGCAGCAGCAGAATCCTTGGTAAAGCACAATGGTTGGCTTTATCTCAATGGCTTGACTTCATTATCTGATGCAGCAGCAGAATCCTTGGGAAAGCATAATGATGGTCTTGAGCTCAATGGCTTGACTTCATTATCTGATGCAGCAGCAGAATCCTTGGGAAAGCACAATGCTAGTCTTCATCTCAATGGTTTGACTTCATTATCTGATGCAGCAGCAGAATCCTTGGGAAAGCACAATGGTTGGCTTTATCTCAATGGCTTGACTTCACTATCTGATGCAGCAGCAGAATCCTTGGGAAAGCATAATGATGGTCTTGAGCTCAATGGCTTGACTTTATTATCTGATGAGGCTGTAGAAGTATTAGGGAAAAGTAACACAATTATTTATTCTAATAGTTCAGTGCTCGATAAAATAAATTCGATAAAAGAAATAATAAAAGTCAATAAGTTACTAAATAAAGTTGAGTTATCATCTAAGGAAATATTTGAACTGTATTCTAATAAATTAAAAGACTATGAGTATCTGTTTTTTTTATGGTACGGCGGTGGGGATAGTTTTAATGGCTTTCAGTTAAAAGAAGCTAAGAAAGACGGGCAAGTTGTATTCGGTAATGAAAAAAGACATGAATGGAACTGGGGGCAAAAATCAGATAATGAAATCATAGATAAAAACATATTTAAAAAATTGAATGACTCCTCCATCTTCGAAGATTTTGGTTTCAATATTAATTGTGTAGATCAAGGTTGGAGTAAAGGTGTACTTTTAATTGCACTTCAAAATCTATCTGAAGATTTTTATTGGGATACTGAAGGGGTAATTGAAGCAGAAGAGGGTTTTAAGGGTATTAAGATTTCAGGAATGAATTATGAAGAAATGAGTAATGAAATTGAATTGTAATATGGCAAAATCAGACATACACGCTTTAAGTTCTTCCAAAAAATTTGGAGGACATCCTTCAGACTATATTGAAATTCATGAAATGATGGATAGCTCTAAGTCATTTCTTGCCGATAATAGACACCGAACAATATTTCATCATACCGCAGGTATTTACTATATGCAGAAAATGTTTGGGATAGATTTTGGAGCAATAGATGAACTTAAAAAAAAGTATAATCTGCCTGATAATTTCACGAACGACCTAATTGACCTATTCAAAAGAAATCGAGCACAGGGAGTACATGTTATGAACTCTGAAGGAAAAAAAGTTCATGTAAGAGATATAGCGGAACAACATGTACTGGAAGACTTCAGAAATAAATTTATACCATCTTTAATTGATTATTTATCAAATATGAATTTACAGATGTGGATGGATTTA
>Ga0194124_10005935_pt1 | contig 11108 bp, 7 predicted proteins | sample TA2KigCas0mmetaG_FD_148605 | JGI IMG/M metagenome (GOLD analysis project Ga0194124, IMG submission 148605) | Freshwater microbial communities from Lake Tanganyika, Tanzania - TA2015031 Kigoma Deep Cast 0m | ecosystem: Environmental > Aquatic > Freshwater > Lake | place: Tanzania: Lake Tanganyika...
ATGCGTCAGGGTGCCGCATCGGCCAGACCGATAGCGTAGAGGTTGGGGGCCGGCGTCAAGGGTTCGCACCGCCGGGCTTTGCCCGCCCTTGACCCCGGCCCCCACCCATACGGAATTTAAGAGAGGCTGAGAAAGAGTGTTCTTCACAATGCGAATGGGTTGGGTTTGACCGGGTTTGGCTTGCCCTCGGGTAGAGCAACCGCCAAACACCTCGGGTTCCGCCCAGCTGTCGTCGATTTCCGGTTCGGGTTCAATGGCCACTGCCTCAGCCTTTTCGCCCGAAAGCTCCAACACCGCCGCCAGAACGCTGGCATATGGGCTTTGGCGCTTGAGCAGTGCACTGAAAATGACGCGCACGATGTGAGCGGTTTCAGCCAAAAACTCCCGCGCTTGCTGCAGAGGTTGTGTAGAAGCGAATTCCAACAACACGGGCAAGTGGTCGGGCAACTCTTCAGCACCCAAGTACAAACCCGCCTGTTCATAGGTTTGGATCAGATCGATCATGGCTGGGCCACGGTCGCGGCTGTCGCCATGCACATGCTCAAACAGGTGCAAAGCAGTGCTGCGACCCCGGTCGAACAGCTCAACATACTCTGACTCCACCTGCAAAGAAGGCAAGCTACCGAGTCGCATCAGCAGAGCGTTCAGTTCTTCTTGCCGCTGCGCCGACAGAGCCGCCTCGGATTGCAGGGCATCGGCCATTTCGGTCAAATGGGCACGCAAGTCCGCATCGGGGTAACGCAGCAAGTGCGCCAGTACCCGCAACGTCAGTCGCATGGTTTTAGGGGGTTGGGCAAACCACATGACTCAGCCCTCCACCTTGATGGGAATGGTGCGCTTCTTCTCGCTACCAAACAGGCTGGTTTCTGTCACCCCTTCGGAGCAACCATTACCAAAGCTGAAGCCACAACCGCCACGCACGTTGAACGCGTTTTCGGCGTACTCGCGGTGTGTGCTCGGAATAACGAAACGGTCTTCGTAGTTGGCAATCGCCATTACGTGATACATGTGCTCGACCTGCGCCGTGCTCAAACCCACTTGATCCAACACACTTTGGTTGTGCACACCATCGACATGCTTGGCTCGCTGATACGAACGCATGGCCAACATCCGCTCCAAAGCTTTAATGACCGGCACGTTATCGCCCGCCGTCAGCAAGTTCGCCAAGTACTTCACCGGAATGCGCAACTGGCTCACGTCTGGAATTTCACCGTTCAAACCCAAGTCGCCCGCATTGGCGGCCGCCGTAATAGGCGACAACGGTGGCACATACCACACCATGGGCAACGTGCGGTACTCAGGGTGCAAGGGCAAAGCCACCTTCCACTCCACCGCCATTTTGTACACCGGGCTGTTGCGCGCGGCTTCCATCCAAGCGTCGGGTATGCCGTCGGCACGTGCCTGCGCAATGACTTTCGGGTCATTGGGGTCTAGGAAAATATCCAACTGGGCTCGGTACAAATCGGTTTCGCGCTGGACGCTGGCCGCTTCGGCAATGCGATCGGCATCGTAGAGCAACACACCCAAGTAACGGATGCGCCCCACACAGGTCTCGGAACACACCGTCGGCTGCCCAGCCTCGATGCGCGGGTAGCAGAAGATGCACTTCTCGGCCTTGCCGCTCTTCCAGTTGTAGTAGATCTTCTTGTAGGGGCAACCACTCACGCACATGCGCCAACCGCGGCACTTATCCTGGTCGATGAGCACGATGCCGTCTTCTTCACGCTTGTAGATCGAGCCGCTGGGGCAAGACGCCACACACGCTGGATTGAGGCAGTGCTCGCACAGGCGGGGCAGATACATCATGAAGGTGTTTTCGAACTCCCCCACCATGGCCTTCTGACGGGCTTCAAAGCCGTCGAAGTTGGCATCTTTGCTGCGTTTGGCGAATGCTCCACCCAGAATTTCTTCCCAGTTTGGGCCCCATTCTATCTTCTCCATGCGTGCACCGGTAATCAGCGAACGCGGCCGTGCGGTCGGCGCGTGCTTCATCTCGGGTGCCGAGTGCAGGTGGTCGTAGTCGAAAGTGAAAGGCTCGTAATAGTCGTCGATCTGCGGCAAGTTGGGGTTCGCGAAGATCTTCATCAACAAAGACCATTTGCCACCCTGTTTGGGCACAATCGACCCATCGGCCTTGCGTTCCCAGCCACCATTCCACTTGTCTTGGTTTTCCCACTCTTTGGGGTAACCAATGCCCGGTTTGGATTCCACGTTGTTGAACCACGCGTATTCCACTCCAGGCCGACTGGTCCATACATTTTTACAAGTCACTGAGCAGGTATGACAACCGATGCATTTATCCAGGTTGAGAACCATGCCAATCTGAGCGCGTACTTTCATAGCTTTTACTCCTTGTCTTTCGTTCACGGGCTCAGGGGTTCTCGCCCTGCGATTGATAGGCACGAACCAGATGATCGTCGGCAGGCGTATCCAGCCAATCGACTTTCTTCATTTTCCGAATCACCACAAATTCATCGCGGTTGGTACCGATGGTTCCGTAGTAGTTGAAGCCATAGCTTTGCTGCGCGTAGCCACCAATCATGTGGGTGGGCTTGGTCACAATGCGCGTAACCGAGTTGTGAATGCCACCCCGCACGCCGGTGATTTCGGAGCCCGGAGTGTTGATGATCTTTTCTTGTGAGTGATACATCATGCACATGCCGTTGTTCACACGCTGGCTGACCACCGCTCGCCCAGCGACTGCACCGTTGACGTTGAACAACTCGATCCAGTCGTTGTCTTCGATTCCCGCGCTTTTCGCGTCGTCTTCCGAGAGCCAAATCACCGTGCCACCGCGATTGAGCGTGAGCATGTGCAGGTTGTCGCTGTACGTGCTGTGAATGCCCCATTTTTGGTGTGGCGTAATGAAGTTCAACACAATCTCTTTGTTGCCATTCGGGCGTTTGCCTTGAATTTCATCGGTGGTTTTCAAGTCAACGGGTGGCCGGTAGCTGCTGAACCCTTCGCCGAATGCAATCATCCAAGGGTGATCTTGGTAGAACTGCTGACGGCCGGTCAGGGTGCGCCATGGAATCAGCTCGTGCACGTTGGTGTAACCCGCGTTGTAGGAGACTTGCTCCGACTCAAGCCCCGACCAAGTGGGCGAGGAAATGATCTTGCGCGGCTGCGACTGGATGTCGCGGAACCGGATTTTCTCGTCTTCACGATGCCGCGCCAGGTGGGTGTGATCGCGACCCGTCTGTTTGCTCAGCGCACCCCAAGCCTTAACAGCCACGTGCCCGTTGGTTTCTGGGGCCAATTGCAAAATCACTTCACAGGCATCGATATCGGAGACGATTTTCGGCATGCCTTGGGTAGGGCCAGCGTCTTGCGTCAAACCATTGAGCTCACCCAATTGTTTGACTTCAATTTCTGTTTTCCAAGCAATACCCTTGCCACCGTTACCCACTTTGTTCATCAAGGGCCCCAGCGCGGTTAAGCGCTTGTACACATTGGGGTAGTCGCGTTCCACCACCGTGAATTGCGGCGCTGTTTTGCCAGGTATCAGGTCGCACTCGCCTTTTTTCCACTCTTGCACACCAAAGGGCTGAGCCAGCTCGGCTGGGCTGTCGTGCATCAGGGGGGTGAGCACCACTTCTTTCTCTACACCCAAATGGCCAACGCACACCTCACTAAAGGCTTTGGCAAAACCTTTGTAGATTTCCCAATCGCTCTTAGTCTGCCAAACCGGGTCCACCGCCGCGCTCAAGGGGTGAATGAAGGGGTGCATGTCACTGGTATTGAGGTCGTTCTTCTCGTACCAGCTGGCCGTGGGCAGAACGATGTCCGAGTACAAACAGGTGGTGGACATGCGGAAGTCCAAAGTCACCAACAAGTCGAGTTTGCCCTGTGGGGCTTTGTCGTGCCACTTCACTTCTTTGGGTCGAGCGTCGTCTGCACCCAAGTCTTTGCCTTGCACGCCGTTTTTGGCGCCCAACAAATGTTTACAGAAGTATTCGTGGCCCTTGCCACTGGAGCCCAACAAGTTTGAACGCCAGACAAACAGGTTGCGTGGCCAGTTTTGCGGTGCATCTGGGTCTTCACAGCTCATTTCAACCGAACCATCGCGCAAGGCTTTGACCAAATAGTCTTTGGGGTCCATGCCAGCCGCGGTCGCATCTTTCACCACTTGCAGCGGGTTGGTTTTGAGTTGTGGCGCACTGGGCAACCACCCCATGCGCTCGGCACGCACGTTGTAGTCGATCATGCAGCCACCGTATTTGGCTTTGTCTGCCAGCGGTGACACCACCTCTTTCAAATCTAGTTTTTCGTAACGCCATTGGTCGGTGTGGGCGTAGAAAAAGCTGGTTGAGTTTTGCTGACGCGGTGGGCGTATCCAGTCCAGCGCAAAGGCCAAAGCCGTCCACCCGGTTTGAGGGCGCAGTTTTTCCTGGCCAACGTAGTGCGCCCAACCACCACCGCTCTGGCCGATGCAACCACACATCATGAGCAGGTTGATCACACCACGGTAGTTCATGTCGGCGTGGTACCAGTGGTTCATGGCCGCACCGATGATAACCATGGACTTGCCATGCGTCTTGTCGGCGTTATCGGCAAACTGGCGCGCCACAGTAATCACTTGGTCGCGAGGCACACCGGTAATGCTTTCTTGCCAAGCTGGGGTGTAAGGAGCGTTGTCATCAAAGCTCTTGGCACCACTGCCCAAGCCTCGGTCAATACCATACTGCGCCACTTGCAAATCAAATACGGTGGCAACCATGGCATAGCGCTCTTCGCCAGCCTTACCCAAACGCAGTTTGACGGCCGGAACTTTGGCGCGATTGACGTCACCCGTGGCAGCATTGGATGGGAAATGCGGCACTTGTTGTCCGCCAAAATAGGGGAAGCCAACATCCACCACTTCGTGCGCCTGTTCGCCATCTTCGATGACTGAGAGCTTGAGCTTCACTTCGTCGCCCGCACGGGCTTCTTTGGCTTCCAAGTTCCACTTGCCTGCATCTTCACGCCCTTCGGGGCCCCAACGGAAACCGATCGATCCATTGGGCAGCACGGCTTGGCCCTCGGTGTCAAACGCCACGGTTTTCCACTCGGGGTTGTTGTCCTGGCCCAGCTTGCCGTTGAAGTCGCTGGCGCGCAAGTAGCGGTCGGGCACCAAGGTGGTGCTGCCATCGGGCAGTGTTTGCTCTTTGAGCATGACCAGCAGAGGCAGGTCGGTGTAGCGGCGTGCGTAATCGTCGAAATAGGTGCTGCGTTTGCCGTTGTCGGGGAAATAAAATTCTTTCAACGCCACATGGCCCATGGCCATCGCCAAGGCGGCATCGGTACCCTGTTTGGGGTGCAACCACAAGTCAGACAACTTGGCCACTTCGGAATAATCTGGGGTTACGGCTACCGTCTTGGTGCCTTTGTAGCGCACCTCGGTGAAGAAGTGGGCATCGGGCGTGCGCGTTTGTGGCACGTTAGAGCCCCATGCAATGATGTAGCTGCTGTTGTACCAATCGGCCGACTCGGGCACATCGGTCTGCTCGCCCCAGATCTGTGGACTGGCGGGAGGTAGATCACAGTACCAGTCGTAGAAACTCATGCACACGCCACCAATCAGCGACAAATAGCGGGAACCAGCCGCGTAGCTGACCATACTCATCGCCGGAATGGGCGAGAAGCCGATCACGCGGTCGGGGCCGTGTTGCTTGATGGTGTACACATTGGCTGCAGCAATGAGCTGGTTCACTTCATCCCAGCTGGAACGCACAAAACCACCCATGCCGCGCACTTGTTGATAATCTTTGCGTGCGGCAGGGTCTTGCTGAATCAGCGCCCACGCATCAACAGGCGATTTCGCCACTTTCAAGGCTGCACGCCAACGTTCGAGCAAGCGGCCACGCACCATGGGGTACTTCACGCGATTGGCGCTGTACAGGTACCAGCTGTAACTAGCCCCACGTGCACAACCCCTTGGTTCGTGGTTGGGCATGTCCCAGCGGGTGCGAGGGTAGTCGGTCTGCTGGGTTTCCCAAGTGACGATGCCCCCCTTGACGTAGATCTTCCACGAGCAGGAGCCGGTGCAGTTCACGCCGTGAGTGGAGCGAACGATTTTGTCGGCCGCCCAACGGTTGCGATAAGCATCTTCCCAAGTGCGGTCTTCGTTGGTGGTTTGACCATGACCACCGGCAAAGGTTTCCTTGGGAAAATTGAAATGGGTCAGTTTGTCCAGAAAGTGACTCATGGTGTGCGTCCTTCTGAATGAAACAAGTGCAATGTGTTGAAATCAGGCGCCAAACAGGGACCAGGCGCCATACCCGGCAATCAGCAATCCCAATATGAAATTGAGTGGGCGGCTTTTTTCGCCGGCCTGCGGAATGAACAGGGCATCGATGCGCAGGGCTTCGGTGACGCCGGTGCGAACAAACATGCTCAACACCAACAGCACACCGTAAGCAATGGCACCGTAGTGAACGATCTGGTCCATGTGGTTCTCCTAAAAATGGGCGGTATCAGCCGGCTTGGCCCAAATCGACTCGCTTCATGCGTTCCTGCTCGGCCTTGGGCAACTTATCCCACCAAGTGCCGCCTGCATTGCCGTAGTCAAAGCGCTCTGCATTCTTGCGGGTGTAGTTCCACCAGTTGATGAACAGCGAGTACACGTAGAACACAGCACAACCGGCAAAGAAGGCGACCACGGTTCCGGTCTGGCTAATGGAGGTACCGATGAGTGCGTTCCAGACAAACGGCCCGAATGCGGCCCATGCGCCTGTCCAACCCAACATTTGCGCACCCTTGGCAGGTGAATACGCAAACACGATGGGGTACTGGCGGAAGGTGGCGGCGTTGTTGATTCCAGTCATCAGGAAGATCCACAGCATGCCGTACAGAAAGCCACTGAACTGCTCAAGGCTAGTAGGCGTGAGGTAGCCGCCAAAAATCAGGAACACCACACCTACGATCTGCCCCATCGTGGTCCAGTGCATGCCCTTGCTGCCGCCGATTTTGTCGAAGAAACCGCCGGTAGCCACACGAACCAGGCCACCAATCAGCGGGCCCAGGTAGGCGTAGGCTAGCGGGTCGGGGGCGCCTTCAAAACCGCCATACAGCGTGCGAATGAGCATGGGGAACGCGGCCGAGAAGCCTGAGAAGGAAGCGAACGAGCAGATGTAGGTCATCGTGCAGTTCCAGGTGTGGACGTTGGCACGGTTGCGGCTGCTCAAAATCTCGAACTGCCCCATGAAGCCGCGACTGGGCACCTGAACACTGCGCAAGAACACCAGGCACAGCACAAAGGCCAATACCAAGAAGGGAATCCAGATGAAGGCCGCGTTCTGCAACCACAGCGGACGCTGCACCACATTGCGCAGCACCACATTGGTGATGGCACCAGCCTCATTGCGACTCAAGTCCAGATGCAATCCATTGACAGAGCTGACCGATTCAATGGCACCCGCCGCATCGCGCTGCACCTTGGACTCGAACAACTTGACGCCTTCGGCAGCCATCAGGCTGACATTTTTCAGATTGCCATTTTCATCTCGCTCCACCTGAAGTGAGGGCACCAGATCGGCGCGCTTCGCGACCACATCGATCACCACCCCGGCTTCGTTCTTGGTCAACTCAATCGCGTTGTTCACCACATTGGCGCGCGTAAACAACTGCGGGCCACCTACGGCACCGCCAACAACAGCGAAACCGATGATCCATGGCACAGTGAACTGCACCACCGAAATACCGAAGTTACCAATACCTGCCTGCACACCCATGGCCAAGCCCTGCAAGCGCTTGGGGAAGAAAATGCTGGTTGAGGGCATGAAAGACGAGAAATCACCACCACCCATGCCGCACAGGAAGGCAATGATTAGGAAGGTCATGTACGGGGTGCTCAAATCCTGAATGGCAAATCCCAGCCAAATCATGGGAAGCAGCTTGATGATGGTCGAAATACTGACCACTGGGCGGGTACCCCAAACCGGAATGAAGTTCGAGTGAATCAAACGCAAAATACCCGAAGCCAATCCGGGCATTGCTGCCAGCCAGAACAACTGCGTTGTGGTGAACTGAAAGCCAATGGCGGGCATGCGCACCACGACCGCGCTCATGACGAACCAAGTCGCAAACGAGAAGATGAGGGAAAAGGTGGTGATACCGCAGGTGCGCCAGGCCAAAGCCTTACCAGTCTGCTCCCAGAAGACCGGGTCTTCCGGCTTCCAGTTTTCAATTCTTGACATGATTAAAACCTTTCTAGTGTGGGGTGTGGCGGTCTTGAAAACAAACCGCTCGCCCGTTCCATACTGTGCTACGACATGGCATCGGTGAACATCCTTCGGAGGAACGATTTGTCGGGATGGAACGACCGATGCCCAGGGCGACAGGCCTACTCCCTAAGGAGTAGCCTGCGCCTGGTTTCTTGGCGCGACCCTAGCTTGCTGCCTTGGGTGCAGCGCCTGTTTGCTCCAACTGTTGGATCATGCTGCGCAGCTCATCGATAGAGCCAAAGTTGGCAGTTACCGCAACGCCGTCGCCCTTGTCCACCAATTCGACCTTGGTGCTGCCTTTGAAGACCTGGGCCAGCTGGGCCTGCGCTTGCTTTTTGTAGAGAGCTTCTTCGGCAATCGCCTTGTCCACCGAAGAAATCACGTACTCGTCGCCGAAACCGCCCTCCGGTTCTTTTAGCCACAAGTAGCAGGCCAGCCAACTGATGAAAGCACCGGCCGCAATGATGAAGAAGAAGGTGGATGCGTCCACAAACATGAACACGAACAGGTAGAACACCGCACCGACGTTGCCGTAAGCTCCCGCCATACCGGAAATCTGACCGGTCAGGCGGCGCTTGATCGAAGGCACGATACCAAACGTTGCACCTTCAGCACCCTGCACAAAGAAAGAGCACCCGATGGTAATGGCCACAGCAATAACCAAAGGCCATTTGCTGTCCATCAGGCCCATGAGGAAGAAGCCCAGCGCAATGCCCAGCATGTAGGCCATCATCACGAAGCGGCGGTTGCCGAACCTGTCAGACACCAAGCCACCCATGGGTCGGGCAAACAGGTTCACGAAAGCAAAGCTGGCCGCAATCATGCCTGCCGCCACCACCGACAAACCCCAAGTTTCCTGGAAGAACATGGGCAGCATGGACACCACAGCCAGTTCGGCACCGAAGTTGGCGAAGTAGGTGGTGTTCAGAGCGGCCACCGAACTGAAGGGGTAGCGGTCGTCAGCGGGCACACCGCGCTTGAGAATGGGCAGGTTGACGCGGAACACCTGGTAGAGCTGGTACAGAATGACCACCACAATGGCAAAGTAGCAAGCCCAGGCGGTGATGTCGTCGATGTAACCTGTGCGGTGTGCGCGCCACACCAGAATGCTCAGAATACCGACCAAGGGCACCGTCATGATGGCCAGCATGATGAGGTCCTTGTAACTGGAGACTTCAAGCGCCGCCACTTTGCGCGGTTTTTTGTGCGTGTCTTTGGTTGGCCCATCGGTAATGGCGAACCAGTAAATCACACCGTACACCCCGATCACAATACCCGAGGTGGCAATGGCCCAGCGCCAGCCTTCAGGGCCACCGAACATCGTCAACGCAATGAAGGGCAGCGTCATGGCCGCAGCTGCTGAACCGAAGTTACCCCATCCAGCGGCAAAACCCTCGGCAAAACCGATGCTGCGAGGCGGGAACCACAGAGCAACCATGTGAATAGTCACCACAAAGCTGGCACCAATCGAGCTGAGAATCAAACGCGAAATGAACAACTGTTCCTTGGTGTCACCAAAGGCAAAGAACAGCGCGGGAATGGCCATCAGCACCATGAGCACCGAAAACACCCGACGCGGCCCAAAACGGTCGAGCGCCATGCCCACAAGAATGCGGGCCGGTATGGTGAGTGCCACGTTGGCGATGGCAAACAGGCGTATGTCGTCGCGGGTCAACCAATCAGCCGTGACGAGCATCGAGGACGCCAACGGTGCCATGTTGAACCAGACGTAAAAACACATGAAGAAGGCAATCCAAGTGAGATGGAGCGCCTTGATTTCCGGATTTTTGTAACGGAAGAGATCACTGACTTTCATATTTCTTGTACGGATAAAGGTTATTGGCCTTTATTCCTCGTGGGTTGGAATAATGAGCAAAGGGCACTGCACGCGGCGCGCCAAAAAGGCGCTGACGTTGCCAAAAGTCATGTGCTCAAACTCTTCGACAAGGGCATCGAGCTTGCGAGCTAAAAAATTCCCGTCAGATTTGTAGGAGTGGCGCGCCAGCACCAGCAAATCGGGATTGCGCTCAACCGTGGCTCGCAAAATCATCTTGCGTGCGTCGCCTTCTGCCACCAAGACTTTGGCGGTAAAACCTTCAGCCGTCAGTTCGGCTGCAGCCTGTTGCGCACCGGTTTTTTGTTCTTGGTATTGCGCCTCGAACATGTCGTCACCGGCACTGGTGTTGCTGCCCGGCTCCTCAATCACCGAGATCAATGTCACGGTCGGTTTTTGTTCCGCGAAAAGCCGCTTGACGGCATCGAGCGCAATACGCGAATTGCGCGAGTTATCAAACGCCAACATGATTTCCATATGCCTACTCCTTAGAAAGCCAAAAAAGTCTGTGTTTATCGTTTCAATACACCCATGACTTTCAGGGTTTTCCCGATCGTTCGCCATACTCCTTTCGAACGAGATTGGCCCAATAAAACCGCATCAAAAGGAGTAGCAGGCTGCTGAAATACTTCCCGGATAGTGTCAACGACTTAGGATTCGAAGCGTTATAGGTCATAAGCTACTTACCTTACCCGGGATCCACCAATGCGCGCATCCGACACCTACACAGAGAGCCTCTTCACGATAAGCAAGCTCGAGGACTTCATTCCTCAGAACCATCCGCTGAGGCCCATTCGCAAGATGGTGAATGAGGCCTTAGTGTCCTGAGCCCGAAATTTCTTGAAAAAATAGAGTCTGCCCCCACCTGTCCTCTAGCGTAGCGACACAAAAAGGGGCGAGTGATGCGTGGCAGGCCAAAGGCGGACCTTGTGCTGGTTCAAACCGAGCGTGAGCAGTTGCAAGCGTGGTCGCAACGTCGCAAGACGGCGCAGGCCTTGGCGCTGCGCGCTCGAATCGTGCTCGAATGCGCAAGTGGGCAGTCCAATCAATGCGTCGCACAGTTGTTGCGC